>SXGR01127891.1_pt1 | contig 30872 bp, 15 predicted proteins | sample 3174711 | NCBI WGS metagenome assembly SXGR01 (sample SAMN11356860, study PRJNA531348) | freshwater metagenome | isolation source: freshwater sample F1-60 | place: China: Fuxian Lake, Yuxi | collected 2017-12-25 | reverse complement strand
TCTCCGATCGTAACGCTGCTATTGGCGCGGGCGGGGTTGATCCGGTCTGCCTCCGCCACGTCATCCGGATAACCCGTCGGATTATAGAGCACGACGGAGAAAGCTTCATCCAATTCAGCCTTTGTATCGTCCCAAATTCTAACTTTAATGATGTTCGACGATTGCCCCTCAGTGAATGTCAAAGTACCGGTGACCCGCTCGTAATCATAATCTGGCAAGCGACCTTGCCGAGCGACTCCATCCATCGTTGCGTAATCCACGGTCAAGCTCCCTGAGAGTCCACCCTCTCGAACCACAGTTAGAACCGCATATTTCCCGTCCTCGGTGACCGTGTAATCATTCGCGGAGAAAGCTAATGTGCCGAAATTGAAATCGTTATCGATAATTGTCAGACTTGCTCGCTCTATCCCCAACGCTGCTCCGACTGGGATTGGCACCCCACCCAACACCAGATCAGATTTCGGTAGGAAAAACCGCATATCCAAGCTCTCATTTCCTTCTTGGAACAAATCCTCTGCAATGTCCACCCACAAGGTGCTGGCTGGTCCGCCACCTGCGTTGCTTGGACCGGTGCTAGCTGTGCTCTTCATCCGACCGATGTCACTCACCCAAGTGGGTGTCGTGGTTACAGTCCAGTAATCCTCGTTATCCGCAGCTGCCCCCGGGCCTGTAGGTCGGGCTTCCGTCACCACCGCCGCACCCGCTGTGGCAAGATTTCCGTTCGAACGTGTCACTGTGACGAACTTGGAACTCGCATCCTCATCCGCGTAATACTGGGTGGCAGTGAAACCGATGTTTCCAGGCCCTGGAGTACTTCCTCCAACAATACGGGCAAAATTGCTTCGAGCCCGCATGTCGTCGAGGGAATACCCTCCACCTACACTGCGGAATCGACCCCCAATATAAACATATTCAAAATTATGATTATTAACGACAGGTGTAATAATCTGTGCGGCACTGCCGATAACGTTTACCACGTTATCAAGGGTCGATGAATAATTGTTATTCCAATAGGCCATGGAACGAACAAAGTTCTCCTGAGATAACGGATTGTTTGGACTTAGCGCATTTGGCAAGCCCGCAAAATGGTTATAAGCCGTATCCATGAACGACGTGTCCAACATTCCGTCAGGGAATAAGCGCGCCATACCCACTCGCCGCGTGCTATTGTAGGATCGGAATATTCCACCGACCAATGGCAACCCATCCGGCTGGATCACAATCGAGTAAACCGTGTTATCGAAACCTGACCCAGGGAAAAACGCAGTTGCAATATTTCCATCCTGTTCAAGCTTGGCGATTGAACTCCGATCCACGGCATTCACCTGCGTGAAAGAACCTCCGATAAAAGTTGATCCACCCGATCTGGCAACAGCGTAAACCGGACCGTTCACACCAGTTCCGGGATTAAACGATGTATCCAAGCTGCCGTCAGAATTGATCCGCGCCACCCCGTTGCGTCCCGTTCCATTGAATTCCGCAAAATCTCCGCCGACAACCAACCGCAAATCTCCACCCAGCAATCCGATCGCATAGACTGGCCCGTCAAACCCAGCCCCAGTTTGGAATGATGTGTCAAGCAATCCGTCCCTGCCGAGGCGGGCTAAACTGTTCCTATTGGTTCCATTGACCGTCGTGAAATCACCACCAATATAGATGGTGTCGCTCTCAGTAATCGCCACTGCGTGAACAGCGTCGTTGGCCCCTAGGCCCGGATTGAAACTAGGATCTAATGATCCGTCAGCCATCAATCGAGCAATGCCACGGCGGAGTGTTCCGTTGACGGAATCGAAGGCACCTGCGATCAACAAACGGCCCGCAAACGTGCTGTTTGGTGGGTATAATGCGATCGATGAGACTGAACCATTGGCGCCGGTTCCTGGATTGAAAGTCGTGTCGAGATTTCCGTTCAGCAAAATTCGGGCAACATGACCTCGAGGCGTTGCGTTGTATGCGGTGAAATCACCTCCGATAATGCTCCGACCATCAGGCTGAGCGACGACTGAAAAGACCGTATTGTTCGCACCAGGCTGAGAATTGTTCGGAGGAACCGTGCTAGGAGTATTTTCAGGATTGAAAGTTCGGTCAACCGATCCGGCAGATTGTTCACCTAACTCAAGATGACCATTATTAATCCGTGATCCTCCGGTCGTATCCATCGCGATGCTGAGATGAGCCAGTCTCGATGGTCCCATCCTCGCGCCATCAGGCATCGAGTCATCCTGCAGAATATACAGACCTACACGAATTGCCTCTGGGAACTCAACTAGGTCGTCGTTCATGATGGGAATCCGGATCACCTTGTCGCCATCATCAAACGCGGCCCATTCCAATTTGTTTTGCGGGTCATTTCCTAGTGCTGTCGCCCACGCACCCGTTGCTGGGGGAAAATAGTCGGAAAACGGAGTGGCATACTCGTTAGAGGCATCCGTTGGGAATATGTTATTCGCTTCATCCCCTAAAGAATCTTTGACGTTCGTCCAGTAGTGGCAACTGACGGCCTGATCTATGGGCCCGGAGCGTTTAACTACGACTGACACAAAACCCTGTTCCCATAGTGGGCCGACAAAATCAGCATTTCGTGCCGGAACTGCTGATCCTTGGTTTTCGGTGTAAACCCAGTGGGTTCGAATAATACCGAAACCACCTTCGAGACGGTTCACCGTGACAGTAGCGGTGGATCGGCCACCCAAGGCGGGACGAATCAAGGCAGGGTCCTCTCGATAATCAGCCCGAGGATTCTCCAGTTTCACCTGAAACGGGAACCGGCCATTCACGATGTTGGTAGTAAAGTAACTTAAATCGCTTTTCTGCTTAGGAATGCCCACAACGAAAGAAGCGCTCGTCTGGTAATCGTCGAAAATTAAAGTTCCACTCGTAGGGACGAAATTCTGGAAGGCAACCGCCCCTCCAGGAATCGCTACCGCTGAATAATCAACCATGATTCTACCATCAGAACCCGAAGTTCGACTGACCGTGATCCTTGCCCCCCTCGTCGAACTCCCAGCATCAACATCTCCCTCCAAACCCGTGACCTCGTAAGTCGCATAATTGAATTGAAGGAGCCCCGCATTGGAACCTTTCGGCAATAACTCATCATCCGTAATCGTCAGGATCGCCGTTTGATTTGGCCCAAAGGAGAGATCGTCTAAATTGCTCAATCGAAGCACAACAGTCCGATTTCCGTTCGTAAATGCGTCGTTCTTAATGAACACATCGAAACTACTCATGACTTCGGTCACGTTTGTCCCGCCACCGCCTCCTCCACCCCATGTGAAAAACGCAAATGTTAGCTTCCCGCTTGTTGCATAATAATCCACTCCTGCTCGAGCGGATCCATCGGAAGTGGAGTAATCCACGGCTCCATAATTGGGAAAGAAAAGGATATTATTGGTATCCGCTAGAGCAACGGGGTCCGAGTAAGCTCGGACGGGAATCGTCACCATAAGCCCATCTTCACGAACCGAGTATGTGGGTTGAAGGAACTCAACGTAGTTGGTGCCAGCGAAGAAATTGGTGAACTGTGCTCGTCCCGTCGAGATTGAACCGAGCAGTGCGAGTACGACTAACGATACTCGGCACAACCAACCGGTCCAAGCGTGAAGCAAGCCCCGGTTACAGATTGGAAATGTAGTCAGCATACAGATACTTAAGTCTCAAAAATTCAATCAAATCAGCAGTCAACAAGCGGCTCCATTAAACTCAATCTGAACCATGTTGTCTCGAATTATTCGTCCAAACAAAGGTTATCATCAGTCTGCAAGCCTTTGTCATTCAATCGCTCTCACGCGGTAGAATCGGGTTGCTGATTCACCCATGGTATTATCTCGAATCTCAGTAGTCGTTCCGGTTGCAGTCGTCACGTTTAACGGAGTCCATGTAATAAAATTCTCTGAATATTCCAATTGATAGACCCGACCTACTTCGGATTCAAACACCAGAACGACATCACCGTTCTCTGCCTGCCGCCAACCGGTGATCACTGGTGTTAGCGGAACTGGACGTTCACCGTTCACGCGTGCCACTCCGGTGCTGGCAAATCCATTCACCTTGGTAAATGCACCTGCAATCAGTAATTGGCCATCCTGTTGCAACGCTAAATCGTAAACAGACCCGTCTGGTCCTTGTCCCGGATCGAAGCCAAGATCCAAAGAGCCATCTTTTCCGAGCAACGCAAGGCGAACACGAGGCTCACCTCCAACCGTGGTGAAATCACCCGCAATGTATAATTTGCCATTCGGAGCAAGTGCCAAAGCCCGAACCGTTCCATTGACACTTGCTGGTTTGAATTCGGTATCAACTTTTCCACTCTTGTTGAGTCTCACAACACGGGTGCGACTGACGCCGTTAAATGTGGTGAACTCGCCGGAAACTAAGATATTCCCATCAGCCAATGGTAGGATACATAGAACGGAACCGTTATTGCCGCTGCCCGCGTTAAAGGTTCCATCCAACAAACCATTTGAAAGAATTCGAACCAAAGCAGACCGAGGTAGGCCGCCAGCCGACGTGAAGTCTCCACCCACGTAGAAAGAACCCTCACCAGCAGAAACCAGCTGATTCACAACCCCTCCACCAAACCCGCCATCTGGATTCAAACTAATGTCCAAAGCTCCATTACGATCGAGACGGATCAAACCTGCTGCAGGTTGAGTAAACCCGCCTCCCACGATGACCTTTCCATCTTCCTGCGGAAGCACGGCATTCACTGGACCGTTCAAAGCGGCAGTTTGGTTGAAAGTAGAATCCACCCCGCCGTTTGCCTGTCGTAGATTGACATAACTCGGATCGCTCGAGCCGAAATAGACTTTACCTCCGTCGCGGACCACCATCGAATTGACTCCGACAATCCCTGAACCGGTGCTATAGGATGTGTCCAATGACCCATTGGCCTGAAGACGGGCGTGATCACGGCGTGACGATCCGCCCACGGACGTGAACGACCCACCAATCATGATCCTCCCATTCTCCAGCAACGTCATGGTGCGAACTACCCCTACGCCACCGGAGCCAGCGATACCGCCAGGAATAGCAAAACTGCTATCGAATGAACCGGGTCCAAAATCATCGTCGGTGATTGTGATGGTCGAAGTCGTGATACTTCCCAAGGTAGCACCTCCTGTGGGTGTGCTGATGGTTAGTGCAAGTGTTTCGTTACCCTCAATCCGCAGATCCTGCGTAATTGGCAATTTAATGGTTTTGCTCACTTCACCGTCGAGAAACAGGAGGGCTCCTGAAACGCTCGTGTAGTCGGTATTCGCATTCGCGGTGAGGGAGTCTGTCCAATAATCGACTCCAACGACACCAGCCCTGCCACCCGTCCGGTTGACAGTGATGAACGCGTTCTCCGCACCCTCTGCCACCGTGTATGTCGAGGACAAACTGATGACACCGGGAGCGAAGTCGTTGTCTGAAATAGTCAACGTGGATGTGCCCATTCCGAGCATAGCCCCATTACTTGGCGCACTCAGAACAAGTGAAATGGTCTCATTCCCTTCGACCGCGTTATCATCGATAATTGGAATTCCAACTACAGCCTCAGTCTGCCCTACGTCAAAGTTCACAACCGTAGAGACGGCACCGTAGTCAGAACCTGAAGTAGCCGTTCCATTCTGCGTAGTTAACGTTACCGAGATTGCCACAGCAGTAACTCCCTCGCGTCGGATGCTGACAGATGCGCGACCACCAACTGCGGTTTCATTCACGCTGTAAATCGACTCCGAGAATCCAATGACGCTATCCTCGCTGACAACCGTTAATAGTGTGAAGGGCTGGTTGCCAGATGTGACTCCACCTGTGTAATTGGTTAAATAAAGTTGAAGCGTTTTGTCTGGTTCTGCGAGGTTATCGTTGATCACTGGAACCCAGACTTTTTTGAATGATTCGCCTTGGGCGAAAACCAAATTCGTCGCAACGTCCACGTAATCGACATTGGCTTCAGCCGTGAACGGCTGGGTCATCAGGGTAACTCCGATACTGCCTGAAAGCCCACCTGTGCGGCGAACGATCACAACGGAATTGGTCATAGATTCAAGAATGGTATAGGCAGGAGCCAAGAACTCTAGACTTCCCGAGCCCGTGAATGATCCGCCGTAAAGTCGTGCCAAATACTTACGGCTTGTCCCATCGAATTCAGTGAAACCTCCGCCGATCATGATCTGCCGATCATTTTGAACCGCGATTGAAGAAATAAACCCATTGGCTCCCGAACCGAAGTTAATCGTAGGGTCGGCACTTCCATCCGAATTTAAACGAGTGATCCGGTTACTTAAAAGTCCGCGAAACTCACTAAAATCTCCTGCCGCCAAAACCTTGCCGTCTTGTTGAACAGCCATTGTGTAGATCGGCCCGTTGGCTCCAAGCCCGACATCGAACCCGAGGTCGAGTGACCCATCCACCCTGAGTCGGGCAACGCTGTTTCTCGGAACTCCTCCAACCGAGTTGAACACACCTCCGACGAGGATTGTATCGTCAAAATCAACCACAATTGATCGGATGGCAGTGCTCAGGCCAAATCCCGGATCGAAAGAAAGATCCAATGAACCATCTATGTTCAAACGGGCCATGGAATTACGAGCAACCCCATCCACACTGGTAAAATCACCACCAATGAGGATCCGTCCATCACGTTCTACGACAATCGAGTAAACCGTCCCGTCGATACCCGTGCCTGGGTCGAATCCTTTGTCGGTCGAACCACTATCATTCACCCGTGCAATACCCCGGCGTTCAATTCCGTTGTAAACCGTGAAACCGCCTCCAATGATTACTTTTCGTTGGCCATCGACAAAGGTCTCAGCCGCTGCGTGCACAGGATTATCAGGTCCTGACCCGGGATTGAATGTGTTATCCAATGCACCTGCTGAGGTGAGTCGTGCCAGATACTTGTAAGGGAACCCGTTCACATTGGAGAAACCTCCAACGATATAGACCTTATTGTTGGTGCTCTGAAGAACCATGGAGCGCACTGATCCATCAATCTCCAAACCTTCCGCAAACGTGGTGTCAAGAGTCCCATCGCTGTTCTCCCGTGCCACGTGTTGTCGGGTTTGGCGGTTCATCAGGATGAACTCCCCACCAACCAACAACTTACCGTCTGGTTGCAGCAAAAGGGTATTGATAGGCCCGCCTGCTCCGCCAGTGGTTGCGAAATCCGTATCGACCGAACCCGCAGGAATGTTTTTGCTTTCGTTATCAATAACGAGCAACGTCGCGTTGGTTAACACTCCAAGAACAGCATTGGTCGCATTCCGCAACGTGATCTGGACACGACGCTCGCCATCAGCAATCGCATCATCAAGAATTGGAATGACGAATGATTTGCTCATTTCACCAGGTCCAAAGCTCAACGTTCCATTGGTATGGACGAAATCGGTGTTTGCGATGGCTGTGTTTGTGAGCGTTGCGAAATCAACAGAGACGGATTCAGCCGAACCACCCCGTCTAATGACAGTAATTACCGAATTCGTTCCGTTTTCGTCAGCGAGGTATTCACCGACCGTAAAAGCGAGCTTACCGAAATTATCATCGTCCTGAATCGTAATCGTGTTGGTTGAACGCAAACCGATCGCTCCATCCGGAACCGCATTGGTTAAGTAGAGAACAAAACGCTCCGGCTTCTCAACGATTCCATCGTTGTAAATTGGAACTACAATCGTTCTCGGAGTTGTATCCTGATCATTCCAACTCAGCGTGCCGGAGACATCCAGATAATCATACGGCGAATAAGCCGTGTCGTTCAAAGTGCGATAACCAACGGAGATAACCCCGACATTTCCCCCAGTGCGCTTCACGGTGATGGTGGCCTTGCCAGCCAACTCGCTCACACTCATTGCTGTCGAAGCGAAACCAATGCGCCCCGGAGCAAAATCGTTGTCAATAATGGTCAAAATCGCCGTGCTGTTTGTTCCGATGGATGCTCCGGGAGAAGCACTGAACAATGTCAAACTAACCAACTCATCGGGCTCAACGGTTTGGTCATCGCGCACTTGGATCGTGAAACTCTTATTGGTCTGTCCTCCAGAAAAGGTCAAACTTCCGGATGTCGCTGTATAATCCGCACCAGCCGTAGCATCCGTCGTATTTGTTCCGCTAATCGACATATATTTCACGGATACCATCGAACTGAGATTCCCTGAGCGAGATACGTTTACGGTTACTTGACCCGTGTTCTCGTCAAGATCGTAGGAAGTTGCCGCAAAATTGATCACGGTCGAACCGAATTCGTTATCCAGAATAATCGCATTGGCTCTGGAATTCTCGCCTTGTGCAGGGAGAGTTAGAATAAACTCTCCACCCAGTGAGATCACTCCAACTGGTGGCCCGAGTAACAGTTCGAAGTTCTCGTCACCTTCCATGATCTTATCGTCAACAACCTGCACTAATGGAGTTGCAGGTGCAGTGTCACCGGTGATCAGGTCGGAGTTCGCGTTGACTGGCAACCACATGTAGATGTTCGTGAGTCCTTTGTAGTCGGGACCACTTAACGCGGCTCCATCCCGTGAAATCATCGTTGTCGCCATGGATCCCAGATCACCGTTGATTCGTTGGATCGCCGTGACCACGCTTCCCCCACCTTCATCGACTCCGTAACTCTTGCTAGCAAATTCGACATTCCCGGGTGCCCGCCCAGAACCGCCAACCAGCCGTGCAATGTTACTGCGGGGGCGCATAGCAGTCCGGCTTAATCCACCGCCGACATGAGTAAACGAACCGCCCAAGACTAAATTATCGGAACCATCCAATGTCAGCGCGTAGATCACGCCGATCGGGGCGAACCCAGCGGGGTTCGGAAATCCAGCATATTGGTTGTAGGCCGTATCGAGGAAACTCGTGTCCAGAGTCCCGTTAGAATACAACCGAGCCGCATTCACTCTGCGGGTATAGTTGTAACTTAGAAAACGACCACCGATGTAAATTGCGCCATCTCCTTGCAGAGCGATCGAACTCACCGTGTCATCCGGACCAGAACCCGTGACGAAACTACGATCTAAAACACCTGTAGGTAATAATCGTGCCAACGCCCGCTGTGGGACGCTATTAAACATCTGGAAAGCACCACCGATAACGACTTTACCACTTGAATCCTCGGCAATTGCATAAACCGTTGAATCCGCTCCCAGCCCGACATCAAAGTCGATATCGAAAGATCCATCACTCTTGAGCCGAGCAATGCGGCTGGAGGGATTCCCGTCCACACTAGTAAAGTCGCCCGCTATCAAAACCGAGTTTGAACCGTTAGTAGAACTTGAACTCAGGATCGCGAAAACAGCGTCGTTCGCTCCAGTTCCTGGATCGAAGTTGAGATCCAGATTTCCATTCGAGAGAAGCCGTGCAACCCGATTTCTAGGAACCCCATCAAAATTCGTAAAATCTCCCGCGATCAGCACATTTTCGTCGGCATCGATCGCAACCGCTTGAATCGCGCCGTTTGCACCAGTGCCAGGATCAAACGAAGGATCGATTTTACCGTCCTCAAGCAAACGGGCGATAGAATTCCGTTGGACGCCACTCATCGAGGTAAAACCACCCACCGCGATAACCTTCCCTTGGTTCGTGCCCTGCAAATAGCTCGCAACCGCCGAAACGAAATCATTCGCACCTCCGGAAGGAGCGAACGAAGCATCCAATTCACCATCCGATTTCATTCGTGCAACTCCACTCCGTGGGGTGGAATTGACTGACGTGAAAAGGCCGCCCAACACAATGGTGTCGTTCAACCCCGGCACTACTGAAAGGACCGTATTGTTTGCACCCGGGTTTTGGTTCAGCGGAGGGGTGGTTGTTAAGACGTTATCAGCGTTAAAATTTGGATCCACACCACCCACTGCTTGATCGGAATTAACATCTCCGTTGTTGATGATAACAACTCTTGCAAATGTCACTTTGCCCAACTTGTAATTCGTTACATTAGTCTCGGCAACGGTCAAAGACCCTTTGGCGTTGCTCAGGAAGATGATGAATTCCTCGTTAAACTCCAACGCTGAATCTTGATTAATAGGAATATCGACCGCAATCTCCGTGTCATCCGGACCAAACGAAGCCGTCCCGGAGGTCGCCGTATAGTCAGAGGCGTCATTTGCTAAATCACTCCCAGGCAAAACACCGGTGCTGACGTCGGTCTCATAGTCAACCGTCACCTCTTGCGCATCCGGACCTGGGGCACCCACCAATCGGACATAGACTCTGACGAAGTCGTCCGTCTCACTTGCGTAGTAAACAGATTGGTTGAAGAAGTAAGAAAACGCATCATCGTTATCGATCACGCGCAACGCACATACTTTGTTGGATGAGAGCGTGGGCAAAAAGGCGGCGATTTCCCCGTCGGCGGGCCTAGGATTATTTAGAACAAAACTAATCGTCCGATCCGCGTTGGTCAGACCATTCTCCTTGAGTGGCACCGAAAGTTGTGCGCTTGCTTGAAAATCGTTAAACGTCAACGTGTTCGTAGCAGGGATTGCCGTGACTAGAGTGTTGTTTGTGCTTGGAACAAGGACCACATCGACCAACATCTTCCCATCCCAACCCTTAGCCCGAGTGACCGTCAGGAGCGCGCTCGGATCCCCTTCGGATGTATCCTGCTTCGCGACCGCGAACGCAAATTCCCCTGCCCTCCGTGTCTGGGCGAGTGCCGAAGTCGAGTGCCACGACAACAAGGTCAATAGTAGGAGCAGGTGGCTAACGATGCGAAAAGGTCGCGACCTATCAATCTGTGGCTCACGGCACAAGGATTCCATAAAACGGTTCGGAGTAATCTGGGATAATGCAGCACACACCGTGCCGGATTGGTTCAAATTAATTCTCACAATAATTGACAAATATCTAGGCAGACCAACCACCCATAGCCAACCTATGAGTTCTCGGGTTCAAAACGCATAACGTTTCTACTAATGCCGGCTTATCCATTCGATTTGTTCATCTAACACTTCCAGTGTAGACTCGTTCCACACCACGTAATCCGCAAAATCCATTTTCTCTGACACGGGCCACTGCGACCTGATGCGGCGATCGATTTCATCTTGATCCCACCCCCGAGCCAACAATCTCTCTCGCTGTAACTTGGGACTACAAGCCACACAAATTACTCGGTCAAACTCCCCCTCCGCATGGGTCTCAAATAACAGCGGAATGATCACCGCTGCGGACTCCCAACCCGCGAGTCTCCACTCCTCAACCACCAACCTCCATTGAGCTCGAATCTTAGGGTGTAGGATCCGTTCTAATCGCGCTCGAGCTCCCTGATCCTCAAAAACAACCCTAGCTAGGGCTCGGCGGTTCAACACTCCCGTATCTGACACAATCGCTGACCCAAACTCGCACCGAATTTCTGCAACCGCTTCTCGACCAGGTTCAACTAAGTCCCGCGCAATCTTGTCTGTATCCACCGCAGGCCAACCCAATTTCCTCCACGCCTCCATCGCGGCCGACTTTCCCGACCCGATTCCACCAGTGACTCCGTAAAGCTTCACAGCACCATCCTGAGTCAAAACCGCGCCAAAGTTTCCTCAGGTCACGGAGTATAAACCAATCGATAAAACCCTGTCGTCCCAAGACGAGTTGGGTCGTCCAAAGGAATCTCGACGCGACCTTCCCCATCGAGGTAAACATCACTCACCTTCACCCAAGTCGGGTTAGCAATGTCCTCGGTGAACTGCAATTCGTAGTGAATTCCGGCGGCAGCATCAAAACTGACGGTCGGATTGCCACTATCATCAGTCGATATTCGGAGCGCAATTGTGTCGAATGGGAAGTCATCGAACCCATTAGGCACTCCATCTCCATCCGTATCGATCTCGAAACTCTCCCTAAGTGCCCCATTAACCCGAATCGTGCGGTTCTCGCCTTGAATCGGGACGTCTACGCCTGAGCGGAAACCGGCGAAGGTGCGAACCCAGACTAAAGTCCCATCCCCGACTTGGAGACCATTCAAAGACTCCGCATTAATCGTTGCATCCAGTCCTCTGACATCTCCGAAATAAATCTTGAAACCGGGAGCCAGATACAAGTTCTCCTGAATGTCCTGCAAAGAGGTAAAGGCAGGACCGCGCAGATCGAGCAGATCAACATACATCACCCGACCATTCTCCGAAGGAGAGAACCGGAAGATGCAATTGGTTCCATTAAGAATCAATCGTCCGAGAGCTAAATTATTCTTAAAGGCAGCTCCAGACTTCCCACCCAAGTCTTTGCTCGCCCAAACATGGTCAACAGCCTCGAAAGGCTTTGCTACTGATTGGATCGTGGTGGCAAGCAGATCCCCCGAAGCGACCCCGAGGAGTTGGATTCCGCGCCCTGTGTTCCACTGGTTCTCCATCGTCATCAAGCCGCTGTCCGTGATGGTCTTTCCGACACTCATCTGTATTCCAGCCGGAGCCTTTATATTGGAGTTGTAGAATTTCCATGTTTGGCCAGCCAAAGAAATGTCTCCATCCGTCTGGAGTGTTCCACCATTTAAATAACCTTGGGTCGCAGTAATGGTGATAGGTCCGATGGAAGGCAAGTCGTTGGTCACCTCTGTGACCGTGTTAAAGCAAAAATTAGTGAAATTTAAATTATAATGTTGTGTGGAAGCAATGAAACCGGAGTTTTCGAAATACTCTGTGTTAATTGCGTGCGTGAATGCTTGGATTGAACCTCGGTTCACGAACGTCTGATAAGGCTTACCCGGTCGATCTGTGCCGAAAGCCGCATCCTCAGCAAACTCCAAACGTCCGGAATTTGTTAAATACAAGAGCGAAGGAACAGTTCCTGCATCCCAGCGCAAACCTGGAGCCAAGGCTAGAGCACCCGTAACCGTCGCACGTTCGGATTCCAACAAGAAAACATCGGTTACATTCAGTTGATCCGCGATCTGCACATGGGCATTCGTCGGGCCCTTCAAGGTAAACTCATGCACCTTCACCGGCATTGTGGTCTTCAGAGTCGTAGCGTCCACCATCAGCAACTGGAAGATAATCTCGATATTGGGTGAGTTGGTATCCGTCGGATCCCAAAGGGAAGGGACGTAAGTATTTGTCCACGAACTCGAATAGGTGAAGAGCTCACCCGTTAACCGTTCAACTGAAAGACGTGTCAGGTTGGTGATCTGGGTATTCTGTTTTGTCGTGGCGAGATTCAACTTCAGGTGCGGTCCATCCATGATCGCCTTGCTGCTCCCGGTAAAATTCTCCGCGTCAATGCTGATTAAACCTTCGCCGCGAATCCGCGCCCGCTCGATGTTTAATTCCTTTGCCTTGATCTCGATGCGTCCAGGTTGGCTTCGGAAACCGATATCGGGAAGATCAGGAAGCCGGCTTCCAAGATTATCTACTTGAGCAACGTAAGCCGAATAAAGGTTTGTTGCGATCCTATTAGCGTAGGTGAGATTGTCGAATATGCTCGGATCAAAAAGGTCATTAGGAACCACTCCATTAGCGAAACCGTAAGGTTCGCTGCGAGTGACAATGGTAGGTGCTGGTCTAAAAGTACCGACGCTCAGATTCTCCAACAAATTGTAATTAGTTGTATTCGCGATCTGATCGATAACATAGAGAGAATTCGTGTAAGCGACTTGGGTGAACAGATCCGTTGCAACCGTGCTCAGTTCCAGCACCGCCGTGTAAGGAGGTTGGGTCAGATAATCGTAAGGATAAACGATCGGAATAAATTTTACGTTGCTGACCAATTTCTTATCGGTCGTTTGAACGGCCACCACTTGGTAGATATATTGCGTTGGATTACGAAAGGTAGAATAGACAAACACCTCTGGGTTCATCAACGCCACGTAATCCGAACACACATAGTTCCCAACACCCAAATTGTTGGTGAACCGAATGAACGGACTATACCATGAATTGCCGAACACCAAATCGCCCGGGAAGAAATTGGTCGTAGTTCCAATGGACCAACCCTGATCATAGATCCCAGGGTCTGCTAGGAAATTAGTTTCGCTCATCCAAAAGCCATTGACGAAAAGTGATCCACCACTCACTGGCGAGATTGAGAGTGTTCCACCAGCGAGGTCCACCTTTCCACCATCGATCGAGATCAGCCCATTAGCTCCAGCAACGATCGACCCCGTGTTCCTTACATAGTCTGATTGAATCTCTACTGAGGAATGATCATCTCCATACAGCGAGGAAAGGTTGGCACTATTGGCAGAACCAAAATAGGAAAGTAAACCACCCCCGTCAAAAGCTTCGATTAAGCCCGTGTTGACGAAGCTGTCTAAACTATCTCGATATCCCAAACCGTCCTGATTGTAAACATGATCAAATCTGAAACCGACGGAGCCTTCCATGGTTCCGATATTCGTGACGGTCAGGGTGTTTTGAGAGTCCCAAGCAGCGTCATAGGATGAAACCGTAATCTGACCACGGTTGACGAAGTTGGTCGCATCAACGACTGGGTTGAGAACCTTTCCCGAGTTCACATACGTAGACTGGGCCTCAGCAGAGCCCCCGACTGCAAAGGCCAGACCCGCAAGAGTTGAAAGTAAATACTTCATACAATAACTAGGGATCAGTGGAATAGTTTCTTCTCCAGAAGCTCCAGAGTAATGTCTTTCGGATAAATGGTTGGAGCATTGGTAGAACCATCGTAGGATCCCCACACCCCAACGACCGATCCGAAACCGGAGCCATTCGCACCCGTGTTTTCAGTAATGTCTCCGGGGAAAATATTCAGGTGAACCGGCAAGATTTTACTAAAGCTGATGACCAGCCCCGACCCAATCTCTCCTGGGCCTGTTCCAGCTTCCTTGTTTGGATCGCTGGTATTGGCAGCAGTGCCATCAATCCAGCGAGAACCTCGTCGGACTGTGATCGGCGTAAACCCATCCGCATCAGTCCCCAAATCCGCAGCTGAGAACAGAATGTCTGGTTGAGTTTGAATTCGTTCAATGGTTTGAACCGTTTGGACTCCATTGGTGACCGTGTAGATGGGGTAGCTATTCGTGAAACGGAACGTACCCGGATTGAGGTCGTTATAAACTATGTTGGTAAGCACCAACTTATCGACACCACCCCGAAGGCCGTTGGCGATCGCGACGCTCGTAATTGGGAAGCCAGCATACTCCGTATTGGTGAACGTCATGACCTCCTCGCGTTGGACGCTCTCCCCATTGAACAAGGTAATTGGGTAGCCAGCATACTGGATGTCCTGATAGGCAATTACTTCCTCACGTTGAACACTTTCACCGTTAAACAGTGTGATTGGGAAGCCAGCATACTCAATGTTCGTGAAAGTAATCACCTGCTCACGTCTGAATGTCGTACCTTGAACCAAGTTCACAGCCGCATAGAGGACGTTCGTGGTGTAGGTCACACGTTGAACTAGAGGGACGCTAGCAAGAAGCCTCAGCAACTGTCCTGGGAAGGCATCCTCCAACAACATGCGGTTCAGCCGACGAAGATCAGCTCCTGTAGGTCCTTGGATATACAGGAGATATGTCTCAGGCCTCAGATCAAGTCCCGCGACCAACTCAGCATTAAATACCGTTGTGTCGATCAATTTGTTTAAGTCCCCTACTAGGTTTGCAGACAGAGTGGGAAGGTTGTCATTCAGCGCAGCAACACTTGCCGCTGAAAGACGTGCTTTAACGTGCGCGGCTGGAGTATTAGTAGCAGCTAACTTCAAATTCTCCTTCAGCTTGGGAAGGTCAACAATGTCAGTAGTTGAACCAGTGTCCGCAATAAAATGGTAACTAGAATTCTCCGTGCGATTCGTGTATCGGCTGAAGTCGGGAGAACCATCCGCCAACCAACGAGTCACGAAATTGACTGAACCTGAAGCGAGGTTTGTCGAAACTAAGTTGTCCACCACGTTCGTTACATAAGTAGGATTGCTCCCCGACGAGAATGGAGCTTTGACTCGACTCACATCACGGTAATTAACCGTGGCCGACCGGGAAGTCAGATTCGTGTAAACGTTGGCATACTTATGAAAATAGACCGGGACGTTGACGCTCACGTAATTCGTCTTCAAAACAGTAGGTTGAAAAATCCCGGCCGCACTCCAAGCAATTTGGGTGGGATCAGGATAAATTCGATCAATCACAACGATCGGAGTCACCGTTGAAAGGGTCTGGGTAACAACCAAGCCGGGATACAGAGCAGTCAACGCGAGGGCGTTGTTGCTCATACTTCGCATCCCGAAGAGGGTGAGGTCGTGGTTAGTTTGGACGGCAACGTTATCGTAATTCGTGACTTGGAGAAGCGTGGTCGCCAAATACAACACATTCGTAGTTAAGATATCCAACTCATTGGTGTAGTTAGCGGCAAGTCGATGGAAGTCGGGTGCCCCATCAGCCAACCAACGTGTAACAATGTTGAAAGAACCTGCTGGGATATTTGTTCCAAGAAACTTCAATTGACGTGCAGGAAGATCTACCTTGTTGGTGATCCACACAGGATTCTGGACCGATGACAGGGGATCCTTGGTGCGAACAATGTCGTAGGATTGAATGGAAACTGGGCCACTGGAACTTGCGTTCGTGTAGATGTTGGCAACTTTGTGGTTGTAAACTAACACGTTGGTCTGAAGCCAGTTTGTTTTGAGCAATTGGGTTAGATTCGCTCCATCAGGACTCCACGGCACGGAGCCATTTTTTAGCTCGATACTCCCAATGATACTCACCGGCTTCACGGATGTTAGAGTTTGGGTGATTACCAATCCGGGATATTGCGCAATGAGGGCTTCAGCACTGTTCGTCAGGCTTCGAGTGGAGAAGAGAGCGAGATCATAGGTAGTTTGCGTCGTCGCTGCATCGTAATTTGTCACCAACAAAGGTGTAGTCAACGAGAAGAGAATATTCGTGGTCTTGGTGATCGTTTCGAGGACAGGCTCGGTTCGGTCTATCACGAACCGACTGACATCCGGAGAACCCGTCGCAAGCCAACGATTCACTAGGTTAAATGACCCTGAGGGTATATTAGTCCCTAGGAATTTGAATGCGCGACCGCTTGCGTTTACTTGCTTGGTTGTCCAGACGGGATTTCGAACCGATGAAAGGGGATCTTTGGTTCTCACCACATCGTAGGTTTCAATCGTAGTAGCTTCAGGGGTGGCGGTATTCGTGAAAATGTTCGCAAATTTGTGGTTGTAAATTACAACATTCGTTTGCAACCAATTGGTCTTCAATAGAAGCGACAGGTTTGCAGCGTCTGGACTCCAAGGCACGGTCCCGTTGGTATAATCGATGCTACCGATGACTTGAACGGGCTTAACGGTGCTCAATGTTTGGGTAATAACCAAACCGGGGTATAAACCAGCCAGTTGGGCCGCGTTATTCGTCAGGCTTCGGATTGAAAAGAGGGCCAAGTCGAAATTCGTTTGGACCATCGCAGAGTCGTAATTAGTAACCTGCAAAAAGGTTGCTCCTCCAGAAGACTGGCCTTCCACGTTTTGATTGAATCGTTGATAAAGATAACGAAGACCGCCCACATCATCGCGGGTCAGGTTGATATAGTAGGATCCTAACAACAGCGAGGAAGAACCAAGAACATTGCCAAAGGTCCCCCCAGCCACACTGCTGAACGAGGGCTTTGCTTTATCCACAATGAATTCCACAGCATCTGCGAAATCTGGGTTTCTGAATTCGCGGACTCGATAAGAGTAACGTTCCCCGTTCACGTAAGAAGTCGGTTTGAAAGTAATAGGATCAAAATTCCTGTTAAATACTAAGTAATTTGTTAAATCGGGTGTGGCTGTACTTCGACTACGGAGGGTCCAAGCATAATGCTCTGGCTGGCCCAACCCTAAACCCTCTAACACATAGGCTAGCGCGGTGGACTTGAGATCGCGGAGGTTCAACGCTTGTGCTGTGCCGTTATAACGCCAAGCGACGAGTGGGTATTTGACCGTGTTGAGTAGGTCGTTGGTTGTAATGGTGCTGAGCGCGGGAAGATTGTTAACCACCTGCATCGCTGCGTTAACCTGTTTAATTCCCTCCGTGCCAAAGTAATTTACGAAGGAAGAATCAAAACCGTAGGTAATCTGACCATCAATCCAACGAAACTCGTCACCCAAGGCATGCGGTGCACCAATTTCACCACCCCGAGGATTGTAGCCGATGGCACCCGTCTGCCATGACTCGAATGGGCCGAGCAAAGAAAACGCCCCAACATTGGCGACACAAATCGCCGTTATGAAGCAAAGCGTCAGTTTTCTGAATAAGCAAAGCATACGATTCATCGAAGTCGGAGTACCCGGTAATAGCGAACGTCAGCAGCGGCCGGGGTGGGAACAGAATCTGACTGACCTGCTGCGAAACGTGGCGGGCCGGAGTCATTCCAAACATTTAAATCCACAGTGGATTGCACCTGATAAACTGACCCCGCTTGGGTTCCCCACTGGAGGCGCATCCCCGCTTGCGTACTTAGAAGCGAAGTCCTCAGGCTGCTCTGGGGATCTCGAGGGTTGGTGCCAGCGAGAAATTCTTGGAGGTTGTTAGCTCCATCGAGATCCTCATCCGCCGTCGGAGTGGGCCAAATGGAACCCCAATTGTCACGCTGCCAATCATCTGGCAACCCGTCTTGATTGGCGTCCACACCCCATGTTTTACCAATGACTTCAGATGAAAGACTTGAAGCGTTTCCATCCACATCCACATAACCAAGTTTAAAACTGTGCGTCGATTGTGGCAGCCAATTCGGATTGGTGATCGAGAGAACCAAGCCTGTTGTCGTAAAAGGCGTTTGGGTTGCCCCGTCAACTACTACGGTGTAGGAAGCGACTTTAACTCCGAGCACTTCTGGCCATGAGACACTGATCGTTTTTGGTCCGAGCCCAGCAGCCCAAGGTGCCCCAGGTGTAGGAAGATTAACCAAGGTTTCCAGCGTGTAACGCTGCGCAATCAGATCAAAGCTGGATTGGACACCGGTAAAAGAACTCCATGCCACTACGACCGACTGCTGGCCATCAGTGCTGACGACGGGCGTTACCTGCCGACTGGTTGGCGTCGTGTTCACCTGCATCTCATCCCCTGCATGGGATCCATCTGAATTCAACACCTGACCGAACACTCCCTCTTGCATCCCGTCCTGACCGAAACTAGTCCACACCGCAACGGTCTTGGACCCAATTCCAGACAATTTAGGTGCATATTGGCTGCCAGATGTAAATGTATTGAGGAGTTGTTCTGGTTTGGCGGCCGTGCCATCTGCTTTAAAAGCGCGAGCGTAAACGTTCCAATCGCTTTGATTTTCAGTTGCATGATGAACCGACCATGCAGCCATAAACCCTCCGTTGCTCAGGGGGCTAACGCTCGGATTTGCACAAGTGTCCTTGGTGCTGTTCAACAAAAATTCACTCCCCTGCACGTTACCTGTCGCACTGATGAAGCGAGCGTAAACATCAACCGAATCTTCAGCATTTTGGCCCTCGGAAATCCAAGTAACCAAAATCCGACCATCGGAAAGGGTCGTCGTCGCGGAACTTCGTTGGTTGAGTCGAGTCTCTTGGTTTAATCGAAACTCAGAACCCATTTTCAATCCTGCTCGGCTGAGTCGTTGAGCATAAACACCGCTCATCTCACCATCTTGCGCCCAACTCGAATAACTTACGACAAATGAGCCATCGGGAAATACCGCGACTGAAGGTTCAATCTGTGCCGTTGTAGCACTCTGGCTAATCAGGAACTCGTCACCCGCAAATACCCCATCCGCACGAATAATCCGACCTCGGATATGTTGACCTCCGTTAGCACCACTTTGCCAAATGAAAATAGCACCACCATCGCTAAACAAAGCAACTTGTGGATTCTCCTGATCTCCATCGGGAAGCGTGTTTACTGGAAAAGCTGAAAATGCACCGGAACTAATGGAAGTAAACCGACGCGCACTGATCCCCAAACCATCTCTATCGGTCGCATTATCGTGCCAAACTGCAAAGCCACCCTTGGAAGAGAAAGCTAATTGAACCTTCGACTGATCCCCGACTTGTGTGGAGACAAGTCGATATTCAGAACTCGCGACGGTCAATGGTTGAACAGCGAGGACTGATGGGCCGCTCAGTAAACCGCAAGCCAGCGAGGAGAACGCGACAGCAGCCTTCCACATCGGGAAGCTTCCAGCTAGGTTGTTTCGGGTTTCGATCGCCATGGTTGAATGTGAAATAAAAATTGAGAATTAGAGCAAAACAGGCTGCGAGAGTGGCGGTTGGATCAACTCCTGAAAGAGAGTCTTAAATCCCCAACGGGAATAAAGTGATGCTAATACCGAATTGTCTTGGGGTTGGGGAAGGCATTCTTCCAACGTGATAGGTGAGGCTAGTTCGGTGTGAAGTTGGATCAATTCTCGATTACGTTCTAAAATTTGTTGCGAGGAAAGCAATGCGTCGCGGCGTTTGGCTCCGGTAATCTGAGACGCGTTATCCATGATCCCTTGGATCGTGCCGTACTTTTGAAGCAACTCGGTGGCAGTCTTATGACCCACACCGGCCACTCCAGGAATATTGTCGACAGAATCACCGATAAGACTTAGCCACTCAACGATTTGATGGGGATGAACTCCAGTCTTTTCAACCACCTCCGCAACCTTTGAAATGCGTTGCTCTTTATCCCCCGGATTCAGTAACCCAACGTTGGCACTCACCAACTGCATGAAATCCTTGTCAGCACTCGCGATGACTACAGAATCACCCGCGAGTTCCGCCATGTGCGTCAAGGTAGCGATTAAATCATCAGCCTCGATGCCAGGAATGACCGCTGAGGCAAATCCCGCAGCGTGCAAATACTTCTGCATTTCGTCAATTTGACGATCAAGATCCGCCGGCATCGCAGGTCTCTCGGCCTTGTATTCTGGCAGTAAGGAAACCCGCTCTGCGGCAAGGCCACCATCCCAGATAACGGCAACGTGAGTTGGTTTTACGAATGCTAGCATTCGTTGAAACATTTTAATGAATCCGAAAACCCCATTGGTCGCCAACCCATCGGGAGCTACCATGTGACGGATTGCATAAAACGCCCTGTAAGCATAGGCATGACCATCCACCAAGAGCAATTTGCGCTTGGCTGGTGATTCGAATGTCTGTGCTGGGGTCATTCTAAGTTAATTAAAAGCCGCTACCAATGCTCGAACGATTATTTCGCTACCGGAACAGTTTGTGATGGAACCGTGTTCGGGTCGTAAGGAAGCTTGTAGGTTGGATCGCTGGGATAATCGGGAGGGTGGATTCGATTTCCCGCAGGATCAATAATCGTGGGTGAAACGAAAATGACGAGGTTCTTCTTAACACTGTTCTTGAATTCGCTCCGAAAAAACCGACCCAAGAGGGGAATATCTCCCATCACAGGAACTTTGCTTCGGTTCTTGGTCACCGTTTCAGCGATCAAACCACCGAGAACCACGGTCTGGCCATCCCAAACAATCGCACTGGTTGTCACCTGCCGAACCCTAAACTTTGGTAGCGGCGTGGGTTGAACCGGAGCATCGCCGACGACTGTTTGGAATTGACGGGCGTTCTCAGTGTCATAACCGAGAAACTCTGTCAACGTTGGGACGATACTCATTTGGATGGTATAGCCATCCGCAGAAACGTAAGGGATGACGTCGAGCACTGACCCGAACGGGATTTGTGCTGCAGTAGGTGTAACAGCAGGAATCGTTTGCGCCTGTTGGAGAACCTGCGCTTGACCCAGAAAAGCTGGAGCCAGCGTCGCAGCCAAGAGGAGTGCCAATTTTAAGTTCATGCGGGTAAAGAATTAAATATCAAAAATACTACTGAGTCTGCCCACCACTCTGACCACCGGCAAGACCACCACCGAGGGCTGCACCACCACCGCCGCCACCACCAGCACCACCACCCAAGCCTTGCACACCAAGACCGACGATAATGGTCTGAGTCTCCTCAACAGCAATACGCGCCTGACGACCACTCACCGTGGTGATTTTGGGAGCCGATACAAGATCGACCCCCTGACGTTCCTCAAGGGCCCGGATGACCAACCTAAATTGGGGATCTGTGAGGATTCCGCTAAGAGTCGCCACCGGGGTGATTTGACTATTCCCGTTACGCAGGCCTGCTGTCAGCAACTGATCGGTTGACGAATTGGGAAGAACCGAACCGAAGCCTCCGGAATTTGGAAAAACTCCCGACGGATTGGCGATCGTGCTCGGTGCGGTTAACGACTCTTGCGAACCGCCACTCAAACCGACCTTGCCTCCCGTGGATAGGAAATTGCCCAAGAACCAGTCAAAGCCAACGCCCTTGCTATCCGTTTGGGAGATCTCAGCAACCTTCGCTTCGATGGTTACCAAATCAGGCGTGATATTCAGAACCTGAATCGCGGCTTCGATGATATCCAGATCCTTGAGTGTTGCGCGAACAAAAAGCACTCCGGTCCGATCATTGTAGAAAAGTGCCTTGGGAGGAGGAGTTCCCTGTGCGCCTCCGGCTTGCGGCGCTTGACCAGGAAGTGTGGCACCACCGCCAGCAAATCCACCGGCTGCTCCGTTGGTGTTAGCTGCAGGAAAATCAACGCCTGCTGCTTGGAAAAATGCTCGAACCTCGGTCTGAATGAGAGACATGGGAGTATTAACCATGGAAACCACATAAGGGATGCCGCCGGAACTTCCACCCGCACCGCCTACTCCACCACCCGCCCCGCCAACTTGACCCCCACCGCCGCCTCCTTGTCCTCCTTGACCACCTTGGGTGCTTCCTCCAAAAGTGAAGTAACCACCGGGACCGCCACCTTGGCCGTTTTGTCCATTCTGTCCCCCAGCTCCGCCGCCACCTGCGCCACCGCCACCACCACCGCCGGCGCCGCCACCCCCTGTGCTCTGAACGAAACCTTGGAACGGATTTCCACTGTAACCGAGCCCCTCGAGACCTTGTCGGAATGTATTGGGGTTAACACGGAAAGTGCGGCTGTAAAGCTGGGGTTGTTCCGCAGCTTGTTGACTAAAGATAATTGCGTAGTCTTCAATTGATATTTTAATTCCAGGAGCGGTTCCAGGACTATTTGCCGGTGGCTTAGCAACCTTGATAATGACATCCAGAATTTCCCCCACTTTTATATTCTTCAAGGGGGGATCTACTTTAACGGTGTAGTTCTCCACCTCTGCAGGTGGCTCGGTAGATGGTTGAAGGGTTGGTTGGCCCGTCAACGGATCGACGCCTTGTTGCATCACTGGGCCGGGCTTATCTACTTGAGAACTAATGATGAAATTGAGCCCACGCTTGTCAGGGTCGTTCTTTTTAATCTCTGAGCTTAATTCCTTGATAACCTCACCGAGCGGAAGATCGCTGGCGACACCCCATTCGGCGATGATGATGCCTTCCATTTTTGAATTAATCTGTTGGCGACCGGGGCTGGAGTAAACTCGATTGGTCCGGGCGAACGGATTATTAGCAGGAAGGAGCTCGCGTTGGACAGGCCGGTTCCAGCTCTGCTCGACTTCGACCATGCTATCTTTAGCAGCCATCTCGCGCTTGCGAGCCTCCTGAGCGTAGCGACTTTCTTTGATTAGGTTGAGATAGTAGAACGCCGCACGGTGCTCGGGATCTTGTTTAACAGCTTTTTGGAGTTTCTCTTGCGCCTCATCCAAACGACCCATCTCCATCAATACTCGTGCGTCTTGAACCATGATTGAGGTCTCGGTGCGCTCGGCGGTGATCTCCACTGCTTTGGCAACCACCTCGGCACTGGGAACCTTACCCCGTTGAGTTGCGATGCGAAGATCGTTATCGGCTTTGAACTTAAGACCTTCCGCGTTCTTGGGTTCGCCGCGAAGCAGACGAGTGACCTGAGCATCGGCCTCAGTTAAATTATTCTTCTTTTGGGCGGCTCCGGCGAGCTCAAGTCGCGCTGCCGCATGACCCGCGAGGGCCTCGGCCCGCTCGGCATTAATGTCGGCTGCAATGCCTTGAGAAAGGGTAATCGCCTCTTCATACTTCTTCGCAGTGGCAGCGGCGTCGCCTTTGGCTTGAATTTTCTTAGCTTCTGCCAAATTTTGGCGTAACTGGATAATTTGGGCCTGACGGCGAACCGCCTCATTGCTAGCGGTCTGACTCGCTGTCGGCTGGGCGTGGACGGGCTGGTAACTGCTGCACAGCGCGAACAGCATCATGGACGTTGTAACGACTTTGATCATGGCTTCAATTATTCGACAGTCACTCTTATTTGATTGCGGCACTCAGCTTTACGGGCGTCTGTTTCTGATTCGATTTGGCCGAAAATACAACCTCACCTTGTTCAATGGCAATGATATTGTAAACTTCCCCGCCAGCACCGCCTAGGAGAATTTGATCTTTAACTTTGACTCCGGTCCTTGTCATGTTCTCTGGATCATATCGCAAATCCGCAGAGTAACCGATCACGCGGGAGTATGATTTTGCTCGGGTGACAACAATCGGATCTCGATCTCCCTTGAGCTCCAGCGTGATGGAAGTGGGTTCTGCGGCTGGGCCTTCAACTTTTTTGATGGCGAACACTGAATTGTCCGCTTTATGTTCCACTTGGCGTGTGCTTTTTCTGTTGGCCGGGGGAAGGGTTTCGCGGATTACGGTAATGGTGTATTTAAGATTGTCACCGGTGCCCGTCACTTCGTCGAAAGAAACGGTGAGAGACAAAGGATTGATTGCAGTCACTCGCATGGCACCAAGTCCAAGCTCGTTTCCTGTCTTGACCTTAATGAAGGTTCCGTCTGATTTCTGGACCCACTTGACCGGATTAAAAAGGTTGTGCGAACCTGCCAATTCAAATTGAACCGGTTTTTGCACTCGGTCGAGCGTCATCTCATTGGTGGTTAAATCCTCTAGCGTCAACGGCTTGACTTTGGGACGAGTCAATTCCGAAATTCGCTGTTCCTCTGCTGCACGTTGGCTGGAAGCAAGGATGGGCATCATCACAGCTCCGGCTGCCAAGAGCAGCAAGACCACTGTAAGAATCAATTTCTCGTAATGTTTCTTAAGAAAATCCATTAAAACTCACTTTTTTGCCGCAGCTTGCATCCGCACGGAGTCGAGTTGAAGGGTGATACGAAGTTTGCTCTCATCAAGGAGCGCATTAGGTGCTTTCGCTTTTGGGGCGGTCGCCATTTGCGGCATCATTCCGCCATAACGATCTCCGTAACGTCCGCCACCATACTGATTCATCATCATGGGTGCTGGTGCGACAACTGCAGCCGATTTCCCGGCGGCGGGAGCTGGAGCTTGGGCAACTCCCAAGGTCCGAACCACAAAACAGTTGGTTGCATTCGCCAAACCTTGCATCACGCGGGCAAGTTCGGAGCTAAACCCGGTAAATGTCACTTCGTAAGGGGTCACGATAGCGGAGTCGTTGGTTTTAGCATTTCGTGTCAGGAAATCGCCGTTGTTCGGTTCGTCTGGCGTTGCGGGTGGTCGTTTGAGCTGTGCGATCGAATGAACCCGTGCATCGAATAGAATCTTCACAATCCCTTCAATGTCATAGAGTTGCGCAGCCATGTTCTCGATTCCCTTGTATTCGACGGCCGATTTTTGTGAGGCAAAGGTGAACCAATAATCGTTGGTTTTAGGTGTTGTGGGGAGAACCACGTTGATCCTCCCTGCTTCTAAACGCATGCGGCTGATGGACTCGTTCAACCTGACACTAAAATTCAGGTTGTTCAGGTTGGTCGGCACATTTGCCGGCGCGAGATACGAGGTGACTCGGGTTGAAAAATCCGATAACCGAATGTTCTCCTTCTTGGCGGCCTCGATGTTATTGTTCTTTTGGTCGCCCGGGAGCTCTTTCTTGCTGTTGAGAGCCTTAAACTGTTCAGTGGCATCGGCTAGCTCAACAGCAACTGCGCCATCCTTATTGTATTGGCTGTAAACAAAGAAACCAGCCAGACCTAAGAGGCCAAAACCGGCCCCACAGATCACCACGAACCAGAGATTTTTCTTAATCCAAGGCATATTACATCTTCATCGGGTTGCGTAATTTCAACCGCATTCCGAATGTGAAGGTCTGCGCTGTTGCATCAACGGATTCTAATTCGCCGGCAAGTTTCGTGCCATCTGAGTCAAAAAACGAGCTTTGTTTGAACTCCTTCTCCACAGCGTAGGCGAGCTTGTTGTTCGCCGCAAACTCGCCGTTGCGATTGAGATTAACTGCGCGGAATTTAATGTCGATGGTCACCAAGTTGGTATTGCTGTTGGCGGGTGCTTTTGGAGTGGGAGCGGCTGCGATTGGAGGCGGACTCATCCCACCGGGACTATCCGAATTTCCACTATTACCACCGCCAGGGCCACCGGGACCGCCTGCTGCCCCTTTGAAGAGATGCGGGAAATAGCGGCGGGCTAGTTCAGGGTTGCTTAGGTAGAACATCATCGAACTGTTCATGCCGCCCATCTGAGGGGTCTCTTCCTCCTCGATGTCATCGGCTGCGACGGTTCCGAAGGTTTCGATCCAAACCCCGACATCCGGACGTGCCATGGTATCCTCTGATTGAACGAGGAGTTTACGCATTTCGACGAGTGCATCGGCCCAAAAGAAGCGGTCTTTCAAATAGGCGGCGTATTGATCGACCGCACCTTTGGTTTGACGCATTTTGGCCAACTGCTTGTCGAGCTCTTCAGATCGTTGTTTCGCGGGAGCAATTTGGGTGTTTAGATCGTCCAGAGAAGCCTGCTGTAGGGACGCCGTTTTACTGAAAAACAACCCGAAAACAAAGACAACCAGCACAAGGCTGAGGATCGATGCGACAAAGTAAGGTTTCTTTTGATCAAAAACCAGTTTTTGCTTGATGCTCTTGGGGACGAGGTTGAGTTCGATGGGGCACTGAGCCAAGTTCCTGAGCCCAAGTCCGACGACTTCCCCGAACGAGTGGGCCACTTTGGCGAGCTCTGCAAGGTCAATCGAGGGATCGAATTGAAGATTGCGGAACGGATTGAAGTAATCGACCTCGATACTGAGTTTTTCTGTAAAAAACTCTTTGGAATAGGGAAGGACGGATCCGCCCCCTGCCAAAAACACTCGGACTGGTGCTGATCCACCATGTTGCGAGCGATAGGCTTGGATGGTCTGGTTGACTTGGATGTGCAGCCGGGTCAGAACCTGACGGGCGATCTTCGAGATAGCGGCTTCCTGCGGGTCTTCAGGCTCTGCGTAGGCACCGCCGAGGCTCACGGAACCTTTGGAAATTTTGGCTTCTTCGGCCTTTGCGAACGATAACTTGGATTCCGCTGCGAAATCCTGAGTGATGGAATTCGCGCCGATATTGATGCTTCGAGTGAAAACTTTTCCCTTTTCGAAAAAGAGGATGTTCGAGGTTTTCGCGCCGATATCCAGCAGCATGGTGCAACCATCCAAGTCACCGTAATTAAAACGGAAGGAATTGCACAAGGCGGCCGGGCTGACGTCCACCAACTGAATCTTGAGATTGCTCGTGCCAGCGACCCGAAAAAGTCCTTCGACCATTTCGGTTTTCATCGCCACTAAGAATACCTCAAGTTCGCCGGTGGGGGTGTTCCCCATGATCTGGTAGTCCCAGACGGCTTCTTCCAAAGGATACGGCACATTCTGTTGCGCCTCATACTGGATGATTTGAGTGACCTTCGAGCTATCAACCGGCGGTAGTTTGACGAACTTGGAGAAAACGTGAAAGCCAGGGGCGCAGACGTTTGCCAGCTTTGCTTTGAACTGATTTTGGGAAAGAAGCTCCTGTAAAGCCTTCTGGAGTACTGTCTCGCGCTTGGCGTCCTGTGAACCCTCAATCCCGAGAGGTTTGATCCCGTACTGCTTCAACGTCAGCGAGCCGGATTCGTTGGATTCGAATTCGGCGACCTTAACACTGCCTGCCCCGAATTCGAGGCTCAGAAATGACTTATTGTTGATCATTTATCAGTTTGACAGCTTCCGAGAACAAAACGTTCCCACAGGGAACAAACCCCGTGACAACTTCGCTGAGAAACTCGGGTGCAGACTGTAAGAATATCCGGCTGAGGGTCAAACACAAAAATCCAAAAAAAGTGATCGTGTTAAGTTTTAGGGATTTCGGCACCCTTTTCTACTAGGTTTTTGAAGAAAGCAATGGTGCGTTCCATCCCTTCCTCGAGGCTGATCTTGGGTTCCCAATTCAATAACTGACGGGCAAGAGTGATGTCGGGTTGACGCAATTTCGGGTCATCCTTGGGGAGCGGTGTGTAAACAATGGAACTCTTAGATCCAATGGCCTTGATGATGGCGTTAGCGAAACCGAGCATGGAGATTTCTCGGGGGTTACCAATGTTTACGGGCAAATGCGTATTGCTCATCATGAGTCGGTAAATGCCCTCAATCAGATCGGAGACATAGCAAAAGCTGCGAGTCTGTGACCCGTCGCCATACACCGTCACGGGTTGATCCTGAAGGGCTGAGCCGATGAAGGATGGGACGACTCGACCGTCATTTAGTCGCATCCTCGGGCCGTAAGTATTGAATATGCGGACGATTCGCGTGTCTACCTGATGCTCGCGATGGTAGGCCATGACGAGAGCTTCTGCGAACCGCTTGGCCTCGTCGTAGCAACCTCGAGGCCCGATGGTGTTCACATTCCCCCAGTAACTCTCGGGTTGTGGATGGACCAATGGATCCCCGTAAATCTCAGAGGTCGACGCCATGAGAATCCGAGCCTTCTTATGTTTAGCCAGACCTAGGGCCTTGTGCGTCCCGAGAGATCCAACTTTCAACGTCTGGATCGGCAATTCTAGATAATCGATCGGACTTGCAGGTGAGGCGAAATGCCAAACAAAATCCACGGGGCCATCGAGGTAAATGAATTCAGTGATGTCTTGTTTGATGAACTTGAAATTGGGATTGCCAACGAGATGCGAGATGTTGGCTGTCGAGCCGGTGACAAGGTTGTCGATCGCGATAACGGAATGCCCCTTTGCCAAGAGGTAATCAGTGAGATGCGAGCCAAGAAAGCCCGCTCCGCCTGTAATGAGGGAAATGATCTTCGGCGTCGAATTCGAGTTAGATTGCGTCAGCATAATTGGTTCACCACGGGGATTTCGTCCGGAACTTTGATCGAGTTAATCCACAGGCAAGAAGCCTTGCAAGGAGTTTTGGAATTGGAAATGGATTCCTCCGGTGGGAACTGTTTTTAAGCAGAATGGATTTGTCGTGCAGCCGACGCCGGGGGGATTTAATCTGTGGGTGTTAAATGGATGCGAAGGGTGGGACAAGGAGTCACTACAACCGCGTCTAGAGGTGCTCATGAGCTTGGTGAAGTCCAAACAACGGATCGCTGATCACGGAGAGGTGTTCACCCCTGCGTGGATGGTCGAGGCAATGCTGGATCTCGTGAAAGGCGAGAGTGAGCGGATTGATTCACGCTTCTTGGAGCCAGCCTGTGGGAGCGGGAACTTCCTTGTGCGGATTCTTCAGCGCAAACTCGCGGCAGTAGAGATTAAGTTTGGCAAATCTGATTTTGAAAAACGGCATTATGCCCTCCTCAGTTTGATGTGCATCTATGGCATTGAGCTTTTGCCGGATAACATCCAAGAGTGCCGACAGAACTTGCTGGAAATTCTGACGAGTTACCTTGGTAGCGACAGGGCAGACGATGTTTATTGGGCGGCATCCCATGTTTTGTCGGTAAATCTCATCCATGGCGACGCATTGAAAATGCGGACAATGACCGGTTCGCCCATTATTTTCGCCGAGTGGGGTTATCTGGGGAAAGGACAATTTCAGCGGCGCGATTTTCGCTTTGATACGTTGACGCAAAGTTCCGCCTTCAGCGAAGAGGGTTCGCTTTTTGCGCACCTCGGGAAACATGAAATATTTACACCCATCCAAACGTTTCCACCGATGACTGTGGAAGAAATGGCGACAGCGAGGAAGGTGGGCAATGATCAGGAAGGATTACGCCCATGACGGTGCATTTCGATGGCCATCATTTAATGAGTCAAATGATTCGTCCGGCGAGGAAAGCCAATTTGCCGAGCGGAATCTCAGGCCGCAGCGATACCAGTGGCGGGCCGAGGGAGCCGCGATTCTGGAGAAAATCCGCCGCGCCCGGGAAGCACTGGCACGGAGCCAACAAATTAATAAAGACAAATAAGAGACACTGCACTAGGAGATCGGCCAAGCTGCGGTTTGGAACGTCCTGATTCCATACGAGCGGGGTGAGCCGGTCGCGGCCCGACTTTGTGTCATCCGCAAAAGCAAAACCGCCATCGCACTAGCCCAGAAGCGGCTGCGGCGCAAGGCCAGCAAGAATGGGTCGAAGCTGCAGCCATCCACGCTCGTTTACGCAGAATACATTATGGCACTGACCACTTTCCCGGAACAGACATTCCCCGCCGCCGCAGTTCTGGAGGGGTATCGCTTCCGCTGGCAGATCGAACTGGTCTTCAAACGCTTTAAGCAAATCGCCCAGCTGGGTCATGTGCCCAAACACGACCCGGAAAGTGCCCAAGCGTGGCTTTACGGAAAATTGCTGGTGGCGTTGCTGACCGAGAAGCTCATCCGGCAGGCCCGCGCTTTTCCCCCTGGGGCTACGAATGTCCCACCGGGCCGCAGGTCGCCTAGCCCTTGGCGGGAATTTGCCTTCGTCTTCCGACAAGTCACCCGGACAATCCTGCCGAGACTTTCTTTGCGGGAAACGATGGAAAACTGGCCCCGTCTGGCCGTTGCCTTGCGGGAGCCGCCTAGGAAACGTCGATCGCAGGAGGAAAAATTTAAAACAAGTTAGCGCATATGGGGCAACGCCCTAGGTATTCATCCGCAAACAAATCATAAAGCCCTGAAAGGGCGGCCTATCCGGTGTTCAATGCTGCTAGACACAAGAAATGGAGTGGCTAGATTGGACGACATGAGCAACCAAGTCGGCTTTTCCTTGCGAGGGAGGAACCCTGATGTATTGACGTGCATCGCGAATCTCTCCAACGACGAGGTGTTTACGCCGCCTGAGTTCGCAAACCGGATGTTGGATACTCTG
>SXGR01442091.1_pt1 | contig 30887 bp, 19 predicted proteins | sample 3174711 | NCBI WGS metagenome assembly SXGR01 (sample SAMN11356860, study PRJNA531348) | freshwater metagenome | isolation source: freshwater sample F1-60 | place: China: Fuxian Lake, Yuxi | collected 2017-12-25 | reverse complement strand
GTGAAATTGGTAGACACGCTACTTTGAGGGGGTAGTGGGAGTTATCCTGTGCTGGTTCGAATCCAGTCCTGGGCACAGAAAAAGAAAACCCGCCGTATGGCGGGTTTTTCTTTGGGAACAAGATTCCTTTGAAAAGAGATCTTGAATTATTGTTGCACAAACCAACGGTGCACTTCCGACTGGGATGAATGCTCCGAATCTAGGTTGATGCGAACCAGATACTGTCCGGCAACGGTGGATGGTAAATCGAGCACATGCATTCCTGCTGAAAGCTGCAGGTTCATTTTGTGGATCAAACGTCCTGTCAGGTCCATGATCTGAATACTGATTTCAGCGGTTTCGAGCAGTTCTACCTGTAGGTGTGCACTTCCCTTTGTAGGATTTGGGAACAGGAGACTTTGGTTATCCGAAGAAATTAATCTGCCAATTTTTAAATCAGCGTCTGAATAGGGTTTAGCCCAACCATTGGCCATTTCGCTGTTCGATTGAATAGACCAGTCACTAGCTGAAACCGAATGTTGTGCATCATTAAGAACTGCCAAATTAAACAAAACGTCTCCTGCGACTGCGTTTACTTCTTCGAGCGAATACCAGCTCACCCGTACCTGTCCGTTTACAATATTTGACACGAATGAACCAACGCTCAGAGCGACTGGTTTGATCTCGGTTACGACAATGCCCTTTGGAATGTTCAAGATCAAAGTAACAGCCCCTAAACTTAGGTCTTTCGAAACAGACACAGGTAGTGTTGCGTATTTGCCTTTGAAAAGAGCGCCATCTGAAAGTGATACTGCTGGTGCAATTCTCAGTGCAGGATTATAACTGCCATTCACATCGCCAAAGCAAATTCCTCTAATGTTTTGGGTGGTGGTGGTTCCACCGCTTAAACTCAGTTGTGGAGATTCAAAATACCAATTTCCAACCGAAAAGGAGGTGATCACAGCCGCAGTACGGCGTGAAATATTCAAAGCATCTGTCGAGTTGATGGAAGTTGAACCATTAACATCGGCAGCGGTAATTCGCATACCAGTAAGGAGTTGCGTATTGGAAAAATGACGGGCCACATTGAGGGCATCCGTTGCATTGACCCCGCCCCAAGGTTTTGTCGTTGAGGCTATCATACTGTAGGCTCCGTCCGGGAGGTTGTCAAAAGTAAATGATCCTGTCGAGGAGGTAGTATCTGTCTGTACAAGGGTGGTGCCGGACAATAACTGAACGATCGAATTGGTAAGCGGAGATTGAGCTGTATTGTCGTAACGCAAAGAACCATTAACGGTGTTGGATACCACGGCGGGCAACAAATCTGCAGCGTAACGGGGCAACAATTGAAAGCCACCGACACGTGGTGTGACGGTAGAAAACTGACCGCCAATTCCAATTATGTTGAAGGGACCCGTGGGAGCGGGCGTTCCAAATAAGCTCACATCTCCATCAATTCGAATGTCGAAGGAATCTACGCCATTCGTCACACGTACGGTACGACCTGAACCTGTAGTTCCCGGTGTTGGCCATTGAGATGGCGTGACCATGGTGAGATTATTCAATTGAATGAGACGTGATTCCGTTTGTTCAGACATTGCGGTTACGAGCTGCGGCAATGGAAGCACTCGGTTAGAATCAAGCAGTGTTATTTGGTCCACATTGATCTGTGACAGCCCATTGAATTGGGCAACAATCCCTTGAACCAAGATAGAATCACCTTCTCTTACTGTGTAGCCCAGATTTCCCGTATTACGAAAAACGCCAATTCCCATGTTACTATTTTTATCGAAAATGTGAAATTCTAATCCAGCAGGGCGTTTGTTCAGGCCCAAAACTACTCCACGTGTTCGAACATTGACGTTAATAGAATCGGCAACACCCCCTTGGTCATTACCACGGATGATGCCGATGAAGTATTCTGGAACAACAGGTGGGGTAGGATTTCCAACCCGAACAGCCGCACTCGATAAAGGACCTGCAATATATCCACCGGTCGCAGAAGATATAGTGAATCTCATGGTATCAATTCGACCAACAGGGATATTACCATACAATATCAAACTAAAGCTAACGCTGGTTGCATTGGCAGGAATCGGAAGCGTGAGGTTGCTTCCCACTACCGACGGGAAGGTTTCCCAATTGGTGCCATAAGCGGCCCCGGCACTGGAATTGACAGAGATGCTCACACTTTGCGCGGTAGGTCTTGGATTCTGAATGGCCAATGTCAATTGCAGGCTCGTGACGGCGTTTTGAATGAATGTATCCACCCGGGTGAAATTCAGGGTCGGTGTGGCCACAGAAACAGGTATGATGTCAGCAGAGAAATGCGGTTGCAGTTGATATCCAGAGTTAAATGGACTACTTACATCATATTGGCTACCATAACCAATTACATCGAATAGGCCAGCAGGCGGGGTAGTTCCTGGGATATTGGTGAGGCTGAGTATAAACAATTGCAACGTATCGGTGCCATTTGTAACTACCAGATTTCCATTGCCAGTCGTTGGCCAACTTCCCGAAAGAATGTACAAGTTATTGATGCGAATACGCTTATTTTCAGTGGATTCCGAAACGGTGTTCACTACCTGAGGCGGGTAGAGGGAATTTCCAGTGGAAATACGAATCATTGTATCGATATTCAACTGAGCCAACCCACTGAATTGCTCTAATACGCCTTCGGCCACCACGGAATCTCCCTGGGAGAGACCAGTGATCCCGAAATTAGTGCCAGCGCGACGTACTGTTATCCCACCAGTTTGGTCTAAGACAAAAAATTGAACACCAACTGGGGTTGTTGAGCTCCGATATTGGTTAATGCCATGAACCACACCCGAGATGCGGTAGCGCGTACCTAAATTTGTGAGCACGCCAAGAGAATCTGTACCTACAAAAGAACCTATGTTTGAAATGGGCAAAACGCCTGAAGCGAATGGGGTTGCCTGTACGCTCACTCCAGGACTCCATGTACTACCACTTTGTGTGAATACTTTGAAATGGTAGGTTGTGCCGTTGGTAAGTCCCGAAACGGTAACACTGTTGCCAGAAGAGGCGAAAACAACGTGTCCATTATTCAAATTGGCGCCTGAGCCAAAAACAGGATTGGCAATGAAAATATTACCCGATGGAACACCATTGACGGCGTTGTAATCTGCCGCAACCAAGGCTTGATCGAAACAATCGGATGGGTTGGTCCAAGTGAGCGTTACAATTCCATCGCCTGGAACAGCGGTGAATGAGCTGGCCTCAGCAGGCGTACTGTAGATTCGAACGGATGATGATGGCGAGCTTGTGGTGCTTCCTGAAACAAGGCGAAAAGCGTAGCCTGTGCCGTTGGGCAATCCTGAGGGCAAGGTAGCTGTGATCGTTCCGGAAGCAGCAGATGAGGAGCCTAATGCCGTTGGACTCGCAAAAGAGCCCTGAGCATCGGATAGCTGCAATGCTACCGGACCAGTCAATGTCCCTGTTGAAGTGTAGTTGGCCGTAACGGTCGATTGACCACTAGTCATGGTACAAAAGATCCCAGGCGTTACGGCACCTAAAGTGAGTGTTGTTGAAGAACTTCCGCCACCTACACTGCCCATGAATGTAATATCACGGCCAGCTGTGGTTAATTGGTTTATGTACCAGGTACCACCAGAACCGCTAGCTCCTGTATTCACAATTCGGAATGTAATGGTAGAACCGCCACCTAAATTTTGTAAATCGGTAATTGTTGAGAGATCAATAGCAGGCTGAGGGTTTCCGGTGCCTGTTGTAACTGTTCCCCAAGTAATTGGGCTTCCTATGTTGATGAATGTGCCATTCGGGTTGGTACTGTATTGCCATTGACCAGTCGTGGGGCCCGAACTAGATCTGCGAATGTTATAAGCAGGTATTCCAGTAAAGCTAACCGTTTGACCAGCAACAACATTAAAGCTGATACTTACAAAGTCTCCCCTTGATATGGCTGAGTCGATGCTACTGGCTCCTGACGTGGTGAAACCGTCCCAACCATTCCCCCCCCAGGCATTACCAGCCGGAGAGCCTGTAGTAGCAACACCTGCTGCTGTAAACAAAACGCCTGCACCACGAGTCCACCCATTTACAGATATGGCAGGCGAAACAACTTGAGCTGGAAGAGGGGAAGGTCCCCAGTTTACTGGAGAAGGAGCTGGAACCAACAAGCCAGTCAACTCCCAGGTAGCTAGAGTGTCGGTTTGGGCGAGCGTAGGCCGAACAAAGCCAAATGTCCATATGGCGAAGGCCAAGAAGAAAACTAAAAATGCCCGAAAGAACGAATGGCACGATGTTTTTTTCGCGCGATCTGCAAAATAAGGAAGAGTGGATTTCATAGGAAATGTTTTAAAATGCAAACATACCTAATGCCATCCACTATACCTAAAATCAAATTGTTAACATCTCAAAAAAATGGCACTCATATCAACAGCTTTCTGGTTACTGAACCTTGCTGGCCAAATAGACGTACACTGTAAGCGCCATTCGCCAAGTCCAAAGGCATATGGATCTCATGCTGTCCTTCATGATACCCTATTTGCACCAATCTGCCCCTCATATCCCTAATTTCCATTCGTCTTAAGGCTTCTGCCCCCCTCAGATGCAGCATACCGCTGTGATAATAAACTTGAATAGCTGTAAGGTCATGCGCTTCGACACCCACACCCACCGAATTCAGGTGAATACGGAACCGAAGTGAATCTGATGGTCCATTCGCAAAAAAGAGATAACTCAAATGGCCAAAAATCGTTTCAATGCGCTGGAGCACTCGATCCTCTAAGAAAATGGGTGATGTTGAAGGCCAATTTGAAGCTTGTAGCTGAAGTTGATAGTTGCCCAATTGGCCAAATTCTGTTCGCAGAGGAATAGCACGTGGCATTCCGGCAGGATCCGGGATGGATTGAATGCTGTAGGCCGATCCGTTACCGTCGAGGCTCGCAAGAGAGGGAGACAAGTAGGTTTCGTCCCCGAGGTATCCGGCATCATGGTGAATATCAAACCCGATTGTAGCATCGGTTTTCAATTGGATCAGTGATTCCTCTCGAAAATGGGGTGAGGCCTGTTCCAATTCGATGCTGAGGCGAGGATCCTGTTGGTTTTGACGAAAAAAAGCAGTCAACAAATCGGGTTGCCGCGCATTAATTGGGTAGAAAATGGAGGATAGGCCCAAAGCACCGGCACGCACCATAAAGCCTTGTAGGGGTGCAAGAATTCCGTTAGCCCCATTGATGCCCACTCCGTTAATATAAGAAGCCCAATTTCCGGCACCCGGAATGATGCTGTCCTTCTTCCATACCCAAACCGCCTGATCAGCATTGGATTTTTGTACGGAATCCCACGCCACAGCGCTGGGAAAGGGGTTGCCCATCAAATTCCAACGTGCAGACTGGTTTTGAAGGAAATAGGGCCCGGCAGGGTTGAGCTGGGGTTCTCCCATCATGCGAATGGTTCGAATGCTGTCGGTCCAGATACCATAGGCCTGGGCGGGATTCCATTGGTTGCTGCTCGATGGAACGGACAGATAGGCATTCAATGGCTCGCTGAAACGAATCACGCCATTGGGTGTTGAGGGAAGTCCGCCTACTTGAGCGAAAGGGATGGCCGATCGATGTGGGCTCCCCACAAATCGATATCCGCTGTGGCCCACGCCCATCCAGGGTAGATGTCGCTCCGTCTCAACTTTCCCCTGAATGGAACCATTCGTGCCACCTCGTATTTGTGCTGTGAAGCGATCAGAAGTCGATGATAAACAGAGATTGTCTTGTGTTTGAAGAACTCCACCATTCAGATCCACATGTCCCATCACAACCATCTTGTTTCCTAAACGAAGTCGGCCTTGAGGCCCCATATTCATAATAAGGTTTTCTAAAGTGCGCCCATTACTGCCCGATAGGCTATCCATCAGCACTGAACCCACATCGATTAATCCATGCCATTCCAAAGTCGCACGGGTACTGCCCCTGATCAATCCGTTGCCCGAATAGGTATTTCTGAGGATGGCTCGGCCATGAACCACATGCATCGTGCCTCTGTTGATCAGAGATCCCCGAACATTCAAAACAGCACCGGAGTCTAAACTGAATAAAACGCCGCTGTCAATTTCAAGTCGATGGGTGCTTAAATTATGGGTGATGCGTAAAGGTGCGGAAACGATGGCATGAATACTCGTGTCGGGCGGGCCTTGACTCCATATTACACCATTCCAAACCGTCGGGTTAGCGCGATTACCTGTAATTCGTATGTTGTCGAATCGCCAAGCCCCTGATACAGCTGCTGTTGATGGGTTGATGACTTGCCTAAAAGCACCCGTGCCCCGGAAATGCGCTGCAACAATGCGAAAACCAAGGATAGCTCGCTCGTTGACCTGCGGGATTTGGGATAAATCTACTCGAATACGCCGGAATTTATCGGCGGCTGAATCTGTTTCGAAGCGTCCAAGATCGAGTCTGCCCAGGCAATAGGTAGTATTGCTGTCGGTCATATGTATGTTCACCCATTGGTTGCCATCGGTGCTGTATTGCAGCCGTATGGTGTTGGGTGATGAGCCCGACCAGCGTTGTTCCCATTCCATCTTGATGTTTCGAAACTGGGAACTGCTCAGCATGATTTGAATCCCGCTCGATTCATTGACACTTCCTGGATTGGTGTTGCTGATTGACCAGGCCGTATCGCCTGCACTGGTGGTTCCGGCATTCCCGCATCCATTTTGGCTGTTCATCCCGCCCGACCAAGAGGTAGAGCTCATGGAGCCTAATAGTGACATCGAGCCCTGTCCAACATTGGCTTCGGGTTGCTGAAGCGTGCCCCGCGTGGGTTGGAATGTCCAGGCCGCCAACACCGATAAAACAATATTGCCTTGCAAGCCTGTTGGTTGCCTCAAGTCGTAGCTTCCAGCGGCCACACCCGATAGTTGAAAACCGCTCACAGAAACCGATATATTTCGTCCTGTATCCGAAGTGGCAAACAAAGCGGTGGGCTGACCGCCAAGAATTAAGTCGGTTTCATCCCCAGCTAATATGCCCTGTAATTGCGGAACCCCCAATAGGGTAGCAGTTCGGGTACCATCGAATTCTTTCTCCGCCACAGACAACCCCCCAATAAAAACGGGTCGCGGGTTGATATCGGCAAATAGTCCTGAAAATGGAGCGACTGTATAATTCGGGCCATCGGTTCCTGATAATTGGATGTTTAAGGTAACGGGAATCTGATTTCCTGCCCGAAATTGCTGAAAAATGCCGCTTGAGGAAACGATAACCGTGTCAAACGGTAAAATACCATGGATGGTTACAGAATCAACTACTGCCACCGCGCTTCTGTCGTATATTTTTCTGCGTGCCACAGCGGACTGGACCGTTAACACAGCTGGAGCAATGTCGGCCCTAAGCACCAATGTGTCTACCACATAATTGTTTGAAGGTGCCATGAAATGCCCAGAAGAACGAACCGCTTTCTGAAGTCCGGCTCTTTTGTCTTCAAATGCCCATGTTCCCATACTGGGAGGGCCAAATGTCTCTCCGGCCACCAAACCAACATATTGAGGAATTCCCAATATACTCACTGATGTTCCCCCATCATACATTTTATTTTGCGCGGATAGACCTCCTATGGAGATTCGTTTAGGAAGTATAGAGGCTCGAATATTGGGTGTAGATACGATATAATTTGCATTGGGAGCGGGTAGGAGCCCCACGGGAACAACAGAGATGTCGGTACCTGCGTTTGCAGAAACAAAGTTCCAGTTTAATCCGCTCAGATCAGGCGTAAACTGCTGCCCAAAGGCCAATCCGTCGAATACGGCTTGCCCACCTACCTGGGCCTGTTGGTTGCCGTCATAATCTTTGTTCAGCGCTTGTAGACCCACCAGCTGTAGGGTACGGGGCGAAACCACAGCGGGTTCAATTCCTGCAGCGATGCCCAATTGTCCGTTGCTCAGGGCCATTAATTCTCCCGTGTAGGTTGCGGCCGGCAGACTATCTTTTAAGCGCACATAAAATCGGGTGGGGGATAATTGACCCACGGCGGGTATGCTGATGCGGTTCCTGAATAACCCGGTGAGGCTATCGATCCGCATCTCAAAAAACTCCGGTGCCAATACATGTACGGTGTCGGAAAGATCTTGACCACTCACTTCAAAGCTCATTAATCGAGTGTGAATGGTTCCGTAGGTGATGTTCCCCCAATGAGTGTCTACCGCATGAAGTTGAAGATTAGGTACATAGGTTGATGGAGGTAGGGGTGGCCCTTGTGCCCGGGCAGTAAACGGCCCTGAAGTCAAGCCACATAGGGTGATATAGAGAAGGAAAATCAAGAAAAGTATGGGCGTACGGATGAATTCCATAAAATGGGTTTAAGGTTGAAGAAAAGGAATGTATCAACCTGCCGCGGCCGTCGGCAGCAATTGGGCTACAAAGCTAATTTGACTAGCCGAAAAGGCCATTCATCGCGCACAATAACGTAAGAAGTAAACGAATATGGAAGTCTATTTTTTGTGTTACGGACCTGGTTTTTCGAAGCTTGAGCTCAGCGCCCGCAACTAATCGAACCCATATCCGGGTCCCAGATATTGATAGCCTTCGGTTAGTGCCCCCGCTCTGGTTATCGTGGCTCGTTTTATCTCCTCAGCTTCCAAGCCTTCGTTCATCCAGGCGGGGAAAAACGACGCCAATAGCTGCTGCCCAAACAACTCCGATGCATCCACAGGAAGTTCGCAAGGCAAATTCTCAACCGCCATGATGTCGATCGAATCTTTTGTGTATGGTTTAACCTCGGTTTCGCTATGAGGGTCATAGCCATAAACAGGATCCGCAATGCTGCTGAACCTCAGCGTCGCAGGCACCCCTCCATTGATGTCGCAGCTGATGTCGGCAATGGTTCGTACCCGAAACGATGCCAATCGCATATCGGATCGTTCGAAAAGCCTGGGGCCACCAGCAGACCAAAATAATGTGTTCACCAAAATATCTGCTTGGCTTAAGTATGGTGCCAACTGACTCACATAATGGTTTGGATGAGCGTGGAAGTGCGAACGATCCCACACGGATCCCTCAGAAGTACCGCTGCGACGAAATACATCCTTCGATTTTAATACACAAAAAACGGCTGCCTCTCCCGTCAAGTGGCCTTCTAAAAACTCAGCTGCAGACAACTCTTGAATGCCCGCGGCGCGGAGCAATTCAACCGCTCCCTTGCCCACCCGTCCATCACCGGTCACGACAATTCTCATCGCAGGCCATTTAATTCGCCCATACAGGTGCAGTAAATCGCTTAAACGATCGACTTGCCAAGCACCGGGAAGCTCAAATTCTTGGTTTTTTTTTCCAAATGCCGCAAGGCCATGGTGCGCCCCCACAATGCCCGCAAAGCGACCGAAGGCTACCGTGCGAAGTCCCTCTGGGTCGGTTAATAACTCATAATCCAAAAGGGTGATCCCTTTTTGAAGCACAGCTTGCAATAATGAACGGTTGTATGGCTGTCGTTTGGTAACATGACTAAAAAAAAGATAAGTTTTATCTGGTCTTAAGTCATTTATTTGAATCTCTTTAACGCCCATTAACAAATTACACGCACTCAGGTCTTCGCTGATTTCACAACCTGCTTCAGCATAAGCCGTTTCTGAAAAACATCGAATAATAGCGGGCTGCACGACGATTCGTGTGTCTGGCCAAAGTTTAAGGAGTTGACTGCATGCGGTGGGGGATAGGGGAACACGCTTGTCTGGCGGGTTTTTGCCCTCTCGAAGCAGGCCGATGACGGGATGAGATTTCGGATTCACGGCGCAAAACAAAGCCATTTTTGCTCAATTTCAAACCATAATTAGATAATCCTTTGGTGAAGGGATGGGCACTACAAGGGTCCCACCAATTTGTTACGCGGATAACGCAATGAGTAGGAATATTGGATGGATTTTTCACCAGTGCTTCCCAGGTCAAACAGCCAGCGCACCAAGCCCTGTTCGCCCTCAGGCCGAGCGCCATCCAATCGGACATCAACCACTTGGATATCTTCATGAGCGGAATGCGGGATGGATTCATCAACCTGAACTTGAATGGGACGGTTGTGCTTGTTTTGTATGAACAGTTTATATTTATAAGCCCGCTCTATTCGGTTGGTGATGCCGTTTTCAGAAATTTTGGGCGGTTCTGCCGTGAATTGAACGGTCACGCGGGGGTCAGCGCCCAGTGAAACATCCAGCGTATCGCTGCTGTTCTGTTGAAAATAGAGGGTGGTTTCGCCCACCAAATCTTGCTCTAAGTACAACAAGGTGCGACCAGGCAGGTAACTGAGTCCGGTGAGACCCACCACGCGGGCGATCAGATAGGCTTGGGGATCTTGTCGCGGCACCAAGGCATGCCTGTATTGTGCAGTCAGCTCTCGTTGTTCCAAATCGAGTAGTCGTTCGGCTCCGCTGGGCAATCGCAACGGTTCTTTGCCTTGAAAAAGCACATTGAGCGTTTGCTCCGTTCGTTCGGCAGACTCCGCGGCTTCGAAGTACGAGTCGACCGAAAGGGCTTCTCCCGACATCGCGGGCTGATCGCTTCTAGACGATGGAGCCGCATACATATGCAATTTTCGGGTCATGGGTTGCAAAAACCTCAACACCCAAGGCAGGGCGACTGGCTTTTCTGTGCGCCCATGTGCACGTGCAGTCGATAGGGTCCAACGAACATCAGTCCAATCGATCCCAGTATGCTGCACCACCCGTGCCCGCACTTTGAGCTCGATGGATGAGGCTGCGCCCTGGCTGATGAGTTCATATTCAGGCTGCCAATGGGCCGACTTGCTCAAATAAGTCACCTTCAATCCGGTAGAACCGCTTTCCGTGGCCTTCAACTCTAAAATGAGTTGCTGAACTTGCTCTGGAAATTCTAAGGAAAGGCTGTCGAGCTGTCGTTGAAGACCTTGCATCCGCTCGAGCGACTTCTGCTGTCGGCGCGATATCTGCAAAACTCTGTTGTCGATACTGCTGAGGCGAGTCCGGTAAAAATCGGCTAACTTCTCGAGCTCCGCCACGCTGAAATTCCCTTCTCCGCCCAAGCTCTTGTTGGCCAAGATCATTTCACGCTCTTGTAGCAGTACATTACTTTCGAGATGCTCCTCTTCGGAGCGCCTTTTTATTTGTTGGATGCTGTCGCCCAGTTGCCGCATCAGAGGTGTTTGATCTTCCTGGCGCGGATACCGAGGGATCAGTTGATAGCCCGCCATACTGATTCCTTTTTGGGTGAATGCGAAGCGAAGGCTCGACAGATCGGCATCTGTTGCTAGCCCATCAACAACAACCCGATTGTTTCCAGATTTCAGAACGAAGGTTGCTGTTTGGGTGATCAGTGCGCCGTCTAAACTCACTTGAACATCGGTAACTTTCGACGACACGCGCTGCCCAGCCGGATTGGCATGGGTCACAAACGAAACAAGGAACAAGAGCGCCGTAGTTTTGAGTTGGATGTGCGGAGTCATGAGCAGAAAACTATAACTACTTTTCATTTTATCGACATTTATGTTTGGATGCAAACGCAATTTTTCGCTATTTCATCTAACCGAACAAACATTTCGACGATGCAGTTGTTTATAACGAACTAAAATATTATAAATCCACTTAAACCAAAATCCAACTTTATGAAAATTTTTTCTACCCTAATCGCCTGCTTTCTGTTTTTTGTCTCCTTTGCGACAGCCCAGCAGACTGCTTTAGTTCAGGTGATCCACAACTGCGCCGATGCTGCGGCTGACACGGTCGACGTTTGGGTGAACGGAACACGTGCATTGCCTAATTTTCGATTCCGGACGGCGACTCCATTTACTGCCTTACCCGCTGGGATTCCTTTGAGCATTCACATTACCCCAAATGCTGCGGCCGATACGAACAGTGCTGTTTTTGTTAAGCGTTTAACACTCACCCCCAACGAAAAATACACGGTGATTGCTTCAGGTATCGTGTCGCAAACGGGATATACCCCGAACAGACCATTTGATTTAATTATTCGTGCTCAGGCTCGACAGGCGGCATCAGATACCACGAAAACGGATCTGCTCGTCTTCCATGGCAGTACGGATGCCCCGGCGGTTGATGTGAATGAAGTGAGTGTACCCGTCCCAGGACTGGTAACCAATTTGTCATACGGTAATTTTGCGGGCTATCTTCCTTTAAATCCGGCGAACTACACCGTGGCTCTTGCACCAACGGGTGCTGCTAATATAGCTTGGTTTCAAGCACCTCTGCAAACACTCAATCTTAGAGGTGCTGCCCTCACTGTGGTGGCATCGGGCTTCTTAAATCCGGCAGTAAACAGCAACGGAGCCTCTTTTGGATTGTGGGTTGCCGCACCTGCTGGTGGAAATCTGATCCCACTTCCATCTGTTCCCAATTCCATTCAAAATTTAGACCCTGCCTTGTTGGGGGTTTTTCCAAACCCAGCGAGCGATGTGGTTTCCGTTACCTACCCTGAAGATTTCGTGGAAGGAAATATCCGTGTACAAGATGCTTTGGGACGCGTTGTGCTATCCAGAACTCTTGATTCTGAAGGCGCCCATTTTCAAATGAATGTTGATGGATGGATTTCAGGTGTATACCAAATCAATCTGGTAGATGCCAACTCATCGCGCACATTGAATCGCAGATTGGTGGTTCGATAGTTCTTATTTGACCTGAAAAATCCCCGCTTGTCGAAACAAACAAGCGGGGATTTTTTTGTCGTTGGTTGTCATCGGTCGTGGTTGGTTGTCATTGGTCGTGGTTGGTTGTCATCGGTCGTGGTTGGGCTTTCGAATTCGATCGTAAAACTTTTCAAAAACTTTTCAAAAACTTTTCAAGAAAAGACCCCGATTGCTTGAACAATCGGGGTCCATCATCCGTGGAGCTGCAGGGAGTCGAACCCTGGTCCAGTCAAGCTGATCCACAGCTTTCTACATGCTTAGTCGACCGTTGATTGTCGGGGTAGTTGTGGCCGGTGACTTGCCGAAACTGCCCTTATCAGCGTATGTTTTTCGCTTTGGGACCGCCGATGGCCCGCTGCTATTTTACTGGTGCGGGGCGCGCTTCGAAAATCCACCGCCAGTAAACACCCAGTGGAAGAAGCGCCACAGCAGTACCCCCTGGGGGTAGGCTGAACCTTGGTTACCTAACCTCTGGGGTTAGGCAGCAAGTGCGTAAGATTGGTTGCCGATTAAGGCGTGGGCATTCTGATTTACGAGATCCTACCCAAGGCTCGGCATGCTTACAGTGTCATCATGGCAAGCTGTCGATTCCGGTCAGCCCCATTTGAATGCAATTTTTACCTAACAAACAAAGAGGAGGTAAAAGTTCCTCAAAAAGAAGAAAAATTGACTAAAGGGAAATACATATTTTTGGGCTAATGAAAAAGACCGCTTATTTTTTGATTTTCTGCATGGCGCAGCTGTTGTTTATACAGGCTGCCGCCACTTCCTCCACGCCGAATCTAAACCGCATTTCGCCACCCGATGAGGGAATGTTGCCTCTCAATCAACTCAAAAAGAGGCATCTGCAATCGCTCGGACTACAATTGAGTGATGAGCAGATTTTTTCGACAGGCGATATCAGTCTGGTGCAGGCCTTGGTTCGGGTGGGCGGTTGCACCGGTTCCTTTGTTTCGTCGGAAGGCCTCATCATCACCAACCACCACTGTGCATTTGGAGCCGTAGCTGCAGCCAGCAGCGTATCAAATGATTACATCACCGATGGATTCCTCGCCGAAACGCGTGCCGACGAAATTCCTGCAAAGGGCTTGACGGTCCGAATCACCATCGGTTTCGAAGATGTTTCTGAACGTGTCCTTGCTGGATTGAGTGATGAACTCGACCCAGTTCGTAGGACCGATGCAATACGAAGAAATATCAAGCGGATCGAAGACGAGTCTAAAGGGGCGCAGCCCGAACTGCTGCATGAGGTTTCGGAAATGTTTGTAGGACGCTCTTATGTTTTGTTTCATTATCAAACCATCAATGATATTCGGATGGTTTATGTGCCTCCGCGCAGTGTGGGTGAATTTGGTGGCGAAAGTGACAATTGGGTTTGGCCCCGGCATACCGGCGACTTTGCTTTTTTAAGGGCATATGTAGGGCCTGATGGAAGACCAGCTGCTTATTCGCCAGACAACAAACCATTTGTTCCACAGAACCACCTCAGGGTTAACCCCACAGGTGTAGCCGAAGAGGATTTTGTGTTTATTCTCGGATATCCCGGACGTACATTTCGTCATTATCCGGCCTCCTATTTAGAATATCAACGCGATCAATTGTTGCCTATTACGTCAGAAACCTACGATTGGTTGATTGATGCCATAGATCGACTCGGGTCCGCCGACCCAGAGGCTAAAATCAGATTGGCGTCGCGTCAGAAATCACTGGCTAATGTTACGAAAAACTATAAAGGGAAAATTCAAGGTCTGAGAAGAGTCGACATCATCGGCGAAAAACGCAGGCAGGAAGTTGAGCTGGGTCGTCTAACGTTGCCTGGGGCAGCCTTCGCGCATCGTTCAGGGGTCATAAAATCGCTCGATAGCCTCTATTCTTTGTTGTCTCAAGACGCGCCATTGAAGTTATGGCTCAATAACATCCAACAAAATTCCCCCACTTTTTCGATGGCCATGGCCCGTGCGGAAGCCCGTCGTTTATGGGGAAAAGGCAGCGAGCCAGGTAGCGACAGCATCAGAAATCTTTTGGTTGCCAATGTGCTCAAGCAAAATGAACGATTCAGGGCGGGATACGAACCGCAATTGGATACCGCATTTCTGCGATTTATGATGCGTGCGCCGGCGCGTTGGGGTGCGCAGCATCGGACTGAAGCAGTAGAGTCGTTTTGGAAACAGTATCGCCTCTTCGAGCAAAGTGATGTGGTCGTGGGTCTTTGGTACGGGAAGGGCCTTCCATTCGATGCCCAAAAAATAGCAGCACAGTTTAAATCGAACCCCGAAAAGGCGCTGAATGCTAAGGGGTCTCTCGATGCCTTGGCGGATTTGATGCTTGTTGAGGCCCAACGCTTGTCGAACCGAGAAAAAGCCATTAATGCTCAGTTGTCGGTGCTGTTGCCTCAATACTTGGAACTCAAATTGGCTTTGGTAGGGGAGGATTTTGTTCCGGATGCAAACGCTACCCTGCGCTTGACCTACGGACATGTACGCAGATATCAACCAGCTGATGGGGAAGTGCAGACTCCCTTCACTCATTTGGCCGGCATGCAATCTAAGGCACGTTCGGCCGTAGGTGATCCCGATTTAGAGGCTGATTATGCCCTGTTTGGGCCCTTGCATGAGCGCATGCAGTCGGATCGTTCTGCGGATTCCATCCCAGTTGCTTTCTTATACAATTTGGATACAACCGGAGGCAATTCAGGTTCTCCTGTTATGAATGCCAAAGGAGAATTGGTGGGCGTCAATTTTGATCGGGCCTTTACGGCAACCATCAACGACTTTGCTTGGAACGAGCAGTATAGCCGTTCAATTGGGGTAGACATCCGATTTGTTTTGTGGATGCTTGATGAAGTGGCCGGAGCCAGTCATCTCATCAAAGAGATGGGTGTATCGCGTTAGGGCACTTCTTCTTACTGTTTCCACCTGCCTCTTTTTTGAAGGTCACGATGGCTGATTTAACCCCCAAATTCCTTAAAACCCTCGGTTGATGCGCCAAGGTGCAAAACCAGGTTTGTAGTTCCATTCGGATGCAACCGGACGCTTGTTTTCGGGCGGTGATGTTGGCGGGGATGAAGCTTTTATAGTTCCTTGAACTCCTGATGCATGTTCATGCTGCAGAACCGCTGTTAGTGCGGCTGAGAAAAGTTGGTCATCAGAAGGCTGTTTGTATAGATCGCATTCGCTATAATACTTTGCAATAAAATCGGTGTCGAATTGTCCGGACTGGAAAGCTGGATGTTGCATCACAAAATGGCCAAAGGGCAGGGTAGTAGCAACACCTTGTATTTCATATTCCTGAATGGCTCTGATCATCCGTTGAATGGCTTCATCTCGATGCCCGGCATGAACCACCAACTTAGACAACATAGAGTCGTAGTGCACGGAAATCTCCATCCCTTCGCGAAAACCGTCATCGATCCGAACGCCGGGTCCTTGAGGCCTGCGGTACCGTTCGAGTATGCCCGTATCCGGTAAGAACTGCTGCTGTGGATCTTCAGCACATACCCTCAATTCGATGGCATGTCCATGAATTTGGATTTGCTCCTGCTGTATGGGCAGGGGATGCCCTTCGGCTACTCGAATTTGAAGACGAACCAAGTCCAATCCCGTAATCAGTTCGGTGACAGGATGTTCAACCTGAAGACGGGTATTCATCTCCAAAAAGTAAAAATTGAGTTGATCATCAACCAGAAATTCAACGGTTCCCGCATTATGGTAACCACATGCCTGAGCCACACGAACGGCTGCTTCGCCCATAGCTCTTCGAACTTCTGGGTTCAGGCAGGTGGAAGGGGCTTCCTCCACCAATTTTTGGTGACGCCGTTGAATACTGCATTCGCGCTCGAATAAATATACAATGTTGCCATATTGGTCGCCGATCAGCTGAATTTCAATGTGACGGGGGGCTGCAACATATTTCTCGATAAAAACAGCACCATCACCGAAAGCCGATAAGGCCTCACTTTGAGCACGCTGCAATTGTTCTGAAAATTCGGCCGACGATTCCACAATCCTCATTCCTTTCCCACCTCCTCCAGCCGCCGCTTTCAGAAGAACGGGAAAACCGATTTCTTGAGCAACCACCAGCGCCAGCTTTGGATCAGTGATGGCCCCGGGCGAACCAGGCACCATGGGGATCTGAAAGTTAGCCACCGTGTGCTTGGCCGACAATTTATTGCCCATCAAATCCATACTTCGGGCAGAGGGACCCACCAAAATTAAACCTGCTTCTTCTACAGATCGTGCGAATTCAGAACGCTCACTCAAAAAGCCGTAACCCGGGTGAATTGCATCTACCTTGTGCTTCAGGGCCAGCTCAATGATGTAGTCGCCCCGCAAATATGAATCGCGACTTGGTGGAGGGCCCACACAATAGGCCTCATCGGCATACAGGGCATGAGGAGACAAACGATCTGCCTCAGAAAAAATAGCGATACTCGTGATGCCCATTTCACGACATGTTCGCATGATCCGCAGTGCAATTTCTCCCCTATTCGCAATGAGGAGCCGTCGAATTGGACGAATGGATGGTGTTACCATCGCGATTTAGCCGTTATTTTTCGCATGATCGGCCAGGAATTGTGCCAGTCCTTTTTCCGTTAATGGATGGTTAACCAATCCCATAATCGCAGAAAGTGGACAGGTTGCAACCTGCGCTCCAGCCTCTGCACACTGCACAATGTGGAGTGGGCTTCGAATGGAGGCAGCAAGCACCTGAGTTTCGAAACCTTGTACATCGAAAATGTCTACCAATTGACGAATTAAATCAATGCCTTCTATGGCCAGATCATCGAGTCTTCCTATAAAAGGAGAAACATAGGTGGCACCTGCTTTGGCGGCCAAAAGGGCTTGTCCTGCCCCGAAAATAAGCGTACAGTTGGTGCGTACATCCATTTCATAGAGGGATTTAATGGCCTTTATGCCATCGGCAAGCATCGGTATTTTGACCACAATTTTGGGATCGATGGCGGCGAGCATCTCGGCTTCCCGCATCATGCCATGATAATCAGTACTGATTACTTCGGCACTCACACAATCATCCACCAAATCACAAATCGCCTTATAGTGCGCCATAATTCGGTCGGCACCCTTAATTCCCTCGCGGGCCATGAGACTCGGATTGGTAGTTACCCCATCCAAAACGCCTAATGCCTGAGCCTGGGCAATCTGATCGAGGTTAGCGGTGTCGATGAAAAATTTCATATGAAGTTTCAAAAAAAAGCAAAAAAAAATGGGTAAGCTACTTGCATCGCGCCGCTACAACCACCTACCCTTGCTGTATTCCTACCCTGGGGGATTCAGCAGGAGCTGGCCGTACAAGACTTACCCGTCGCAAAGATAGTTGAAAGGGACTGTAAAAGGACAGGCTTTCCTGTAGTATTTTTGTTGACATGATAGCCACAAACCAAGAATTGGCGTTTAATCGAAATGAAGACGCCTACCGACTATTGATGCAACGCTACCGACAGATGCACGAACAAGTTCGACAGGGTGGGGGTGTTAAAGCGACAGCCAAACACAAGGAGAAGGGAAAGATGACGGCTTGGGAACGAATCAACCACCTTTTAGATCTGGGTTGCCCTTATATGGAGGTAGGAACCCTGGCTGCTTGGGGATTGTATGAAGAACATGGGGGCTGTCCGTCCGCCGGGGTAGTAGTGGTAGTAGGTTATGTCAGTGGTCGACAGTGTGTTGTTGTGGCCAATGATGCCACAGTAAAGGCAGGCGCATGGTTCCCTATGACGGGCAAAAAGAACCTTAGAGCGCAGGAAATCGCGATGGAAAATCGTTTGCCGATTATTTATTTGGTTGATTCTGCAGGGGTGTATTTGCCCATGCAAGACGAGATTTTTCCCGATAAGGAACATTTCGGTAGGATATTTCGAAACAATGCATTGATGAGCAGTATGGGCATCGTTCAAATGGCTGCCATCATGGGTTCTTGTGTGGCGGGTGGAGCGTATTTGCCCATTATGAGCGATGAGGCCCTGATTGTTGACCAAACAGGTAGTATTTTTTTGGCGGGTTCTTATTTAGTGAAGGCGGCCATCGGAGAGGATGTCGATAATGAGACGCTGGGCGGAGCCACCACGCACTGCGAGATTTCAGGGGTTACGGATCACAAAATGGCCGATGATGCAGCTTGCCTGGCTACCTTGAGGCGATTAATCGGGCAACTTGGTGCGCCACAGCTTGCTGGATTCGATCGAACGACAATTAAAGCCCCTTCGCGAGACATCAAAGGAATTTACGGCGTATTTCCGGAAGGAAATGCCAGGCCCTATGATATGGAGGAGCTTATTGCCCATCTGATTGATGCCGATTCATTTATTCCCTACAAATCAGGCTATGGTAAGACCTTGGTATGTGGTTATGCACGGATTGATGGCTGGTCCGTAGGCATAGTGGCCAATCAACGAAAGGTGGTTAAAAGTTCAAAAGGGGAAATGCAATTTGGTGGAGTAATTTACAGTGATTCGGCGGATAAAGCCACACGTTTTATTGCCAACTGCAACCAACGGCGCATTCCTTTAGTCTTTCTGCAAGATGTTACGGGATTTATGGTCGGTTCTCGTTCTGAGCATGGTGGAATCATTAAGGATGGCGCCAAATTGGTCAATGCCGTGGCCAATTCCGTGGTTCCCAAATTCACGATCATTGTTGGTAATAGTTATGGCGCGGGTAATTATGCGATGTGTGGAAAGGCCTATGATCCGCGTTTCATTTATGCCTGGCCAAGCGCGCGTATGGCGGTCATGGGTGGGGAGCAAGCCGCTAAGGTTTTGTTGCAAATACAACTTTCATCGGCAAAGTCTAAAGGAACTGCGCCTGATCCTGAGGCCGAGGCTTCGTTGTTGGATAAGATTAGCGCGCGGTATCAAGCCCAAACCTTGCCAGAATACGCTGCTTCAAGGTTGTGGGTCGATGGGATCATTGATCCTGTAGAAACGCGCAGTATGATATCTATGGGAATTGAAGCAGCGAATCATGCCCCTATTGAGCGTAAATTCAATATGGGCGTGTTACAGGTTTGATAGATGCCTGAATGCGCTGTCAAAAATGACCTTCATCAACTTAAAAGTCGTTTAACATATGCTACCACAACAAAGGCTCCTTTCAATCAAATGATTCAGTTGTTCAATCAAAACCACCGTATACGCTTAAAAAACCAATAAACTAAGGCCATGATGGCCATGCTCGAAAGCAAAACCATTCCAAATGCTAAGGAACTATTTTGAAGCGGAAGCCGTACATTCATGCCATACAAACTGGCGAAAAGCGTGGGGATGGCGAGGCCGATCGTAACCAATGTTAATGTTTTCATTACATTGTTCATGTTGTTGTTGATGATGGAGGAATAAGCCTCCATCATTTGTCCCAATACTCGCACACTCACACCGGTCATCTCAATCGCTTGTTGATTTTCGATGAGCACGTCTTCCAGCAAATCTTCGTCTTCTTCGAATGCACTGAAGATCCGAAGCCGGCGCAAACGTTCCATCATGGCGCCGTTCGATTGCAGGGCCGTCGTGTAATAGATGAGCGCTTTTTCATACCGAAGCAGCTCCATAATCTCCCGGTTTCGCAAAGAATTCTCTAATTCATCTTCGAGCTGCTCTACAATTTTGTTGATGTTTCTCAGGTGAACCAGGAATTTTCCGGCTGTTTTAAGCATCAATTGCAAGAGAAAACGATTTCGCTTGGCGGTGTTAAATCCGCGCACGCGTTCCCGGATGAACTCCTGAATAATTACATTTTCTTCCTTACATAGGGTGATAAAATGTTGTTCAGTCAAAAATACCAGCAGCGGGAGGGTATTGAAGGGCGTGTCGTGTTCAACACCTCTGAAATGGGGAAGGCGAATAACAACCAATAAATAATCATCTTCCTTTTCAACACGCGCCAACTCATCTGAATCGAGCGAGTCGTTTAGGTAATCTAATACAAAAGGACAATTTTGCTCGAGCCAGGTTCGCTCTTCATAGGTTGGATCTACCACATTCACCCAATCTCCCTCATGTAGACGATCCACTTCCTGCAGCTTAGACTGTTGGGTTTGAAATAATTGAATCATGTTCTGCAGCGCGGGGATTTGTTGGGTGGTTACATAGGCAAATGACAATTCGCCGCAAAGGTAAGCTTTTAAGGCATTGAATAAAATGGAAATTGCCACCCCATAAGCGTATTTTTGCACTGTTGTTTTGAAGCAAGCCCCTACTTATTTTATCCCATTGTATCTATGTCAACCCAATCAGAGATTACCTCAAACAGGTCTACCCAATCAGAGATCACCTCAAACAGGTCTACCCAATCAGAGATCACCTCAAACAGGTCTACCCAATCAGAGATCACCTCAAAACCAGAAACAATAGATTTGAAGCATTATCCAACGCCTACGGGTCTGCAATTGAGTTGCAAAGGATGGGTTCAAGAAGCCGCTTTACGTATGCTGCTCAACAATCTAGACCCTGATGTAGCGGAACGACCAGAGGAGCTCATTGTATATGGGGGAAGGGGAAAGGCTGCTCGTGATCCAGAATCATTTCGACTTATTTTAGATGCATTGCGCGATTTAAATGACGACGAAACCCTACTCATTCAGAGTGGTAAACCCGTGGCCATATTACCCACACACGTGGACGCCCCTAGGGTACTGCTCGCCAATTCCCTGCTTGTTCCCAATTGGGCGAATTGGGCGCATTTCGATGAGCTGGAGCGCAAAGGTCTGATGATGTATGGTCAGATGACGGCGGGTAGCTGGATTTATATAGGATCTCAAGGCATCGTGCAAGGCACCTATGAAACCTTCAATGCAGTAGCGCAAAAGCACTTTGGGGGAAGTTTGAAGGGTAAATTGTGTGTCACAGCCGGATTAGGAGGTATGGGTGGCGCCCAACCCTTGGCCATCACCATGGCGGAAGGTACGTGTCTTGCGGCGGAGGTTGAGGAATGGCGCATGCGCAAACGAATCGAGACCCGATATTTAGATGAGATGTCTGTCGATGTAGATCAGGCCATTGATCAGGTCATGGCGTGGAAGAAACAAGGCGTGGCCCGAAGCATGGGCGTATTGTGCACAGCGGTCGAACTCTTGGAACGCCTCCGAGACCGCGGCATTTTACCCGATGTGCTCACCGATCAAACCTCTGCGCATGATCCTATGGTGGGATACATACCCCGAGGGCTATCCAATGAAGCGGCAACGGAACTGAGGGGCGCCGATCCTAAACGATATTTGGAAATGGCCTACCATGATATGCGTCTTCATACCGAACTGATGGTAGACATGCAGGCGAAGGGGTCGGTTACCTTCGACTATGGTAATAACCTTCGCGGGAGGGCATTAGAGGCTGGTTTCGATCATGCATTCGATTTTCCTGGCTTTGTGCCCGCTTATATTCGACCCTTGTTCTGCGAAGGGAAAGGGCCGTTTCGTTGGGTGGCTTTGTCGGGCGATCCCGATGACATTCGGGTAACGGACGCTCTGCTTAAAGAGCTGTTTCCCGATGATATCGGATTGCATCGCTGGCTTCATATGGCTTCTGAACGCATTGCTTTTCAAGGTCTTCCGGCAAGAATTTGTTGGTTAGGCCAAGGCGCACGAGAAAAAGCGGGCTTGGCTTTCAATCGATTGGTTCGTGAAGGAAAAGTGAAGGCACCCATAGTGATCGGTCGTGATCACCTCGATACGGGTTCAGTTGCGTCTCCCAATCGTGAAACTGAAGCCATGCTGGATGGGTCTGATGCGGTTGCCGATTGGCCGGTTTTGAATGCTTTTGTGAACATCGCGGGTGGTGCCAGTTGGGTGAGCCTCCATCATGGCGGCGGCGTAGGGATGGGCTATTCCATACATTCCGGAATGGTGATTGTTGCCGATGGATCCGATGAAGCGGAACGACGTTTGAAGCGTGTTTTAAATAATGACCCCGGTATGGGTGTGATACGTCATATGGATGCCGGTTACGATATAGCGAAGGACACGGCCCGAAAAAATCGTCTGGATTTGCGTGCGCGACTCGGCGGCCATTCGGTCTGATCAAATGATTTTTATTTTGGCCCGAGCCAATCGTCGTCTAGCTCTTTGAGTGCAGACTTAAGCTTTTCAGAAATCTCGACCAGTGGTAGACGTAAGTGCGGCTGAATCATGCCGCGTTGGGCTAAAATTGCCTTGACCCCAGCGGGGCTGCCCTCTTGAAAGATGTGCTTGACTACCGGGAGTAGTTTTTCGTGCCAAGCAAGAGCTTGCTTAAAATTCCCTGCTCGAGCATTTTTGACCAATTCAGAAAATGCGTTAGGAAACGCGTTGGCTACTACCGAAATGACCCCATCGGCCCCTAATGATATCAGTGGGATGCTGAGCAAATCATCGCCCGAATAGACTTTAAAGCCGGCAGGGCGATGGCACAGGATGTCTGCAATTTGTCCAAAATCCCCTGATGCTTCTTTTGTTCCCACTATATTCGGGAAATCGTGGGCCAGTCGGAGTGTGGTATCAGCGGTTAAATTACATCCAGTCCTGAATGGTACATTATAAAGAATGATGGGTAGGTCTGTCGCGTTGGCAACCTGGGCATAGTGGCGATAGAGTCCCTCTTGGGATGGACGGTTGTAGTAGGGTGTAACCGACAAGAGTGCATCCACACCTGTTAAGTCAAATGACTTGATGTGCTCCAAAAGCTCATGGGTATCATTTCCGCCCATACCCAAAACAAGCGGAATGCGGCCATTCAAACGGCCTCGAATGGTATCGAGAACAGCCTCACGATCATTTTTGCTGAGGGCGGGGGTTTCAGCTGTTGTGCCAAGGGCAACGATAAAATCGATGCCGCCATCCACCATAAAATCGACCATTGTTTGGAGCGCGCGATGCTCTACGTTCCCTTGGCTGTCAAATGGTGTGATCAGGGCAACGCCCGATCCTATTAGGTTAAATTTCATAGACGAATATACTTTTCTATATACTTGACAATCCTTTGCGATGCCTCGGCCGCACTACAGGTTTCGGTCCACCGGCAGGTCAGCTGATAATGGGGGAGTTCCTTGACCGGGTTGATGGCCACTCTGTAGGTCACAGGTGCCAGTAATTCGAGTGATTTCATGCTCGGGTGTGGGTCAGGACCCAGCTGAATGAGGTAGGCATAATGGTTGTCGACAACAACGCCTTTTACATTCGTGGGTGCTTGCCAACGCAGATCCAGTTGCGATTGCCATATCGGAATAAACCAATCTTCCACTCGGTCGGGTTCATAGGCAATGCATCGACAAACCCGGGGGTAAATCTGGGTTTTGAGTAATTGAGCAGTCTGCAATTGATGAGGATCCCGAGCATCAAAAATGATGAGCCACGAATTGGTTTTTTGAACAGCCAAAGCAGGTCTCCTCATTTGCAAACGGTATGTTTGCATCCAAAGAAAATGACGAATCCAGTTGGGGTACTTCATGCGATGAGCTGTTCAAAGTCGGATTCTGAAAGCAGTGGTACATTGAGTGCCTTGGCCTTTTCCAGTTTACTGGGTCCAGCATCGCTACCAGATAGAAGGTAATTGGTCTTATTGCTTAAAGTGGTTGCTACCCGACCACCATGTTGCTCGATGAGGGATTTTAGTGTCTCCCGTTCATGTCGTTCAAAGACACCACTCACCACAAAAGAGAGCCCCATTAATTTTTGGGAGCGATTGGAATCCGACGCATTTTGAGAAACGGTGGTGAATTGAAGTCCGGAACGCTTTAAACGCGCTATTTGATGAAGATTTTCGGTGTCGGAAAACCAGTTCACCACCTGTTCAGCTATTTTCTCTCCAATGTCATGAACGAATAACAATTCTTGCAGGCTTGCCGAAGCTAACAAATCAATACTGGGGAAGTGTTTGGCTAGATTTTTGGCTATAGTCTCTCCAACATGACGTATTCCTAGGGCGAATAAGACCCGGTGATAGGGCACAGATCGGGAAGCGGATAGTCCGTCTAAAATAAGTTGTGCCGACTTTTTACCCATACGCTCCAGTCCGCTCAGCGCATCATGTTGCAAATCATAAAGATCGGCGGGCTTGCGAACGAGTCCGTGCTGCCATAGCAATTCGAGCGTTTCCTTGCCTAGACTGTTCAAATCCATGGCTTTTCTGGCCACAAAATGTTCTAGCAGGCCCAGCTGTTGGGGTGGGCAATTTTTTGCATTGAAGCAATAATGAAGCGCATCAATTCTATGTAGCGGAGCCGAGCAACTCGGACAGATTAGTGGAAATTGGATCGCTGTTGGGCCCCGTTCGCCCGTAGATGTGTCTATTCCTGTGATTTTTGGGATAATTTCACCGCCTTTTTCTACCCAGACCTGGTCGTTTAGGCGAAGTCCCAATCGCTCAATTTCGCCTTCATTGTAGAGCGATGCTCTTTTCACTGTTGTGCCGCCCAGCCAAACCGGAGCTAAATTGGCCACCGGGGTTACCGCACCAGTACGGCCCACTTGAAAATCCACCGAGATCAGTTGCGTGGAGGCCGCTTGGGTTTTGTATTTGTAGGCTATGGCCCAACGCGGTGCTTTAGCGGTATGGCCTAATTCTTCTCGATCAGCATAGCTATTTACTTTCACCACAATTCCATCGATATCGAAATCAAGCGATTCCCGTTTTGTTTGCCATGAATGGATGAACCCAAGGATCAGTTCGAGATTGCCCGCACCACTGTTATGGGTGCAAATCGGAATTCCCCAGTCTATTGCTTTTTTCAACATCGCTTCTTGGTCGCCGAGGCTGGAATTTTCTTGATTCCATGCATAGAAATAAGCATCAAGCCCACGCCTTTTTACTTCCATGGCATCCAATAATTTCAGACTTCCGGATGCAAAATTCCTTGGATTGGCATAAGTTTCTTCGCCGTTTTCGAGGCGCCTTCGATTTAACTCTTCGAATTTTGGTCTTCGGATGAATACTTCCCCGCGCACTTCCATTTTTGTTGGCCAGTCATTGCCCCTCAATTGGATGGGAATACTGGGGATCGCTCGTATGTTGGCTGTAACCACATCGCCTCTGCTGCCGTCGCCTCGTGTGATGGCTTGTACGAGTATGCCATTCTCATAGGTCAAAGAAATCGCTACACCATCAATCTTGAGTTCCGCAAGGTACGGGGTGGCTCTGCCCAACATTTTTTGTACCCTAAGATCGAAGTCACGCAATTCGGATTCAGAATAAGTGTTGCCCAGCGACAACATGGGTTTAGCGTGGTTCGCGCTTTCAAATCCTTCAAGGGGCTCACCGCCAACACGACGTGTTGGCGAATCGGGTTGGGTGTGGTGAGGCCAGCCATGTTCAAGTCCTGTGAGCTCGGAGAGGAGGTGGTCGAATTGCTGATCACTTATGATGGGTCGATCGAGCACATAATATCGGTAATTGTGGTCGTTGAGTTCTCGCGTGAGCGCGAGAATCCGATGCAGGGCTTGTTCCTCGTTCATAGGAAAATAACCCTCCAATATCGTAATTTGTTCCCATTAAGTCAGCGGATGGACCCGAAAAACTTGAACAGCCTCATGAAATATTGGGGCATTAAATGCATGCACTTTGCCCTTTTTTGGGGAATATTTCTCTTAATGGCTTGTCAACCGGATCGTCAATCCATATCCCCACCCACCATTGAACTTTTGTCTGCTTTGGGTACATTTGATGTACAGATTCCTGATACGATTTCTTTTCAGGTTCGAATACGTTCCGATCAAGTACTCAACCGAGCCGTACTCCGTGTGCAAAGGCAAGATGGTGTTGCGCTCCTTCCGCCAATCGTTCGCTTTCTTTCGAATCAAGATACGACTTTAGTATGGACTCTGGCGTTAACCGACTCGATGTTGCCTTCGGGTCAGTTTCAGTTGGTTTTGCAGGCCTTTTCCGGCGATCAGACCCGTTCTTTATTTATTCCTCTTAATATCCGGCCCGTTCCACACCCATTTAAAGGGGTGGTATGGTTTACACGATCGGGAACGCTGGCTGCTGTTCAACGATGCGATTCACAAGGGATCATGGCACCGCTTGAATCGCAAATGGCTTTTGATCTGATTCAAGCTACATCTGCTCCCGGATTACGGGAGGTTTGGTTGCGCGGACGAACCTCCGCGACTATGTGGCTATTTGATCTCGATTCAAGTTTAACGAGGCCTGTTTATAACACTGTATTTGATCCCGGTCAGTCGCCTTTTACGTTTTTGAGCAGTAGCGAGCAAGGTATTTATGCATCCCGCGGACTCGGGGATATTCTGCGCTTTTCGAACTCAGGGGCATTGGGAGGGCAATTTCTCATCCCTACCGACTTTGTTCCCGTATTCAATTGCCGGGAGCAAGAACAGTTATTGGTGGAACTTCGCGCCCGACCTCCTTCCTCCATACGCCGGATTAGAATTTACCACGCGGATTTTCAAGGAATCTTGAGGGAATTTACTGTGGGTGGGAATATTTTGGGGGCAGCGCGCATCGCGAACGATGCCTGGGTGTTGTTGATTGAGCAACAAAATTCGGGTATAGGGAGGCTTTGGCGGTATCAACTGTCATCCCAACAACTGCAGGAAGAGTCACCAAACAATATAGAGCATCGGTTTAAAGCCATTGTTGCCGGACGTGATGGATTTTGGCTGGCAGGGGTTAGCGGTATTTGGAATTTCCAACCGGCATTGGACGTTCAAAACGGGGCGTGGCAGCGACGATTTCAGGATGAGGTTTCGGATCTGCACTTCGATGGGCATTTCAGTAGGCTAGTTGGATGGAACGGCACAACCGGCTACATTTGGAACCCAGATGCTGGTGGACGCATTGCGTGCCAACTGCCCGATTCTATCCGTTTCGCATGTCCTTATTAACATACATTAATGTGCTCGATTATGCCGCTAAGTCCCTGAACATTCCCTATTGGATGGATTGAAAAACACCCATCGAAGAGAACTTTTCAATTCGGTCGGCCACCAATTGCGCGGGTGTCCAGCCGTCAAACCCTGCCAGCGCAGAAATGAGGTGTTTGCGCAGGATGTCGGCCATGCCCTTAGGATCATTATGTGCTCCACCTGCTGGTTCCGGAATAATACCGTCGATTAGTCCATGCGCCAACATTTTTTCAGCCGTTAGTTGCAGCGCCTCAGCCGCCTGTTCTTTGTGATCCCAGCTGCGCCAAAGAATAGAACTGCACGATTCGGGTGAAATGACCGAATACCATGTATTCTCCAGCATAAATACCTTATTTCCAACGCCAATTCCAATGGCTCCACCCGAAGCGCCCTCGCCAACGATGAGACAAATAACGGGAACTTTTAACCGCATCATTTCCTGGATGTTTCGCGCAATTGCTTCTGCTTGACCACGTTCTTCGGCTTCTAAGCCAGGAAAAGCACCAGGGGTGTCGATAAAGGTGATGATGGGTTTGCCGAATTTTTCAGCCATTTTCATCAGTCGGAGTGCTTTCCGATAACCCTCAGGATTGGCCATACCAAAATTTCGATATTGTCTCATTTTGGTGTTGATTCCCTTTTGGTGCCCAATGATCATCACGGTTTTGCCATCAAGCCGTGCGAAACCACCTACAATGGCTTTGTCGTCGCGAAATGATCGATCCCCATAAATTTCCAGGAAGTCGGTGCAGGTGTTTTCAGCGTAAAAAAGAGTGTAGGGTCGATCGGGGTGACGAGAAACCTGAACTCTTTGCCAACCTGAAAGTTTGCCGTACAGTGCATTTCGTTCGGCCATAAATTGATCCTCGAGTTCTTTGATGGCCGTAGAAAGATCGGTTTTGCCCTTGGCATGAATGCCTTTTAAGCGCTGCAACTCTTCGTGGAGTTCCTGAATGGGTTTTTCAAATTCTAGAAAATGCATGGGGAGCAAAAATAAGGATCAACTTACTTTTTTGGACCTTTAGTTGGTCTAAACTCCATTAACTCTATTTTTGTGCATGGATTGGTCGGTGTTTCCATTTGTCATCATGCGCATAGGCGGACGCTATCTGATATTCGCAGGCAGTCTTTTTTTGATTTTCTACGTTTGGAAAGGCCGCGCCTGGGCATACAAGAAAATTCAAAACAAGTTTCCCAAAAATTCTGAATACTTGCGCGAGTTCTTTTATTCGGCACTTACAATTTCCCTGTTTGCGGTCATGGGTGCCTTATTGTTGTACCATCCCAACATTCGTCCATTAACCACTCTATATCCCCATATTTCGGACCGGGGTTGGTTCTATTATTTCGGGTTGTTTCCCGCCTTGTTTGTTGTTCATGATGCTTATTTTTACTTGATCCACAGGTTGATGCACACACCATTTCTATACAAGCATGTGCATAAGGTTCATCACAGGTCAACAAATCCTTCGCCTTGGGCTGCCTATTCTTTTCATCCTTTCGAAGCCCTACTTGAATTCGGTATTTTGCCCTTATTTTTGTTCACGATTCCCGTGCACTTAACCCACATCCTTCTGTTTTTTTTGGCCATGATTGCCTACAACGTCTATGGCCATCTCGGTTTTGAACTATATCCTCGCGGTTTTTCGGAGAGCAAATGGGGGCGCTGGGTCAATACCTCTGTCAACCACAATCAGCATCACCAATATTTTACCGGAAATTACTCGCTCTATTTTTTGTTTTGGGACCGTTTATTGGGAACTTTGAGAAAGGACTATTCAGAGAAGTACAAAGAAGTATGTTTTCGACGCGATCGATTGGGCGAAATGCGCATTAAAGGGCCCGTTTCGGGTCCACCCAATGTTTCGAAGAGTCATAACACCAATGATTCCTGATGCAATCGCACTATGCCATACCGATTGGGTCCCAAGTCTGGTGGTTGGGATTTTTATTTTTGATTGTTTATTCGTCTGGTATTTGGTGGTGGTCGAAGAGCCCTCGTGTCAAAAATCGACGATTTTGGGAACGCGTTTGGGGAGTCATGATTTTTGCATCGTGGATAAGTGCCCAGATTTTTATGGCGTTGAAAGGTTGGTGGCGGCTCAGCAACGACCTTCCGTTTCATTTGTGCGGCATTTCAAATCTTTTGTCGATCACTGTGCTCTTTTTTCGGGAGAAACGTTTTTTTATTCCCCTTTTTTTCTGGGGGACAGTAGGGGGTATACAGGCCTTGCTTACGCCACAGGTTACGTCTGGTAACCATCCTTTATTAATCGCAGAGTACTACATATATCATACCTCAATCATTTTAGTGCCGTTTTATATGATTCGGGTACACGGTTGGCGCTTGAAGCGCTACGACTTCTTGAAGGCTTTATTATACAACAATCTCTTGCTCGTCCCCATTTTTGGCATGAACCTCTGGCTGGGCGCCAACTATATGTATCTGATTGAACCACCCCATGTCGATAATCCGCTGATCATCGGTGAATGGCCCTACTACATTTTGGGCTTTGAAGCAGTGGCTCTGCTGCATTATTTTTTCTTGTCCGTACTTTTTCGTGCCCATTGGAAACAAGCACCTGCGCTTGAAGTAGTTAACGCTAAATATTAGTTAAATGGAAATGATTGCAGCTTTGGTCACCCTAACACTCCTGGAGATTGTTTTGGGTATCGACAACATTATTTTTATTACGCTGCTCACCCGGCATGTTTCTGGGGATGAATGCAAGCAATTACGCAGGACCGGTTTGGCCCTGGCTTTGGTCTTTAGGTTGATGATGCTCATGGGTCTTTCCTATTTAATTGGGTTAAATCAGATATTATTTAACCTCGATGATAAGCGCATCAGCATTCGCGATCTGATCCTCATGCTGGGTGGGTTATTTTTATTGGCCAAAAGCACTTTAGAGCTTCATAAAAAAGTGAATGATCCCAACCACATAAAGGGTGAGACCTCCGAATCTGCCATTCCGAGAAAGTCCAATAGAAAAAGTTGGATATTGGCTCAAATCGTCATAATTGACCTTATTTTCTCGGTTGACTCTATTTTAACCGCCGTCGGCCTAAGCAATGAACTTTGGCTGATGATAACGGCCGTTGTACTGTCCATGGCCGTCATGGCTTGGCTGGCAGAACCCATTCAAAGTTTTGTTACAAAAAATCCCGGAATGCAGATCTTGGCTATGTCATTCCTGATGCTCATTGGTTTTATGCTCTTGCTCGAAGGTTTTCACTTCGAATTGCCCAAAGGCTATTTGTATTTCGCACTTTGTTTTTCTTTGAGCGTTGAATTGTTGCGGCAAAGATGGGAACGAAAATCGGGTTCCTAGGTTTGTGACTCATTCGCTTCATCGTATCTTTGTCACTTTATTTTTGCCTTCTTAGCTCAGCTGGTAGAGCAACTCATTCGT
>SXGR01423246.1_pt1 | contig 30913 bp, 26 predicted proteins | sample 3174711 | NCBI WGS metagenome assembly SXGR01 (sample SAMN11356860, study PRJNA531348) | freshwater metagenome | isolation source: freshwater sample F1-60 | place: China: Fuxian Lake, Yuxi | collected 2017-12-25 | reverse complement strand
GTAGCCTGTGGGCGTCAGCCCCAGGCGCCAACTGCGCTCACTTCTTCTTCGCGAGCGGCTTGCCGTCCTTGTCGATCGGGCCGACTGCGACCAGCAGAAACGCCTTCGGGTCGAGGTGCTTCTTCGCCATCGCCTGAACGACGGCCGGCGTCACCGCGTCCACCTCCTTGCGATACTTCTCCAGGAAGTCGAACCCCACCCCATACCGCTCGGCCGCGAGCAACTCACCGGCCACGCCTGAGGATGTCGTGAACTTGAACGGCAGGCTACCGAGCAGGTACTTTTTCGCGTCGTCCACTTCCTGCTTCGTCGGTTCCTCGTCGCGGAGTTTGTTCACTTCCTTGAAGAACCCGAACTTCACGTCGAGGAACTTGTCGGGGAACGTGCCGACGAACCCGGTGAACGTGCCGGGCTGCTTCCCCGCCGTAGTCGTGATGGTCGCGTTGACGGTGTACGCGAGGCCGAGCCGGTCGCGGAGGTTGGCCGAGAGCCGGTCCGTGAACCCTGGGCCTGTGCCAAGCACGTTGTCCATCACGAGTAACTTGTAGTAGTCCGGGTGGTCGCGGGTGATGCCGAGTTGCCCGATGTAGACATGGACCTGGGCCGCGTTCGTGTCAGTGACGATCTTCTGCCCGCCAACCGGTTGCGGCGGCACAGCCACCACGGGCTTGCCCAGATTGGACTTCTTCCAGTCCTTCGTGAGCACCTCGATCTTCTTCGCCATGTCGTCTGTCTTGAAGTCGCCGACGAGCGCGATCGTGGTGAAGTTCGGCGCGAACGTGAGCTTGTGGAACGCCTTGCAGTCGGCCACGGTCAGTTTCTCGACAATCTCCTTCTTGCCGAGCGACGGCCGCCCGCCGGGGTGGTTACCGTACACGGTGGAGTAGAAGAGCCGGCTCGCCTTTGTTCGCGGTTGCGTCTCCGCGTCCGCGATGGCCGAGAGTTGCTGCTCACGCATTCTTTCGAGTGCATCCTGTGGAAAACTCGGAGTCTGAATGCACTCGAACAACAGTCCCAACCCCAGGTCGGTGTCAGGCGTCAGAACCCGGAACGAGCCGCCGCTGGACGTGAGCGAGATGCTACCGCCAGTGTCCTCGATTAGTGCGGAGATTTCCTTACCGGTGTGCTTCGCGCTGCCTTCTTCGAGCAGATTGCCCGTAAGTGTGGCGACGCCAAGTTGGCTAAGCGGTTCGCGCAGGCGGACATCCGCCACTTCAAGCGATGCTACCACGACCGGCAAGCGATGGTCTTCGAGGAGGATGACCGTGAGGCCGTTCGGGAGCACAACCCGCTTCGCCGCGGTGAGCGAGAAACCGCCCATGCCGGGGGCGTCGGCGCGTTCCGCGGTGCGGGCCGCTCGCGGCATCGCGAGTGGTCCGCGGGTACGTCGCGAAGCCGCGAGCGGCTCCGGCGCGCACTTCTTCTCTTCCTTCGGGACGCTCCACACAATCGCGGACTGTTTGCGCACGAGGTATTGCTTGGCGACACGCTGGATGTCCGCCTTCGACACCTTGCCGATGGATTCGAGGTAGTTCGCGAAGAACTTGGCCACGTCCTCGCCACCGGGGTAGGTGCTGGTGCGAGACACCGCGTCGGCCAGACTGTGAACACTCTCACGCGAGAAGATGAACGACGCGAGAATCTTCCGCCGCGCGCGAGCGAGTTCTGCGTCGCTGACTGGCTCGGTCGCGAGCTTCTCGATCTCGGCGAACACGAGGTCTTCCGCCTTCTTGCGGTCCTTCCCTTGAAGCAGTTCGACGTTCACGCCGAACCAGCCGGGGTAACGGCCCGCGTAGTTGCCAGCGCTTACCTCCGACGCGATCCGCTCATCCTCCACCAGTTTCCGGTACAGGCGTGAGGTCTTGCCACTGGAAAGCACGTCCGAGATCACGTCGAGTACCGGGTCTTCAGGCGTGCCGACCGTGACCGTGTTGAAGCCAACCATCAGGCGCGGCACGTCGAACTTTGACTCGAATTCCTTACGAGACGGCTCCTTCCGTTCGGGGTAGAACGTGGCCTTCTTGCGCGGTGGCAGTTCGCCCTTTTTGATCGGCCCGAACAATGTCGTGATCTTCTTTATCGCGGCGTCTGCGTCGAATCCACCCACAACAATCAGTGACGCGTTGTTCGGGTGGTACCACTTGTCGTAGTAGCGTTTGATGATCTCGGCACTCGCGCCGCGGACATGCTCCTTCTGCCCGATAACCGGGTGCGAGTATGGCGAGTCCTTCGGCCATAACAGCGGCAGAATCGCCTTGTATTCGAGATCCCACGGGTTGTCCTCACCGCCGTCCAGTTCGGCGATGACGGCCCCCTTCTCCTGCTCGAACTCGTGCTTCGCGTCGATGAGGACGTTGCGCATCCGGTCGGCTTCGATCTCCAGCGCGGCCTCCCACCGGTCGGCGGCGAAGTCGAAGTGGTACACGGTCATGTCTTCGGAGGTGTACGCGTTGTTACGCCCGCCGTTGCGCTGAGTCGCGCGGTCGATGTCGCCGGGCATGAGTTTGGCGGTGCCCTTGAACAGTAGGTGTTCTAGGTAGTGTGAAAGCCCGGTCTGGTCCTTTTCCTCGTCGCACGACCCGACGCGGTACGCAACCATAGTGGTGACGACCGGCGCGCCCTTCACGGGCAACAGGTACACGCGAAGCCCGTTATCGAGCGTGACCAGTTTCAGGTCTTTGAACATCGCTTGCGCGGTCTTCACTAATTCCGCGTCAGTTTTGGGGTCCGGCGCACAAAGTGCAGGATCATCGACCGCGACCGGCGGGGGCGGGTTTTCGCCGCGTGTCGGTGTGACTGGGACGAGTATCGCGAGTGAGGCGAGCGAAAACAGACCGAGCGCGAACCGCGACATGGCAAGTCCTTCATGACCGAGGAACGGGTTCTTCGCCAGTGTAGTGGTTCCGGTTGTTCACAGCGAGAGCGTCAGCACACCACCGCGGGTGCAGCGGGTCCGTGAGCGACTGAAAAAACCTCCAAGGATCACGATTGGACAGCCCCACTGAGTAGAATCTAAGACCCGCGTTGCCACTCCGATTGCCGCCCCAACCTACCCTCCAGACCGGAGAGACAAGGCAATTCTCTGGCACCCACCGCTGTCACGGGCTGACGCGCCACCTTCGGACTCAGACAATGTTCTGGAAACTCCTTGTGTTGCTCGAACTGGGGATTTTCACGGTCCTGAGCGCGACCGACTGGGTGTTCACTTTCGTGCTCTTGAATACCCACCCCGAAGCGGTTGAGACCAACCCGTTCGCGGCGGCCTGTCTGGAACTCCACGGATGGGCCGGGCTCGCGCTTTACAAGACGGGTGGCGTGTTGGTCTTCGTCGGCGCGATCTTCCTTCTGGTCCGACGCCGACCGGTGGTCGCGGCCGGGGTGGTTGCGCTTGGTTGCGCAGTTCTGCTCTCGGTCACCACGTACACCCATACCCTCCTCTGCGACGCCCAACGTGACACAACCGAACGGGCCTACCAGGCAGAGCCGTCCATACGGGATTCGGGCACGGACCGCAGCACGAACGCGCCTCCGACTCCGCAATGCTGGATCACGATGAGGTTCCTGCTAACGACCGCTCCGCTCTTCGCGGAACTCACCCAGAAGTAAGCCACGCTCCCGATGTACGCCAGCACTCTGGCCAGCAATCATTCTACACCGCACCAGACCAGAGCGCGGCGGCTCACCACGGGGTAGGCGGTCGCGGTTGCATCGGTCGCCTTCACGCTCACAGCGCCGACCGCGTGCCCGCTCGCGGTGGGAAGCGCGAGGGTCGCGTTCTCGATCGGCGTGCTGCTCGGATCAGTCGGTGGTTTCGTGGGCTTGGGCAGCGCGGTGTCCCGCGCGTACCCCGTTCTCGGCGCCTGGATAGCGTTGAGGATTCTGTGGGGTGCGTACTTCCCCACATGACGGGCCTGATCGCTGGTTTTCTCTTCGCGCTGAGTGGGTTGATCTTGCTTCTCAAGCAGATGATCCCCATCTCCGTTCCGGGATGAATGACAGTCAACCCGTGACGGCGCCTTCGCTCGCGGATCGCACGAGTTTCGCGTACTTCGCCAGCACACCCCGCTCGACGCGTAGCGCGGGTGTCTTCCACTTACCCTTGCGCGCCTGAAGTTCAGCGTCCGGGATGTTCAGCGTGAGTAACTTATTGTCGCCGTCAATGGTGATGGAGTCGCCATTCTGCACGAGCGCGATCGCCCCACCTACCCACGCTTCAGGCGAGACGTGACCGACCACCAAGCCGTGCGTACCGCCGCTGAATCGGCCATCGGTGATTAGCCCCACGCTCTCGCCCAAGCCCTGCCCCATCAGCGCGCCAGTGATGCTCAACATTTCGCGCATCCCGGGACCGCCGACCGGCCCTTCACCGCGAATCACCACCACGTCGCCCGCGACGATCTTCTGCGCCTGGATCGCAGCGAAGCACGCCTCTTCGCCGTCGAAGACTTTTGCTGGGCCCGTGATGGCGCGCTGCTTCAACCCCGCGACCTTCGCGACCGCGCCTTCCGACGCGAGATTGCCCTTCAGGATCACGTGAATGCCGTGGCTGAACAGCGGCGCCTCGAAAGAGTGAACCACCTTCTGTGGCTTCGTGAACACGCTCGGCACCTCCGCGAGGTTCTGAGCGAGCGTCTGCCCGGTCACGGTCATGCAGTCGCCGTGCAACATGCCCTTGTCGAGCAGTGCGCGAAGGACCGCCGGCGTGCCGCCGACGCGGTACAGATCGAACATCACGAACTTACCGCCCGGCTTCAGGTCCGCGAGGTGCGGTACTTTCCCCGCGAGCCGGTCGAAGTCGTCAAGCGTCCATTGCACGCCGGCCTCGCGCGCGATCGCCATCAAGTGCAACACCGCGTTCGTGCTGCCACCGAGCGCGAGAACGAATGTGTACGCATTCTCCAGACTCTTGCGTGTGATGATGTCTCGCGGGCGGATGTTCTTCTCGATACAGCGGACCACAGCCTTGCCCGCGAGGAACGCTTCGCGGTCCTTCGCCGCAGTCACGGCTGGGTTGCTCGCCCCATAAGGAAGCGACATCCCCATCGCTTCGATCGCGCTGGACATGGTGTTCGCGGTGTACATGCCGCCGCACGAGCCGTGACCGGGACAACTCTCGCACTCCACCTTGTGAAGCGTCTTCGCATCGATGCTTCCGGCCTGGAACTTCCCGACCGCCTCGAAGATGGAGACGATGTCTACGTCTTCTCCAGACGGCCCGACCCCGGGCATGATGCTGCCGCCGTAGACGAACACGCTTGGGATGTTGAGGCGCGCCATCGCCATCACACAACCGGGCATGTTCTTGTCGCACCCGCCGAACGCGACGAGTCCATCGTGATTCATCGCGCCCGCGACCGTTTCCAGGCAGTCCGCGATTACTTCGCGCGATACGAGCGAGTACCGCATTCCTTTGTGGCCCATGCTGATGCCGTCAGAAACGGTGGGCGCGCCGAACGTCTGAGGTACGCCACCGGCGGCGCGGACGCCTTCCCTTCCCTTGACCGCGAGTCGGTCGAGATGCGCGTTGCAGGGCGTGATATCGCTCGCGAGAGATGCGACACCCACGACCGGCTTGTTGAAGTCCTCGTCGGTGAACCCGACAGCGCGGAGCATGGCCCGGTTCGGCGCGCGGCTGGGGCCGCCGGTGGTCGTGAGACTTGTGCGTGTTGGCCCTTCAGACATTACGTAACCCTCACACCGTTCGTAGTGAACGAACGGGGGAAACTGGTAGAACCCGACCCCTCTGTTATCGTAATCGGGGTCGCGCCGGCTATGAGAGGAACACAAGTTTTCGGGGGGGGCGTTAACGCACGTGATTTTGTGAGATAATCTGGTCTGGGAGTTGGCACCCGCTCCTCGCGTGAACTAGGTAATTGGGTAATCTCGCTTCCGACTCGCAAGACCGAAGCAGAGCGCCCAATACCTATCCGGAGCGTCCGATGCGCAGCGTGACCAAGCGTCTGGTGTCGTTCATGAAGGCGGAAGATGGCCCAACGGCTGTCGAGTATGCCGTGATGTTGGCTCTCATCGTCGTGGTGTGCATCGCCGCCATCACCACACTCGGCGGCAACGCCAACTCCACATTCTCATTCGTCGGTTCCAGTATCAAGCCGACCGGCAGTTGAAGATGCTCCACAGTGCAAACCAACGACCCCGCCGATTTTCGGTGGGGTTGTTCGTTTTGTGTCGGCGGTTCACCTCGGGTGTGAGTCTGCTCCGCTGTGTCGGGCTTCCAGACGTGAAAATCCGACAACATCGAACAAATCTGCAAAACCTTCCCACGCGTCAAACTCGCGATGCTAAGTCTTCCTGTCGGACGCGAGACGTGACTTACCCCAGACCGCCTACGAGTCAAACTCGCGTCAGGACGCCCGTCTGGTTTCCCTCACATCGGCCTCGATCGAGACTGCGCCTATTGCACAGTCTGGCCCGAACGCCGAAACCTAATCGGGAGTTCAGGAATGCGTACTGTGGCAACCAAGTTGGTGTCGTTCATGAAGGCGGAAGATGGCCCGACGGCTGTCGAGTATGCCGTGATGTTGGCTCTCATCGTCGTGGTGTGCATCGCCGCCATCACCACACTCGGCGGCAACGCCAACTCCACATTCTCATTCGTCGGCTCCGCAATTGCTCCGCCGACAGGGACCTGACCGGCGCGGGACAAGAGCAAGGGCCTGGGTTTGGTTGTTAGCCCTCTCCAAGGACTAACAACCAGAACCAGGCCCTCACTTCGCGAGTTCGGCCTCTATGAGTTTGTCGAGTTCCTCATCCTCCAGATCCTTCTCTTCGCTGTGCCATACCCGCTTCCCGTCCTTGCCGAACAACGCCATGAACGGGATGCCCCCGTCGAGGCCGAACCGCTTGTTGATCTTCTCCTCGTCCGTCCGGTAGCCGAGTAGCACGAAATTGGGGAACGCGGCGCCCTTGTCCTTGAGGAACTTGAGAACCGCGTCCTTGTCGTACTTTTCGTCCTTCCCTTTCGGGTCAAGGCTCACGCTCACGCAAACCATGCCCTTGTTGGAATACTTCTTATGCGTCTCTACGAAGTGCGGGAACTTCTTCACGCACGGCCCGCACCACGTCGCCCAGAAATCCATTAGCACTACCTTCCCCTTGCGCTCGGTCACGGCAGCGTCGAGCGCGACGTAACGGACTTCAGTCACCTCAACGGGAACCGTCGCGACAGCCACAGGTGTCGTGGGAGGCGGTGTGCCGCAGCCCGCGCCGACCGCGAGCGCCAGCAGAACCGCGAGACCAATCGTGCGCATGGTGAGTGTCTCCAAAAAGTGGTCGCTCAAGAACGGTAGCGGAGCCGGGACCGTGGGCGCGGCCTATTCAGTGTCGGCAGGTAGTGCTAGGATATTGGAGTTCTTCAGCGAGCGAAGAACCTAACCCCCAACCCCCTTCCCTAAGTTTAAGGAAGGGGGAGCCAGATTTAGCCCCTCCCTTTGTAGGGGAGGGGTTACGGACGGGTTCTTCCTCATACTGTGAGCGATGCTTAATGCCGACGCCGACCGCTACCATCCGCAACTTCTGCATCATCGCGCACATCGACCACGGCAAGAGCACCTTGGCCGACCAGTTCTTGTTGAAGACGGGAACCATCTCCGAGCGCGACATCAAGGCGCAGACGCTCGACAGCATGGATCTGGAGCGGTCTCGCGGCATCACCATCCGCATGCACCCGGTCACAGTCTACTACGAGATCAACGGCACGCGCCACGAACTCAACCTGATCGACACACCCGGCCACGTGGATTTCAATTACGAAGTGTCGCGTTCGCTCGCCGCGTGCGAAGGCGCGATCCTCCTGGTCGATGCGTTCCAAGGCGTGCAGGCACAGACTGTGGCGAACGCGTTCCTCGCAATGGACGCGGGGCTGAAGATCCTCCCCACCCTGAACAAGATCGACCTGCCTCACGCACGCCCGGACTTCGTCATTGGCGAGATGGAACAGGCGCTGATGATCAACCCCGACGACGTGCTCCGCGTTAGCGGGAAGGCCGGGATCGGCATCGAGGACATGCTGGCGGCGATCGTCGAGCGCGTGCCGCCGCCCGCGGGTAGTCCGACCGCGCCGCTGAAAGCGCTGATCTACAACAGCCACTTCGACACCTACAAGGGCGTGGTGGTCTACGTCCGGATGATCGACGGTCTCGTGAAGCCCGGTCAGCGCATCAAAATGATGCGCAGCGGGCGCGAGTATGTCATTACAGAAATGGGCCAGTTCCGGCCCGAGATGCAGAAGTGCGACGAGCTTTCCGCCGGGCAGGTCGGGTACTTCACGGCCAACATCAAGAACATCGACAACGTCAACATCGGCGACACGGTCACGGACGCGAACAACCCGACGACCGAGGCAATGGCCGGCTACAAAGAGCCGAAGCCGATGGTGTACTCCGGGCTTTTCCCGGTCAACAACAACGAGTTTGAGGATCTGCGAGAAGCCCTTGGCAGGCTCAAGCTCAACGACAGTTCTTTCACGTTCCAGCCGGAAGTCTCCGATGGTCTCGGGTTCGGTTTCCGCTGCGGCTTCCTCGGGATGCTCCACCGCGAGATCATCCAGCAACGGCTCGAAGCTGACAGCAACCTGAACCTGGTACAGACCGCGCCGAACGTGACGTTCGAGATCAAGAAGCGCGACGGCGAAGTGATGATCGTTCACGGGCCACAGGAAGTACCCGACGCGGGGTTGATCGATGAGTTCCGCGAGCCGATCGTGCGCATCAGTTTCCTGATCCCCGCGACAAACATAGGCACGCTGATGGGCATGTGTACCGAGCGTCGCGGCACGTTCGTGCGCACGGAGTACCTGAGTCAGCAGCGTGTGATTTTGGTGTACGAAATGCCGCTTGCGGAGGTGATTTATGACCTTTACGACAAGCTCAAGTCGGTAACGCACGGCTACGGCACGATGGACTACGAAGTGCTCGGCTTCAAGGAAGCGGACCTCGTGAAAATGGACATCCTCGTTCACGGGCAGAAGGTAGACGCGCTGTCGGTGATCGTTCACCGTTCGACTGCTGAACGCCGCGGCCGGCTGATCCTGAAGAAACTCCGCGAGGAGATCGACCGACACCTCTTTGAGGTGTCGTTGCAGGCCGCGATCGGCGCGCGTGTGGTGGCCCGAGAGAACATCGCCGCGATGCGCAAGAACGTGACCGCGAAGTGTTACGGCGGCGACATCACACGCAAGCGCAAGCTCTGGTCGAAGCAAGCCGAAGGCAAAAAGCGGATGAAGCAGATCGGGCAAGTAGAGGTGCCGCAGGAGGCGTTCCTCGCCGTGCTGGAATCGGATGATTAGTGCGCCATCGGATCCTGTTTAGCGTCGGCCCCGGAGGGGCCGTGTCTTGATTCTGGCCTGACAAGGCTCGGCCCCTCCGGGGCCGACGCGAAACGAATCTGGACTTCTGGCGTGCGCGACATGGATCCCACCGACACACCGCTGCCCGCCGCGCTGGAACTTCCACCACTGGAAGCCCCCATCGCGCACGAACTTCCGGTCGCGGACGCTGCCGGTTCACCTGAAGACAAACCCAAACGCACACCCCGCGCACTTCACCGAAATACGTCCCCTTTCCGCGCGCTCATCGTCGTGATGACTGGGTTCGTCGGGCTGTTCCTGGTGATGCGCACGATAGCCGTCGAACCGTTCGGCGTGCCAACCGGCAGCATGGCGCCCGCGCTCAGCGGCCACCACCGCGACGGGTTCTGCCCGCGGTGCGGCTACGTGGTGCGTGTCGGACGGCCGACCACCGGCAGCGTCACGGAACACTTCAAGAAGGTCACCTGTCCGAACTGTGACAACGGGCTGTCACTGGTAGAAGCGAATGATCTGGGTGGCGACCGACTTCTCGTGGACAAGAACATCTACGATCTACGTACCCCGCGGCGGTGGGAGATGGTCGTGTTCAGGTGCCCGAACACGAACGAGGAGTTCGGCAAGCCCTACGTAAAGCGCCTCGTCGGGTTGCCCGGGGAAACAATCACCATCGTAGACGGCGACGTGTACGTGAACGGCGAGATCGCACGCAAGGGGATCGCGGAAGTACGAGAAACCGTGATGCCGATCTTCGACATGAACTTCACGCCTCACTCCAGTGGCTGGAACCCACGGTGGTTAGTCGAGGTCGGCGGCGACCCGCGACTGCCGGTGGGCGCGGGCCCGACCAGCGCCGGTTCACCTGCGATCGAGAGCAACTCCCTCGTTCTCGATGCGTCCGACACGCCGCAATCGACAACCGCGGTCCGCTACCGGAACTGGCACCTCGATGACCGCAAGGAATACCCGGTTCGCGTGTGGAACTCGTACGACGGCACCTCGCGCCGTAACGACATGCCCGCGGCGCACGACTTCTACCTGACGTGCGAGGTCGAAGTGACCGCGGCGGTCGGCGCCGTGGGCGAAGCGTGCTTCGACTGCCGGCTCAGCGACGGCGTCGACACGGTCACGGCCGAGATCGGTGTGGGAGCGCGGAAGACCGGGCGTGCGCAACTGATTCGCGAGAACCACGGCGGGTTGGGTTCCGCGAACGGCGTAGCACTCGAACCAGGACGCAGATACAAGTTGGAGTTCGCGTTTGTAGACCGCCGCGCGATCATCTCCATCGACGGCCGGGTGGTTTTGCCGCCGGCCGACCTGGAACCGGCAACGCGGCGCGAGCCGGTGTCCCGCCCGCTGCGCCTCGGCTCGCGGGGGTGTCGCGTTGTGGTGCGCGACTTGAAGTTGTTCCGCGACATCCACTACACGGCGGAAGCCAATGACTACCACGCGACGCGCCACCCCGCAGTGCTCGGCGCGCGCCAGTATTTTGTGCTGGGCGACAACAGCGGGAACTCCGAGGACAGCCGGAAATGGCCGAACCCAGCCGTGCCGGAAAGCTCCTTCATCGGTAAACCATTCCTGATACACCAACCGCTTCGGCTCGGTCGGGTGTCGGTTGGTGGGCGCGAGCGTGTGTTCCAGTCGCTCGACTGGTCCCGTCTGCGATGGCTGCATTAGTCTGGGTGGGGGCCGCTTTGCCGAGCGACACAGGATAGCCCACGTTGAAGTGTTGCGGACTTTCGCCAAGCTGAACGGACTGTGCGGTCGCGTGGCAAGCGGCACCTTCCGAAGAATTTCCGTCCGGCGCGTACGAACACAGAATGACGCCGATTCCCGCCCGGATGCTCGAACTGAGGCCCGCATGTCAACAGCCGCGACCGACGCTCCTGCCAAAGCCGCGACCGACGAGAAGACCAAACACCCGCGCGACCCGGCCCGCGAGGTCATCGAAACAGTCGTGTTCGTTGTGGTCCTCGTACTGCTCCTGAAGCTGTTCGTCACCGAGGCGTTCGTCATCCCCACCGGGTCGATGGCCGAAACGCTCTACGGTTACCAGAAAGTCATCACCTGCCCGAAGTGTGGTCATGAGTTCCCGGTCAACTCGCACGACGAAGTCGAGGTCAACTCCGCGACCAAGCGCAAGCACCCGCTCGTCAAGTTCTGCTGCCCGAACTGCCGTCACGAGGGCGAGGTGCGAGATCTGAACCCACTCCCCGAGAACCGCACCGGAGATCGTGTCCTCGTGTTGAAGCCGCTGTTCCACTTGCGCCCTCCACACCGCGGCGACGTGGTTGTGTTCAAGTACCCGGAAGACCCGCAGCAACTCCACACGGCCCAGAACTACATCAAGCGGGCGATGGGCTTCGGCGGTGAGACGATTGCGATCCACCGCGGCGAGTTGTACGTCACGACATCGCTCACCTACCGAGAAGAAGACGTCGATGCGGATGGCAACCTCCGTCACCCGCGACCCACGAACTTGCTCGACTTGTGGAAACTTCAGTACACGTACGCCAACAACAGCTCACACGCGGACACGCTCTTCCAGGCATCTCGGCAGACCGGGTTCACTGGGGGCGTGCCTGGTGGGTTCCAGATCGTGCGTAAGGGTGAAGACCAAATCCTTGCCGACCGGCGCATCGTGTGGGACAACGACAAGCAACCGGCCGACCTGCCCGCGACCGCGCAGCGATGGGTCCGCACCAACGCGACCTGGAAGGCCGACAACGAGAAGAAACCCCTTGCGTTCTTGCACAACGGCCCGGACGAGGACTGGATTCGCTACCGCCACGCGGTGTGGACGTACTCGGTTCCTTCGCCGTACCCGTGGAAGTGGCCTGGCAGTGACACTGTCGCGACCGCTGCGCGAGTCTCCGACGCAGCCAGGCGACTGAAGACCGAACTCTGGCAGCATCCCGAACAGCGCCCCGAAACCACGCTGCTCGGTTCGACCGACGACAAGACCCTGGAAATCAGTCTCTCGCTGTTCCAGGGGGTATTCACGGCTGCTTCCCCTATTCCCGGGCCGATTGATAACGTACTGGGTTACAACTCCGGCACTGACTTGAACACAAAATCCAACGAAGAACAGAGCCGCGACAACGCTGAAGGGCGTCCGCAACAACTGTGGGTAGGTGATCTCATCCTCGAGTGCGAGGTAGAACTGGCCGCGGGTGCAGAAGTGGCGTTGGAACTCTCGAAAGGCTCGGACCGGTTCCGCGCGACGTTCGGCGGCGGGAAGGTCACGCTCACGCGTTCCGGGGGCAAAGTAGGTGAGATGGGAAGCAAGCCGTGCAGGGTGACTGCGGGCACATACAAGCTCCGGTTCGCGAACGTGGACTCGCGCCTGTGGGTGTGGGTGAACGGGTCGCGAATCGACTTCGGGCCGGAAGCCGATTATAACCCCACCGAGCCAAAGGATTACGAGCCAGAAGACGCGAACAAGGAGGGCTGGACGCGGGCGAATGACATCGAGGCGCCCGCGAGTATAGGCGCCAAAGGCCAGGTGACGGCGCGCCAGATCAAACTGCACCGCGACGTGTACTACACGCGAAGCCGCCCGGCCGACCACACGGGTGCTGACATCTACTACGTCCACCCTGGGCACTACCTTTGTCTGGGCGACAACAGCGCGCAAAGTTCCGACAGCCGCTCGTGGGGCACGGTCCCTGAGCGATTGATGCTCGGTAAAGCGGTGTTCGTGTTCTGGCCCGGGTACCCGCGACCTAACCGCGTCGGATTCATCAAGTGATCCGGGGTCGCGTTGATTGGTTTCTGTAGCCGACCTCTGTGAGGCCGGTGTTACACAACTGGTGTCGCTCCGAGGTCACAGACCCCAGCTACAGACAGACATGAATCAACACGATTACGGATGACAATTTTGCGAGGTGCCGCGACTTGAGCGGCATACCGACTCACCCCGCTCCTCGGGTTTCGCCCTGTGAGGAAACCGATGGTAACCGGAGAGATCCAGATTCGCGTACGCTACGCTGAGACAGACCGCATGGGTCTGCTACACCACGCGAACTACCTCGTGTACTTCGAGCAGGCCCGAACGGAGTTGCTCCGCGGGCGGCACGCATCGTATAAGGAACTGGAGGATCAGGGCTACTTCCTGGTCGTCGCGAAGGCGGAGGTGAAGTTCAAAAGCCCCGCGCACTACGACGATGTGTTGACGATCCGCACCACGGTCACGCGAACTTCGGCCGTGCGTCTGGAGCACAAGTACGAGGTGGTTCGCGACGGAACGCTGATCGCCGAGGGGCTGACGACGCTCGCGTGCGTGGGCAGCGACGGGAAGCTCCGCGAAATGCCGCGGTGGTTGTCCGAGACTAAGTAAATTCGAAGTTCGAAGCACGAAATTCGAAACCAGTACCGGCAGGATGAGAGCAAGAATAGGGCCTGTCTTCTTTCGAATTTCGTGCTTCGAACTTCGAATTTTACCCGGAGGGGTTCGTGCGCCGGTTCTGGATCCATCTCGTGCTGCCGGCCGTGTTCGCCGTGGTCCCGGTGCTGGCTGCGGCGCTCGTCTTCTTCGCCGTCCCCGCGGACGCGCGCCGCGATTACCTCGCGCGCGTCGAAACGTCGCCCATCGACTGGATCATCATCGGCATCGGGTTCACGCTCTTCGCCGTCCAGACCATGTTCGCGTGGCGTGCGATGCGCTGGCAGGAAACCGACTTCGATGTGAAAGCCGACCGGTGGCTCAGCCACCTGTGTCAAGCCGCCGAGTGGTTTCCGCTGTTGGGCCTCATCGGAACAGTCGCGGCGATCCTTCAGACGTTCAACGCGATCACGCCGAGTTCCAACCCGACCCCGCAAGAGATCATCCGCAAGTATGCCCCGGCGATCACCGCGACCGGCGGCGGTTTGTACATGGCGTTCATCAACATCCTGCCGGTGTGGGTGGTCGCGATCGGGCGCGACCTGATCCGCTCGCTGGCGGGAATCGCCCCGCCACCTGAACCGCCGGGGGGGAAGTTGTGATCAAGCCACCCCGACGCGCCGTCACCCGATTCTTCGTTCCCTTCATCGACGTCCTGATCCTTCTGTTCGGCATCTTCCTCCTTATGCCCTTTGTGAGCGGCCCATCCACTCCTGACGCGCCAGATGCGAAGCCTGCGGCACCGAAAGAACCCCTGCCCGAGAACGTGCCCGAGCTGCAGCGCCAACTCACCGAGGCCCTTGCCCGGCTCGCGCGGATGGAGAAGGCGACCCAAGCGAGACTCAACGACCGGCTGAGCGTGCGGGTACTGCAGATTGACCGGAAGGACGGGACCCTGTACTACTTCGACCCAGACCGGCAAGAGATCCGCATCGCAGCGGATGCCCTCCGGTTGATCGACCGACAGCGGACTGCGACGAGCAAGACCGGCGGCGTGAAGGACATGTTCTTTTTAATCTTGCTCCCCACCAAGTCGAGTTACCCGACGCAGGAGCAGGTGACCCAGATTCGCCAGTGGTTCAAGGCCGTGCCGATCGGGTTCGACACGGCCAACTTCGGCGAGTAAGAGGTTCTTTCATGTTCGAGGCACTACTGGCTGATGGGGTCGCGTCCAGCGCGGGCGAGAAGATCGGGACGTTTGTCGTCAAGTGTCTGGCAGTCGGCGGCGGATTCCTCGTCGGGTACTTCCTGGGTGGCGCGATCGCATGGGCACTGGACCGGTGGGTGTTCGCGCATAAGGCACCCGAACAACTTCACAAGGCGTGTTCCATTCTCGTCGGCCTCACGCTGGCCATCGTCGTCGCGCTCATTGTCTTTGGCGACGGCGGCGCGGGGATCTTCGGGGGCGGTGGCAACAAGGGCGACGGCAAGAGCGCAACCGACTCCGACAAGAAAGGCAACACCGACCCGACCCCGCCGGCCACACCGCCCAAGAAGGACGAGATTCCGCCCCCGAAACCCGTCGATCCGGTAGTGCCGACGAAGCCGGCGGACGCGGTCGTTCGCGTCACTATCCTCGGCGGCAGCGACGTGCCCGGCGACGAGCGGTACTACCTACTCGACGACGACACGAAACCGAAGACGTTCTCCGAACTGAAGAACGCGGTGCTGGCTCGCAAGGAGAAAGAAAAGGGCACCGTGGGGTTGATGGTTCACTTCCGCCCAATGAACGCACCGTCGCTGGACCCGGTGCATTCCAGTATTTCGCAACTGACCCGGTGGGCCAAGGACTTGGCCAAACTTGACGTGACGTTCGCCGCGCCGAAGTAACCGCTCCTCCGTGCGGAGCCTCATGACCACACCTGACCCACCCTTTCTCGACGTGCCTCGCGTGTTGCTCTTCGGGCAGCGCGGATCGGGGAAGTCCGCGCTGATCGGCGCTCTCATGCAAGCCGGCGAGACGCAGGGCGAGACACTTCGCGGTGAGGTTGTGAGTTCGTCCGTCGATCTGCCTCGCCTCCGCGAGGCTGCATACAGCGGCAAACTCGAATCCACCAACACTGAACTTTCGAGCTTCACGATCCGGCTGCGACCGTGGCGCGTCGGCACGCAACGGCTCATGGAACCGCTCACGGTCATCCTCGACGACTGCGATGGTAAGGCTGCCGAATCGCTGATGGCGCACCCCGACCCGATCACAGAGCGAGCACCGGGCAGTGAGCTTGCGCGAGCCGTTGTGGAAACCGACACGATCGTGCTGCTCGTTGATGCGTCGAGTACGCGAGAGGGACTTGAAGATGCGTTCAAGGAGTTCGACGCGTTCCTCACGGTTGTAGAGCGTGCGAAGACCGACGCCCGCGCCGTCGGGGGGTTCCCGCTCTTCCTGGTTCTCACGCAGTGCGACCGTCTCGCGCAGCCCGGCGATACGCAGAAGGTGTGGGAGGCGCGGGTCAAGGAACGCGTGAATTACGCGTGGAACGCGTTCGATGAATACCTAAAGGACGCGGACCCAGACGACGACACCTCGTCGCCGTTCCTCGCGTTCGGTAGCGTCGATCTTGACGTGTTCGCGGTCGCGATCCGCCGGCCACCGTTGACCGAACAGCCCGTACCCGGGGACCAACCGTATCAGGTCGCGGAGTTGTTCCGCGACTGCTTCGCGGGTGCCAGGGCGCACCATCATCGAGTGCGCCGGTCCGAGACGCGGTTGTGGTGGACCGTTCGCATCACACTGGCGGCGCTGTCGTTCCTGTTTCTCACGCTCGGCCTGATCGCATTATTCCCGCCCGAGGTCAACGGCCCGGACCTGGCAGCGAAGGTGGACGATTACCGGCAGCAGGAGAAGCCTGCCGCGAGGCGCCTGGCCGACAGCGAGCGTGACCGGAACAAGAAAATCCTGACTCGGTTCGCGGGCGACGTCGCGTTCTCTGGTCTGTCGGACGAGCGCCGCGGGTTTGTGCAGAGCCGATTGAAGGAGATCGACGACTACGACGCGTACCGCACGAAACTGGCGAATGCGATTGCACCGGCGTCGGTGCGCCGCGTCGCAGACAAAGACCCGACGGTGCCGGACCTGGCGTCTGTGCGCAATGCGTTACTCACCGACCTCGCGTTACCAGCCGGATACTCATGGGGCGAAACGGCCGCGGCCGAACTCCGCGACAAGTGGCTCGCCGACTGCACCGCGATCGAGGCCACGCAGCAGATCCTCGGCGATCGTTACCGCGCGCATGCCCGAGCCGGTATCGCACTGAAATTGAAGCGGAGTTTCGATGAGGTCTGGCTCAGGGATGTTGACTCGCTGTTCGCGACCGCGGAGCAGCCGCCGTTCCCGCTTCACGATCCGATCCCGGGTTCGCCCGCGATCAACCAACCGCGCGGCGCGGCAGTGGCCTACGAAATTCCCTTCGAGTTCGACGAGGTATACCAGGCGCGCCGCACGTGGGATGAAACCCACAAACAGATCGCGGACCTGCGCGACCTGGCCGACGCGTTCGGCACCACGGGACCGAACCGCCCGGAGCCCGTGCTGGTGCTCCCGGAGCCGGATGGCACCAACTCCGCCACGCTCGCTACCGCGCGCCTCACAGCACTCGCGCGCACCTATACGCGCCAGTCCGAGAGCTACCCGGAGTGGGAGGTTCGTGGCGAACTCATCGGACGTGCACAGAAGTCGTTCGCGACCGCCACACGACACTTCCACAAGTTGCTCACCGTAAAAGACACCGTCGAGGGGTGGACCGCGTTGGCCGCGTCGCTCACCGAGCCGAAGTTCCGCGACTGGGGCAAGCTGCTCCACCTGCTCTCGCGGCTACAGGATCCGACCGCGGCGCAACCGGTTCCAGACCCGGTCGCGGATCTCGCGATGTTCCTTCGCGACCTCGACAAGAAGACGTTCGACCTCGACCTTCAGGGCTTCGAGCTGACGATCCCACTCGACGTAACGTTCGATCGCGTGGAACCCACCGGCCTGTTCACGGTAACGGTGACACACGCGAACCAGACGGCCGACGTGGCAAAGTTCACTGTTGGGAAAGGCACGGTTCGCGGCACAACGACGGTGTACTCGCTCACTCCGGAGGGGAAGACGAAACTCGCGTACCGCGCCGGCGAGGGTCTGGGTGCGGAACTCCCGGTGAAGGCCGGCACACACGACCTGAAGTTCGTGTGGCAAACCGGCGCGACGAACACGTTCCGCTTCGACCGGCTCTCGCAGGAGCCACGCTTGACGAAAGCGACCGGTACGGAACCCGCGACCGGCGTCCGCCTCGCGCTGACTGCCGGAAGCGTGCCGAAGTTCCCCGTTCTGATGCCGGTGAAGTGAGTACACAAGTTCGGCTGTCACGAACCGTCGATTTGGGTAAACTTGCGTAGTGCGACCCCTTCGGGGTCGACGCTAACGAACGGCGCATACGCCATGCACATTCAGGACATCTTCGCCCAACACCGGACCACGTTCAGCTTCGAGTTCTTCCCGCCGAAGACCGACGAAGCAAGCGAGGAACTGTACCGCACCATCGCGTCGATGCAACCGCTGCAGCCTTCGTTCGTGTCGGTCACCTACGGAGCCGGTGGCTCCACACGCGACCGCACACACGACCTCGTCGTGCGGATCGAGCGCGACACCAACCTCACCGCAGTGTCGCACCTCACTTGCGTCTGCCACGCGCTCCCAGAAATGACCGCCATCCTCGACAGATACGCAGCAAGCGGTATCGAGAACATCCTCGCGCTCAGCGGCGACCCGCCCAAGAACAGCACGCACGACCGCGCGAAGGACGCGTTCCGGTACGCGGAGGAACTGGTCCGGTTCGTCCGCTCGCGGTCTGGGCCTAACGGGCACGGGTTCGGGGTCGGCGTCGCGGGATTCCCCGAAGGGCACCCCGGCTGCCCGAACCGCCTTCAAGAAATGGACAACCTGAAGCGCAAAGTCGATGCAGGCGCGGACTACATCTGTACCCAACTGTTCTTCGAGAACCGCGACTTCTACGATTTCCGCGAACGCTGCGACCTGGCCGGGATCAAGGTGCCGATCATCGCTGGCATCATGCCGATCACGTCGAAGTCGGGCATGGTCCGCATGGCGGAACTCGCGGCCGGCGCACACTTCCCCGCGAAGCTCCTGCGCGCCGTCGATCGCTGCGCCGACGACAGCGCGGTACATCGGGTCGGTGTCAGTTGGGCGACCGAGCAGTGCGCGGACCTGCTGCACAACAACGTTCGTGGCATCCACTTCTACACGCTCAACAAGTCGGACGCGACACGGCAGATATACCAGAACCTCGGCGTCGAAAGTTCTGCCGCGCTGCGGGCGGGGTAACTAGTCCGTCGAACCGCCGGCGTAAGCCGTCTGGGTCGTGTCAATCCAAGGACAACCCCGACGGCTTACGCCGGCGGTTCGCCAAAACACGGTGATTGTCATGCTCCGCTCCCTCTCCACTCTCACCCTGCTCCTTCTCACGACCCTCACCGCTTCGGCACAGCCGAAGGCGGAAACCGTCACGTCAAAAGGCGGTGTGGTGGTCTGCGTTTCGCCGCCCGCGGCCGACGTCGGGCTGAACACCCTCAAGAACGGTGGGAACGCGGTCGATGCCGCGGTCGCGACCGCGTTCGCGATGTCCGTAACGTGGCCCGAAGCCGGCAACATCGGAGGCGGCGGCTTCATGATGATCGCCGCGCCCGGAAAAGACCCGACGTGTATCGAGTACCGCGAAACCGCACCGGCCGCCGCGAAGGTCGATCTGTTCGCTGACGCCAAGGTGACGTGGCTGAACCACAAGGCCGCCGGCGTGCCGGGCACAGTGCGCGGCCTCGCGCGCGCGCACAAGAAATACGGCAAGCTCGAATGGAAGTTAGTCGTGATGCCCGCTGTGGAGTTGGCGGAGGAAGGCTTCACAGTGAACGCGGCGCTCGCGGTCGGGTTGAATCGCGTCCTCGCGGATCGGCTCACTACCAACGCAGCGTTCAAGCAAACCTATGGCAAGCTCGACGGCAAGCCCTGGAAAGTCGGCGACACGCTGGTGCTGAAAGAATTGGGCCGTACGCTCAGGCTGATCGCGGAGAAGGGCGCCGACGCGTTCTACACCGGCGAACTCGCGGGGTTGCTCGAAAAAGAGATGAAGGCCGAAGGCGGGTTGATCACACGAACGGATCTGGAAGCGTACAAGGCGAACGAACGCAAGCCGATCCACACCACGTTCCGCGGGTATGACGTGTACGGCCCTCCACCGCCGAGTTCCGGCGGAGTCGCGCTCGCGGAGATGCTCAACATCCTCGAAACCTTCGACCTCAAGAAACACAGCCGCTGGTCGCCAGAAGCAACGCACCTCATGATCGAGACCATGAAACGCGCGTACGTCGACCGCGCGCGGCACCTCGGCGACCCGGACTACACCAAGATCCCGCCAGAACTGACTACGAAGGACTACGCGAAGAAACTCGCCGCGACGATCGACATGAGGAAGGCTACCCCAAGCGCCGACCTCGCGCCTGAAATCACGCTCGACAAGGTGAGCGACAGCACAACGCACTTCTCAGTGATCGACAAGGACGGCCTCGCGGTCAGCAACACCTACACGTTGGAGAACAGCTACGGGAACCGCGTCGTGGTTCGCGGTGCAGGCTACATACTCAACAACGAGATGACCGACTTCAACGCGCGCCCGGGACTCACGACGCGCCTCGGCGGTATCGGCACCAAACCGAATCAGATCGCGCCCGGGAAGCGGATGCTGTCTTCGATGACGCCTGTGATCGTGCTGAAAGACGGGAAGCCGGTGCTGATTACCGGCAGCCCCGGCGGGCGAACGATCATCAACACCGTGCTGTGTGTCGTGCTGAACGTGACAGAATACGGCATGACGGTAGCGGAAGCAGTGAGCGCACCGCGGTTCCACCATCAGTGGTTCCCGGACGTGGCCCGGTTCGAGGGGGTGAAGGATTTCCCGGAGTTGGTGACGAAACTGAAGCCGCTCGGCCACTCCGTCACGGAAGCACGGCAAGGCGACGCGCACTCGATCGGGATCGACCCCAAGACCGGCTTACGCACCGGTGCCGCGGATAAGCGTCTGGATGGAAAGGCGGTTGGCGAGTGACTGCGTGGCCTATCCGTTCGGAAAACACCGCGCCCACTCAGGCGGACTCGGCGCGTAGCTATCCGAATGCGATGGTAGCGGGGACGGCCCAGCGGACCGTGACGCACCGAGAATGAAGATGATGCCGATGAAGAAGATGCAGCACATTTGACAGGCGTAAAACATGTGATCTGCTCCCGCAGGAACCCGCGCGATCGGGGTTCTTGTACCGAAGCCGAGCACCGCTTGCGGGGTCGCGCGGGACGAATTGTTCTACGCGCCCGTTCAGAACAGTTCACGCCCCAATCCTACCTTCTTCGCGGCTTCGACGACCCGCACGGCCAACGCGACATCCTCGATACCCAGACCGAGCGACTTGAACAGCGTCACATCCTGCGGCGACTCTCGCCCGGGATAGCGACCGACGAACAGCGGGGCGAATTCGAACACGTCACTCCACTGGAACACCCCGGCCTTCATCGGTTCCACGAAGTCTCCGGCTTCCACTTTCGCCTGTTCCTTGCTGTCCACGCACACTACCCCCGCGCGGCGGAACACCTCCACATCGGTTTCCGTCTTGCCGATGAAGTTCGACCCAATCAGGTTCAGGTGCTGACCCTCGCTGACCCACTCGCCGAATAACACCGGTTCGCGGGCGTTGGTCGCGGTGGTGACGATATCGAGGCCCTTAGCGGCCTCTTCCGGCTTCTCGACCGGTACCACTTCGACCCCCGTTTCTTCCGAAAGTTGCGCGGCGAACGCTCGACGTCGGTCTGCGTCGCGGCCGTACACGAACGCCTTCTTGATCGTGCGTACCTTGCAGATCGCGAGCAGTTGTGTGCGGGCCTGCCTGCCAGTGCCGAACAGCCCAACGGTGCTCGCGTCAGGTCGGGCGAGTTTCTTCGTCGCAACGCCGCTCGCGGCGCCCGTGCGGAACTGCCCGAGGATGTCTGCTTCGAGGATTGCAGTGATGCCACCCAACTTCGGGTCGAACAGAGTGACGTGGAAATGCGAGCCAGCCTTCGAAGTGGTGTACGCCTTGAACCCGATCGCGCCGAGCGACTTCGCGGCGGCCGGCAGTACGTGAAGCATCACGTGATCGGTCTGGCACCGCTGCCGCGGGTTGTTCACGGCCTCGTCGAGCGCGAGCTTTCGGAACGCTGCGGAAACGGCCTCAAGCGCGAGATCCATTGTGAGGACGCTTGCGACTGCCGCTTCGGTCAGATAGAGGAGGGGCATGATGGCCTCCAGCGAACGGTCGGTGTAAGCCGGCCGGTCAGCTTCGCGTGTCGGGTGGTGAGTCGCTCTCTCCGGCCGGCTTACATCGGCCGTTGGCCTAACTGCCTGTCGCAAGCCATTCCTTGAGTTTCGCGAGACCCGCTTCAATCGTCGCGCGGTTGGTCGCAAACGACATCCGAACGAACCCCTCCGCACCGAACGCGACCCCCGGCACCAAGTTCACGTGCGCCTGTTCCAGGAGAGCGCCGCAGAACGTGAGCGAGTCGGTCACGGCAGTCGTGCCAAACGTCTTGCCGAAATACGCGGACACGTCGAAGAACGCGTAGAACGCGCCTTCTGGCGCTGGGATCTTCACGCCAGAAATCGCGTTCAGTAGCCCGACCGTCAACTCTCGCCGACCAGCGAACTCCTTCCGCATCTCCGCGACGCACTCCTGTGGGCCGTTCAGCGCGGCCACGAGCGCCGCTTGTGACACGCTGCTCGGGCAACTCGTCTCCTGGCTCTGGATCGTGTCCATCGCTTTCACCACTGCGGCCGGCGCAATGGCCCAGCCCATACGCCAGCCGGTCATGGCGTAACTCTTACTCGCACCGCTCACAGTGATGGTCCGGTCCTTCAGCCACGGACGGAGGGTCGCCACGCATGTCGGCTTCGCGGTCCCGTAGATAAGCTGTTCGTAAATCTCATCGCTTAGGATTGCCGCGTCAGTGGTGTCCATCGCATCTACGAGCGATTCGAGTTCGTCACGCGAATAGACCGTGCCGGTCGGGTTGCACGGCGAGTTGAGCATCAACACCCGCGTCTTCGGCGTGACCGCGGCGCGGAGTTGCGCTGGCGTCATCTTGAAGCCGTTCGCTGGCGTGGCGTTCACCAACACCGGTGTCGCACCAGTCATGCTCACGAGGTCGGAGTAGCTCACCCAGTACGGCGTTGGGATGATGACTTCATCACCTGGCCCCACGGTCGCGGCGAGTGCATTGTGGAGCGATTGCTTCGCGCCGTTCGAGACGATGACGTTCTCCGGGCCGCAGTCCAGACCATGGAACGACTTGTACCAGTTCGCGATGGCCGCTTTCACTTCCGCCGTGCCGGCAGTGGGCGTGTAGTGCGTCTGACCGCCCGCAGCCGCTTTTTCGGCCGCGGCGCAGATGTGTTTGGGCGTGTCGAAGTCCGGCTCACCCAGACTGAAGTCGAACACCTTCACGCCGGCCGCCTTCAGTTGACGGGCCTTCGTGCCCGCGGCTATTGTGGCGGACGGCTTCACGGAATTGGCCAACTGCGAGATACGGATCATGTCGCGCACAGTCCTGAAACGGGGGGAGACTAACCTCGATGGTTTATCGTACCGGATTCGCGCGACGCTGGAATCCCCTAACACCGCAGAAGCGGGAATGCACGTCGCTCAATTCGTGCAGCGCTACCCTCCGGCGCTAGGCGGTTCGGAAGCGTACACCGCGCGGTTGTGCAGGTACCTCGCCGCGTGCGGCGACAATGTAAGCGTCTGGACGACCGACGCGATTGAGTTGGAGGAAATGTGGAACGAGGCGAACCCGGCGCGTCAGCGACGGTGTGGTTGCGAATCGCACCCCGTCGCTGACGCGCCGGGTTCGCCTCCGATTCTTCGTTACCATCCCCTGCACTTCCCCGCGCGCCGCTACATCCTCAAAGCCCTCTCGCTGATCCCACTGCGCCGGTGGCAATGCCTCACGATGCCGTGCAACCCCATCTGCTACCGCATGTGGCGTGACGCCGGTTGCTACGCCGGCCCGCTCGACGCGGTCCATGCAACGGCGTTCCCGTACTCGTTCCCGATCGCTTGCGCGTTGCGGCTCGCGCGGCGCCGCGGCGTGCCGTTCCTGCTCACGCCGTTCTTGCATCTCGGCGACCCCACGAACCCGCACGACCGCACACGCGCGCAGTACACCGCGCCACATCTACGGTGGCTGCTGAAGCAAGCGGACCGCGTGTTCGTGCAAACGCGAGCCGAGCGCGACACTGTGCTTTCACTCGGCGTCGCGGCGGAGAAACTCGTGCTGCAAGGGCTGGGTGTCGAGCCGGGCGAATGCAGCGGCGGCAACCGCGACCGCGCGCGAGCCGCTTGCGGTGGCTTGGGCGAAGAAGTGGTGATCGGGCACCTGGCGAACAACAGCGTCGAGAAAGGTACCGTCGATCTGTTGCGCGCCGCGGAACGCGCGTGGTCAGCGGGCACCCGTTTCCGCGTCGTGCTGGCCGGACCGGAGATGCCAAACTTCCGCGTGTTCTGGAAAACATTCGCGCCGAAGGATCGCGTGACGCGGTTGGGCGTACTCAGCGACGAACAGAAGCGCGACTTCCTCGCGGGCATCGACGCTTTCGCGTTGCCGTCGCGTTGCGATTCCTTTGGCCTGGTGTTGCTGGAAGCGTGGGCGAACGGGAAGCCGAACTTGGTGTACCCCGCCGGCGGCCCGGCGGAGATCGTGCGCCACGAAGTCGATGGTCTTCACGCCGCGTGCGGCGATGTCGCGGAACTCGCCGCACAACTACGCCGGTTGGTCGCTGACGCGGCGCTGCGGCGCGCCCTCGGTGACAACGGACTGTCACGCGTCGCTACCGAGTTCCGCTGGCTGGACAGGTTGGAGTTGGTCAGGCAGACGATGCGAGAAGTGGGCACCGAATTCCGTCAGATCGTGTAGTCCGCCTCGAAGATGCGGGCCGATTTGGGTGTGACGAACACAGTCTCGTTCTGCTTGAGCGCCAGCGCGCGGTAGCGGTCGGGTGTGAGGTCCACGTTGATCATCAGGCCGAAGTCCTCAGCGAGCAACCGAACCTTCACGACCGAGCCGGCGGGATTTATGTGGACGATCTTCCCGAGCAAGCAGTTCCCGCCTTCGGCAGTGCGCGAGATATCGAGTTCGTGCGGGCGAACGTAGGCGTCGGTGCGGCCGTTCTCGTTCGCGCCGAACAGTTTGGCTGGGAGTTCCACGCTTCCGGTTTCGCCGAGCAGCGCCCGCCCGCCTTCCACGCGCACCGGCAACTTGTTCACGTTGCCCAAGAAATCCATCACGAACTCGTTCTTGGGGTGCTCGAACACGTTCATCGGCGCGCCCTCTTGCTCAACGCGACCCTTGTTGAGCACGACCACGCGGTCAGACACCTCGAACGCTTCCTCCTGATCGTGCGTGACGAAAATGCTGGTGACGTGAAGTTCGTCGTGTAGGCGACGGAGCCAGTCGCGGAGTTCGGCGCGCACCTTTGTGTCGAGCGCACCGAAGGGTTCGTCGAGTAACAATACCTTCGGTGAGGGCGCGAGCGCCCGAACCAGTGCGATGCGTTGCTTTTGGCCGCCGGAGAGGTTCGCGGGGTACTGCGGGGCCTTCTCTTCGAGCCGCACAAGGTGGAGCAGTTCCATGACGCGCTCGCGAACCTTCGCCTCAGGCCACTTCCGCACGCGCAGGCCGAACGCAACGTTCTCGAATACGGTCATGTGCCGAAACAGTGCATAGTGCTGAAAGACAAACCCCACGTTGCGGTCGCGTGCGGAGTGCTTCGTGATGTCAGCGTCGCGGAAATGCACGGTGCCGGAATCGGGCACTTCCAGACCCGCGATCACGCGCAGGAGCGTGGTCTTCCCGGACCCGGACGGACCGAGAAGCGCGACCAACTCCCCCGTGGGGCAATCGACGCTCACGTTGTCAAGCGCGGTGAATGCACCGAACCGCTTCGTCACGTTTTGAGCTGTGATAGACATAAGCGGAGACCAGGGGACTGAGAACTGACAACCGAGAAGAGACAACAGTAGTCAGGAAGAATCTGCTTTGTCCTCTAACTTCTGTCCTCTGTCCTCTGTCTTCTGTCCTCTGACGCGCCCCTCGACCCACACCTTCAACAACAGCGTAACGACGGCGAGCATCGTCAGCACGGACGCGAGCGCGAACGCGGCCGGGCTGTTGAAGTCCTGGAACAACACTTCCACTTGCAGCGGCATCGTACACGTTTCGCCCGCGATGCGCCCGGACACGACGTACACCGCGCCGAACTCACCAATCGCGCGCGCGTTGCACAAGATGACCCCGTACAGCAGACCCCACTTGATGGTCGGCAGCGTGATCCGCCAGAAGATTTGGCGCCCGTTCGCGCCCAAGCTCAGCGCCGCGAGTTCTTCGTCGGGGCCGATAGCTTCCATCACCGGGATCAGTTCGCGCGCGACGAACGGCAGCGTTACGAACGTGGTCACGAGGACCAACCCCGGCACGGTGAACAGCACGCGCAGGCCGTTCGCTTCAAGCCACGGCCCAAACACCCCCCACCCCGCGAACAGGATCACGAACATCAAACCCGCGACGATCGGTGAGACGGAGAACGGCACGTCGATGAGTGTGACCAACAGAGTGCGCCCGCGGAACTGGAACCGCGTGATCGCCCACGCCGCCGCGACACCAAACACCAGATTGCACAGCACAGCGAGTGGGGCCACCATCAGCGTGAGCAGCACGGAATGTCGCGTGTCTGGATCACCAGTGAGGTTCTTCCAGTACACGCCAGGCCCCTCCGCGAGCGCTTCGGCGAACACACCGATAACGGGTATCACGACCAGCACGGTCATCGCGAGCAGCGCCAGCGACGTGAGCGTGATGCGGACCCAAGCGGGATCGGTTCTGCGCGGTGGCCGCGTCGAGACGTCAGTGGAAGTAGGCGTCATTCAGTCACCCGCTCCACTTGCGAGAACGGGCTTCGAGACGGTTGATGAACACCAACATCATGAACGACGCGGCGAGTAGCACAGTGGCGATTGCCGTGGCTTCGCGGTAGGAGTTTGGGCGGCCCTCTTCGAGCCGGCTGACGATCAGGAACGCTGCGATTTCCGTCCTGAACGGCATGTTGCCGGACACGAATACCACGCTGCCGTACTCGCCCAGCCCGCGTGCGAACGCGAGCGCAAACCCCGTGAGCAAGCCGGGCAGGAGTGCCGGGAACGTGACGCTACGGAACGTCTGCCATCGCGACGCACCGAGCATGCCAGCGGCTTCTTCCGCTTCGGCGTCGAGCGCGCCCAACACCGGCTGGAGCGTCCGCACCACGAACGGGAAGCCGATAAACACCAGCACCAGCACGACCGCGAACCGCGAGTACGCGCCTTCGATTCCGAGCGGCACGAGGAAACGGCCGAGCCACCCGTTCGCCACATAGAGGTTCGAGAACACCAGACCCGCAACAGCGGTGGGCAGCGCGAACGGTAGATCAACGAGCGCATCGAAGACGCGCTTGCCGGGAAACTCGTATCTCACCAGTACCCACGCGATGAGCAAGCCCAAGACCGCGCTGATGCACGCGGCCAGGAACGAGGCACCGAACGTGAGCGCGTACGCGGCCCGGGCGCGTTCGGTCCAGACTGCGGCGCAGAACTGCTCCCAACTCAGTTGGGTGGCAGTCACCACGCACGCGCCCAGCGGTATAATCACCAGCACGCTCAAATAAAGGAGCGTGAAACTGATGCTCAACCGGTAACCGGGCAGGATTCGCGGGTTCGCCTGGGCCATCGCTTCCTTGTTTAGGACCGCGCACGACGATCTGCAACTTCGGCCATTAACCTTGTCACGTTCACGACGAGTTACGAGTCATTCTATGGGAAAGAAGGCTCCCCGCCCCGCGCCAGGAATGCCACCCGCGCCGGCCAAGAAGTTCCCGTTGTTCTGGATCTTCCCCACGCTACTTGTCGCGGGGTTGGGGATCGGCGTACTCGCGATTGGCTTGAGCACAGAGTATGATCCGCTGCACGACGCGGACAAATCGCTGCCGGAGATGGTCCGCGTTCCCTGTGGAACCTTCATCATGGGCCGCGACAACGGACCCGACGACGAGAACCCAGGGCACGAGGTCACTGTCTCGGCTTTCGACATGGACGGGACCGAGGTGACAGTGGGTCAGTACGCGGCGTTCGTGAGGGCGACCGGGTACGTTACCATTTCCGAGCGCGTACCCGACGCGCGAAAATACCCGGACGCGGACCCCGCATACCTTAAGCCCGGTTCAGCGGTGTTCACCCCAATGGAGGCTAAGCTCCACGGCCCGTGGGACACGCCGTTTCCACCGTGGTGGCGCTACGTTGCAGGCGCAAACTGGCGACACCCCGAAGGACCGCAGAGTTCCGTCAAAGGCAAGAAGAACTACCCTGCGGTGCAGATCGCATGGGACGACGCCGTCGCATACGCGAGGTGGGCCGGCAAGCGCCTCCCCACTGAGGCCGAATGGGAGTGGGCTGCACGCGGGGGATTGGATCGCAAGCCCTATTGTTGGGGCGACGCGAAGCAGGGCGAGGGCGGCAAGTGGCACGCGAACGCCTATCAGGGGAAGTTCCCGGAGCAAGACATGGGTGAAGACGGCTTCGCGGGCCTCGCACCGGTGAAGAGCTTCCCGCCGAACGGTTACGGCCTCCATGACATGAGCGGGAACGCGTGGGAGTGGTGTTCGGACTGGTACGATCCCAACTACTATGCGGTCGCACCGAAGGACAACCCGCAGGGGCCGGAAACCGGGCCACCGGTCGAAGGGGAACGACAGCCACAGCGGGTTCGGCGCGGCGGGTCGTTCCTGTGCGACGACAACTACTGCCGGCGTTACGTCCCGAGCGCTCGCGACAAGAACCCAGCCGACAGTTGCGCCAACCACACCGGTTTCCGATGCGTGAAAGACGTGAAGTAGCTTCGCGGCACCCCCACAGGGGTGCGACTCCACGAAAGTGTCACCCCGGTAGTTTCTTCATCAGGTTCACCATTTCGATCGCACACACCGCGGCCTCGAAGCCCTTGTTGCCGGCCTTCGCACCGGCGCGGTGAATCGCCTGCTCCAGAGTGTCGCACGTGAGCACGCCGAAAATCACCGGCACGCCGCACGCGAGCGCGGCCTGCGCGATGCCGCTCGTGGCGGCCCCCGCGACATGGTCGTAGTGATCGGTGTCACCGCGGATCACGCAGCCGAGACAGATCACGGCCACGTACTTCCCGGTCTTGCCGAGTTTCTGCGCAACGAGCGGAATCTCGTAAGAGCCGGGCACGCGAACGAGGTCGATGCGGTCGTCGGTGACACCGTGACGGCGAAGCGCGTCGGTCGCGCCGGCCGTGAGTTGATCGACCACGAACCCGTTGAACCGGGCCGCGATCAGCACGAACCGCCCCGCGGGGGAAGAGTAGTCGCCTTCGTAGATCATGCGATAGTGCGAGTGTGGGTGTGGATGCGAGTGTATAAAACCGGGCGCGGTGCCACGCGTCTTACACCCACACTCACACTAGCCACTCGCACGATCACGGCCACTTTACCGCCAAAGAATGGCCGTGACGTCGGCGTCCGGGAGCTTTGCCCGCCCCATCCCGGGGTGCCGATCGTCGAGTCCGGGCGCCATCGCGGCGAGAGCAACTGCGAGGTCGTACGCGGTAGGGCGCCCGGCCGGATCCCACACGAGTGCCTGTTCGATCAGGACCGCGAATTCTGGCGGTACGCCGGGCCGGAACTGCTGAATGGGGCGCGGGTGTGGGTCGAGTACCACCCCGGCTGCGATCTGGCGTTCCTGCTCCCTCGTCCACGGCGATGCACCGGAGACGATCTCGTACAGCACCGCGCCGAGGCTGTACACGTCAGATCGCCCATCGTCCGGGCCGCCGCGGACGCGCTCTGGTGCGACGAACCGTGGGGTGCCCACGTATTCACCGGTGCGTGTCAACTGGTCGCCCGCGCTCTGCGGGCCGGCGAATAACTTCGCGATGCCGAAGTCGACCACCTTCACCACTTCCTGACCGTCGATTTCGTGGTGCAAGAACACGTTGTCCGGCTTGATGTCGCGGTGAACGATGCCTTGCCTGTGCGCTGCGGCAAGCACATCCGCAACCGTGGCCGCGAAGATAGCAGCGCGACGCAGCGAGAGCGGCCCGATGGCGTCCAGTTCGCGCGCGAGCGACCGGCCGCGAAGCAGTTCCATCGCCAGGAACGCGACCCCGCCGGACGATACGCCCGAATCGAGTACGCGGACTGCGTTCGGGTGGCTGATCTGCGCGGCGGTTGCGCCTTCGCGCAGGAACCGCTGGAGCTCGAGAGACGAATCGTTGCCTGGGACGGGACGGAACACCTTCACCGCGATCGGCACGTCGAGCGTCAGGTGCTGGCCCCTGAACACGACCCCAAAACCACCGGAGCCGAGTTCCTCGTCGAGGCGGTACTTGCCGTCGAGCACCGTGCCGGGGAGCACCTTCGCGTAGGCCGCGAACACGCGATCCGACTGCTGGTGCGCGGCCAAGAGGTCCGTGTTCACGGCGACAAGGAGTTTGTTGGCCGCTTCCAGTTCGGAGGTGCGGAGTTTGATGAGTCCCTCAAGCCCGTCGATGAGCCGGACGTTCTCGAGCGCGACAGCAGTCGTGTCCGCGAGTGCCTGGAGCAGACGCACTTCTTCGTCGGTGGGGCGGCGCTTCGTGGCCCAAAACGTACCGATCGCGCCGATTGGTTCCGTGGTGCGGATGGGCACCATGACCAGGCTCTTCACGAAGGTGGGCTGGTAGGTGGCGATCGGAACGCGATCGTCGGCGAACACATCCTCGATGACCGCGGGGGTGCGGTTGAGCATGGCCCACCCACCGATACACGCGGCCATGGGGAACCGCTGACCCTTCCACAGCGGGCCGATGGCGTCTTCATCGACGTAGTGGCACTGGTCGTTGTCGCAGAGAACGAACGTAGCTCCATCGGCAGCGGTGAGCCGGCGCGCGGCGATGCGGACGATGTCCTGAATCGATTGTATGGTTCGCGCTTGCGAGAGTTTCTGAACGACCTCAACGAGGTCGTTCATGCGGTCGTACGTGACTAAGGGTGGTTGGTTCGCGGTCATGGCGGAAACTCTGGGCGCACGTGAGGCTACGCCTATTATCGAAG
>SXGR01260649.1_pt1 | contig 30931 bp, 38 predicted proteins | sample 3174711 | NCBI WGS metagenome assembly SXGR01 (sample SAMN11356860, study PRJNA531348) | freshwater metagenome | isolation source: freshwater sample F1-60 | place: China: Fuxian Lake, Yuxi | collected 2017-12-25 | reverse complement strand
TGAACACATTGAGATGAAGGTATAGTCCATACTAATCAAAAAAATTAAGATTAGAGTATATACGTGAGACAGTTTGTATGATATCTGCAAGGCGTGTGGTTGTTTGAGTGGAACGAGGATCTAGTACGAGAGGAACGATCCTCGGATGCCTCTGGTAAGCGGTTGTTATGAAGCAGGCCGCGTAGCTACGCATTAGTGGATAAGTGCTGAAAGCATCTAAGCACGAAGCCATCCGCAAGACGAAACAACAAAGGCCGTGGAAGAAGACCACGTTGATAGAGTTGGCGTGTGCGCCCTAAGGCAACGAGGGGTTTAGCGTGCAACTACTAATAGCCTCACTTACTCATTAAATTGAGTAGAGAATCAGAATTTGTAAACATTGATTTAATGTTTCAAGGACTCACAATACGATCTTGCTAATACAGAAAACTTAGGTTTTCTGTCTGTTCAAATTAAATTTTGAACATTATCCTGCGTACGTGCTTCAAAGATTTTTATTGAATTGCAATTTATATTTTATATTTATGACAAAAAGAAATTCGCCTGATGATTTGACAAAGATTTTTGAAAAGGGATTTGGCCTAGATGTTTTAGACGAGGCCTCTAAACGCAAAAAAAGAAATAATAAAGTGGATTTTGAATTTGCGGATTTAGTTCCTGCGTATGGTGTAATTCATTATTTGAATAGATTGTCTAAACGATTTTTGGAGACAGAAAACTGTGTTCGTGATGAAGCTTATTTTATCGGGTTGCTTGGTTGGAATGTAGGGATGGGCTATTTAGCTCATAAATTAGTTAATTAATTCTGTTTTGTCTTTAAAAATTGCATCAAAATATATCCTAAAGATATTATTGTTCCGATAATTACAAATGTTGTAGTGTATGGTCCTTTGAAATTTCTTGTTACTCCATATATAGATGCACCAGTTCCCATTATTCCGATGATTGTTGCAAGGTGTTTATTAATTTGCATTAAATATTTTATCCAAACTAAAAATAAAGTTATAACTATTGCTAGAGCTATTCCAAAGATTATTTGTTTTATACCAAAATCTGCTTCTGTTTTTGTTCCAAGTAAATAAAGAAAAGCTTCTACTAGAATTAGAAATAAAACTCCTGTTATGATTGTTGTTAAACCAATAGAAAATCCTTTTTTATCTTCTGAAGAATCTTCACTTTCATCTTCGTAATCATCTCTCTTTGTAGCCATAATACCATTTGTATATATTAACTGTTTATATATCTTGGTGACCGATAGACTTAAAAATGAATTCTTTAAAGTTATTTTGTGAGTTGGACAGCTGACTCCGGAAAGTGTCATTCGATTGACAAGAACTGTAATGAGTTTTCTTTCTGAGGAAGGTCCGGACATCAAAATTAAAGGCGAGTGCGAGAAATCGCAACGGTCGAGAGGCCGAGCTCCGCAACAGAAACGACACAGCCAACGCTGAACTATGAATCGTGAGAGAAGTTACGACGTGTTGGATATGATGAAACGAGCGCCTTCGCCGATGCAAGTGCCCTAGCCGCACGCTAAGAAAGATGTCAGCACGTATGGTTTGCGAGTTATGTCGCAACATTCGACAAAATCTGGCCTATGTCCGACTCACATTTTTTATAATAATATTAATTTCAAACTCTGTTGCTCGTTGCTGAGATAAAAATAATTTCATTCTCTATTGCTGTGCAGTTCCTCATCTGATGATTGCGGACTTGCTCGCTGCTGAGAATGAAATGGGCGGAGAGGGAATCGAACCCCCGACACCACGAGCTTCAGTCGTGTGCTCTCCCACTGAGCTACCCGCCCTTTTAAAAAATGGATAGAAACTAGTCTTTTAAAACTTCTCTTATTGGTTATTTATTGACCGATTTTAAAGTAGTAATTTTTCCAGATTCGCTTGGACAAGAAGTAACTTCGCCTTTTGCGTTGTATATTTGAGGAATAATTTTTATTTTTGAGCCGTCTGGAATTTCGAAATTGACTTGTTGTTTAACTGATTCTCCTGGGTTTGCTGAAAGGAAGACTATTTGATTATCTGACTGACCATTTGATTCTGAAATAATTTCTAAAGACAAAGACTCTATTCTAATTCCTTGATTTGTTAGTTCTACACTTATTGAGCCGTCTGGTTCTTTGAAAAATCCTGCGTCAAAAGAAACTTCATCACATTGAGCGGGAGGAGATAAACCTCCAATAAATTCTGTTCCTGATTTGTAGATTATGCCTGCGATTACTACAACTAAGGTTAGCAAAACTACAGTTGCTATTATTGGAGAAATTGCTTTATTATTTGAAATCATATTTTTGTTAGTTTTACGGAATATTTATAAACAACTATCATTTAAAGGTTTTATGAAAGAGATGACTGGTAAAGATAATCATAATAGTTCTGGTGTTGTTGGAGTTACATTTGGTATTCTTTCTCTTGTTGCATTCTTAATTCCTGTTTTGGCTTTGATTTTAGCAATTATTGGATTTTTCTTTTCATGGAATCAGAAAAAGTGCATGCCTAATTCTTGGAGCAAAGCTGGTTTATGGCTCTGCGGAATAGGAATTGTTTTAGGAGTTACATGGAACATATATTATATTGTGGGAATTGTGAAATTTGCTTCTCAATATCAAGAACAAATTCAAGGATTACAAGGACTTTCTCAACAAGCTGGTGCTATTGATCCTAGTGCCTATGCAAACTATGGTAACTAATAGAAAAGCAGCTTTGGAATTGTCTATTGGGACAATTGTGGTTATCGTTATTGGAATGAGTATGCTTATTCTTGGACTTGTTTTGGTTAGAACAATATTTAGTGGTTCAACAAAAAGCGTTAATGATTTGAATGAACAAGTTCAAAGTGAAATTTTAGATTTATTTGATGATGACTCTGGAAATTTAGTTGTTCAATTAGGTTCTGCTGATACTGCTAAAGTAAAACCAGGAGATAGATTTAATGTTGCTATTGGAGCTCAACATCCTAGTGGAGATGCAGTTACTAGAGATACTTTACTTTATCGTGTGGAATTAGCAGACGATAGTGATGATAATTGCGTTAGAAAATTAGGTAGACAAAGAACTGAAGATTTGTTTGTTACAAGAGTTAACACTTGGAACGAATTTGGGAAATATTCTGGTTCAAACGCTTTCGCATTAATTGAAATTGATGCTCCTAAAGGAACTGAACGTTGTACTCAAAAAGTTAATGTTGATATGAGATTGAAAGATTCTGCAACTCCTTCGGATGGAGATGCATTTATTCTTGAAGTTACGAAAGCTGGATTATTGTAATTTTTTATTTAAAAAATTTTAACATATAATTTATAAAACAAACCCTCTTCTTTATGATATGCAAAAAAAGGTTGAATGGTATCTTGACTTTGTTAATCCTAAGTACAAACCTGCTCGCAATGAGCTAAATGCATTATTTTATTTTGAACCTACGAAAGGCGTGAGCGTTGATGAGGCAATTGGAAGAATTGCGTCTGAAAGTTCTACTGGAACTTGGACAACTCTGTTTAATATGCCTCCACGAATGAAAAAATTGATGGCTCATGCTTACCATCGTGAAGGTAATTTTGTCAAAGTTAGTTATCCTTTTGATTTATGGGAAATGGGAAATTGTCCCCAGTTGTTAAGCGGTATTGCTGGAAATATTTTCGGAATGAAAGCTTTAGATAATTTGCGTTTAGTAGACATACAATTACCTAAAGAATATTTGAAACATTTTCCAGGACCTAAACATGGAATGTCTGGTGTTAGAAAAATGATGAATGTTTATAATCGGCCTTTATTGGGTGCTGTTCCTAAACCTAAGATTGGATTTTCAGATGTTGAACATGCAAATATAGGATATGAAACTTGGATGGGAGGATTTGACTTTGTAAAGGATGATGAAAATTTAACTTCTACAAAATTTAATAATTTTGACAAACGTGTAAAATTACTTGCTAAATTGCGCGATAAAGCAGAACATGCTACTGGAGATAAGAAAGACGCGTATATCAATATAACTGCTGAAACTGATGAAATGAAAAGACGTGCTAAGTTGTTGCATGATTATGGTTTCCGTTACGCTATGATTGATGTTGTAACTTGTGGATTTTCTGCAGTTCAAACTTTACGAGAAACTTTGGGAGATTATAATATGGCTATTCACGCACATAGAGCTATGCACGCATCTTTTGATAAAAATCCAAAACATGGAATTAGTATGTACTTACTTGCAAAATTAATGAGAATGATTGGAGTTGATCAAATACATTCTGGAACTGCTGTTGGAAAACTTGTTGGAACTGCTGATGAAGTTAAAGGTGTTGCTGATGTTCTACGTGAAGATAAAGTTAAAGAGATTAAGAATGTTAGACTTAATCAAGACTGGAATGGATTGAAAAGAGCTTTCCCCGTTACATCTGGAGGATTGCATCCCGGATTAGTACCGGATTTACTAAAACTCTTTGGTGATGAGTGTGTAATGCTTGTTTCTGGAGGGATTCATGGACACCCTAGAGGCACTAGAGCTGGTGCAATGGCTACACGACAGGCAATAGATGCTGTTCATGAAGGAGAGACTTTAGAACAACATGCTAAGTTCAATACTGAACTTAGAGAAGCCTTGGATAAATGGGCTCATTTGAGACCTGTTTAAAAATATTAAAAGGATTTATCTTAAAATTTATATATATTATTTAAACTACTTTGAAGAGATAACCATAGAAAACTTTATAAACTGAAATTTTGAGGGAAAAATATGGAAAGACAACCTTATGTGAGATATAAAATAACTGCAGATGTTACTGAAAAGGGTACAGCCTACTCTTTTAAACAGGCTATAATGACTTATCTTAGTAATCATAAACTCGAAGGAAGAGTGAATGAGTTTAATGCAACTTCTGGAGGGTTTGAAGGAATTCTTGAGTTATTTCCAGGGGGCTCAATGGATTTGAATATGACTGCTTTAATAGACCATGTGCAAACAAGTGGAAGATTACCTACTAATAGAAAGCATAAACCGAAAAATGTCATAATTTCTCCTATTCCAATTGGCTCTGTTGAATCTCCGCAAATTTATAATCCGGATAATGTAAATAATTTTGAGGAAACTCTAAATAGACATTATACTGAAAAAAGAAATCTTGAAAAAGAATTGGAAAATAAAACAAAAGATGCTGAAATTGCGAGAGAAGAATCAACTATAGCAAAAATGCTTTATGTAGATTTGGAAGAAAGAGTAAATAGTTTGACAATATCTGCTCATTCTGGTTTAAGCTCTGTTATTGTAAATAATCCAACAGTAGAATCTACAAAAGAAGTTTTAGATAAAAATACAACTGTGTATCGCGAAGCACAAACGAAAGTTATTACCGGTCTTTTCAGAAGTGTTGCTGATGAAATAGATAATAGGCGACTTTATGGTTCTGAAGAAATTATTAAAAATGCAAAAACAATTATTGAGGATAGAGATAATTATTTGAAATCTTCTGGTGTAGACTCACTTAACCATCTGCCTCAAGCCGCTAAAGAAATTGCTGAAAAAATCTGGAGTGCAGCTGAAGAGATTGTTAAAAAACATTATGAAGAAATTGAGAAAATACATCCTTTGAAACTACCGATTTATATTGCTGAACAAGGAACAAATATGAGATTCTCTGTTCCACTACTTCAAAGTGGAAGAGGAGAAGTTACGCGAGCTCTCGGAGACGCATTAAATTTATTTAGGAAAAAAATCAGCGAAAATAATATGCGGAACAGCATAGAACAAACTGATTATATGTTCAACATTGGACTTCAAGCTCAAAATGGAAAAAACGACACAGTGAGGGACTCGCTATATCAAGGTTTGAACGAAATAATTGGAAGTGCTAAAATAACTCCAGTTTTTGTTTATACGGAATTTGTTCCAGGAATGTCTGAAAGTAAAACAATTATAGAAGAAGTGCAAAAACAAACTGAAGAAAACTCTATTTTTGAAATTGCTGGAAATAAAATAGCTCAAAGAATTTGGGATTTGGGATTTGAAAACATTGATGATTTTGCTACTAAAAATGGATTAGGTAAATGGACATTAACTAGATTAATTGAAGGAAAATTCACGAGAGGGCCAAATGCAAGAACCATTGGACCATTTTCAAAGGCACTTAACTGGACTGAAGAAGAATACCGAAATTTATTTGAGTAAAAATCAATTTTGATTTGATAATTTTTAAAAAATTCTGCTTGCTATAGAACTAATTTCTTGGGACAAAATGATGTTCAAAACAACGAGTTTCATAAGTTTCTACTCCCTCTCCTTCAACAACTACTATAGGTGAATCATATCTTGCAGGTACCCCCGAGATTAATCTTTGAGTTCTTGTTGAAGATTTATTACATCTCACTTTGTCTTCTTGATATTCACATACTCCTCTTAATTTTCTAACTATATTCGCTTTCGCTATTAAGTAAGGCATTGGTCCGAAAGGTTCTCCTCTAAAATCTAAATCTAATCCTCCAATAATTACATTTTTTTTAATTCTTAATAATCCTTCGACTACATCTACTAAATCTTTAACAAAAAATTGAGCTTCATCTATTACGACAACATCTACCTCCGGCAAATAATCTCTAATCTCATATGGTTTTTCTCTATCAATTAATTTACAAGGTATTTCTTTTGTTCCATTAAAATATCTTGAATGAACCACTGTATTTCTTGTGTCGGTTGATGGTTTGAAAAACATTGCATTTTGAGGTAATTGGTCTAATTGGTCTACTCGGTTAATTAGCTCTCGAGTTTTTCCAGATTTCATTGGACCGCAATACACCTCTAAAAATTCTGGCATGAATGGATGGAAAAAGTCCATCATTTATTTTTTATTTTTTGATTTAAATATATGATTGTTTCAAAAGAGTTAAATAAGCTCTAAAATTCGCTTTAACATCATGGAATACAAAAAATATAAGTGGTTTTACACAAAGTCTGGTAAACTTGTTGTTGGAGGTAAAAGTGCTGAAAGCAACGATTCTCTTTTACGTGAGTTGAAAGATACTAATAAAAATTATATTGTTATGCATACAAAGGCTCCTGGTTCTCCTTTTTCAGTTATTGTTGCACCAATAAATGAAGTTACGCCTTCTGATATTCAAGAGTGTTCTGTATTTACAGGATGCTTTAGTAAAGCTTGGAAGCAAGGAATTAATAAAACAAATGTAGATATATTTCAATTATCTCAATTAAATAAAAGTTCGTCTATGAAATCTGGAACTTGGTCTGTGACTGGAAAGATACAGACAAATATTGTTAACTTAGAATTAGTTTTGGTTATTCAGGAAAAAATTATTCGTGCCGTTCCTGAAATTACAGCAAATAAAAAAGAAATTCTCGCTGTTGTAGTTCCAGGTAAAATTGATAAAGTGGATTATATTAAAAATACTAAGATGAAAGAAATAAAGAAGTTAAATAAAGAGCAATTACTTTCTGCTATACCTGCTGGGGGTGTTGAATTTGATAAATGGTTGAAACATTAACGTTACAAATTGGAAAGAATGGATTGACTAAAGAGTTTATAGAACATTTAGCTCTTGTTTTTAAGACTCGTAGAACAATTAAAGTTCAGTTGTTGAAAAGTGCCGCTGAAAACCGAGCAGAGATGGATAAAGTAGCTGAAGAGATTATAGCTGGTCTACCGGACAGATATAACTACAGAGTTATTGGATTCACAATTATACTAATGAAAAGAAATATTATGAAAAAGGCTCAAGTTAAGAAGAAGTTTGCTGGAAAACACCATAGAACTAGAGCTTCAAAGTAAAAGAAGGAAGTTTTCTACAATGTCAACTGAGGTTCACAAGTATAAAACTTCCTTCTGGGTAAGTTTTATAAAGCCTCTTTTTTAGTAGTCTTCATGCACTCTGTTCAAAAGTTAGATGCTCAAACATTCAATTCAAAATTAGCTGAAGCTTTGAAAAAAGATGAAAATTTTGCTCAACCTGAATGGCTTGTTTTTGTTAAAAGTGGACATGGTAAAACAAGACCTATTGAACATGTTGATTTTTGGTACTTGAGAGCTGCAAGTATTTTGAGACAAATTTCTTTGCGCGGTAGTGTTGGAGTTCAAAGACTTAGAACTCGTTATGGTAATAGAAAAGATAGAGGAAAACAGCCAGCACACTTTGCAAGAGGAAGTGGAAAAATTATTAGAATGATTTTACAGCAATCTGAGAAAGCTGGACTTTTAACTAAAGCAACTGGTAAAGGTAAAGGAAGAATGCTTACTGAAGATGGTAAGAAATTATTGGAGAGTTTGAAGTAAAATGAAAAATTCAAAGAATTTTCCAACACAAGAAGTTTTCTTACAATTAAAAACTTCTGTGTGTTCTAATTCCGACTGCTCATCTTCATTCGCATTTGGAGGCAAGAATTAGAACATGACTGCAAGCAATCACAAGAAAATAGTTCTTGGAGTTCATACACGACGCACTAAATGGGCACCTGTGTGGGCTGTTGTAAAAAGATTTGGTAAGGGCAAGAGAGTTCATCCTTCACAGATGACTGCTATACGAAGACACTGGAGAAGATCAAAGATTAAAGTCAAACCTAGAAGAACAGGTAAGAAACACTTAGGATAAACATGGCTGAAACAAAAACTACGCACGCGAAAGAACACTCTATTGAAAGAGAATATGTTATTCCACTTAGAAAGGAATGGACTAAAGTATCTGGATATAAGAGAACTGCTAAAAGCGTTAAAGCAATAAAAGAATTTATCGCAAAACATATGAAAGTTACGAATAGGGATTTAGATTTAGTTAAACTTGATTTCTATTTGAATAATGAAGTATGGCATAGAGGAAGCAGAAACGCTCCTGCAAAAGTTAAAGTTAAAGCAATAAAGACCGGAGAGATTGTCCACGTGACATTTGTTACAGATCCTGAAAGAGTTAAGTTCGCTCGTGAAAGACATGCACGTAAACATTTCAAAGTAACTAAGAAAGCAACTGTTTCTGAAAAGAAAGAAGATACAAAGACAGCTGAAGAAAAGAAAGTAGAAAGTGAAAAAGAACAGTCTGTTGCTATTGCTAACGAGAAAATCGCAGAGCAACGAGCAAAAGAAGCATCTCACGTTCCTAAAGATTGGAAAGCTCATAAGAAAGAGCCTTTGCAAAGACGCTCTATTGCTTCTGATTGATTATATCTTAGTATTATTATTTTATTAACTAATTCTGATATAATATTTTATGCCTGAAGATTATCGTGAGGGATTTTCTGAACTCAATAGAGAAATTGTTGAAGTATATCTTAATCTTATTAGAAGAGATTATCCAAATATAGACTGAACTAAACAGGATATTTTAATTAAAGGATTGGAAAAAATTGTTAGAGAAATGGTTGAAAAAAATACGGATAAGAAATAATTACAAATCTCTTGCTTGTACCGTTCTTCTGCCGTTGGCTTTTGCACGCTGAACTGCATCGTCTAAGAGTTGCTTGACTTTTTTGTTAAGAGCGTCTGGAACTTCTCCTGCTACAGACATATCTGGACATGCTGACTTGATTTTGCTTTTGATAATCAAATCTATTTCTTCTTGTAAATTCATTTATTTTTTATCCTCTATTTTTGCTGGGCGCATGAATGGAAAAAGAATGACGTCTCTTAGAGATTCTTGACCTGTCAAAATCATTGTGATTCTGTCTATCCCCATGCCATAACCTGCTGTTGGGGGCATTCCATATTTTAGAGCCGTGATAAAATCGTCATCTAAAGGCATTGCTGATTCGTCTCCCTCTGCTAAAAGTTCTTGTTGTTCTTTTAGACGAGCTTCTTGGTCAAGAGGGTCGTTTAGTTCATCGTAAGCTTTACAGACTTCTGCTCCGTCTATTATTAGTTGAACTGAATTAATTTTTGTAGGATCTTTTTTGTTTCTTTTTGCAAGCGCAATCATTTCAACAGGATAGTGAGTTAGGAAAGTTGGTTGTACAATATTTGGACGTGCAACTCTTTTATACAATTCATCTAACAAAGCTCCGTAATGGCGACATTCTGATAAATTTATATCTTTAATTTTTTTCTCATTAATTATTTTTTTTAATTTAGCAAAGTCATTAGTTACATCAATATCGATTCCTGATTCTTTTAGAATTAACTCTCTAAATGTGATTCTTTTGAAAGGAGTTTTTAGGGAGATTTTCTTACCACGATATTCTATTGAATCACCCAATTTTAATTCTTTACGAAGACGATTGAATAATTCTTCTGTAAAATCCATGTGAAACTCATAATCTTTGTAAGCTGCATAATATTCTAACATAGTAAATTCTGGATTGTGTTGATAATCTATTCCTTCATTTCTAAAGTTTTTACATATTGTGAAAACTCTATCTATTCCACCAACTACTAATCTTTTAAGATATAATTCTGGAGAAATTGATAAATATAAATCAATATCTAAAGCGTTCAAGTGAGTCTTGAAAGGTGCTGCTGAAGCTCCTCCGTAAAGCGTTTGTAAAGTTGGAGTTTCTACTTCCACAAACTCTTTTTCTCTTAGAAGTGACCGAACACAATTAATTATCTTTTCTCTTGTAAGAAAAACGTTTTTTACATTTGAGTCAATCATTAAATCAACATATCTTTTTCTATAACGCTCTTCTTTATCCTGAAGACCATGATATTTTTCGGGTAAAGGTAAAATAGATTTCGTAAGTAAAGTTATATTTTTCGCTAATACTGATAATTCTCCTCTTTCAGTTCTCCATATTGTTCCTTCTACACCTATTATATCTCCAGAATCTAAATATTTTTTAAAAAATTCTTGCGTTTCAGAAGGAGTTTCTCCTGATTGAAGAGCGATCTGAATAGTTCCTTTTTTATCTTGAACTACACCAAAGGTGATTTTTCCAAAATCACGTATACTCATTAATCTTCCAGCTATGATTACTTTCTTTTTTGACTTTCCACCATTCTTCAAAGATTTATGTATTTCTTTCAAATCTTCTGAGTAGTCTTCTACTTCAAAAATTTGAGGATATGGATCTATTTTAGCAGTTCTTAAAGCATGCAATTTTTTCAGTCTCTCTTGAATGATTAATTCTTCTCTACCCATGTCCCTACTTGATTATTTTGGTTTATATGTATTTTGCTCTATCAAAAAACTTAAATATAAATTAGACTAACCTAAATTATGACAAGATATATTGAAGAAGATAAAGATAGACTTGATGAAGATGAAGATGACGATAAAGACGATGACGATGAAGAAACTGAAGAATATTAGAAATTCATCACTTTAAATTCTGTAAACCCTTGGTACTTTTCTTCTTTTTCTTCTATGTTTCTTATTAATGCGTGTTGTGGTCCCTTTTTACATATTGGAATCATTTCATTTACCGCGTCATGATTGCCTTCCAAAAAGACTTCTGCTTTGCCTTCGGTATTTCTTACATAACCTCGGACGCCGAGTTTGTCAGCGTTTTCCTTGATAAATCGATTAAAAAAAACTGGTTGGATTGAACCGCTTACTGTTATTCTTATACTTTTTTTCATATTTGGGTAAATTCTAATGAGTTAATAAAATTACTTGTTTTCTGGGACTTTACCTATCAAGTTATCTACTGTTTCTTCTTTTTTTACAGGAGAGAAGCTTTCATCTACTAAACGTATATGAGGTATTCTTGTCCAATCGTGGCCCATAACTTTTGCAGCTTGTTTATCCATATCTAATGGCTTTCCTGCAATGAAAAGTCCTTTTTCAGATGCATCTATCAAAGCTAATTCTGGCATCTTGCATTTAAGGATATCATGAACTTGATATTTTATCGGATAATTGTCTAATTTGTTTTTTGTTCTTGCAAAAAATCCACGATATTTATTTGCTGGAAACGCTCCTAACATTGTGTCTAAAGATGAACTTATCAATAGTTCTTCATCGTGTGCTAAAGAAGTTGCAGTTATGATAAAACTGTTTAACAATATTTCTGGGTAGTGGATTGAATTGAATCTCAAAAATTCAGGATTTTGCACTTCAACTGAAGCTGATTGATTCAAATCTACTAAGCCAATACCATATTTCTCTGCAAGCTTGGTATACCCCAATGAATCAAATAATTCTGTAGTTTCTAGACCGTCGCAACCCTCTGCAAGAATTATTTCACTTCCCGGACTCTTGTTAGTTACGCAAAACTGAATTATTGGTTCTAGAAACTCTATTTTTGTTCCTTTTGAAGAATTTTCTTGATTAAGGTTTATTTTGATAATTATTCTTTCGTGTTTCTTTATCTCTTCATCTAATTTAATCAATCTTAGAACCTTTGGAATTGTATCAACATATGAGCTGAATTTTACCGCAACACCTTTTACCATGGTTCTTTTGGAACGCTTGGCTTTTTAATGATTATTGTTCTTGGATTAGTATACTCAGGCGTTATATTCCTCGCCTATCTAACTCATTCTGGACGATAGCGATTGTTTGTGAAGCGAAATATGTTTTTGGACCTATAGTTACAGGAGTACATATTTTTGCGAGACGTTTATACTCTTTGTCTGGTAATCCTTTATGATCTCCTAATATAAAAACAGGGTTCTCTGGAATTTTTACTTTTCTTATGTCTTCTCCGTCAGGGTCTAAAATAAATAATGTTTTGTTTTGTTTTGATATTTCATCAACTAATTGCATAAAATTTTTCTTTTCTATCCAGTATCCTGGGAAGACTTCGTTTTTTATTCCTGGTTTGTATTTGAAAAGCATTTTTCTTAATATTCCTGAAACGTCTTTTTTACCTAAGTAAATTTTGTCTACTCCTGTTTTTCCGTCGGTTTTAGGGAATAATTCTAAATGTTTTACTGGGTCTGGTGGACCTGCAAAGAGCAAATGCAATCGTACATCTGTTCTGATTTTATGACTTAGAAAAAAAGCGGCAATTACTGTGTGAATAGCTATATCTATTCTGCCAGATTCTTGTAAATCTTCTTTTACATAATGTCCTGCTGTCGGAGCAGTTCTTGAATAATAAATAAATTCTCTCATTTTAATTCAATACAAATTCTGGTTTTGCAACCAAATCTCCTTTACCTATGAATTTGTAACACCCTATAAACCTGTCGCCTGTGAATACAGAGACTTTTTCTCCTTCCACTAACTCGGGAGTTTTTCCTTCTATAAAAGATTGAAATATTGGTGAACCTGTTAGGGCTTTTTTAACAACATCTTTTCTTATTTGAATTGCGGGAATTAGTTGTGAAACTACTTCTCCAGGAATTATAACTTTTCTTAAAGGTAGTTCATTTCCTTTAGAATATTCTTCCATTATTTTGTCAAATTCATAAAGATTTATTGAAGGATATTTTTTGTCTATTTCTGAAAATAATCCTGCTTGCGTTCTACGAAGTTCTAACATGTGTGCACCCCCTATTTTTTCACCTAAATCACTACATAATTTTCTAATGTATGTTCCTGCTTGAACTTGCGACTCAAATAAAACATCTTTTCCATCTATTTCTAAAATCTTGAAAGTTTTTACTTCGCGTTCTCGGACTTCACGTTTGACTCTACTTTTTACTGGAGGTAATTGCATTATTTTTCCAACAAAATTTAATATTTCTTTTTCCAATTTTTCTTTGGATATTTCTTTATGAACTTGCATAATTCCGACATAAGTTTTATCTCTGTGCATTAAATATTCATTTAGACGACAGGCCCTACTTAGTGCGACTGGGAGAACACCCGTAACTTGTGGATCTAAAGTTCCTAAATGAGAAGTTTTACTTAATTTGAGTGCTCTTTTTATATATTGAGATGTCCAGAAACTTGTTGGTCCCGAAGGTTTGTCTATATTGATTATTCCAAATTCTAAAAGTTCTTTTATAGATTTTTTAGATTTTATCTTTTCTATGTCTATAAGTTTAGTTTGTTCCATTAAGCTTGAAGTTATAGATACCTTATTAAATATATTACATCTCTTCATTTTATGATGTCGCAAGTGCTTCCACAAAATATAGGATTTAGACTATGGAGCACTTCGATCATCCAAAAAACAAAGAATATTGTTTTTTTGATTACAAAAATGAAAGGAGGTAAATTTAAATGAAGATAGTTTTAATTACAAGCGTTTTCGCTATGATTTTACTTACTTTCGGAGCTCTTGCAGTTTCTCAATCTTCCGATATTGTTGGAAGGGTTTTTGGAGGGACTGCTGGAGGATCTTCTGAGATATCTAGTATAACTCAAGAAATAACTGAAGACGACCTTGTTCAAGCAACTGAAAAGGTTGATTCCATAGTTACTAGAGAACATCCTTCTCAAGCAGTAAATGCTAGAGCAGTGATAACTAGGGGCAATGGTTGGGCGATTTCTGGAACTGATAAGGCGGCTTTCGTAAAATTTCAAACTGTTACAAAGCAAGCAGTTGATGGAGACCAAGTTTTGTCTAAATCTCAAGGAAAAATAATCATTGGGGATATAAAGGCAGATTTGGAATCTGTTGAGGATTCTGAAACTAGAAAAGTCTACTACCTTAAAACGAGAGAGGGTTCAGTTACTGGTAAATTAATTCTTGAAAGAACATCTGATGGACCATATAATAATGGCAAATTCGGTTTTTGGAAAGGGGAATTGACTATGAATGCTCTTGGAAGTGAGTTCGGTGCAAGTGTATTACTTGGGCTTGAAATTCACAATATTGGAGCTCAGAAAGCTAAAGAGTATAAAGAGAAGGTAACTTCCACGTATACTGGTTGGTTTACATTTGGAGAATATGAATTCAAATTCCAAGGAACACCTAATTCTCATGAGAAAAGAATAGAAACAACTGTTTATAGTTCTGATAATCTTAAAGGAAGAATGGTTCTTGAAAAAGAATCTTCTGGAGACTACAACTATGTTGGTTGGCTTAAAGTAGAAGAAGTTGGAGATTCAGATAACAAACTTTCTGCAGAGTTAAAAGTTAGATTAGAATCTGATGGTACTTATCTTAAAGGGCCTTTAAGGGTTGAAATTGAAGATGATTCTGAAACAGTTCTTGAAGGAGAAATGACTCTTGTTGAAGAAAGAAGATATTCTACTTCTACAGTAGTTGTTGAGCCTAGTAGAGGATTGGAAGATGATTCACAAGATTCAGTTGAGATTGAATCTGAAGATTCTTTTGACGATTCATCAAACAAAGGTTCTGATTCTCAGAATAGCGGAAAGAAAAAGGGATTTTGGAAAAAATTCTTTAACTTTTTTGGATCTGAGTGATTTATCCTAAATTTATTTTTTTATTTTTTATATTTTAGCAGGGATTAAATAGTCCTTGCTTTTTTTAATTATATGTCTAGTAAATCAAAGGGGTCGAGGGCTGAGCGAGAATTGTTGCAGTTGTTTACTGACCAAAGCTGGAGAGCTGCGAGAGTTGCTGGAAGTGGAGTAAATGAAAATACTTTCTGTGATTTAATTGCTGGAAGATATGGGAAAGCTTATGCTGTAGAGGCTAAATCAAGTAAACATCCTAGGATTTACATAACTAAACAACAGATTGACGATTTTATACAGTTCTCTGAAGTAATGGGGCTTATTCCTGTTGTGGCTGTGCGTTTTAATAGAGAAGGATGGTTATTTTTGAAACCTGAACAACTTGAGGACTCTGGTAAGAACTGGGTAGTTAATTTAGAGAATATTAGATTGACTGCTAAGAAGTTTGGACAATTTTTTGAAGAAGGAAAAGATTCTGAATTTATACAATAAGATTATTATTCTTACTAATACACTAAAAATTTACTCTGAATTTAGTACATTTCACGAGGATCAAAATTTATTTCGTGAAATGTATTCATAAGCTGAGAATGCCGCGGTGCAACCGTCTGCTACGCCGGTTATGAGTTGTTTGAAAGGTTTGTCAGTAACGTCGCCTGCTGCAAAGACACCTGGTAAATTTGTTTCTGAAGTTTTATGGTCTAAAATTATTTCTCCCTTTTCGTTTGTTTTTACTCCGATAGATTTTGCTAAATCTGAAATTATTATGTGACCTATTGCGACAAATACTCCTTGAAGTTCTAATTCCTTAATACCTTTGTAAGGTTTGTCTAAAATGACTTTTTCTACAAACTGCTTACCTTTAATTTCAGTCACGTTTGTGTTATTTATTATTTCTATTTTTTTATTTGACATTATACGCTTATAGTTTATTGGTTCTGGGCGTATTTTATCTCCTCTGTATATTATGAATACTTTCTTTGCGTGTTCTGCTAGGACCATTGCGTCTTTTGCCGCACTATCTGAACCACCGATTACTGCTACTATTTTGTTTTTGAATAATGGCGAGTCGCATAATGCACAATAAGCTACTCCTTTGTTTTCAAATTCTTTTGAACCAGTACATTCAAGTTTTCTCCATTTAGTTCCTGTTGCAAATAAGATTGTTTTTCCAATATAAGTTGATTCTGAAGTTTTGACTTCAAAAAATTTGCCTTTTTGTTTTACAGATTCTGCTTTCTCTTCTTTCATAGTCACTAAATCATATGATTGTGCATGCTCTTTTATTTTGTCTGCTAGTTCTGTACCGGTTAGCCGAATAAAACCAGGGTAATTTTCAACTACACTTGTTGTAGTAATTACACCGCCTAAAGGCATTTCTGTACCATGAGACGTTCCAAGACATAACGTTTTCATGTTGAGACGAGCACCGTACATTGCTGCAGCAAGCCCTGCTCCTCCAGCTCCGATGATTATTAAGTCAAAGTCTTTTTCTTTTTTCATTTTAATTTCAGTAACTTTCGAATTGTAGATTCATCGAAACCGACAATTATTTTTCCATTTATATCTATTACTGGAACTCCAAGTTGTCCAGATTTTTTTATCATATCTTTTTTTGCTTTTTCGTCTTCTTCTACATTAATATCCCTAAATTTAACTTTATTTGCTGTTAAAAATTCGCGAGCCTTGTGACACCAAGGACAATGTGAAGTGCCATAAATAATTATTTTATCAACCATAAATCACCTTAGACAGAATCGCCGTTAAAGTTATATAAATCTTTTGCCAAATTAATATATGGAACAAAATCTTAAAAATTACTTGACTAAGAATCATGTAAAATATAAAGAATACGCTCATAAAGCGGTTTTTACTGTGTCTGAATCTATTGAATTAAAGAAATCCATTTCAGGAATGCATTGTAAATGTCTTTTTTTGAAAAATGAGTCACATAATTTTTATCTTGTAGCTATGCCTGCTCAAAAAAGATTGGAAATAAATGGTTTAAGAAAAAATTTGTCTGCTAAAAAATTACATTTTGCTTCTCAAAATGAGCTTTTTGATAAATTAAAATTAACTCCTGGAAGCGTTAGTATTTTTGGAATGATTAATAATTCTGAAAACAATGTGGCTCTTATTATTGATAAAGAAGTTTGGAATGCGGAATATGTTGGTTTTCATCCAAATATTAACACTAGCACACTAGTTATTTCTCATGATGATTTAGAAAGATTTTATAACTCTTTGAAACAAAATAAGGAAGTGAGAGAACTATGACTCAAAAAATATTATTTTCCTTAATTATTTTTTTGATAATCTTGTCCGGATATTTTATATTGAATGAAAAAAAAGATTCAATGGTCTGCTTTGAAGAGGACTGCTTTAGTGTTGAAATAGCTGATGAAGAAATTGAAAGAAATAAGGGTTTGATGTTTCGTGAAGAGTTAGATAAGGATAGGGGGGTGTTATTCATATTTGAGAATTCTGGAACTTATCCTTTTTGGATGAAGAATACTCCTTTGCCATTAGATATAATTTGGATAGATAATAATTACAAGGTAGTTCATATTGCTAATAATACTACTCCTTATAGCACCGATATTATCAATCCTGCTGTTGAAGCAAAGTATGTTCTAGAGATTAATGGGGGTTTATCCCATTACTTAGGATTTGAAGTTGGTTCTATCTCTGAATTTAGAGGAATTGATGAATAAAATTCCAGCATTATTTATTTCTTTAATTATTACTTTAGTTATCGCTGGAAATTATGTATTTTTTACAACTGCTTCTTCTGAAAGAGAAAAAGTGGAAATTATTAGAGTGCTTGATGGAGATACTGTTGAACTTGTAGATGGTAGAACAATAAGATTAGTTAATATAAACACACCTGAAAAGAAGTTTCCCTTTTCTAATTTAGCTAAAGATTATCTTACACAATATGTTGGAAAAGAAATATATCTTGAATCTCTTGGCCTAGATAAATATTATAGAACTTTAGGAAGATTATTCTATAATGAAGAATACTTGAATAAAAAAATTATTGAAAGCGGGATGGCTCATAAATATCTTGTAATTGACAATGAAGTTAAGGATTTTACAAATGTTGAAAAAATTGCTATAAAAAATAAGAAAGGAATATGGCAAGAGTCAAGTTATTATGGGTGTCTGTATGTAGAAATAAATAAATACGATGAATATATTAGTCTTGTTGACTCATGTGGTGTAGATTTTACTGGTTGGACTGTAAAAGATGAAAGCACAAAGAGTTATACCTTCAAAAAAGATTTTGGAGAGAGATTCATATTATACTCTGCAAAGGGAAAGGATACCTCAACAGAAGCATATTGGGGAAAAGAAAGAGTTTGGAATGATGTTGGTGACGCGATATTTATTCGCGACGATTCTGGTCTTCTCGTTTATTACGATAGTTATGGGTGATAGAGTTCATGCATTAAATATAAATGAATTAGAGTCTAATCCTCTTGGAAAAGATTCTGGTAATGAATGGGTGGAAATTTATTCAGATATTGAAATGTCTCTTGATGGTTATTTTCTTCAAAATGGAGATGGAGGAATTTTTAACTTAAGCGGAGATATTAATGGTTACTTAATTATTTCATTTCAAGGACTTTGGCTAGATAATGCTAATGAAACGGTCTTTCTAAAATTAAATGGTCAGATTATTGATGAAGTGCCTGTATTTGCAGATTCTAAAAATAATGACTTGACTTTTAGTTTTTGTAATAATAATTGGAGTATAAAAGATTCAACTAAGGGTATAGATAACTCTTGTACAACTACTGTAGAAATACCTCAAGAAGAAAATGAAGAAGAATTAAATAATGCAAATTTAGACGATAACTTATCTATTCAAAATAATGTAATAAATAATTCAATTAATCGAACTAATTTCATTGAAATTAAAAAGTCAACAAAAATAACATTAAGCAATCCATCAAAATTAGGCAGTGAAGAAAAAACAGAAGTAACTTCATCTTATAAAATAAGGATAGGAATAATTTACTTCTTTATTGGAATATGTGTTTTACTAGTTATTCTTATGGCTCTACGCAAGCTCTAACAACTTTCTCTTGAACTGAACAGCCATTAATTTGATAATTTATTTTATCGCCTACGTTTGCTAGATTTGAAGGGGATAAAAATATCTCTTTTGAACCTTCTTTTAGAATACAAGTATTGCACTTTTCAGAATCAGTACTACATTCAAAAATTTCGTTGTTCAAACCTATTTTTATATCTGTATTCTGCTCAACTGAATTAACTAATAATTTTGTCTCGCCTTTTGAATTTATACAAGCTCTAATTATATCGCTTTTTATTGTTAGACAGTCTACTGCTGGAGATAATTTGCTTCCGACATTATCTGAAAGGCCAATAATATAACTAGATACGGTTGCTATTGCGACTATACTCAAAGCTGTAATGAATAAAACCTGAACTATCTCTGCTAACCCTTTGTTGTTCATATTAAACATGCTGTTGCTCCTGCTTTGTCTGTATTGATTAAGCCTATAATATTATTATTTTGAGTGATTTGAACTTCTCCTTTGTCTGCCGGAATAAATATTGTTGTGCTTTCGGGAGCGTCTAATACTTCACCAAATAGTTCCTCTGTTTCTGAATCTATTCCATCCGTAAATATCACATTTGAATAGCATAACGTTCCTATGCATAAATCTCCTTCCCCTGCTTTGTCTGGAGTGCATCCATAAGTTAGTTTGTCAGTGCTTTCGGCTTTAGCTAAATCTTGGGATTGAGTTATTTCTACCTCTACTATAGGAGCGTTGCATGAATTATCTTCTTGAATTTGGTTTCCAGTTATTGCTAAACTTGAAGGCACTTCTCTTTCGAGAACGTCTTTTAGAATTTTAACATTACTTCTCCCAAATTCCGTGGTTATTAGTGTACGCATGACACTAGATTCCATTGCTCGGTAAAGATTACTTTCAGAACATTCTTTTGAACAAGAATCTGCTAACTCTCCGAACTTCTCGCATGAACTTTTGCAGTTTTTTGCTCCACGAGGAACTTTTGCAGGAGCATATTCTTCTGCTAAACTCGCAAGAGCATGACCTATCTCATGAATTAAAACGGACTTGGGTGTATTTTTATTAAGAGAAACGACATTTCCGTATGATGAGCTCCTTATGTGTGCTTTCTCATCTTTTACTACGAAAACATAATCATGTTCGCATCTTTTTGATATCTCTTTGACATCTTTAGTATTACATAAAATAGCTATTCCTTTATAATCTTCGCAAACTGGATTTTCTCCTTCAATTACTCTTACATTAAAATATGATTTGTATTCTTTAAATGGTTCTGTCTCAAATAAGAGATTTGTGTAATCTTGAGCTTCTTCTTTTGTTGAAATAAATAACAAATCAATTCTATCTTCTCCCGAATAATGTAGACTTGCGCATGATTCAATATTAGATAACTGAATTCCTTCTGGTTCTGCTTGTGCAGTTTTGAGATATGAAAATATTCCTATTATTAAAATTAAGAAAATAGTTCCAAACCAAAAAACTTTTGAGTCCATATTTTTGATAAAACTTTCTTATTTAATAACTTAATGGAGATATAAACTATGTAGTTAACCATATATTTAAAACCCTTATTATTTAGATTATTATATGATTACAATTACCACTAAATTTATACTTGAAATTTTAGGAAGACCTGCTGAACATTTGACTGTTTCTTTGAACGAACTTATTGATAAAATGGGTTCTGAAAAAGGAATTTCAGTTATATCTAAGGAAGTGCATAAACCTAAGGCCGTTGAAAAAACTAACAATTTATGGACTGCTTTTGCAGATATAGAGCTTGAGTTTGAAACTCTTCAACATTTCTTTAATGCCGTTATTATGTATATGCCAGCACATGTTGAAATTGTTAACCCTGATTCAGTCAAACTTAATGCTTTTGAATTAAATGAGCTTTCTAATTTTGTTGTATCTAGACTTCACAACTATGATGCTGTCGCCAAAAAACTAATGGGTGAAAGAGAAATTCTTATCAGTAAACTTGAGCATCTACGAAAAGGCGGAAAAATAGAAGATGTTTTTGGCACACCTGAACAGCAAGCGGAAAGACAGAGACAAGCACAAATTCAAGCTAACGAGTTAAATCCACAAAGTCAGCAAGTGCCTAAAGAAAAAGAGAATGCAAAGTCTAAGAAAACAAAAAAGAAAAAGTGATTATTTCTTTGTTAATGGGTTTATGATTCCCGGTTTTGGTTGAGGAATAGCGGATTTTGCATATTTTAGATATACAAATAAGAGTAATCCTATAACGATGGCTATGGATAAATAACCTATCCATCCAAAACCACTATCTTCTTCAATTGAGCAGGTTCCGGTACAACATAAACCATCTAATGATTGGACTTGTTCTGAAGAACATAATTCGTTTGCTGAACAGAAAACCCCATTTAATTCAGAACAATAATATTGAACGTTTTGAGTACTATCATTAGTTGTTGAAATATTGTTAGGGTTTGGAGTAAATGAGATGTTTAAATTTAAAATTTTGAGTTGTTGATTAGAATCGTAAATAATAATATCTTCTTGTATTTTTGTTATTGATGTCTTTAGTAAGTTCACTACTATTTCTTTTGTTTCTTGTGGTGCTAAACTGTTTATGGATTGAGGGTAAAGAGAAAATAAATTTTCATTGAATGAAAATTGAATATTTTGTAAAGCTGTAGAACCATTATTTGTCAAAGATATATTGAAAGAATAATTTGAATTTGACAAAACAGCCCGATTTATGATTGAGGGAGATAGTATTAAGTTTACAGAAGTAACGCTTTGATTTTCTTGACTATTTATGATTTGGATAGGTAATTTATATTTTCCTATAATCACTTCATATAATCCTGAATTTTTTCCTTCAGTGCTTAGAGATACCGAATTTGTTCCTGGGTTGAGATTAATAGCTCTTTCATCTGGGAAATTTGTCATGATACTTACTTGTTGGTCAAGGTTAGATTTTATTGTAAATTCAAGATTATTAGAATTAGATATAATAAATCCTGGAGACACGGAATAATCGGTTATATTTCCCGATACTGTAAATGATTGATTGAAGTCTAAAGAACTCACTATTCCATTTATAGTTGTGGAAATATCGTTGATGAATAAAGTATAATTATTGTTGTTTGTTGGTGCTTGAGCGTAGAGATAATAATTTCCCAGTATTTTTTTTATATCGTAATCTACGGCTACTGCTACGTGGTTTCTTTTGAAAATTATGTCTGTGGGAGTAATCGGCTCAAGAATGTTTCCTTCTATTTTGATGATTATTGTTTCTCCTGGTTGATAACTTGGAAGAAGATTCGTGCTTATAGCAGATACTCCATTCAATAAAATTATTAGTAATAAGATTATACTCCACCTCATAAAATTAATTAGATTAATAGTTATATAAATTTGATGTCGATATTTTTAATTAAAAGGGTATCTTGTTTTTTTGATTAAAACGTTAGTTTAATAAATATCTGAGACTTTTTTATAACTATGGCTGATATTACATCTATTCCAGAAGTTCCTGATTTGAGTAATGCTAAAGAGATTGCTGGAGAAATTGTTGTAAGAGCCGTTTCAGATACCAATATCACTGCTAAAGACATTGTCTCTGGATTATATGATAACCTTCCGCCAGAATTATTTAATAAAATATCTAAATTTTTAGATATTGGAACATATTTTCTGGTTGGTTTCTTTGCTTATATCTTATTTAAAATAATTGGTCAGATATTGAGTTTTAGAGATAGTAGGAATTTGAGAATTATTGCAGAGCAAACAAAGGAAATTAATTCTAAATTAGAAAAAAAGAAGTAATAATTAAACCACTATTCTGCGAGCTTATTTGCTCATTTCTTTCAACTTACGCATTGTCTCATCCATTTCACTGTCGCTTGACGATTGACCCGGACGACGCTGTTGAACAGCATTGTTTGATGGAATAACTCTTTGTTGAGGCCTTAAAGGTACGGGTCCTCTTGTTGGAGGGAATGGTGGTCTTCCACCTGGAGGGATACCTTGGCGATATCCTGAACTTGAAGGTTGGCTACTCTTGAAAGAATTTAATTTAATTCTGTTTCTGAAAACTATTCCAGCTATTACTAAAGCAATTAATACTACTAAAATTATTATCCATAATGTCCAGTTTGTTCCTGAATCTGTTGTAGTACTTTTTGATTTACAGCAAATTGTTCCTGAATCAGAACAAGTTTCTGATATCTGTTCTTCGTTTTCAGTACATGAAGAATAACAACTACCTCCAGCTTGCTGACATTCATCAGCTTGAGGTAGAGCATTACAAGAACCAAGACAACATGAACCGTCTGTTGATTGAACTGTTGTCCCAGAACAGGTTTCGCTTGATGTACAAATGCTACCATCTTGTGCTAAGCATGACTCTTGGGCTGGTGCTTCTGAACAACAAACACCTGAAGAACAGCTATATTGTTCGAAGACGCTTCCACCTAAGTCCGTACAGGTAAATACCGAACTACATGTGTGTCCTCTCTCTGAACAACTTTGAGAAGCTCCGGGAGAAGTTCCATTTCCGCCCGAACCTGATGGAACGAAACGAGGCCATCCAGCATAAAGTAAAAATCCTGTGTCTCTTATATTGTTGTTATTCCAGCATCCTTCTGGAGTAACTACGCTTTCAAAATAAGATTGTGAATTTGAAAGTTCTGTAGAGCCTGAACCTTTGAGAGCTAACATTGCAAGAGCAGAATCGTGGTACCGATTATTCTGTGTATTTGGTGCCTGCCAGTATTTACTTTGTTGTTGAGACTGAACTAGTTGTGAATATTGGTCTTGACCGTTAGTTAAAGAATACAAGAAAGAACTTGGTAAGTAACGTTGGTTTGATTCGCTTAGAGCTAACAAATAAGGAAGATAATCACTAATATCTTTGTTTAAATTATCTAAAGCTAGTGCTGACCACAATGTACCTTCGTAATCGCAACCAGAAGAAGCTGTTGAGAAACACTTAGAATTAAATGATTCTTGTGTTGTTCCTCCCAATGGTGCTGAATGAGCATTTGGAGAGACAAATATGGTTGTTGAGCCAGCTCTTTGATAAAGTGTTGAAGTTGTAAAGTCTTGGTCACAAGAAATACTGAAATTCTGATCAATACAGGAATTACTTACTCTTAACCAAAATCCTCCTTGAGCAATTGTTAAACAAGAACCAGTATTTCCTGAAAGAGTCATATCTTGATTTATAGAAATAGTTCTTTGTTCGCTTCCTCTTGTTACTGTGCATTGTGAAGGAATATGATTCTCTATGTCTATTTCAAGATACCAAGATAAATCTGTTGCTGTTCTTTCATTTGATTTTAGCCAAGAAACTATTGAATCAGTATTTTTGTTTATTCTTTTATAGGCTAGCAAAACTTGAGAAGTGTCTTTTATCTGGTTTGAAGTATCTGCCCAGTGATTTCCGTTTTGAGCTTTGCTTTCTATTGAAGAAAGAAGTTTTGAATTACTCCCTAAAGCAAGAACTCCGAATACAGATTCTTGTAGGGAAAGAGAGGATTGTTCTTTATTATTTACTTGAGTTTGCAAACATTGGTATGCTTTGTCGATTACATTTCCAGAATTTGTATTTGTGTTACTTGTGGAGTTAGAAGCGTTTTGTGCAATTACAAAACTACTCAATAATAGAACTAATAAAATAAATGCACCTTTTTTTAACATATGTGTTTAATGAGATGGAACTTTATAAAGATTTAGCAGACAAGAAAAGAGTAATCTTTAAAATTGCAGAGAACGTGTTAATTAGATGTATTTGAATAAGAGGTATGGGCTATTTGGAATTTTCTTTCTGCTTTTAGCGATTTCTGGAGCGTCTTTATTTCAAGATTTAACCTCATCTAATTTTTCACAAGGTAACTTTTATCGCACTTTTTACAACTCGTCTGAGTTTATTCAGATTAATACTTCTCAAGGATTCACATATGGAAATTTCTCTAGTAGGATTTTTGATGCCGGAGGAAATTCAACTTGGCAGAATATTTCTTGGTTTACAGAATTATGTTATGGATGTGAGCTCCCAAACGGAAACACATTAGAGCGAGGAGATTTCTTGAGACCGGTTAATATGTCTGGTAATGTCTTGCTTGCACACTTTAATGAAGGGGGAGGAAATATTAAAGATTATTCGGGATATGGAAATAACGGAACGACTTTTCAATTTGAAGGCACAGAATATAATGCAAGTGGTAAGTTTAACACCTCTTTAGATTTTGAAAATACTGGTGGAATTGGCCCAGGAGAGTTAGTTAATTTTAGTTCTCCCCAACAATATTCTTTTACAAATCAATTAACCCTTGAAGCATGGATTAACCCTGAAAGTTTCGGTGGGTCGCCAACTATTATTGACAAAGACCCCGCTGTATTTTCTATGTATTTGACTGCATTTCCAAGATTGAGAGTTGATGCTGGAGCTACAAGTATTACTGGTACCACCACCTTTTCAGCAAATAATTGGGCTCATGTGGTCTTAACCTATAATGGCTCACAATTGAGATTATATAATAATGGGAATTTGGACGGTAGCCCTGTTCCTAAAACAGGTAATCTGAACACAAATACAAGAGATTTGGAAGTAGGTTCTGGATGGAATGGAGGAACACCTAATGCCTTTCCATTTGATGGATTAATTGATGAAGTTGCAGTTTATAATAGGTCTTTGAGTGCTCAAGAAATTCAAGACCGATTTATGAGGGGAGCTTTACGTCTTAATTTAAGCGTTAGAAGTTGTGATGATTCCGTTTGTGCTGGAGAAAGCTTTACCCAAGTTCAAGGAAATTCTCCAAAGACATTAAATGTTATAAGTAATAGATATGTTCAATACTTAGGAGAATTTATTACTGAAAATATAACTTACTCTCCGAAATTGTACAATATGAGTTTGGGATATGTATCGGCAAATAATCCTCCTATTGTAAATTTAACTTATCCGTTTAATAATACTAATTATTCTGCTGTTCAAACACATCTTAATTATACAGCAATAGATGCAGATTTGGATTCTTGTTGGTATAGCTTAGATAATGGTTTAACAAATACAACTCTTGCTTGTGGAACTAATATAACTGGAATTAATAGTTCACAAGGAAATAATAATTGGAGAGTTTATGCGAATGATAGTTCTGGAAATGAAAGATTTTCTTTGAGTTCTTTCTTTGTGGATAGTATTTCTCCTTCTTTATCTATAATTATGCCAGCTAATAATTCCATAGCTCCTAACACTACAATTTATGTAAATTATGCTGTAAGTGATTTAGGATCTGGATTAAATTCTTGTTGGTGGACAAATTCTTCTGGAGCAAGAAATACAACTCTTGCTTGTGGAAATAACTTTTCTTTTATAGGTTCTGAAGGACTAAACTTCGCAAGCATTTATGCGAATGATACATTTGGAAATATGAATAAGACCACAGTAACTATTAATGTTAACACTCAAGCTCCTTCTGTTAATATATTAAGTCCTGTTAGCGGTTCAGTTTTAGGAAGTGTTACAAATATAGAATTGAACTATAGCGCGGTTGACCCGACTATAGATTCTTGTTGGTATGCTATTGATGAAATAATTTCTAATACTACTATAATTGGATGTGTCAATACTACATTCTCACTACCTGGACAAGGGGTATTTACTTTGAGAGTTTATGCGAATGATAGTTCTGGAAATGTTGGTTTCGATGCAAATATATTTATTGTGAGCGTTGATGCTCCATCTATAAATCCAGTTTATCCAGTGGATAAATATTTCGGACTTTCAGCTTCGCAAAATATTTCGTTTACTTATACACCAACTGATTTAGATTTGCAAAGTTGTAAATTATGGACTAATGTTAATGGCTCTTATTCTTTAAATCAAAGTAAGAATTCGATAACCTCTGGACTGCAAAATAATTTCTATCTAAATTTAAGCACTCTTGCAGAAACTCCTTATATCTGGGCAATTGAATGTAATGACACTTTAGGACATTCTTCTATAACTGGAAATCAAACTTTCTATATCGATAAAACCATCCCAAATGTAACTATTAATTCTCCTTCTGGAACTTATGCTAGTTTGAGCAATATACCTATTAGTATAAGTTATATTGATGCGAGCCCTACTCAATGCCAGTATAATGTAACTTTTGCAGCTACTGGAAATGTAGTAATTGGAAATTCAGAATTAGTTAATTGCGCAGCTACCACTTTTACAGTAGATACTGAATCAAGTTATTTTTTCACTTTAGCAGTTAATGATTCTGCTGGAAATATTAATGTTACTAGGAAGAGTTTTACGGTTTCTCTTCCCTCTGGTGGTGGTCCTTCTGGAGGTTCTAGTGGTGGAGGTTCTGGTGGCGGAGAGGGAGGAAGCGTAGCATCAGCAATTAGAGTCGCATTTAAATTAGATATAGATGAACTTGAACCTCTCGTTATTGGTAGAGGTGAGAGTGAATCTTTAGAATTGAAAGTTAAAAATGTTGGATTAAGATTTCTTAATTCGTGTACTTTAACTGCTAGTGGTGGTATTAGTGAATGGATATCTGCTAGACAAGTTGAATCTTTGAGTCCTGGACAAAATATAAATTATATATTTACAGTTTCTGTTCCAATTGATGTTGATTCTGGAGAATATTTTGCAAATATAGGTATTTCTTGTAATGAAACTACTGAATCTGTAAGTTATAATGTTAAAGTATCTAGCGAAGATTTCCAGTTAAGTATACTTAGTTCTGAAAGAAAAGGTACAAAATTGAAAGTAGGATATGCTCTTGAAAATTTTGCAAATGAAGATGTAAAAATAGATTTAAATTATCAGTTACTTGACGAAAAAAGAGAGATTTTAGTTGAGGGAGATTTGGGAGAAATTTCTTTAAGTGCTGAAGAAAGAATTGAACAAAGTGCTGAATTTGAACTTCCTAAAAATGCAATAGGAGATTATATTTTAGTTATGCAAGCAAGCAAAGGAATAGAGAAACAGAATTATGAACAAATTGTTAAGCTTACTTCTGGTGGAATTAGTGGTTTCGCTATATCTGATTCAAACCTTAGGACAATTTCTTGGTTTGGAATAGTAGTTGTTTTTGCATTTGGAATTTTCCTTGTGGTTAAAATGCTTAGAGAAGAGATTATTAGAAGAAGGGGAGGAATTGTTCCTGAAAGGCAATTCATTTCTATTGATTTGAAGAGTTAATTTCGGCTTTTTCTAAGTTTTTTCATCACTTCAACTAAGGGGTTTTTTTCTAATGGTCTTGATTCTATCAATTTTAAGTCTTTATAGAAATTATCGTTATTATAATTTGGAGGCAGTATCTTTTTCTTTTGTTTGTTGTTCCAATCTAGTTGAGCTTTAACATATCCTTCTTTTAGAGGAGGGGTATTTTTTTCATTCCATTCTCTGACTCGTTGATTGATATAATCGTCTGGAAAATTAAGAGATTTAAGAAAAGTCATCAAAATAAATAATCCTCTCTTACGACCTTCTTGTAATCCTTTGAGTAAACGCTTTATTGAATCAGGGAACATCTCTTCGGTTACGCCTGTAAAGTCTGCGATGAACTCTTCTGATATTTTTTTAACTGGCTCTTTCTGACCATCTTGATTTAGTTTCCAAGTGACTGCTGATTCTAAAAGATTCTCTGCTTCATTTGATAAAGGTTTTTTGTAGAATTGTTTGATGTTTAACTTTAGAGGGTTTGCATTTTGAGGAGAGAAATTAGGTATCTCTGATTTGTCTAAAACTATGCTGGATAAAGAAGTTTTTTCATGAAGTGAGTAAGGCATTCTGAAAAGATGTCTTGGGGCTACTAAAACTAAATCTAATGAGGCTATTTTTTCTCCAGCTAATTCCCTGCTAAACTCAGAAGCAATGGAAGAAGATTTTGATTCTTTACTTCCAATAATCGTTGAATGATGACTTGAACCTTTTTCTTCTGATGAGATTTGTAATTTTGTTTTACAGTTATTGCAAAAAAAATAATCTTCTTCCTTTTTAACTTCCATAAATCCTGGACAGCTATAATCTGTGCATTTTAATTTTTTTTTGGTTATTTTAAAATTTGGTCTTCCATAGGGAGTATGACAACGCTCACATTCAAAATGAACAAAATTGCTTTTAGATACTGTTTGAATACAATTAGGGCAGTTTATAGTGATTAAATCTGATTCAGATAAGTTCATTCTCTCCTTTACTGCCTCAAAATTAATTCCTAAGTTCGTTACTTGTTTATTATATTCTGGGCGAATTCTCATCATCAAATATTCTACAATTGCACGAGCCCATTCAGGGAACATAACTTTTGTTTCAATTCCTCTATGAAATTCTGGAAAAGCTGAATTTGGGACAATTATATGGAATCCTTTTGAACCCGAGAATTTTATTCCATAATTTTTTATTCCTTGTCTTTCAAGTTCATCAAGTAAAAGAGTTGCTGCGATTTTTGAATAATCTAAAAATGGTGAATCTATATCTATGAGTAAGTCCCATCCTTTTCTTGCTTTTTGCATCTCTACTTGAGACATCTCTGAATTTATTTCTAAAGGATTGTGCCATATTTCTTCAGAAGCATGAAATGAAGTTGCGCCTTTATTTACCAGCCCCATGATATCTGATTGATATTGAAGCGTGTCTGGTCTTTTGCCAAATGATTCAAAATATCTTGGAGCTACTTCTCTATTTTTTGCAAATTCCAAAAGTGCTTGTTGAACTTTAGGATTTGAATAGTATAAACGAGTTATTGCTCTAACTCTTTTTTCTTTTTCAGATATCTCTTTTTCATCTTTATCAGACATATATTTTCTGTGATGCTGTGGTTTATATGAATTGTTATGATATTATTGTTATGAGTAAGATGTTGATGGTTTTAGTAGGTTTTGTTGTTGTCCTTGCAGTTATTGGTTTTACTATGAGGGATAAACCGGATTTGGCTCCTAAAGCTGTTCGTCCATCTTCCGCTCCTACAAAAGTAAATTCAGATACGTCTACTGGTTTGTCTTCAGCTCCATCTGTTCAGAATACTTTGGCTTTTTCTCAATTTCATGCTATTACTACAAGTAATGTTCTTACCCCAGTTCAAATTAATTTTAGAAACATATTGACTGGTAAGAAGGGATAATTTATGGTCAGGTTGACATCTTTGAAAGGAGGTCTTTTTATGAATTTTAAATATTCTTTAGCGGTTGTTGTATTGATTGCTGTTTTAGGTGTCTTTGTTTTTGCACAGACCCCTCTTAATAATCCTCCACCAATAATAGTTAATGCAAATAGTTGTTCTGAAACAGATTCTGGATTGAATTATTTTGCTCAAGGAACCATAACTGGTTCTTTCTGGTGGGCTGGAACTAACGGCACTAATTTAACCTATACTGGAAGTTTAACTGATACTTGCACTAGCAGTACTGTTTTGCTTGAAGGTGTATGTGGAAGTTCTATAAATGCTAGCTTGAGTAATCTTGCTGGTGCTTTGTATGTTAATTGTGCTGCACCTAATTCCAATTTTGGATGCGTTAATGGTGCTTGCGTATTTGTTGGAACAAATGGAACTAATGGAACAACTTCGTTGGCTAACTTGATTATAACTAATATAACAAGAATTTCAACTATCTTTAATAGCTCTAATGGAACAAATGGAACAACTTCATATAATGTGAATGTTACTACATATGTTAGAAATATTGGATCTGGAAATG
>SXGR01227976.1_pt1 | contig 30957 bp, 40 predicted proteins | sample 3174711 | NCBI WGS metagenome assembly SXGR01 (sample SAMN11356860, study PRJNA531348) | freshwater metagenome | isolation source: freshwater sample F1-60 | place: China: Fuxian Lake, Yuxi | collected 2017-12-25 | reverse complement strand
GTACTCCACGTCCATCTACAATGATGTATCTTAATATTGGCAATACACGATCATCGCATGGGACTATCTGTTGTAGCTGCTTAAGCATTTCATGCTCATTTTTTGCATTTGTTTTAAGGTTAAGTATCTTAAATATAGTTGCTGGTTTGAAGTTTTTAGCTTCTTCGTATGTTAAATGCTTAGCATCTAGCAGCCCTTGAGCGCAACGTTCTGCCAAAATATTTGCAGGTTCTCGTATCTTTTCATTTATATGCCCAATGCAAATAAGTCTTAATGCCAGCAAGCCAACAGGACCCATATAGATCTTCATGGCTAACTGAGCAGTGTTAATTGATACAGTATGAGACTTCCAGTCCTCTAGCGATAAGCCATTAGCATACTTAATGAGGTCTTGTTTGCCCTCAAGTTTACCTCTAGATCTTTTGCCAGTGGAGCAATAGCTTTGAACATTAAAAATAGCATTATCTTCTTCATGGAAGATATCTGCTGGTCCAACAGAAAAGCCATTTGTAATTATTCTATTACGCTGATCCTCAGCGAAATTAGCCCAATCTACATTTGGGGTAGACTTTTTGTAGTTAAAATTCTTTTGCCAACTAGCATACTTTCTAGTAAAAGAACCTACTTCTCCTTCTGGAACCAACTCTTGATTTGGGAAATAACCCCAGAGTTGATCTCCATCATGGTCTCCACCAAACTGAGGAAGAAGTAAAGGGTGAATCCCAATAGCATCGCTATCAATAGCATAAGCATATAAAAGCTCAATAGAGCCATACCAGATAGTAGGATCACGACCGATGACAACAATGTCGCCATCATTGATCCCAAGCTTAATACAGATCTTTTTAGGAATACCAACCCATTCATAAGACTCTCCAAAGATATCTTTTTCATATACCATTGGAACAACAACGCCTCTAAATGATCTTTTTAGCCTAGGGCCAAGAATCCATTTATTAAAAGCACCGCTTTTGCCAAATATAGTATTGCTTAGTTCAAAGAAAAAGGAATGAACCGACTTCTCGAATGTAGAAAATTTTATTCTACCTTTTTTCAGTTCAACTAAATTCTTTGCAACTAAATCAGCTCTTACTGCAATAGGATGTAATATTGCAATCCTATTTGCTTGCATTTCATATGTAACTGGGACTGGAGGAACGCTAATTCCTTGAACTATCCTTCCCCAGTTATCGTAAACCTTGTATCCATCAAAAGAAATCTCGCCACCATTAGCCTGGAATTCTTTTGATAAAACAGTTCCATCTTCAACAATATTATGAAGATTAATTACAGCACCAGCATTAAGCATATTGTTTGGAGAAACAATAGGCTTAAGCTTTACTCTATTATGCAAGTGGGTCGGTTGTTGTTGTTTTGTATTCTGAGGTAATTCTTTTTGAACCGTAAGAGCTTGATTTGTATGCATCTGGAACTGAAGCTACTAAGCGAGGAAACGAGCCGCGTTCGCTGTAATAGCACCTTATCTCAAGGCTTTGAGAATGTGAAGTACCTGATTCAGTAAAAGGAAGAGAAAGAATAACAAGAGCTCCTTCATCAGAGCCCCTAGCATCACCTTTAATTGAAATATTTAAAGGAGAGTAAATCATCCTAAAGCTACAAAAGCCTAAAGATAGCTCTGTAAAGCATGACCTATCTCTAGAAACTTTCTTTACTTCTTTGCCATGAATAAGTTCCTCGTCTTTATCTGACTTTAAAAAGTATAACATTTCTTTGCATACATTAAGTATGCGCTGATCTGTGCAATTCATTCTACGTCAAAAGATTGGTCAATTTGTGTTGCGTTTACGATTTGACGTTCTGACGCCTTAAGCGTCCATTGACTACTTTTTACGCGAACAATAGTCTTTTTTCTAGGAGCGGGTATCAATAAAGAGATCTGATCGCGTATTTGCTGAATGTTTCCATTTGTTGTATTGTATACACATTCAGATATAAAGTCAATTAAACTTTCTCTGTTGAAATCACCAGCAGTTGCTATTGTATGCAATCTTTCCCTGGGATAAGATTGAGGCATATCAGTAGTAATAACGGAAGCGCCATTGATCATAACTTCAGCATTTACGCTGAGAAGATCAATCTGCTTTTGAGAAGCATTGTTAAATACAATCTCAATATCCCTAATTTCTGAAGACACTTGGCCATCAGTGTATGCTGATCCACATAAAGTGGACATTGTTGCTACAACATTGTAAACAGGCTCATTGCGACTGTTTACTCCAGCAGGAGTAGGAACCTTGAGTTGCTTAATCTTGCCGTAACAAATAAAAGAATTTTCTTGCATATCAGTTCTCCAGTGCAGGTGACATTTTGCGAATTGCCTCTAATTCTATCTCGTCTTTAACTTTACGAGTCATAAGACCTTGAGGTAAAATCTCAACAACAAATGAACTTACAGTATCTCCGGCAGTAACTTCATATATAAACACTTTAGGGTCTTCTTCAGGAAGAGCAAAGAGAAATACAACAGAAGAAGGCTCCATGCCTTCCATTAGTCTAAAATAAGAAATTATTTGCTCTATAAACATTTTGCATTTTCCTTTATGTGTTTAGAAATTTCTTCTTCTAAGTCAATATCTTTTTCAAAGATAAGTTTCCAATGTTTGTCACAAAAGCCAATTCTTTTGTAATACATTGAAGATTCATGTTCGCAGCCTTTCCAGGCGCAATCATCTCTGTTGTACTCTTTTTTCATAAAAAAATATCTATCCCATAAAAAGGATAGATATAACATAAAACAAGGCAAGAAAAATAATTACAACATGCCCTAAAAAAGAATCATCTTTTTCTTTGGCCATTATAGAATTTTAATACATCATAGCATTAGAAGTATTATATGAAAATCCTGTAGCAGTAGGATCACGAAAAACCCATTGGAAGTATAATGGTTGCATCATAGGATTAGGAAGAAGACCCCAATTAATCCATTGAACAGCAGTACCATTAGGAGCAGTTGTAACAAGAGACCCAACGCGATAAATAGGATGAATTGGGTTCATACAAAACATTCCATTTCCAAATGGATTTACCATTGGTGACGTTCCGCACAAAAGCTGAGCGTAAACTCCAGAAGGTGCATTCATTAAAATGCTACATAAAGGATCAGGAAGAGGAGGTCCTCCATCATTAACGCAAAAGCTAATATTTGCAACATTACCAGTTGAATTTACATTTGAAGTACAATAAATAATACCATCTGTAAAGCTTGACAAAAACATTACAGAGATAAAGGATAAAATTTTCATGATCTTTTCTTTTCAGTTTTTTCTAGTAAGGATTGCATTTCTCCAGTCCAAGATTTTTCAATTGTTGACTGTAACCATGCAATTCTTTCTTGGAGATTATTATGTTGAATTTGGAATTTTAATGATCTATTAATCCATTCTTCGTAATGTGGACCTCTAGCCATTAAAGCCATCAATGTTAAAACGTGTGCAGGATCGCCTTCCCCTATCCATTCAGGAGTTTCTAGCTCTCGACTATTTAAAGCAGTCATGCACCAATGAGCAGGACCATAATCATTGCCATAGCCATATTTTCTTGGCTCATGCGTCATATACATAAGTCTTGCAAGCTTCTCAATATTACTAGGCCATCTTAAAGCAGTTTGCCCTGTTTGCAGTGATAACCCAAATATTCCAATTCCAACTAATGCCATATGAAATATTTGTGTTCCTGTTCCACCAGGAGGGAATGCTGTAGGATGTCCTTCTCTATGAGGGAATCCAAAACTATCTTGGTGCTGATAGTATGCTTTAAGCATATTTTCAGACCATGTTACCCATTCTCTTGGTTTTGCTTTATATTTTAAAATACAACTTCCAAGATAAGCCATCCAAGCAAAGTTTCTTTCTAGTCTAGGATGGCCACTGCCACCTTCGTCGTTAAGAATTCGACCTAATGTATTAGGCAACCATTCTCCTGGATAACTTGGCTTTACAAGCTCATCACTTCTATCTGACCAGGTCTGATATCGAGAATCTTCTGCTATCATCTCTAAATCGAATCTAGCGCACATTGCCATAGGATTTCTAGCGCCATATTCAATTAATGGAATTGTATGTCTAATTACTCTAATAATATGAGCAACATCATTTGGTCTATACTCCCAAAGTGACTGCTCGTAATTTATTGAAGAAGAAGGCGTATTAAATACAGGGTATTTTCTTGTTTCATAAGCACCCTCTAAAAAGCAAAGTAACTCTACTTCAGACTGACGACCAGGCTGACCTTTCATAAGATCTCTTCCTGGAGCTTTTGTCCATTGATATAGGTTAATTGGTTCGCCTGTAGATGCATCTAAAGCATCACAAAACTGGCGATTCATATTGGCTCTGTGCATTCTAGCATGATAGCCAACACCTTCCGGACAACCTTCCCAGCCATGACATGTGTCTATGCCATAGCCACCATGAGCATATCCATTAGCGTATCCTTCAACTACAAATGGACCTATGGCTTTATATTGATGCGCAATGTTTGCGTAAGAACTATCGTATAAAGGTAATCTACCTTTAGCCGCTTCATCAAGTTGCTTGTTTATATCAGAGTACTTATTGGTATTAGCTCTTGAGTCTACACTAGGCTGCTTGCTGTTTAAAGGCCCATAGCCACCAGATGAAACTACGGGATATACTTCACAGTTAATAGCTTTAATTACTTCTGCAGGAACTCTTGAGTCACCAGTTAAATTAAAGTAAAATGGAATTTCCCAACAAGCCCTAGGACGTAAAACAACTGGAATAGTGCACGTCCCAATTGGTCCAACGTTATTGGGAATCATAATGTTAACTGGCTTGGCATCAGCCAAGACACTAATTTTATTTGAGTAGACTGTCCCAATAAAACCAGTCCCATCTTTATTTACAAGGCCGTTTGAAAACCGGATAATTCCATACATCCAGTTTCCAATCTGTGCACAAAAAACATGAGCCCCAATAGTAGCTTTTACACCATTGGAAGATCTAGTATCTCTAACAGCTTGGAAAAATTTTATCCAATGCTTTCCAGGCGCAGTAATGTCAACAGAACCAAAAGACGCTTCTTGTTCGTAGTGAGCTACAGTTATTGCAAGTTTTACCATATTATTTTGATTCAATTAATAAGTGATCCAGTGATGATACAGTTCCCCAGGTAAAGCCTGGCTTAGGAAAAATATGTATATCAAAATTCCGCTCATCAACTGGTCCCATCCATCCTTGGTCTACATTAATATCAACATTTTGAGCAGAAAGATCAATGCTTTCTGTAGAGGCACATAGAATATTGCTGCTGCAAAGAACATGACCTAAAAAAGTTGTATTCTTTGAATAGCATGCGACAAAAGAAATTTGTCTTATGCATGTACCATTAGAAAGAGCTACAGAATCTCCTAAGACAGCTTCAATAACTGCTCCAAGCTCTGGTGTAAAATTTATAGCTGTAACTCCTCTTAGTGCCTGTGATTGAACAGTCTTTGGTTGCGCCTTAGGAAGGTTTCCAGCTAAAACTAAAGCAATAGCTGCAATTCCACCAATAAATATGCTCTTTTTAAAAATACTCATTTTATTAAACATAATTTTAACCATTGTTAATATCTTTACAAATAAGTGTCATTAAATCTGGATTAAGTCTAAACAATATCATCATGCCACGAGAAACTTTTGTAGTCAAGTCTTCATTTGTTTCACAAAATGCTTTTTCTTCATCTTCTGAAGTAAACCCAATAGCCTCAAATAAAGCATGAGTAATTTCATGAACGAGAGTTTCTCTGGCCGGTTGATCTTCCATATGCTTATACAAGTATATCGTATAAGTATCAGTATTAGTATAGCCCCAAGAGCTATCGTCAGGAATCTCTTCGGAGATTATAAGCTTATATGAAGCATAGCCTAAATCTATTTTACTAATATTATGTTTTTTTAAAAGATCAAAGATGTGAGTCATGACTTACCTATATAAAAAAAAGGAGAGTACCATAAGATACTCTCCTAACCTACAACCAAAACCAACTTTATAATGAAACTAAACTTTTAATATAGTTTCACCATTTTGCACGGTTTGCCCAATATGCAGCAGACATTTTGCCTGTTGCAATATTTTTAGCGTGTCTTGCTTTAAAAGATTCTCTGCGATTTTTAGCAGACTCAGATTCGCCTTTTTTTGCTGGAGAACCAGACACACCTTGTTGACCAAACCTAATAAGCTTTACTTCATCTCCTGACTTTGCTAAAACTGCATGAGATTTAGTTGGATGTCCAGGTGTTCTTTTTGGTTTATTATATCCAGAAAATTTTTCGCCTCTATAGTTTACCATATCTTATTTTTTTAATCTATGTGATGTTCTGTAGTCAACGGATGATCTATTACCTTTGATTCCCCACCTATAAAAGTATGGAATCCAATCACTGAATTTCCGTATACTTCTGCATTTCCAAAGACTCTAGCAGAATCTTGTAATCTGGCATTTCCATAAATTCTTGCATTATCAAAAACCTGACTACATTCACAGACAAAAGCATTATCAAAAACCTGAGCATTTCCATAAACCCAAGCATGGTCACATACCCAAGCATTCCCGTAAACTAACGCGTCTGGGCCAATGTAAGCGCTGTCGTCAACAGTTGCAGTATCAGCAACCCAACCTGCTCCATTAGAGTGTTGATGAGCATCAACAGGTCCATTTCCATCACCAAAATCAAAAACAGTCATGGCGTAATATTGTATAATGTTAAATAAGAACCAACAGGTTGACCTGTTGGAGCACCCTTTATTACGCCAACCTTGCCATTTGAGTTAAAGGACAATAAGTTTCCCTGAGCAGTAGCATCCATTGGATACGCTGCGGTTATTCCCCAAACTCCTGCATTCTTTCTAAGTACAAGCAGATTGTTATTTGACAAAGAAGAAAGTGCAATGATTGTATTATTATTTATCCAATCAATAGTTTGATATCCTGGTGACGCTGTTGTTACTGGGTTTGGTATTGTAATATTATTAACTCTTGTGGGCCATGCTAGAGGGTCCTGAGGACCAGTATATCCTAACGCTGGCTGACGCTGGTAACCAGCATTAATTTGATAGAACGCTAATCCACAAGAGTCTGGATAAAATGCATTTGGAGCAACTTGCTTTATAGTTCCAACGCACATCGTGTTTCCATCAGGAGACATTGAAATGGACATTGCATAACCTTCAGGATCATTCCATTCAGATTTTATCCAATGCCACCAACCAAAGGAACTATAATTAGCTTCAGGGAACCAAGCTGATGGAAACTTCTGTAAATGGTCTACATCAAGTCTTGTATAGCCAATAAAGCTTGCAATCTTTACTTGAGCATTTTTCGCTTGTCTTGCAAAAGCAATTCCTCCAGATGATGGATTAACATATTCCCATAGGGCTGGGAATTGTGGAGCCCATTGATATCCATAAACTTCAACTACAGAAGTATCATCTGATAAAGGATCAGTATGAAATCCAGCAGTGTAACCTATGCTAGCTATAACTAAAAGTTTGCCATCTTCACTTAAGCGGGAGCAACCATAGTTATTTGTGGATGGAGATAGTGCAAATATATTATCCCACTTATGCATTCTCCAAGTCCCTGATGGAAGATCAAGAGTCCAGATATTACCACGCTGTCCTGCCATCATCCAAGCGACAATGGTCTTGCCATCCTTGGAAACATGAACATTCATCTTCCCAAGATAATACTCCAAACTGGAATCAAAATTATTGATATCCCAAATAGGATTCAGCTTAAGTTCAAAGGCTAGGTTTTGAGTTCTTCCTGTCCAAACTCTTAACCAATAATCAAACTTACTAAAAGCAGAGTTTCTCTCAGAGCTAATTACAGCAAAGACATTAGTGTCCCAAGCAGCGTCAACCTTAACCTCTGCAAACTGCCAAGGCTGGTATTGCCAGACTACTTGACCATTTACATTATCAAGCAGTCTGACCGTTCCTGCGCTAGTTCCTGTGCCTGTAGTACCATTTGGATTGCTACCACCATTCCTGGAGGAAATAACTGTGAAGTCTTTTCCTATGCCTACATCGTTAGCAATTTGAGCAGAGTAATAAGTCCAAGCAGGGCCATCAGCATGGCCTATACTAGAACTGAACAAAACTAAAACGGAAGCTATTATATTTTTAATACTCATTATCCACCTCTTTTGAAATATATTGACCCAATGAGAGCCAATATATTTCCGGATGGATAATGAATATTAATATATTGACATAATTTTTATGTCTTTGATTCTTCTAGTTCTTTTCGGTACTCAAGAATAATAACTCCCCAAGCTTCAGAAATCATTCTTTGAATACGCTTTTCTTCATCTGATGCAGGGTGAGCACAAAAACGCCACCATTTTAATATCTGAAACTCATTTTTTGAAGATATAGCATCTTCTACTTCTTTTAGCGTAGGTAAAGAAACTAAATTGCCATACCATCCAACTGCATTAGAAAGCTCTGCTACTGATTTATATTTCATCTGATAAATTATAATAATGGTGAGACCGCTGGGGCTCGAACCCAGAACTTATTCCTTAAAAGGGAATTACTCTACCAATTGAGTTACGGTCTCATATGTGGTAGCTCCGAGTGGGATCGAACCACTAACCTACGGTTTAGAAATATAATCTCTAAGCGGAAATTTGGTATCCCCACCAGGAATCGAACCCGGATCATTCGATTAGAAATCGAAGGCTTTATCCGTTAAGCTATGGGGACTTAGGAGATATTATGCTAAAGTGTAAGGTATGTAAGTTATCGAAACCAGCAGGAAGTTTCTATTCACGTCCTGATCGTAAGTCTAAATATCAATCTTATTGCAAAGATTGTTTTAATACTTACTGTATGGAACGTTGGAAGCAAAAGAAGCTAGATGCAATTCAGCATATGGGTGGTAAATGTTTTGATTGCCAAATTTCTTACCATCCTAATATTTATGAATTTCATCATTTAAATGACAAGAAGTACACATGGACCAAGCTAAGACTTAAGTCTTGGATTAATATCAAGAAAGAATTAGCTAAGTGTGTTATGTTATGTGCTAATTGTCATCGAATGCGCCATGCTCTATCCTGTTGAGCTACGGAGCCAAAAAATAGACAGAGCTTTCGCTCTGTCTTGAATGGTCCGCGACCTCAGACTTGAACTGAGAACCTTAGAGGTATAAGCTCCATGCGCTAACCAATTGCGCCAGTCGCGGATTTGGTTTATTTAACACGGCTGCTAGAGCTAATTAGTACAGTTGGACTTACGACCAACACAACCGTGATTGTTTTGTTTACTTAAATTGTTCCCTTTTTATGCACTGAAAAATAAACAGCATAGTGACGAGGATTGGTTCTATCTAAAGATACCAAAACATCACTATCGTCATTTGCGTGGAATCTTTGAATGTATTTCTTTAAACATTCATATACTCCATGCTTGCGGCTAAATGCTTGATTATGTGAACATCTTGCAACAACACTAAAAGGCTTGCCATTCTCCACCATTGAAAGGCAAGTATAGCCACCATTAGGAAGATTTACTTTATTGTTATAGTGTCTAAAGTGTTGTATTTTAAATTCTATTGTTTCAAGTACAACGCTATCTTGTATTTTTAGAATGTCTGCTTTAATTAACATGTTGTCTCTTTTACGCTATATACTTAACAACGCCAGAAAAAAGGTCACCAAAGCAGCCATTTTTCGGTCGTCCTTTGGGACGAGATAGTTCCCACTCGTCTAGGTAGCCTTTAGCTGTACCTTCATATTCTTCCATTACAACAGTATTAAAAGAGTCATTTTTTTTAATCGCAATAAAGTTTCCTTTATCGGATTCTACAAAAAAATGATTATCAATAATTTCTGTTGCTACAATGCAATCTACTTTGCTTAGCTTTCTAGACATAGAATGTTTAAATAGCTCTAATAGTTCAATAATTGTGTTTTGTGAAAATGATCCTTCTTTTAGTTTATACTCAATTAACAAGGACAGTACAGTTATATATTTCTGTAGATTTCTGTCATTAACTGCTATTGAATACTGTTCTCTATCTGGGACTTTATTTGTTCTGGATCGTTCAGAAGGCAATTTAAATTCTCCCAATTTATACATACAAATGGAACCTCGCTCCCATTTGTTATAAGGCTAATTTCTCTTCTGCCATGCATATTCATTGAATGCACGAACACAAGGCAAGAAAAAAGACTTTCTGCATGTTCTCTAGCAAAGCGGCATCCAGTATTTGGTTCTCTTAAGCAATCTGCTTGTGTTTGCCCACCAAGATCATGATCAAGAAAAACAACATCAAAATATTTGTCACGCCATAGCGTCTTTGCTTCAAAATAAGATGTTGCAAAAATGAGCTCTTCGCATTTAACATACTTTTTGAATATGCTAATTCGCTCTTGATTATCCTCTAAAATAAAAACTTTTGCCATACTAAGGCCAACTTGGGTAAACTAAGTAACCTGATTTGTCAGGAAGTAAAACTTCTACTGCATTTACAAAATCAACATAGGAAACCTCACGAGCTAAAGTTGATGCATCAGAAGAACCAGCTAAAACTACTTCTTTTAAAATAGTAATAGCAGTTTCAAAAGGCATCGACGAAGAAGAACATAAAGCGTTCCAGCTTGAGTCACAACGTATCCAAACTCTAACATCGAAGTTAGAACTTGATTTTATGTAATACATTCTTTCAAAAATTTGTGTCGATTCCATTTGTGTCTGCAGCTAAAAATTTAGTATGATAGGTTTATTTTGCAACTTATAATCTTTGTTGCAAATAGATGCATTAATATAGCTAGAGTCTCCTATTTTTTTAGACCCATATCCTTGATGAATATGACCAAAGCATGCATAACTAAAAGATACATTCTTTAGTCTAAGCATTAGTTTTGTACATCCTAAATTGACATTGTCTACTTCATCTAAAGCTCCATTAGGTGGAGAATGAGAAATCAAAACATCAACAAAGGATGGAATCTTTTGAACATTCTTTTGAGAACCTACAATTCTATCAAAAGGATAGCCCCAAAAAAGCATATCCATAATGTATATGCCTTCATTATCTAGATAGCATATATTGTGACGATCAAAAAAAGAACGAGCTAAACTTGGGCTATCGTCAAATAAGTAATCGTGATTGCCTGCAATTACAAGTTTATATTTAAAATTCTGAGCTGCAAACCAATCGGCAAAATATTTAACTTCATCTTCAGTGCCATCTACAGTAAAGTCACCACAATGAATTAGTATATCTCCCTTTGGGAGGCTGAGTAACTCATGTTGATTATGAGTATCAGATATTACCACAGCTCTCAAGTGTCATCCTCGTTGCTGAAATAAATTAAAATTGCGCCAATAAAAAAAAGAATAATTGCAAAACTAACACTAAGAAAGACTAGCATGAGATCGTTCATATGACTTACGACGTTCAATTATAGAGCATTTAATGCAACGAACGCCATTATTTGAAATCTTTTTTTGGCCACAATCTATGCAGTTATTTGCTTTTCTATGTGTCCATTCTTTTACTCTTTTAGCTCCACATGCTCTACATATTCTTCTCTGTGGAGTAGAAAACATTCTATGTTCTTTTGGCAAATTGCAATCTTTACATACAATACAGTCTCTAACGCATTCAATACAAAGTCTTGCTTTAAGTAAAGAAGGTCTTGCTTTGCAAAGCAAACAAGGCTCTTTTTGTTTTGATGAAGTAAACGTTGCCAAACGGAAACCAATCTGCTAGCATAGCTAGCGAATACCAAAAAGGACAAAAAATGAAAGGCAAGAAAAAAACAAAAGATCGCTGTTGGGCTGGATATGAACCTACTCCAGGAAAAAAAGCATATTCTCCTGGATCATGTAGACCAATTAAAAAGTCTGGTAGCAAAAAATCAAAATAAAAGCCGCGATCCTAAGTGGCTTTATAAATAGAAGCTGCGATCCTAAGTGGCTTCTATGATAAAAAAAGAGTAGGATCAATGTCCTACTCTTTTATGCTATCCAGTTCCTTTATCTAAATGAAACTGAACAAAACGACTAGCTCTACCTTCATGACCACCATAAGACTCAATTTTTGCAACTTTTCCTATGTAATCGCCAGGCTTTGATTGCAATTCATTGATAAATTGGTCATTACCCATTGAGCTAGCACCTATCTTGAATTCTTTGCCAGATTCAGATTTGAATCTGACAACTCCTGCAGTTCTTCCATTTGGACCTGGATACAAATCAATTGATTTGATAGTCCAGTCATGAGTATCAGTTCTAGGCTTAAACTTTCGTCCATCTATAATTGATTTGTTAGCGGGAATGCCAACAAGTCCCTCATATTGCATTGCGATTTCCTTCGCATTGTTCCAATTCACTACTGTGGGAGCTTTAATGCGATAATCATTTAAGCCATCCACAAAAGACCTTATCAAGGAAAGATTTTCATTATAGTTAATTGAATGAACATCAGTTCTTCCAAGACTGTCTATTCTATAAATAGTTAGTCTTGGATATAAATGCGAAGGAACAGGAGCATGAGAGTTTAATATTCCACCGGTTTCATGAGCTGCAATTGGCTTCCCTGTCTTTATATTTATAAAGTCAAGCTCTCCCATGCCGCTCACTTTTTGAGGACTTTTTATATGAATTAAATTATTGACTTTAGCATCATAATTTATTCGTTGTCCTGTTACTTTTGAAACCCTAGGTGAAAAGAATCTGGTGCCTTTATCACTAGATTCAAAATAGAAAGATGCGCCATCATGTTTGATAGTAACAATACCATCATCGCCAACCATCTTTCTAAAGCTATCAAACTCGTCAGTTCCAATGTGAGGCTTCAAATGAAGCCGATCTTTAAATTTAATATCTTCTGTTTTCTTGTAACCTAACTTAAGTATATTTGTACTTCTATTAGGTCCTTTGGCCATAAGCCTAAAAACATAAGCATTAGAGTTTGGATTAAGATCCCAATCTCTAAACTCAATTGAATCTCCTGTAGAAAAAATAGAAACAGGAGAGTCCATTACAACCTGACGAGTTTCGCCTAAACCATAAACTCCGTTAAAGTTTCTATTAAGCCACTCTGTTCTAGCTTCGTCTGGAGTATGGTCAGTAGTCTGTGCTAACCAAGCATTATTTTCATATTCTGATTTAATAATAGAAGCAATATAAGCTTTGCTTTTATCTGTCAGAACTCCATTACGCTTTGTAATGTTGGCCATATGCTCTGGCCTTAAGCGCTTAACACCAATCGAGTAAGCTTTACCATCAACTTCTAAATAGGTATCAATATGAGGCCCAGCTTTGTCAGCCTCGTGATAAACAATAACTCGTTTACCTTCTTTGTACCCTTTCCATTCAGGTGGCATAGAGGCATCTCTACCATAAACCATATCAATAGTTTTACTATTAATAAAAGATTTAATGGCCCACGCAGGTCCACCTTTTGAATAAATTTTTTGCTGTATTGTACGGTTGATTCTAATTTTTGCTAAGCCAAATGCCACCCTTCTGAATTCTTTAGAAGTCAGATAATCAATACTACCTAGCAGAATAGCTCTGACTAGGCTCATTTATTGGCCTCACTAAAAAAAGATTTCAAAAAGTTGATCAAAAATTGCTAAACATCCACGTGGCATTTCTGCTTTAGTTTGCCTATCAATTTCTTTTACAGATATCTCTAAGCCACAAGCAGGGCAATGCCTTTTATTCAATGTCACTCTTTGTCTAATACCAAAACAGCATAAACAATTAGGACACTCATATTGAAACTTATTTCCTTTATTTCTTTGAGCTAAATAAAGAAAACGACTTTCAGCATCATCTTTTTCATGCATAAGCTTCCTCTGCTTTGATTCGATCCTTAACCTTTTCAAGGAACTTAAGGATCAAATTATGAATTACAGGCAAAGAAAGCAAAGCAACTAATTCCATAGCAATAACAGAAATCATTCCTATCAATGATCCTGCAACTAGGATCATAATAGTTCCAATTTCCATATCAACGCTATCAACTGCAGCCTGAGTAGCAAAACAAACTGCAATAAAAGGCCAAAGCCAAGCCATAGACAATGCAATAACAATTGTAGCAAGCTGGATTTTCCAGCTGCTACTCAAAAAACTACGCCATCCGTTGATAAAATATTCACGGCTTGCAATAAGATTTTGCTTTAGCAAATCCCAAAAGCTCAAAGCCCATATCTTAATCTGTTGCATTAGAAAATGTACCTCACTTCACAGTATGGCATGTGTTGACGCATCAAAGAAACAAAGCTATCACAAAGCTTATTTTTTAATTGGTGCTTATACCTTACAACTGAATTGTCTCCTCTTTGAGTTGTTTTACCTTCTTGCCATTCAGGTTTCCATGTTAATTCTTCAGCTTCTGGAATCCATGAACTATTTGATTTGCTCAATCCTTCGTGGTGAGTTAAAAATATAACTTCACACTTTACTTGTTTCTTTACGTTATCATCAATTGATTTATCAATATCTTTTAATAAATTGATATAATCTTTTTTCCAATAATCATAAACTACAATAGGACTAAAGTTAATATGAACTTCATATCCTAATTCGTATAGTTTATTTATTCCTTCAATTCTCTTTTGGACTTTTGATGTAGCTTTCTCAATTTTGTCAACAACAACTTGAGGAGCTAAAGAGACACGGACTCTTGTCATGCCTCTACGAGGTAAATCCATTAAACCCCTAGTGCCTGCAAGTTTTGTTGCAAAACTTAGTTTAGCATTAGTATCCATAGATTTAGATATAAACCAATTTGTTATATCTATATTTGCAGGAGACAAACAGTCAGTAGATTCTCCAATATCATATGTCCAATACTTTGGATCACATTGATTAGGAACTTTAACAGGAAGCCCACGCCAATGGGCTTCTACAGTATCCCAAATCTGACTAACATTTGTATACTGCTCTAACGGATTGCCAAAGCTACGGTGCCTAGCAACGTAACAATAAGAGCAAGCCAATTCGCATCCGGTTGCAAAGCTAGGTACAATCCAGTCAGTGCTCCTGCCGTTAGGTTTGACCAACAGGTTATTTCTTGACCGCGTTTGAAACCCTGACTTCTTGGCATTTAAAAACTCCTTATACGTCATTGCTCCTCCTCAACAATGAGTACTAGTAAAAATAGTAATAGTGAACGCCATTTTTTAACTTAATACGACGCTTAATTTTTTGTCGTATAGTTAAAGTAGCAAGAACACTATTTAGATGCTCTTTATCTTTTAGATACATTACTGTATCTGAAAGGTCATTCGAACGCCAAATAATAGATACCTCAAAGCTGCTAGTGCCGCGAGGTTTAGCAACTAAACGATTTGCTTCTCTTGTCTGTACTGTTGACATAAAAAAAATGGACTACATTGTAGTCCATTAATCCTCCACAAAAAAAGAAAAAGTTTTCACTCTATGTCGTATAGCAAAAACCTTGAGTCTCTTATTTTTTTTGCCGTCTCTTTTGCTTTTTGCTTAGAGGAATAAGCCTCTGAAGTGGCTAATATTTCACCATTTCTGGCTACTAAACGCCATCTCCATTTGGAGTCATTATCTTTAAAAAGTTCAATGCTCAAATATCCTTCACAGCACTGATTCCCTTCTTCTACAAAAAATTTTTTAATTGATTTAAATATATTCATATTATTATATATAGGCACAATTGCCTATATATATTACAGTCTTATGTATGATATGAATATAAAAAAAAGAGGAGAATAAAGCCCTCCCCCCCGGGATGACCTTATTCTCCTCTAACGCGAATCAATCACAAGACAGTACTCCCCCGTGGGGTACTGTCGCTTCCAATCACTCTTTTTTAGTTATTGATTCTTGCTCTTGTTGTTTACAATTTCGCCTTTTTGTAGCATAGTTGGGCTGTTGGGCGCGATGGGTTAACCACCGTTATCTTTCCTCAGGTTTTCCCTGATTTCCATGAGCATCCTACCAAGGTGGTTTTCTCCCTTGGTGTTAGCGCACTTGTAACAGTAACAATCACCCCAAAAGTTATCATGCCAATTGTTGGTCTCAACCAACTCTATATGTCCAGTGGCAAGCAGCTTGTTTGCCAAATCAGTACCAGCAGCAAACTTCTTGTTCAATGCATAGCGCATGACATCAAGTTTGATTGCATCCCAATCCTCACGAATTACGAGAGTACGACCAAACTTCTTGGCATAGAATCCGTTCATTTGACAAATTTGTGCACGGATAGTTTTGTCCTTAGTCTTCATAGCCACATAAAATGACTCGACCGATTTGTATTCGTCAATATTGACTGGATACATATTGGACAAGAACTTATATTCCTCTTGCTTGAACATTTGGACTTTCATTTAGCTCCTGTTTCGCCTGAACTCATAGCAAAAGTATTACTAGCAAGGCCAGTAATACTTAATGTCATTGGAAACAAGCCAACTATATTTCGAGTAAAAAGCAAGATTTTTCCTAATTAAATTAGATCTATGGGATTCCATTATTTTGTTCATGGTGTTTTCATCCTCCATCCACCATGGTAAAATAATATTAGAATCGTCTTCCTTTTGCATTGTATTTACATATTCTCTAGACACCCACTCATCAATAAATATATTGATATAGCTAGCAAGGGCTGCAGGATATCCATACCACATTCTTGTGCATGGATGATTCCTCCAGCCCTTTTTTACAGTTCTTCCAGAGACTATATTATATATCTGCATTGCTTCTACACGTTGCTTCCCTAATCTTTTATAATCAAGGCACAATGCAGACTGTTTAAAGTCCTTATAAGGAAGAAATGTAATTACCATAAAAATGGTGGCCTTAGAGAGAATCGAACTCTCACGCCCTACTGGGCTTCAGATTTTAAGTCTGATGCGTCTGCCTATTCCGCCATAAGGCCCTGTAAAAAAAATAGCCCAACTATCTATAAAACGCTCAATCCTAATAGATCCGAGGGGTGGTATAGACCTATATCGGAGAGCAGAAACTATAAATAGCTGGGCTGTTCTATTATTGTGTATCTTTTGATTTGCTTTTCAAGATCTCGTTCATCTCTTTTAGAATATCTAAAAGAAGATCTTGTTGTTCTTTTGATACTTCTTTTGCAAAAGGATTATCCTCTTCAATAGGAAGCTCAATAAGTTCGCGATCTTCGCATTGCTCTTCGCAAAGGAAAGGGTCGTCTAAATTTTCTTTGTCTTTCATAATGCAATAAAAAAAGCTCGAAAGGAGATAGCCCTTTCAAGTAAAACACCCAGCTACCGGTGTTTTCATAATGCCCTCGGGAGCGTCTTCCCTTCAATCAAGTCGGTTAGAAGCAATATTCAGATAACCAATCTGACCATTGCATCATCTTGATAACGGTACGCGACTAATAGTCGCCGCTTCCAGCCTAAACCCTATTTATACTCGCTGGAACGAGTAAAAAGCAAGACAGAAGCACATTTTTTTTTAAAATCTACTTCTGTCTTGTTAATGAACTGGGATTCTCAGTCCAGCATCTCACGTCATTACTGCGTCAACAACAATTGGGAAGACAAGCACGCCCTGTTCTTTTGCGTAGTTGATACAGTGATTGGTGCCAGAAGATCTATTGGGGTTATAAGCCCAGACAACATTTGCGCGATCAACCATCCACTCATTGCGCTCAAAGTTTGCACTTCCAGCACGCCCGTTGTACTTGGGCATATTGGAGACGTGTGTCTTGCAGACATAGACCACCTCAGAAGCTTGACCAAGCAGATCAATGCCATGCTTGAGGCGAGAACTGCCGGTCTTGCTTCTTGTCCAGTAGTAGTTGATGTAGCTGGAGTTCGGGACTGCAGCCACAAATGGAACGCCAACTGCTACTGCTGCACGAGCGAGAGCTTCGTCAAAGCCTTCGGCCATGCCAGAAATGACAATCAGGTTGTCGCCATGTTTGGCCTTGGCTTTGGTGAGAAGATCTATCAGGTAGTTCAGGACCTTGTGTCTGTACTCCTTATCTTCGTTGATTAGCTGGCGCGTGCCAGTTCCTGCTATAACGAACTTTCCGTTCATTGTTGCCTCTTTGACCGATTCGGTGATCTTGTTTGGTGCTTTAACGGTTTCCTCATTCCCTCATGGGCAGGCAATTGATCTCCGGGCCTTGGGGGATGTTATCCTCACCGCTGAGGACAATGGAAAAAAGCGTTTTGCCCTCCTTATTCTTGAACCGGAAGTGCGAGCTGATCCAGATGATTCCGTTGGGGTTGAAGTGTTTAACGTCCTCGCGCTCGATGTTGGTGACGCAGGACAAAGTCATCCAAGGATTACCATTACTCATTGTGGGATGTTCTTTCTTTTACGATTAAAAAGCAAGACAGAAGCACATTTTTTTGAAATCTGCTTCTGCCTTGCTAACCATGAAAAGATTACTAGCTATGTAGAACGCCTGCTAGCCTGCGTCTTCAACAACTCTCTACAATGAGCTTGACTGTCAGTCGCCCAGAGGCTCTTCCATCGTCAGAGGAGGAGTAGGCATGCGACCAATCGCTTGGCGTGCTTCGTTACTCACATTGGTGTAGTAGCCCTTAGGATCCTGAGGAGAGCTAGACGGCCAATAGAGAACAAGAGAAGCATCAAGATCAAAGCGCAGAGGCTGATCATTCAACATGTGAGGCAGAACGCGGTCTGCATTCACATGCACAGATTCTAGAGACTTCAACACGCGCTGTGCATTCAACGCAGCATTGCCAAGCTCAGGATCTTTAGTTTCAATCAAACGATTGCATTCGTTGCGAATCTCATCAATTGTAAAGAGATTGTCAACGACAGCAGGATTCTCTTCGATCAATCGCTGCATTGCGTGATCGCGATGCTCAGGGGATTGAAAGTCAAGAACCGGGAAAGACCACCAGCTGCCACGATTGCCACCAACAGGAGCAATCGTAGTGCATGACAGGCGATCAAAAGGATAGCGCTCGTTAGCGCTAATATTACGCTTGCGACGCTTGATCGAGCACATGTGAATATTCTTCACAATGTTCTTGATAGATGCGCCGAAACCGATCAATTCAACGTTACCCGCAGCGCGAGTACCAGGGATCGGAGAATAAACGTCAAGACCCTCAGATTCGCGACTAGCAGCAAAATTGCCACCAGTTGCACCGAGGAAACGAATGACATAAGGCAAAGACTTCTTCATAACTTACTATTCACTTTCTACTCTAAAAGAAATAAACTTTGCTGCGAAACGCAAACAAAGCACACAAAACAGCACAACTTTTTTACTTAGAACTTTGTTTTACAACAGTTCCTTGTATATCTATTACTCTTTGTGGTTTAGTTCTAGAAGAACTAAACCTTCTACGAGCAACAGAACTACGAGCCTTCGATGCTAGGATCGCTGCTCCAACCATTAGGATCGCTGCAATCCCAGCTCCTAATATCTTGGTTACGTTCGAGTTCTTCAATCAATTCTCCTAGCTGATGATAAAATAGCTTCATTTGAGATTTATTGAAGCTAATGTTTACAAACCTAGAAAGCGTTGGATCTTTGTAAACAATTTGTATAGAATCAACACACCCATCGAGTGGTTGAAACCCAATAGAAACTCCTTCTTGAGACAAAAATTCTAAGTTATAGCTGTACATTTTACGCCTTTCATATAAAAGAAACATGGAAGCGAAAAATGTCGCTTCCATGTGGTTAGAATAACGCGATCCTAACCCAGTAGTAAAAATATACTACTGTCCGCGAAGCTGTTCCCAAGTCTTGGGAGCAAACTTCTTGAGAGCCAATGCAAAGATCACTGCACCAGCAGTCATTGCGACTCCAGTCAACACCATAGCACCGGCCTTCTTGCCGGTATCAAGCGTAGCTGTACTCGCTCTCGACAACAGTGAGTTTTCCATTTTTCTCTTCATCTTTCTGGTGCTTCATCGTATCGATCAACAAACCCAAGAGCACCATCTGGGTTATGATCGCAACGAATACAGTCACACCGCTGCCAAGCAGCATCATGACTGCAGCCGTAAGCTTCAAAAATGCAATGTCAGTCAAGAACACAGTAAACGTGTTCATGCACATGATGTTCTTCAGCCATTCAGGAAAGCGTTGAATTGACATCCAAATGGCAATCGTAGAAACGATGCCCATAAGAATACCACCCAATACAACGCCACCAACCATAAACGTCAAAACAAGTGCAATGCCGCACATAGCGGGAAATGCAAACTTGCCATACTTTGAAAACAATGCTTGAATGTTCATAGTCCCTCGCACTTGTTGCAAAATCTGTCAAAAGACAAAACAGAACCACAAATGTAGCAGTTGATTTCCTCTTGGCTTGCGCAATTATTTGAGATAGAATAAGAATTGCTATCCAAATCACGCACTAAAACAAGGCCACAAGAAAAACGAATAACTTTTATCCCCATGGCTTGTTTAGTTTCGGATGCCAAGGAGTCGCATTTAGGACACTGATCAGAAAATACAATTTTCATAAAAACCAATCCTTTTCTCCATCCCACCCAATTGCTACAAACTCTCCTTCTTTACTCCAGAAGAAGAATAAAGAATGCTCTTTTGTATCAATAACATGAAGTGGATAAAGACCAGTGATCATTTGAATTTATTAGTAAGATCTGAAATTGTACCAGCTAAACTTTTGAGATCCTCGATAAGACGTTTTGAATTGTCAATCTCAATAATGAATTTAGCATGAAGTTGATTTAGCCTAGTATCTTTATCAGCAATATCCTTTTTCAAGGATTCAATTTGCTTATAAAGATCATTGATTTCAATTTCATAATGTGTATTTTGACCTACAAGCCTAGAAACTTGCTTATCATGAGACTCAAAAATCTCACTCAAAGCTTTTTGTTCGATAATCTCGTAACCAAAAATCTTCATTATTTACCCTTTTTTGGATTATCAAATCTTATCTTGTTCATTCTCACTCTTCCAACCAACCACACACAATGCCTAGAACAAAAGCACCGTTTTTTCCAGTCATAAAGAGTCTCTCCAACTCTTTTATTGAAAACCTGACCACAGTTTTCACAAGTCTTAGTATGTATATCCATTTTGCTGACTAAATTGATAGGCAAAAGTCTTGAAACTATAAATAGTCTTCAATGCCATAAAAACAACTTGACCAACATCAGCAGCAATAAATGCAACAGGAATAGCTAACCAGAAGCCACAAATCTGATAAGCAAACATAATCATCATTGACGCAATGATTGCACCAGCAATCAAAGCCATAACCGTATTGAAAAAGTTAGCAATCTTTTGAAGATCCATTTTTCTTTTTCCTGTTTTGGGTTTGAGTTGAACAGAATAGTAACTTGAAAAACGAAAAAGCTAAAAAAAAGCCAAGAGTTTTTTAGACTCTTGGCTTTTGTTTTGATTAGCAGTCAATACACTGCTAATCATTACTATACGTGCTGTCAGGTTTCATCGAGCGGCTCCATCACTTTACCCGTTCCCGTAACCGAAACCGTAACCGCAACCGGCACCGAAACCGTAACCGCCACCTAAACCGGAACCGAAACCGTAACCGGAACCGTAACCGGAACCGCAACCGGAACCGCAACCGTAACCGGAACCGGAACCGGAACCGGAACTGAAACCGGCACCTAGACTGCGTTCGCTATCACCGCTCATTGCGGAGCCTTCTCGATGCTTTTCTGCGCCGCCGGAGACGCATACAGAATCTCGCAGACGCCCAGAACGCGCATTTGAGGCACTGTCGTGGCGATCCGCGAGCGCGTGTCGGCGCTGTTGATACCGTAGACGGCGACCTCTGACAGGCTGGCGAGTGGGCCTGTCATTTTTGCTACGACCCAGCACCAGAGTCGGCGTGAGTCTTTGAGTACAACAGAGTCGCCATCCCATGAGATTAGATAGCCTGCGTGGACGCCGGAGTTAGCGGAACGGATGATGACGTAGGAGAGATCTATGTTGGTGTTCATATTGTTTTGTTTATTGTGTTGTTTGTTGTGTTGTTTGTCACTCGGTGATTTCCTGGTGCTTCACCGAAGCAACTTTGCTTGCCAGACGATAGCTCAGGAAAACAAAGCAAAAAAAAGCCAAGAGTTTTTTAGACTCTTGGCTTTCGTTTTGATTAGCAGTCAGTACACCTGCTAATCATTACTATTTCTCATGCGGCTGGATGGTATCCATTGCCATGTCACCGGCAAGTGACAGCAATGACTTGTTGTCCAGCTTGCCGTTTTCAACGAAGTCGCTCTTCCTGAGTGCTTGGATGTCACAGAAAAGCAACATATCAATCGTTGCTTTCGTTCCATCTTTGAACTTCAGCACGGTGTTTGGATACACCTTGTAAGCCTGATACTTGACAACACGCTTGCCGTTGTTGTCTTTCTCAATCTTCTGACAAATGTTCACATTGCCATCGTGAACATCGTTGAGGAACCGCTTACGCATGTTCTCCCAACGAGGGCCGATCATGGTATAGGCAATACCACGATCTTGAGTATTGTCTGCATAGCAAACCCACTCAATAGGCTTGCCATCTTGAGTGTACTTTGCAGGAGGACCAACTTCCTTGGATCCCTGGAATGGCCAGCCACCCTTACTGAGAATGCTGATCTTCTTGGACCCATTCTCAATCATTTTGTTGACAACCTTCTTCACGCGACGCTTTGTCGTCACGTGAATGCCGTTCTTCATCACTTTGATGTGCTGAAAGAACCCGGTTTGATGGTTCATCATCGTGGACGACCGTAGCCCGGTTGTATCACGAGGGATGAACTTGGTCTCCGTAACTTCTTCAGTCACCGAGGTGTAAACCTCTTTGTGTTCCTTGAGGGCAATGCCTTTGCAAGGAACTTGGATTTCAACGTACTCCTCGTGAGGAGATTTGTTGGGATGGTAAGATGCGGGAATCCCAGTCATCTTACCATTTTCTGTCATCATCATGGTGCGAACATTCGGAATGAATGTCTCAACACCATCGATGGTACGGACATAGCAAACCGGCCTGTAAACCGGTTGCCAGTCCTGACGCTGGGTAGTGTCCCAGCTGAACGTAGGATCAGGCCCCATATCGCGGTCTGTGCGATTCTCCACACCACCGCGAATCATTTGCTTATGCATCTTCAAGTGCAAAAGCTTGAACTCTTGGTCAATCTCCATTTCTGCGTTCTTCTCGCGAACGCGAGTTGCAAGGAGATTGTAGACAAACTTAGGGTCGTTTGTCGTCGCAACATCTTTGATCTCTGCAAGCAGCTCCTCACAGAGCTGCATGCACTCATTTTCATCCTGCTTGACCAATGTATCAATGTTTTGATCCATGGCAAGCTTCTTGGCCCGTTCAGTGTCTCGAATCGTGCCAATGATCTTATTGATCATCTCCGAGATCAGTTTTTTCTGATCTCTGGGCAGACTCACGCACTCGTGAAGCCCAATAGCACTGAGATCCATCTTGACTTTCATAACTACTCCTTTGAAGAAAAGGATTATGGAAAGCATTGTGAACAATTCACAATAAAAAGCTTCCCAAAAAAAGAGGCCGCGCACTTGTTAGTGCACAACCTCAAGAACTACTTTTTTGTCACATGTTGTCTTGCAGTAGCGCAATGTACATGTTCAAAAGATGATTCTTATAATGTTCCAATCCATCCTCGCCGCTGAAAGGATCAATCCCCAAATTGATTTCTTGGATTGTTGTAGAAGCTTCTTTGAGTGCTTCTTTGAATCCCTCTGCGAATGGACTATTGTCCGTGTAATTATCATAAAGGCTATCAAGAACGGTAGGATAAAAATCCAGCCACTTCATGATATTGCCCTTAGCATGAAGACCAATCAAGGTCTTCATGAACGCATTATAACCAGATTCTTTGAGCATCTGGTCATAATCGAGATGGATAATTGAAGAATCAAATTGGAATTCTTGTTGATTTTCGCGCTTCATGGTTGTATTTGGGACAAGACTTTGAATTATAATCTATTGCAATGGATATTAGGATCATATCTTGTCAGTACTAAGTACCCTTATAATGTAAGAGTTATAGAGGTATAGTAATGATCCTAAAACCACCAGAGTTACACACTCTGTAATAGACCAAAAAAAAGGCGCAACTTTTTGTATATCAATGACTTATGTATTCTATATCAATAGGATCTATTATATAGATATTGTATAGGCAGTTATTGTGTATAGTAGGCATGCCATATAGGCATGCATAGTAGTTAGATATTGGAGTATTATATGGTAGTAGAATATATTTTATAGTGTGTGCTGTAAAGGGGTATATAACAAGTTATTTAGGATAGACCTATTCCCATAGCCTCCCCTCTAGACCCATGAAATATGCTATCTACCCCCTCTCTAGCTATCTAGAAGGGGTATTGGACAACATAGCCGCGCCTTTCGGCGCGATTTTATGTCCAATATAGCGTTACTCATGGTATGGCCAAATAGCCGCGCCATTCGGCGCGATTGTATTGGAAAACGACTATTAGGTAAAGACCTAAAAATCCCGCGTTTTCCATCTAAAATACCCCCAAATTTGAAAGTAAGTTAACATCTTATTTCATAAGGACTTACATCATTTTGGGTATTATGTCCAGTCCCGGGCGGACTATGGTTTATTACCCCATGCCGGAGTATCACCTAATGACTCTAGAATACTAGTAGATGGCAATCCCGCGATACGGTGATTGCCTACTATTCGATAGCCATATACGGTGATTGGCACTGTGGCCCTAACGTTAGACTTCATAGCAAACGTTCAATGCCTCTGGAGTTTCCCCCAGATTATCCGGAGTGGATAGTTCGATGTTCTATAGATACAACTCCACTTTTATTGCATCTATAGTGCTGGTGGTAACTCACCAGCTGAGTTGCTGTATTGTGGCATACAGCCAAAGCCCTACCTTCTGGATAGCTCGAAAGTAGAGTTCGACCAAGACCCAGATAACCAGGATCAAGGTCATAAACCTGGCCATGAAGACCAGACACCCCATATTATCCTCCTATGGGTTAGAGGTTAGGACTAATCCCTAGTCCCCAGGGTTGAGACTTACCGGTCCCAGCGGTTGGACTTTTCATATCCTGCAGCCCAAATCAGGACGGCTCCAAACCCGAAGCCGATCAGGATGATCAATTCATCCATCAAGGGTACCTCCTTTCTAGGTAATATACCCAAAAAAAGAAGGACACACGCATTTTATTGCATGTGTCCCTCTTTCTAGGTCAGTATCCGCGATCCTGCAGCAGCAGGACCTGGATGATGGTCAGTGCCGCGATCACACTGAAGATCAGCGCAAACGCGACATAGACCAGTTGGGTCAGGAACTTGAAGAAATCTTTCATTGCTTCTCTCCGCAGTTGGAGCAGAACTTGGCGACCGCGATCAGTTGAGCACCACAGTGTACGCAGTGCTTTGTCACGAGCGTCTTGTGGCCCACTTCATGAACCAGGTTGGCGTTATCCTCGCTCTTCTTGATGATGCGACCCGTGTAGGCCACACCATTGCCGATCACCTTGGCCGTCGCGTTGACGACCTTGGTCACGAAGAATGCCGTGACAGCACCCACCTTTGCGGTGCCATCGATGACGTCCTGACGAACATCATCCGGGATGAACTTGGTTTCGTCATTTTTGATGAGTTTATTGCTCATTGTCAATAAGCCTACTATCAATCTATTGCTATCCCAGGAATTACATTGGTTATGCCAATGCCGTAGGAATCACGGTATGTACTGTACAGTGCAAACCTACATGGGTAGCTTATAGCCATAATAAGCTTCAAAAAAAAGAAGGCAACCTACCTTTTACAGTAGATTGCCTTCTATGTGTCATGCTAAGTTATAGCATGCAGCCCCTAGACGCTATTGCCCAGGGGCGTTTTTGAATCAGCAGGTTTCGTCGAGCTGCTTGGCCTTGCCCTTGCCCTTGCCCTTGGCCTTGGGCTTGGGCTCGGTCACGGGTTCGGTCTGGGGCTCAGCCTTGGCGATGTGATCGTGCGCTTGCACGCGGACCACGTTTGCCAGGGTCGGATCGCTCTTCCAGCCCTTGAGCAGGACCAGGAGGCGCTTTTCGGGCGCCGTGCTGATCGACTGAACGGCCTGTTGAGCCGTCTCCACGGGGCACTGCCCCATGAAGGCCAGCAGGGCACCCAGCTTCTTGAGCTGAGCGTCCTTGTACTGGCCCTGGGTGGCGATGGTCATCGTCACGGTCTTGGACGTCTTGACGTCCTTGGCGTGGATGAAGATCACCGAACCCTTGAGCTCGGCCTGCTGGACCGTCACCTGCATCCACTGTTCCTTCTCGGAGAAGTGGACCTTGGTGGTGGCCTCGTAGCCCTCGCACACGCCCTCCCACGCAGCCGAAGCAGCGCTGGAAGCGTTGTTGACGAGGTTGCCGACGATGGAGCCGATGTTGTTGAAGAGGTTCTTCATAACAATTTATCAAACGTTTTGTTTTTCATTCGAAAGCGGAACGTTGATCCAACCGCTTAGGGTTGCTGTTAAGCATAAGCGAAAGTGCCTATGCCAACAGCTAGTCCAAAAAAAAGAAGGACCCTACACATTGCTGTGTAGAGCCCTTCTATTACTTACTTTTGCAATTCTTTATACACCTTGGTCCAGTACTTTTTTGTACTGGTACGTGTATGACCTTTAGGCCCTCCATTGTGTATACGTGCAAGAGTTTGCCAGTCACCCTGCTCTAGGGCATCTTTTGCATACCTACGCAGATACTTCATCATAACTTCACGAGAATAAGCCTCATCAGTAAGGCAGCGCTCCCATGTGCCATATTTCATATTAGCATCTTTCCAATAATTATACTGGATCTGATATGGACCATATGACTTGCCCTTATCCCCAATCGCTCCAATACCATTATCCTTCAAGCCACCCGTCTCAACCTGACGGATAGCGCTGAAGAACTTGTCCATGGTTTTGTTGTCAGAGCATGACATAACAATCATCATAGCAATAACAATAATGACAAAGTTGAAGAAACTTTTCATTGTAGCACCTCCTAGTGCTATAAAACGACCCGTGGGCATGAAACTCAAACAAAGAGACTCAGAGGAAAACCCACAAATCCAACATACCCCCCATCTCCCAACCCCCCAAAAAAATGCCTATTAAAGCGTCAACAGCCCCTCTGATTTTTATATTATATTTCAAAAAAATGACCATTAAGGGTTTAATATATTTATAGGAATTCTCTAAGCAGAAGAAAACCGGAATTAAACTAGGGATCTCCTATGTAATAGGTCTGTGTCTCAAAAAGAAAAAGCGGCCGGATTCTTTTTCTCGTAAGCCTTCTAATCGCAAAAAAAGTACTCTAACATAATTTTAAAAAAGCATGGGACTACAATTCAGAATATTTAATGCTTCCAATACAGGGGACTATTATGCTGGCGGAGTTGTTACTCCTATTGAGGCAAATAGAATTGTTCCTGCTAGTTATCAAGGTCCGGCTAGAGGAGATGGACCTAAGTTTATATACAAAAAGTATTTCTTAAATATTACTGAATATAGCTCTGTAACTGGCCAACCAGTTATAAGCAATGTATCTGTAACAAGTATTGGAGAAACCTCGGCTACGTTGAATTGGGATGTAGATAAGGTTTGTACTCCTACTGTGACTTGGGGCACAAACTACGAGTATCAAATTGACAGCGTTTCATTGGGGTCTGCTGCATCTGGAAGTAAGAGCTTTGGTTTATATAGTCTAGTCCCTGACACGTTCCACCAGTTTAAAATCACTGAAGTAGATACCGGCGTCCCGCCACTGTCAAAAGATTATTATGGTGTATTTTATTCAGCAGATCTGACCGCGCCATCTGTTACAAATGGTCCAATATCTCAGAATGTTACAAACTCAACAGCAAGAATTGTTTGGACTACAGATGAAGCATCTACATCAAGAGTCTTTTTTACAAGTGGTGGCCCAGAGCAGTCTACTACATTAGATTCTTCTTTAGTGCTAGACCACGTAGTTGGCCTTGCTAATTTATCTGGGTCTACTACGTATAATTATTATGCTGTATCAATAGATGATTCAAATAACTCGGGCAGATATCCATCAGCAGGTTATTTCTCATTCCAAACGTTAGGAGGTGGCGGTGTACCAGCACTTACAATAAGCAACGTTCAGAGTGGTAACATTAATGATAACTCTGCTCGTATAACATGGACTACAAGTAATGCAGGGAATACGGTGGTAAGGTATTCCCTTGATTCAAATGATATTACTGGAAATGGAACAAACTATAGCGTAGTTGCTCCTGGAGGTGCTCAGCTTAATACAACGGCGCATACTGGTGAGTTGACCAGCTTAACGGCGGGGCAGGATTACTATTTTAATGTGCGCACGACAGATACCTATGGGCAGATTGCTGTAGCAGGCGTCGATGAGACCTATAAGTTTACTACAACAAATGTAAATACGTTGCCTGTTGCCACATGGGTAAATCAACAGTCTTATCCAACAAGTGGGGTAGTTCAGTATAGCTCAAACGAGACTTGTACTGGATTTTTACACTATGCAACAAAGACTTATTATGATGCTAACTTAGCATTTACTGGAATTGTTACAGGAACAGTAGGAGTAAGCTTCACTACTGCAATTACAGGCTTAAGTCAAAATACTAGATATAAGTATCAGATCAGAGTAATGGACTCAGACGGCAATATTGGGTTTGAGCCAGGACAGACTGTGCGATCTTTAGATACAATTGACAATACAGCTCCAATTTTATCTAATATAGTAAGCGGTGCATTACCAGAGCAGTTAAGCTTTAACTGGAGTACAAATGAGCTATCTGATACAGTAGTTAGAATTGGAAATGGAACTATTGGATCTCCAAACTACTTTACTGGAGGAACTGGGAACAATGGCAATAATGTATTGAGCCATAATATATCTTTAAGTGGGTTTACTCCAAGTACTTCATACGTATTTGAGCTATCTTCTAAAGATATATTTAACAATACAGGATTTTATACTGGAACTGTGTCTACAACTGCCGGAGGAGGATTAGATACAACTCCACCAGTTTTATTAAGCCAAAATCATACAGCTGGTTCTAATAATATAACATTTAATTGGATAACAAATGAATTTTCATCAACAAAAGTGTATTATGGTACAACTAATCCGCCAACTTTATCAAAACAAGGCCAATCTGGAACAATACATACTGTAAATGTAGACGGACTTACACCAAATACATCTTATTTTTATAAACTTGAATCAACTGATTCGGCTAACAATACATTATTAACTTCAGCACTGTCAATTGAAACACAAGATGATCAATCGTCAAACTCTAATTTTCCAGATGGCACAAATGTTGCTTTAATCGAACTTGAAGTTCCAGATTATGGCCCAGGATCATTTATTGGAGAATTTATTCCTATAAGAGTCTGTGTTCCAGTGCAAGATGATAACGACCTTATTCTTCCATGGAAGACTCAATATGGCCACTATGTTCAAAGAGAAGTCATCAAAAGAGACGGAGGCGGTAACGCTAAAATAGTAGAATGCATATTCCCTATTAATATATTTGATATCCCTGTTGGGATTGGGGCCACATTTTCATTTTATTTAATTGCTGATTCATCAGTTTCAATTCCAGGACCTCTAACTCCGTTTTCGCTTCCTAACACTAACGTAATTTCTTATTATGGAAACAGCGTAGTTTCTGCAAATGGGAATATAGCTACTGCTTCTTTTACAAACGATGACCTAACTCAAGCAAATAGAGGAGCTGTTGTAATGAGAGGAGACTCCTCATCTCCTTATTGCAAAACAACTCGTCTTTACAGAAGAATGACTGTACCAACTACAAATAACTATCATCCTACAACAAAAGGGATGGGAGTTCATTTGTATATAACACAATATGACAAAACTTTATTCCCTGATTTCTATATACAAATAGATGCAAGAGTGAATAATGCTTGGATTAATGAGGCTAGTCCACAGGAGCCTGGCATTGCGAACACATATTGGCATCTTGGAGGCCCAGACAGCCCTCCGCAGCAGCCAACAAGAGGTGGGATCTACTATAGAACTATTGTATTTGAAACTTCTTCTATTTCTCCAAATGACGGCATTTTGTATTCATCAACAGATGATATTAATGAGTTTTGCACAAGCAGTAGAGATAACCAAAATCTATCTTCTACTACGCTAAGTCTTGTTAAACCAATGCAAATTATGCCACCTCCTATTAATCCAATAGTTGGTAAGCCAAATATAATATTTTCTTCTGAAGATCACAATTTGGATTCATCGATTCATCAAGCAAACTATAATGCATATTTTAATGGACCATCTTGCGATCATATGATGTTTGCTGGTAGCGCATTAATGTTTAGACTTGGGTTATATGACAATTCAGCATCTTCTGAGGTTCTTCAGTTAAGAAAAACAAGAATGGCAAAGTTAGCAGGTTTGCATTTTATTGGTTATACAATAAAAGATACTGCAACAAGTTCTAGAGCAGTAAGAAACTGGTCTAATACAAGGTCATTTACTCCATCTAATATTTATTGTCCAACTATATCAGGAATTTATAGCAGGACTCAACATGATTTAGAGTATGCTGGTGCAGTTGACGCATTAATAAGTGCTTTTACAAATGGAACATATACTCCAAATACAATAGCAGGAGCTCCATTTGTACAGGGTGACAGTCAATACTATTTTAGTAATACTTGGTATGGACCTTATAGGCCAATTGGCTTTACTGCTGGTATGCCAGAAGGTGGTTTCCAGATTACACCATTTATGGGATTTAACCATAGCAAGAATCAAACTTTATTTATGGTATATCATCATAAAATGAGGTCAGCTAGAGAATTCCATAGAGTTTATTCTACATTAGGTACAAATTCAAATGGAACTGCAAGTTTTAGCCCTACATACGAATTTGGAGCACCATCTTCATATGAGTTCTGGGCTCGAAATAACTGGACTAAAAATACCACAGTGTTTG
>SXGR01210493.1_pt1 | contig 30987 bp, 24 predicted proteins | sample 3174711 | NCBI WGS metagenome assembly SXGR01 (sample SAMN11356860, study PRJNA531348) | freshwater metagenome | isolation source: freshwater sample F1-60 | place: China: Fuxian Lake, Yuxi | collected 2017-12-25 | reverse complement strand
GTCCATCCGCACGGACAATTGCCGATACTTTCTCCTGACCTGGGCGATGATGATCTTGAGCCGGATCCTTCGAGCTTATCTCTCGATCCGTTTCAAAAGCCAGCCTATTTGCTCAAGTTATTATTTCGCTCGCCCTTAGCTTTGTCCACGCTGAATTATTCACAATCGTCCTGGCACCTGAAAGCTCATGCAGAAGGTCATTCGGGCTCCGAAGAGACTCCATCATTTCGCGTCGGTTGTCCCGGCCTGCTGCAGCAACGTTTCCACTTCCTGGTTCTGGGGATGTCCCGCCGCAAGGGCTTTCTGATAATGCCATCGGGCAAGCGCAAGAAATGGGGGCTTCTGAGTTGCATAGACCACAGCAAGGTTATGGTGAGCACTGCCATAACCGGGGGAAATCTGGACGGCTTTGCGGAGCGCCGCCTCGGCGGCAACCCGCTGGCCTCTCTGACTCAGCGTGATTCCAAGATAATTCTGCGCCTCGGCATTCTGCGGGTCAGCCTGCGCGGCCTGGCTCAATGCGGCAAAAGCATCATCATACTTTGCCTGGCGAAAGCGAAGAATTCCCATCAACGTCATCGCATGTGAATCGTTTGGATCGGCGGCAAGCGCTCTCTTGACGGTGACATCAGCCTCTTCCCATTTGCGCTGCTCAATTTGTGTGGCGGCCATGTTGGAGAGGGTTGTTGAGCTCCGGTCGTCGAGCTTGAGAGCTTCCTGATACTTCTGTTCCGCCGCCGGGTAATTTCGCGTTGCGAAGGCGCGCTCCGCTTCCGCCAGCAACGGCGCCGCTCCAGCCGGGACATTCCGCTCCTGGGATGCCGAGGATTTCACAGCCTGTTGCTTCAACGGGCGCGCTTCCGGCTGGCGAAAGAGAGCCAGTTCCTCCTGGGTGTAAGGAATCTTCTGTGCCTCAAGGGCGGCCAGTCGCGCGCGAAGGGTGGCCAGTTCCCTGGCGGTCGGTTCAGCCGTCGTCGTCATTCTTTTTCTGCCACTCCCCTCGGATTTCTTGAGGCGATCCGCAAGCTCGTCCCGTTCACGCTCCAAACGCCGGGCGCGTTCGTTCGCTTTGACATCGGACGACTTGAGCTCCGAAGTGGCTTGAGCCAGCTGCTTTTGCAATAGTGAGCGGGCCTTGTCAGAATCTCCGCTTTCCTGCTGAAGCTTGGCGATGGTTCGAGCGCTTGCCTGAGCGGCATCACGGGCATCCTTGAGTTCCGCTTGAAGCTTCTCCGTCCGCCGATCTGAATCCTTGCTCTCCCTGGCTTGCGGGCGTGCTGCGAGCTGTTTCTTGAGAGATTCATTCTCGGTTCGGAGGCTCGCCACATCGCTTCCAACCGAGCGCTCCAGTTGCGCCACTCTGCCTGTCAGAATTTCCTTCTCACGCGCAAGCGCGGCGGCAACCTCCTGTTGCTGGATGAGTTTCCGATTTGCATCCGCCAGACTGCTTTTCAAAGATTCGACTGCGGCAGTGTCCTGGGTCGTTGATTTCTGAGTTCGTTCCTTGTCCAGGGCAAGTCGTAGTAGTTCGCGCTCCTTTTCTGTCGTTCTCAAGCGCTCCTCCACTCGCGCCAATTCACGGGGATCCACTCCGGCTGGCTGGGCGGTCAGTGCTTCTTTGAGTTTTGCCTCAAGAATTGCCTTTTCACCTTCCAGCCGGCGGAAAGCATCCTTCAGCGCAGCGATCTGGCTGTCACGCTCATCCACCACCGGAGCAACCACTGCCGGCGTGGGCTTTGGTAAATCGGTTTGAACAGCTCTGCCAATCTCCGGGATCGGGGTACCTCCCAACTTCTCGGTCAAATAGCGGAGACGAAATCTGACCACGGCGGGATTCCATGCGGGACTCTCGGACTGGAGTTTCTTGAGCGCGGTCGCAGCTTCCAGGTATTTCGTTTTCGCCAGTGGGGATTGACCTGAAACACTGAGGCGGTCGCCCTCCTGAATCACACCGTAAATCTTCACGTACAAATCATCTGTGCCATCAGCGAAGACGGAAGGCACAAGTATTCCGCAGGCAACCATGACAAGAAAGACAAGCTTCATAGATTTTATTTCGTTGGATAAGTAGGGACGTTGGCCTCGAAAAATCAAAGGACAATTTCACGGCGGAATTTCCAAGCGCTGCAAATTGACACGTTCCGATTGGATATGCTAGCTTCCGCGCCACAATCCGTCCCGGAGTGAAATGAATGCCTTTTTGGACCAGCAAGTATTGGTTCTAAACCGCCTGTGGCAGGCAGTGAATGTTTGCACAGCCCGGCGTGCGTTGACCCTCTTGTTCCAGGGCCAGGCTCAAGTCGTCTTCGGAGATAACGATGGATCCTTTCGGACGTTCAGCTTCGGCGAGTGGCATGACTTTTCCCAACAGGAACCCAGTGCTGAAAGCGTTCGTACGGTGTCGTTCAAGATCCGGGTCCCACGTGTGATCATGCTTTTGATTTTCGACCGCCTGCCAAAGAAGGAAGTCAAATTCACCCGCTTGAACATTTTCGACCGCGACAAGAACCTCTGCCAGTACTGTGGCCACACTTTCGACCGAAAGGATCTGAATCTCGACCACGTGATTCCCCGCGATCGAGGGGGCCCCACCACGTGGGAAAACATCGTGTGCTCATGCATTCCTTGTAACACGCGGAAAGCGAATCGCACCCCTCAGGAAGCCGGGATGCATCTGGTCAAGAAGCCCAAGCGACCCAAATGGCGCCCGTTCGTCCAGGTCAATGTTGGATTGCACTATCACGATAGCTGGAAGCATTTCCTGGATATCGCCTATTGGAACGTTGAACTCGGGGAAGAGTCGTAGATTCGGGCCGTCCTCAGCTACACATTTCTTGATCCTTCAGTGGACGACTCACTGAAGAATTAAGGAGGACCAAGGAGGACTTCTGACAAGGGTGGAGCTATCCGTCGCTCTCCTCCTTGCATGCGCTCAAATCATCAAAGTCCGCGGTAACTGGATCCCATCGATAGCATTCGAGCAATCTGATCATTCGAAAACGTGTTCATGCAGTTGTCATCCGTGTAATCCATGAAGTTCAGGATCGGATCCAGGCCGGCGCTCGAACAAGTATCACGACCCGTTGGGCACCCAAACGCCGCCGAAGCCTCCGCAGGAGTATCGCTCACATAATCACCGTTCCCGTTGCACCCGCCTTGAAACGTGTGGTAGAGCCCCAGCCAATGTCCGACTTCGTGAGTCGCGGTATCACCTTTGTTGTACGGTGCTGCCGTGCCGCCGGGCAATGATGAGTAAAGGACGACCACTCCATCCTGTCTGGCTTGCGAGGTGTAATTCCATGGGAAGGTCGCCCATCCCAGGTAGCCCTGACTGGGGCTTGTTGTATAGATATTGAGTGCATTGGCGCCGCCCTTCCTCAATGTCTGTTTCATCTTTCGTTCGTTCCCGGAGCCGGGGCCGGCAGTGAACCAGGCGTTATTGACCGTGGTATCAAGCCCCTTAAGCAGGAACGAGTATCCAGTGCCGGAGAAAGCCGCTGCCAGGATGCCGATCTGGTCGTCAATCTGTGACTGTGTGACCACCCCTGAGCCGCTGGTATTCTTGATCACGTGCACATACACATCAACAGTCTTGGTTCCAGCCGCAAGCACCTGGGCCAATTCCTGATCCGATACCTGATCTGGTTTGCCTCTGTTCAATAAACTCTTCAAAGCACGCTTGTACTCGTTATGCACGGCTTCGACAGCTTGCGCTTCGCCGTCATCCACCTCGCGGGTCGTGCAGCGCGCGCCGGCATTCACGAACACTCCTTGATCCGGCCACGCGACTCCGTTCAGAACGAACGGTGCAGCCCCGTGCGAATGCTCACCTGCTGCTGCGACCCCGACAGATGATTGAGCAAGCGACTGGCAGCACGTGGCCAACAAAAAACCTGTCAAGCCTGCTTGAGTGAGAAATCTCTGATAGTGCGTCTTGGTTGAGTTCACGGATTGCACTCTACATGACTCCCGGCTTCCTACAACCCCATCTTTTATGCTCCTTGTTAGACCTCCGTCGCTACACCTGCGGTAGATTCATCAAGAAGCGCCATGTCCTGGACATCCCGGCTTCACCGACGAACGGCAGTCTTCCGGCATGTCCTTATCCAGACCATTCATCAAGCCGACAATGACCCTCCCGAAGAACGGTGAGCTTGCCGCTGGTTCATCCAAGCTCTCAGCAACAGTGCGAGAACCACGATACCAAGAGCCCACCAGTGCGCCTGGCGGAACATCAGATCCACAAAATCGACGTGCCATTGTGAGAGGAACCAGTCCTTCGCGATTTGAGTATTGGCTTCCGTCGCACTGGCGACAATGCCCACCGCGTAGTCATGGGCCACGGCGGCGAAGCCTGCCGCACTCTTCACTCCCGCAGCCGCGCAGCCGACGGCCCACCAGCCGAAAGCGAGGCTGCCGAGGGCAAACACGCCGAAGGCGACGCCCCAAAACACGCTTAAACTCAACACCCCCACGGTGACGGCACCGACGGCAACCGGAGCGACCGCGACTCCACCACACGCGACGAACGGGCTCACTGCAATGTCGCCTACTGCGATCCAACCGCTGACCGTGCGCGGTCGATACCAATCCGAACTGTTGCCACCCCAGGCTGCGGCGAACAGTGGCAGACCGAGGATCCGACTCTTGGTCTCAAAGTATTTTGGGAGGCGCAACTTTTTGCCTTGAGCAGCCAGCAGTTTGGCATAGGCCTCGTCTGTGGTGTTGGTCACGATTCGAATGCGTCTTACTTCACGATCCATCTGGTGGCACATCCACATGATCCCGCCCACCAAAACCGCCGTCCAGACACTGACCGCGAACACCAGCCACGCCGCGGAAGCAGTGTAGAGCTTGCCAGCCTGACTTAAGACCGCGACCAGCCCGATGATCATGACGAAGCAGAAGACGATGATCCTGTATCTCGCGTAGCGGAGGATGCAGTCGCGCTCCTGTTTGGAACGCGCAGTCGAGGCCGCCGCTGTCGTTCCCATATACGCGCAAGCGAGGCCGATGAGCGGCCCAACCAAGGCACCCAGGCCAAGCTTGGCAAGCAGCCCTTTTCCAGCGCTGCCCGCACCGACACCAGTGGCTGCTCCCGCTGCGAGTGCCGCGCTGGCGGTTGAAGTGGACATCAGTGGCAACGCCACCAGCACGCCGACTGTGAATGCCGCGCCAGGTCGGGTTCGTGTGAGTGTGGATTCCACGACGGTCGCAAGTTCCTCGCGCAACATGGAGCGTCCTCGGGAGAGTCGTTGCTTCACTGCTTCCTCGGAGAGCCCCAATGAACTTGCCACCTCGGCGATCGATTGGCCTTGCCTATAGAAAAGCACCATTGGCTCGCGGTATGTTTCCGACAACCCGGCGAGTGAACGCCAGAGCAACTTCGCCTCATCATCGGAAACCGCTTGTGCCGAGGGATCGGCGTCGAGCGCCGGGGATTCCGCCACCATGTCCAGGGATTCAGCAGGACCCCCGCGTCGATGCTCGCGACGAGCCGCGTTCGCGGCCAGGTTTCGGACGATGCCGCAAAGCCAGGCGCGAAGTCTGGCGGGTTCACGCAACTCACCCAGCTTCTGCCAGGCCGTGATGAATGTGTCCTGGGCAAGATCTTCGGAACGCGACAAATTGCCGCACGCGCTGTAGGCGAGTGAGCAGACCAGCGTTTGGTAACGCTCAACAATCCGTCCAAACGCTTCGCGATCGCCACTGCGGGATTGTTGCCAAAGTTGTTCGTCAGATATCACGGTTTCAGAAGCTGGATGTATAGTCATCACGCATCTGTGGCCGCGAAAGTCAAAAAGGTGACAGGAAATGATGTGCAAGCCAGGCAGTGTTGTGGAGAACACAGCAGGCCGGCCCAGTTTTCCGAAGAGGCTTGGCGATTCATGGCGGCACTGCTTAAGCACCGGTCGTTGAGCACCTCACAACGTCATGGAATGAACCGCACTTTCAAACCCATCGGTCTGGCCGCATGAATACTCCCGCGCAGATCAACAAGTTGTTATCTCTTCCTCCGGGATCAGGGCCTATCTCTCAAGCGTCACATCCCCTCCGATGATCCGTTCCAGGCGTCCGTGCTCCGTGCGGAGAATCAGCGCGCCATCACTGTCCAGTGATTCCGCGCGCCCGCGGATCACGCGCTCGCCCATGCGGATGTTGACGTTCTTGCCGATCGTGGCGCAAAGCTCTTCCCACTCATCGGCGATGGTTTCAAATCGCCCCGCGCGAAGTCGCGAGTAGTCGTGATCCAGCTCCTCCAGAATGGCGGCAGCAAGTTCGCCACGATGCCATGACTTGCCAGATTCCAGCTTGAGCGAAGTCCCAACTTTGCGAAGTTCAGCCGGGAAATCAGACTCCCTCATATTCACATCCAGCCCGATCCCCAGGACTATGAAGCGCACGCGATCGACTTCAGCGCTCAGCTCCATCAAGCTGCCCGCCACTTTCCGCCCGTTTACAAGCAGGTCATTGGGCCACTTTATTTCGACAGCCACACCCGTATGCTTGCGCAAGGCGCGCGCCAGCCCGGTCGCCGCAAGAATGGTCACTTGCGTCGCTTCGTCGGAACGCAGGTCAGGCCGGAGCAACACTGAAAACCAAAGTCCCTTCTTTCCAGGAGACAACCATTTTCTTCCCAGCCTCCCCCGGCCCTTGGTTTGCGTTTCGGCAAACACGGCTACTCCCTCCTTCACTCCATCGCGCGCCAGCTTCTCCACAATGTCATTCGTGGACGTCGTCTCTTGAAAGACACGAATATCCCGGCCGATCACGCGAGTCTTTCCCAGACGGGATAGGATATCATCGGCCAGCAGGACGTCCGGCACATGGAGCAAACGGTATCCTTCGTGCGGACTTGCCTCGATCTCGTAACCAAGAGAGCGGAGTTCCTCGATGTTGGCCCACACTGCCGCGCGCGTTACGCCGAGTTGTGTCGCGAGTTCGCCTCCCGAGACGGAGCCGCGGTCGGCAAGGCGGAGCGCTTTTAGAATTTCGGCGGTCGCAGTCATGAGATCAGTGCAGTGTCAAAATCCAGCGCGATGTCCACCGCGCGAGCAGAGTGCGTCAGGGCGCCAACGGAAATGAAATCCACGCCCGTCTCCGCAATTGCCCGGACCGTCGAAAGGTTCACTGCTCCACTCGCCTCCAGTCTGCAGCGCCCCCGGTTCAATGAAACAGCGGCGCGCAATTGCTCAAGGTTCATGTTGTCCAAAAGCACAATGTCGGCCCGGGCTTCCAGGGCTTGCTCGACCTGATCCAAGGTGTCCGCCTCGACCTCCACTTTCAGGGATGGGTATTGTTTGCGTGCTCGCCGGACTGCCCCTATCACTGGATTTGGTTTCTCGTCATGAAGCGCGGCGAGGTGATTGTCCTTGATCAACACCATGTCGAACAGGCCTTCACGATGGTTTTGGCCACCCCCCGCAGCCACGGCATATTTTTCAAAGCGCCGCCAGCCCGGAGTGGTCTTGCGCGTATCAAGGATCCTCGCGTTGGTGTCCCTGATGGCTTCGACAAACTGCGCCGTAAGTGTGGCAACGCCGGAAAGGCGTTGAACAAAATTCAAGGCGACACGTTCAGCGGTCAAAATCGCACGCGCCTGGCCGGTCAAGGAAAGGAGTTGTCCGCCCTGGGCTAATTTCTCACCATCACGTGCCATCCGTCGCACTTCAAGGTCAGTGGACATTTCTCGAAACGCGGCTTCTGCAAATGCCAGACCGCATGCCACCAAAGGTTCTCTGGCGACCATTCGTGCGCGCGCTGTGGCTGTCTCCGGCACCGTCGCGAGAGTTGTGGCATCGCCCGATCCCACATCCTCGTCCAGCGCGCGGCGGACAGCGTCGCGAATCTCTTCAGTGCCCAATACGATCACGTGGACGAAGATGGATGAAGCCAAAGGCTGGATGAAGGAAAAACTGACTAAATACGGCCGATGTGACAGCCTCTTTTCATGATGACCAACAACAGCCTCCGATATGGCCTGATTTCACTGCTCGCAGTCCTTGTATTGCCGCTCTGTCATCTGACTGCCGCCGATCGCCCGATCACCCGGCAATCAAAATGGGAACCGGACATCGCTGCATTTGAAGCTGCCGATCGCACCAACCCGCCGCCAAAGAAGGCGATTCTGTTCATTGGAAGTTCAAGCATCCGGCTTTGGAAGAGCCTCGCCCAGGACTTCCCCAGGCACAACGTCCTCAACCGCGGCTTCGGCGGGTCCGAGATTGCCGACTCTGTGCAATTTGCCGAACGCATCGTGATTCCGTACCAGCCCCGGCTGATTGTCCTGTATGCGGGCGGCAATGACATCAATGGGGGCAAGAGTTCCGAGCAAGTCTTCGCGGATTTCAAAACCTTCGTCGCAAAAGTTCACGAGAAATTGCCACGCACACGCATCGCCTATATTTCCATCGCCCCGAATCCAGCGCGGTGGGCGCAGGTCGAACGGGTGCGCGCCACGAACAAATTGATCGCGGATTACGTGAAGAAGAATCCCCGTCGGCTCGACTTTATTGATGTGTTTCCCCACATGCTGGGAGCGGATGGTCTGCCGAAGCCTGACATTTTTGTCGAGGATCGGCTCCACATGAACGCGAATGGTTACAAGCTGTGGACCGCGCTTGTTCAGAAGCATCTCGGAGCCGCTGACAAGCCAGTGCGGAAGCAAGGGCGTTGAAGGTGGCACGCGTTGCGCTGCGATGAGTAGCGCCGGGTTCCGTGGCACAACGGTGCTGCCAACGCTCCTGACCCATCGGGCACCGCCCGCTGAACGGGGGGCGGAGTTGTCGCAACGCGACAACCGCTACCAACAACTTCGAGATGCACCGTGAAGGAATTGGGCGCTAAAATTTTTGTGGAAGCCGTTCAGTCCTCGTGCATCTTACTCGCATGGCCAATATCATCCTGCATCCTGACTGGTACATTCCGGAAGGTCTTGTCACTCCGGAATCCACGTTTCTCAACCGTCGCCGATTCCTGGCGAGCATGGGAATGGCGGGCGCCGGCCTGATGTCCACCACTGGAATCGGCTGTGCAAAAGACGAATCCACTTCCGCGACGAAGCCGACCGCCGGCGTCTCTGCCGCTGCGAAGTATCCGGCAAGGCGGAACCCTCTGTTCAACCCCAAGTTGGAGCTGACCAACGAAGAATCTGCGGCAAGCCTGAACAATTTCTACGAGTTTCTCCCGAACCGCGCTGCTGACATCCGCAAGCTCACGGGCAAATTCGTCACATCACCCTGGCCCGTCGAGATCAAGGGATTGGTGGACAAGCCGATGACGGTCGATGCCGCTGAACTGGTCTCCATGTTCGATCTTGAAGAGCGAGTGTATCGCTTCCGCTGCGTCGAGGCCTGGGCGATGATTGTGCCGTGGACCGGCTTTCCATTGAGCAAATTGATTGAGAAGGTATCGCCAAAGGCTGAAGCGAAGTTTGTTCGCTTCGAGACTTTCAACCGTCCCGATCAGGCGCCAGGGATGGCTCGAACTCTCAATAACTATCCGTGGCCGTATTTCGATGGCCTCCGCATGGATGAGGCGCTTCATCCGCTCACGATGGTCGTCACGGGCATCTATGGCAAACCGCTGCCCAAGCAGCACGGAGCACCCATCCGCATCATCGTGCCGTGGAAGTACGGCTACAAGAGCATCAAATCGATCGTGAAGATGGAATTCATCGACAAGCAACCGAAGATATTTTGGGAAGTGCTGCAACCAGCCGAGTATCCCTTCGAGTCGAACGTCGATCCCGGCGTGCCCCATCCTCGCTGGTCACAAGCCACCGAGCGCCTGATCGACAGCGGTGATCGTGTGAAGACACTTCCGTACAACGGCTACGCCGACGACGTGGCAAAGCTCTACGCGAAGAAATAGCCAAAAGTTCGGCAAACCTGCCTTGCCGCTCCTCTCTCCCCGGCGGCGGATTCCTGTTGGAGGCTGCTATGCCAGCAGCTTCGCTAGTTGTTTCCCGAGCTGCTTTGCACAAGCTTGAACGACCGTGGCCGATGTCAAATCTCCGGCCAGCCAGGGAATGGAAACGAACCTGGCCGACGGCTCGCATTCTCGCAGGAGGATTTCGTTCGTCTCTGACGAGTCATCTGCTTCCTTGCATCCCATCAATGCCACTCGAGGTCCGGCCGTTCTGAGCTGTCGCAGTGCTCCGGTTGTAAGAAGCGTGTGATTGATCACGCCCAGTTTGTTCCGAGCCGCGATTACGACTTCGCCTCGCAGACGGTGAATCAATCCCGGCAGGTTAAACCCAACTCCCAGTGGAGCCAGCAGCCCGCCCGCACCCTCGATCAACAAGACATCGCATCGCTTGCTGACTTGCTGAATCCTGGCCAGCACGTCCGCGATCTGGACACGCTTTCGTTCCAGCCGCGCCGAAATGAGTGGAGCGAGCGGCCTGCGGAAGTGGAACGGGTTCACTTCAGCGAGGGTCATTTCCCGCCCGGCAATTTCCTGGAGCAACTTCGCATCATCGCGGTCTCCCGTGCTGAATGGTTTCATCGCGAGCGCATTCACACGATGATGGCGAAGATGAGCCAGCAGCAGGCTGGTCAGAACCGTCTTGCCGGCCCCGGTGTCCGTGCCGGTGATGAAGATGATCCGGCATCGCGGCTTTCGTTTGTTCAGGTTGCTCACTCCCGACGGGTCTCCTATTTCCAGTGGAAGTATTGTATCTGCACATCACGTGGTGCGGCGGCATTGCGCCGCAGGAGCGCCACGAATTGTCGCTTGAGACCGCCGATCCGGGCTTCAACTGTCACTTCAAACGTGTAGCTTCTCACACCAAGAAATCCCTGTACGCCCGAGATGAATTGCGGATGCATTCCCGGCACGTTGATCAATTCGCCCGGCGACCGGAAGGGAATGTCATCCTCGGTTCCATCCGTGCCGTCCAACCCCGCGCGTGTCATGATGATTCCCTGCGCCAGCGCTGAATCCACACCTGGAATCAATTGAAGGACCGCTGCGGAAGCTGTGTTGATGTTGATCGTGCCGAATGAAATCGGCGTGAAGAAATCAACCAGACCGGCTGCTCCCGATGATTCCGTCATAGACCCCGGCGAATCAAAGGAGGGACTCACAAATGCCTGGTTTGCCCGTTGCAGTCCCATCGGTCCCCAGTACATTTCCTCAGTGATGCCGCGGATGAGCCGCAGTTCAGAGATGTCGTCCATCGGTCCGTTCTTGGCAATGTAGGGGGCGAAGCCAGGGTTCGGCGTGGCGGCGTAATCCGCGCTCTCAGCGCCGGTCATGCGCGGGTTGTCATCCGGATCGCGCCAGTCCATGAAGGCGTTGACGACCGGCATGGATTCCGAGGGCTCCAATCCAACCGCTATCAATCCCTGCTGAAGAATGCTTTCGTTGATGACGTTCACATTAAATTTCCGTTCCGTGTCCGTGATCTTGACGGAGAACATACCTCGCCCAAGTTCCTGGTTAACGAGCGAAATAGCCATCAACGCTTCGTTCGTGCCTTTCGGTCCGCCAGCCCATTTTTGGTTGAGTGAATCCCAGGGTTCCTGCGGAAGGGCCGCGCCCTGTGAGATGACATAGCGCGCGAGCTCGACTCCCGAGCGTCCCATCCATTCGAGTTCCGAATCAAATGAACCGTTCTGCGCGAGGCGAGTCTCGACTTTCATCGAATACGCCAGACCACCTGCCATCACGCCCAGCACCACGATGACGATCATCACGATGATCATCGCAATGCCGCGGCGGTTTGGTGAAAGATGGATCTTCACGCTTGTGAATAGTTGATCAGGGTCTCCGGGGTGGATTTGCGCCTGGATTGTTCACGGGGGGAGTGCCTGGAGGTGGTGTGCCCGGTCGGTTCCCGCCGCGATTCGCAGGGACCTGCGCTTCTCGCGGGATCGCGGTCGAGGCGATGTACACCGTTTTGCTGATCAACTCGTCCGCGTCGATCCGTCCGCGCTTGGGATCACCCAATGCCAGTTCCACTCGGACCATGCGTGGAAGCCGGTTGGTCCAGAGCCATTCTTCCACCCATTCGTGAGTGTTGGTTTCCCAGAAGTAGGCTTTGAATTCCCGGATGCTTGGCGCGAGCACGATGTAGTAAGGTTCGGTCGCGGTTTCCGGCGGCTCGAGCACCGGCCTTTGGAAGAGCACAAGCTGGTTCCGGCCACTCTTGTCCGGTTCGACGCTGAACGTGACCCGTCGCACGGATTGATCGCCAAAAAGTCCGCTCCCAGGAAATGACGGCGGTAAATGGGAAACAAAACTCAGCGACGCAAACTCTCCGGAAGTGTCCGCCATGAAGGCGTAATGCCGCAGATTGGCGAGAAACAATTCGGTCGAGCCGAGAGATTGTTCGAGAGCGTTGACGGTGATCCTCCCGCGTTGCGCTTCTGCGGCGGCGGCGTGGCCCAACTGTGTGCCGCGCAGGATCGCTGACCAGCTTGAATAGATCGCGATCAGCACCATGCTGAAAATCGTGATGGAAACCATCACCTCCAGCATGGTGAAACCTCCGTCCCGCACTCCGCTGCACAGGGGGCTTTCTCGGTGGGATTTGTTCAGGGTAATTTTGCCAGGACAGAAGTTCTTCTCCGATGATGCCGCAATCTTGATCCCGCTCTCGTTCTTAATCTCTTTTGCCGGGAGATTATGATTAAGATTATGATCACGACACTGCCTGCTGCCCGCGCTCTGAGACATTTTCATCGCCGCATTCCTCCGATGCGTGATCCAGCCGATGTCGGTCGATAGACCAGGATGCTTAACGTCTCGACGGTCGATGGCCCACGCGAGCGGCGATTAGGGGGCGGAGCGGTGACGAAGAAATCGACCCGATACAAACCATTCGAGGACACTTCCCGTATGTCTCTTGTCCATGTTACTCCAGGGTAAATATCGCCAAAATCGCCCGAGTCGGAACCTTCCTCGAGTCTGTTCGTGAGACACAGCTCGGCCGCCAGCCCTCCGATATCCACGTGTTGCCGTTGAAGTCGCGCTGCGGCACTCAGGCTTTGTGAAGTCAGACTCAGAATCGCGAAAGTTGCCATGAAGAAGAGCGCCATCGCGATCATCACTTCCACCAGACTAAACGCTTCGTCGTGGTCAACGTTCCCGCCGGAGTTGTGAGTCTGGCATTTCATCGGATTACCTGTGAGTTTGCCAGGCCCGTCACCACATCGAGGCTTACCTTTCGCTCTCCTTGGGAGGAGAAGAACATGATTGTGAACTCATCACTCGTGCCGTTGGGGAAGAATCGCACCCGCACTTCCGGAAATTCCATCTGATCCTTGAAATTCACCGCCAGCACACGAATTGCGATGTCGTCGTCCAAAGTGGCACCAAACGACCTGGGCGGTGGTCGTGGCGGTGTGACCTCCTGGAAATCACCTGTCGTCGATGTGTTCTGGCCATCCATGTTTTTCAAAGGTTCAACCGAGATTTGTCCCCCTTCAGCCCGAATCGCGAGTTCCATTGGGAGCCCGCTGAGAATCGCCTGGGCTCGGGCATGGCTGCACGCCTCCATCAAATCCGATTCCGCTTTGCGCAGCCCTTCTTTCTTCATTGCGCGCGCGATCGATGGGATTCCCATTGCCAGCACAATCGAAAGGATGCCCACCACCACCATCAATTCTATGAGGGTGAAACCGCGGCTCGCGGTGGAATAGCCGGCTCTGCCAGGTCCACAGGCTTGATTCGTACCCATGGTTGGGGGATTCAACCCGCTCCAGAACTGCGCCTCCGATGGGCCGCTTCGATAAAGCTCGGATCGATTGAAACCGTGACTTCGGGTCAACACGGCATGGAAGTCTCGGATGTTCATCGTCATCAACGCGCGATGTTGGCGGTTATCGCGAACATGGCCGAGAGCACACTGAAGAGCAGGAAACCCACGCCCATCGCCATCATGATGATCATCGCCGGCTCGATCAGATTCGTCACCACCTTCAATGCGATGGTCAGTTCGTTTTCGTAGGTGTTTGCGACGTTCCGCAATGCTCCTGGAACATCGCCGGTTTCTTCGCCGATCTTCAGCAGATCAATCATGAGTTGTGGGAAAATCCTGCTGCCCGCCAGCGGCTGCGCGATTGTCTTGCCGTCCGTTACAGCTTCCCGCGTCCTGGCGATCGCCTCCTTGAGGATCACGTTTGGAATCACCTGCTCGGTGATCTTCAGCGCCGTCAGCACCGGCACTCCATTCTCGAGCAGCGTAGAGAGAGTCCTCGCGAACTGCCCGAAAAGGTTCAGCTTGAAAACTTTTCCGATCACCGGCGCGCTCATTTTCCAGCCATCAATCCGCCGCCGTCCGGCCTGCGTCGCGCGAAAGCGCAGGAACAGAATCGTCACGGCGACGATCACCATGCCGATGATCATGAGGTAAAGAGGGTTGCTGAAAATATCGCTGATCGTCACGAGCAGTTGCGTGGCGGGAGGCAGTTCGACGTTCATGCCTTTGAAGATCGAGAGGAAGCGCGGCAGCATGAAGGTCATGAAAAAGATGATGATCGCCACGCCGACGCAGCCGACAATCGCCGGGTAAATCAAAGCGGAAACAAACTTGGACTGCACTTCTGCAAAACGGTCGAAGTGCTGGTGCATCCGGTTGAGCACCTCCACAAGCGCGCCGCTCTGTTCGCCCGCCCGCACCATGTTGATGTAGAGCTCTGAAAAAATCACAGGCTGTTTCGACATCGAATCCGAGAGGCTTCTGCCTTCCATCACATCCTGCTTGAGCTGCTTGCTCACGTCGGACGGAATGCCCTTTGATTCGAGATGTGTCATGCTGTTCAGCGCCACCGTCAGTGGCATGCCCGACACAAGGAGGTTTGAAAGTTGCTGGGTGTAGGTGGCAATTTCGCGCAACTTTGGCTTGCGTTGTTTTGTGAAATAATCACGCAGAGCCTGTGGCAACAATCCCGAACTCGCCGGCTGGTTATCCGGCGACTCATTGCGCTTCACGTTCGCCGCAGAGCCCTTTGATGCCTCGATCGTCACTGGGAGGAGACCCAGTTTCTCAATCTGCAGGAGCGCCGCCGAGCGATCCTGAACATCCAGGACACCCTGCACCACCTCGCCAGTCCGGCGCCGTGCTTTGTATGAAAACTGTGCCATAACTCAGAACTCAATAACCATGTAGCTGCGAAAGTTGCCTGTCCCAAGGCAAATACTCAAGAAGTGCTCGTAATCTGAATATGTCTCTCGAGGGAGTTCCGCTACTCTTGCCGAAGGATTCGTTCAAAAGGACTTGGCTCGATCCGACTGATTCACTGTATCTTTCCGGGAAAAGGAGATTCCAACTGATTATCAGGTGGTCGCTCACACACCCTGCGCGAGGTGAGACTGCCAACTCGCAAACCTCGCACTCCGCCCGGCAGCCATTCGCTGGGTAGATTGTTCAAGATCACCAACAGTGCCGCTGTTGGATGGCGCAGAAGGGCGAAATGAATAGCGCACGTCCTTGCAACCGAAATCAGCGGATGGAGGGTGACGGTGAGAACTGTACATGCAACAGGCCACCATCGCTGGTGGCCTGCATTTTTAAGACTATGTGCTGTGGAGACTAGTTTTCTAGCTTGCGTTTGACCGCACTCATTACCGCGAAGGCTGCTCCCACGAGGATGAGTGTCGAGCCACCATCCGGCACTTCGGTTGTGCCGGGCTCACCTAGAATGCCAGCGTGGGAAGTCCCTTGGTATTTGTTGTTTTGGTTCCTGATACCAGCCGATCCTCCGTCATTCCAAAGGGTAATTGAGTCAAATGTACCTGCATTAAACGCAGTTAGATCGACTGAGTCCCACAACAGGTATTTGTTTGACGCCTTCAGGAACGCGGAAGTCAGGTCAGGCTGCGGGTTGCTACCGAATGAGATCTTCACCCAGAATCCAGTGTTTTCATTACCCCCTAGAGTTGAGGAAAAATCCCCTGCAGATGTTCCACTTTCAGCACCGGCTCCCGAAACCTCATAGAAAGAGGATGTAGTATTACCAACGATCTTGGATGCATCTACAGCGTGAAGGTCGAAGTTGACGGCGCTGGCGTTAGAAGCCAGTCCGGCGATCATCGCTGTTGTTACAATTGTTGGTAAAATTCTCATAGACAATTTGAATAGTTCGCTTCGCAGTTTGTTTATTATCCTTAAATCGGCGCCCTGAGTTCCAAATTCAGCACGACCTTAACCTGTCTAAGCTCATGTTGTGCCATCGGTTCTCGATGTTCAGTAGCCGATTCGCATCTCATTGAACTAGAACGCGTAATGTTCCTATTGGTGAAATGGTTATCATCGCGAAGGCATTGAGCGACTTCCGAAAGTGTCGGAGGAGCTTACACTTCCATCTTCTAACTCATTCACCAGGCTCAGAAATCCTGACCCCATGAACTGAGGTGACCCCGTGAATTCAAAGCGACCGCGAATTGGGGAATGAATTCGTGGTCGTTTTGAATTCGCGGGGATAACACCGGCCCTCTTCAATTCCAACTCCCAGTGAAGTTCAGCTTCACGAGACAGGAAATCTGAGGCTGGGGAGAAATGAATTGCCATCGCGAATTGCCCATTCCGTCTTCTGTTCACAAGAGGTGAGGGTTTGCCGGTTAAGGTGATCTTCCACGCGGCGGAGCTTTTAGTTTTGGAATCAAAGTGTGAGGTGTTTGTTTCGTAATTGATGACAGCCTTGCTTCCGATGCCGGGGAAAATATTTCCAAATCGTGGAAACCATCGTCTTCAGCTCGAAGATCGGTCTTCACCCGCGGTGGACCAAGTTTTCAGGCTCGAACATTGTCAAATTGTCATGGACTCAGGCTTCTGTTATACGGTCGGGCACCATGCGAGTTCTGCATACCCAAAAAAACATCTCCGAGTTCATTGGTGGCATTGTACTGCTGTTCGTCATCGCTTGCTTTATCGCTCAAGAAGCCACAGCCGCTGACTCTGCGTCCGGCGCTGATACCAACAGCGTCCTTCTCACAATTGAAGGCAAAGTAGAGCTGCTTCGTTTTGGTGCCACGGATTGGACTGCCGCGGAAACCAACAAGGTGCTCAAGGCGGGCGACCAGGTGCGTACGGCATTCCGCAGCCGCGCCACGTTGCGTTTATCCGACCTCACTGTAATGAGAATGAACCAGCTCACGACACTCTTGATCCAGGCACCCAAAGGCACAGGCGGCAAACCAGGGCTCGATCTGAAGGCCGGCGCTGGCTATTTCTTCGGTCGGGACAGACCCAGCGAGAGCGAGTTCCGCACGCCCCAAACTTCCGGAGCCATCCTTGGAACCGAATTCGCGCTCGAAGTCACGCCCGATGGACGCACGATCGTCACTCTTATTGACGGCGTTGTTCAACTCAACGCCGAACAGGGGCAGCTTCAGCTCAACAGCGGCGAACAGGGTCTGGTGCAGGCCGGCCAGCCACCGCGCAAGACATCTGTGATTGACGCCAACAGCATCATCCAGTGGTCCCTTTATTATCCTGCGATTCTCGATCCATCCGAACTGGGGCTCTCCGCCGCCGAGCAACAAGCGCTCGCCACATCGCTCACCGCCTACCGAGTTGGAAGCCTGCCCTCTGCGCTAGCAAGTTATCCGGAGGGTCGCACTCCGGCATCAACGCAGGAACGTATTTACCTGGCCCAACTCGTTCTCGCCGCCGGACAGGTCACGCAGGCTGAGGAACAACTCAGTCAGATCAACCCGGGTGGCGACCAGAACCAGCGCCTCGGAGCAGCGTTGCGCCTGATGATTGCTGCGGTGAAAGGCCAGGAACAATCGCAAAGCTCCGCGCTATCTGGCGCCCTGGCCACCGAACTTCTTGCAGCGTCCTACTACCACCAATCACGTTTCAAATTGACCGAAGCGCTCACAGCCGCTCGCGCTGCCACTGTCAGGTCTGCCGATTTCGGCTACGCTTGGGAGCGGGTTGCGGAACTGGAGTTTGGCCACGGTCGGGCAGACGCCACCGCCGCCGCCCTCGACAAAGCGCTCCAACTCTCGCCGCGCAATGCCCAGGGCATCGCGTTGAAAGGATTCGTCCTCGCGGCTCAGAACAAGATCGCCGCCTCGCAAGAAACATTCGATGCGGCCATTGCTGTTGACGGAGCGCTGGGCAATTCATGGCTCGGTCGTGGCTTGACGAAGATCCGACAGGGTCGCTCCAACGAAGGCCGCCTTGATTTGCAGGTTGCCGCCACGCTCGAACCCCAGCGCGCTTTGCTCCGCAGTTACCTTGGCAAGGCATTCGGCAACGCCGGCGACCCGCGTCGGGCCGCTCACGAACTTGAGCTGGCCAAGAAGTTCGACCCCAACGACCCAACCTCCTGGCTTTACTCTGCGCTGATTGCGCAGCAACAAAACGAGATCAATCGTGGTGTGAGCGATCTCGAAAAGTCCCAGGAGTTGAATGACAATCGCCGCCTCTTCCGCTCGCGGCTGTTGCTCGACCAGGACCGCGCCGTGCGGGGCGCGAATCTCGCATCTCTTTACCGGGATGCGGGCATGAACGACCTCGCGCGTCGCGAAGCTGCCAGGGCCGTCGATGCCAATTACGCGAATTACTCCGCGCACCTTTTCCTCGCGGAAACCTACGATGCCTTGCGCGATCCAAATCAAGTCAATCTCCGGTACGAAGCTCCGTGGCTGAACGAGCTTCTCCTGGCGAACCTCCTCGCGCCCGTCGGGGCCGGTCCACTCTCGCAAAATGTTTCCCAGCAGGAATACTCGCGCCTGCTCGAACGCGACCGCCTTGGCGTCAGTGCCAGCACCGAGTACCTGAGCCGTGGCGAGTGGAACCATTACAGCTCGCAGTTCGGAACTTTCGGTAACACCAGCTACGCCATCGACGCTGAGTACCACACCTCACCGGGCCAGCGTTTGAACAACGACAGGGAGCAACTCACACTCTACGGAAAGTTCAAACAACAGCTCACACCCCAGGACTCGCTCCTCATCCAAACGATTTATTACGACGCGGAAGCAGGAGATCTTGCCCAGTATTACGACCCGGCCACCGCGAGCCCGACGCTACGGCTCAGGGAACAACAGGAGCCGAATGTCCTCGCCGGCTGGCATCACGAATGGTCTCCGGAAAGCCACACGATCCTGCTGGTGGGGCGACTGCATGATGATTTCTCACTCGCGGATCCCACCGGCTCCACGTTGACGTTTAATCGAAACACGAACGGAATTGTGACGAGCGTCGTGCCACGCGGATTCTCGCTCAACTTCGGCAGCCAGCTCGAGGCGTTCACCAGTGAACTCCAGCACATCCTGCAAAAGGGCAATCACACGCTGATAGCCGGCGGACGCGCCCAGTTGGGCTCTTTCGACAACCAGGCTTCTCTGAGGATTCGCGGATTCCCAGGTCCAGATGTGTTCGCGCCCACGACGAACAATTTCGAATACCTTCTCCGCCGTTTCTCTGTTTATGTCTATGACCACTGGCAGATACTCGACTCGTTGCGGCTCACGGCGGGGCTGACGTTTGATCACCTGCAATATCCTGGCAACAGCGAGATTCCGCCGTTGTCCAGGGACGATAAGTTAAGCGAGGACAAGATTTCTCCCAAAGCCGCCATCGAATGGTCGCCCACCCGGGAAGTCACGGTTCGAGGCGCCTACACCCGGTCACTTGGTGGCATTTTCTTTGATCAGAGCGTACGTCTGGAGCCAACCCAACTGGCCGGTTTCAACCAGACGTTTCGCAGCTTGATACCGGAGTCTGTGGCAGGCCTTGTGCCAGGTACCGAGTTCGAGACGGGCGGGGCGGCCATTGATCTCAAGCTCCCGACGCGAACCTACTTGAGTGTAGTGGGAGAAATTCTCACCTCGGATGGTGAACGAACCACCGGGACTTTCGATCGCATGTCAGGTGCCTTGAAGGCAACTTCCTCCTCCGCATCACAAACGCTGGAATACCGCGAACGATCCTTTGGAGTGATAGTCAATCAACTGGCTGGCCAGAATTTCTCATTCGGCGCGAGCTACCGGTTGAGCGAAGCCGAACTTCAAGACGCCTTCACGGGTGTTCCATCGACGGCAACCGCCACAGGTGGATTTGCAGCCTCTCGTGATCTGACCGGGACCATGCACGAAGTCATCCTCACAGCCCGCTTTCATCATCGGTGCGGATTCTTCAGCGAAGCGGATGCTCTGTGGCTCACTCAATCCAACTCCGGCTACACGACCGCGTTGCCGGGCGACGATTTCTGGCAGGTGAACCTCTACGCCGGCTACCGTTTTCGCAACCGCATCGCTGAGGTGCGGCTTGGACTGCTCAATGTCACCGATCAAGATTACCGGCTCAACCCGCTCAACCTTTACAGGGAGTTGCCGCGTGAGCGGACGCTGGCGGCTAGTTTGAAACTCAATTTCTAAGAACATGTTGGACGGAGAATTCACATTCAATCTCAAGCCACGAATGGACAACTCAATGTGCTGCATTTAACCAACTGCCAGCCATGAAACACCGCCCCCCTCCCGCTTCAAATAGCGAACGCAGATTGCGGCGCGGCTTCACCTTGATCGAACTGCTCGTGGTCATCGCGATCATCGCCATCCTCGCGGGTAGGTTGTTGCCTGCGCTTTCCAAGTCCAAGACCAAGGCGCAGGGGATCAAGTGCATGGCCAGCGGCCGGCAGATGATGCTCGCCTGGCGTCTTTACCTCGACGAATCGCAGGACCGCGTGCCCCAGTCGTTTGGCCTGAACGAATGGGTGCATGGCTCGCTTGATTTCAGCGGTGGCAATCGCAGCAATTGGGACATTAATCCGGACATCACCAAGAGCCTCCTCTGGTCCTACTGGGGCAAAAGCGCCGATATCTGGAAATGCCCCGCTGACTACAGCACGGTGAAAGTCGCTGGTGCGACCAAGCCGCGTGTTCGCAGCATCGCCATGAATGCATGGTTCAATTCCACCGATGTCGAGGGATTTGGTGCCGGATTCAAAAACTTCAAAAGCATGAATGACCTCACGGATCCCGGGCCGCGCGGCACGTGGGTGTTCCTCTGTGAACGCGAGGACAGCATTAACGACGGCGAATTCGTCGTCGGCATGAACGGTTTCCCGGACAAACCACGGCAAGGGGCGATCGTTGATTTTTCGGCCAGTTGCCACAACGGAGCCGCAGGTTTCTCCTTTGCCGATGGCCACTCCGAAATCTGGAAATGGAAGGACGCACGGACCAAGCCGGTTCTGAAGAAAGGCCAGCTCCTTTCATTGGGTGTTCCATCGCCAAACAACCCTGACGTTCTCTGGATGATGGAACGTTCCACTCGAAAGGCGAAGTGAATGCGTTCAAGTGGGATTCTTCGGCCCCAAGGCATGCTCTCAGTCGTTGCATGAGTTCGCGCTTCAAATGCCCATGTCTTGAACCGCGAAGTTTCTTGGAGTGCGGTGGTAAAGCGTGTCCACGGTACCGCTTTCGCACTGCAATGCTGATCCCTTCGTCTTCAAACGCGCTGTCGTCGCTGCGCTCCGCCAGTGCAGTCCAAAATGGGCGGGAACTTACACAAGAATGGATGGTTGGATGCGCCTGAAATGGTCAAAGCTCTGGCCTGCACTCATTGGTGCGGTGATCGCATCAGGCCTGGGTGTCGTCCTTGTAAACTATCCTCTGGGACGTGGGTTGGTGAATCTCAGCTACGATGTTCCACTCTCGCTGCGGCAGCGTTACCAGCCGTCACCTGTTCCTCAAGATGCTGTCATCATCTACATTGACGACCAGTCAGCCGGACGATTGGGGCAGGAGGTTTCGCGAACATGGGAACGCTCGCTTCACGCGAAACTCCTGAATCGACTCACCGCCGATGGAGCGAGGTCCGTCACTTATGATATTTTCTTTGCGGATCCGAGTCCTCCCGAGAAGAAAAATCACGACGAGGAATTCGCCCAGGCGATCAAGCGCAACGGGCGCGTTGTGCTCGGCGCCAACTTCAGTCATCTGGGCTACGAGAAGGATGCCGGCGCCATCGGGATGCAGATCATGCCACCTTTGGACATCTTTTCAGAGTCCGCGGCAAACCTCGCCTCGGTGGAGACGAATCCGGACAACGATCTGGTCATCCGCCGCCATCTCCCATTTTCCAAGCGAGACCTCGTGCCACCCCTGGCCTGGGCAGCTGCCGAACTTTCCGGAGCCTCCTCCGCGACTTCCGCCGTCGTCCGGGCCACCGAGCGTTGGATCAATTACTATGGACCACCTCGAAGCATCCCAAGCTTTAGCTTTTACCGGGCGGTCCCTGATTCGCAGGACCAGCCTTTGCCGCAGGGTTTTTTCAAGGACAAATCCGTCTTCATCGGTGGTGGATTCATGACCCGCCTTGCCAGCGACCGCAAAGACGAATTTGCCACACCGTTCTGGTTGAATCGCGTGGAGTCCACAGACCTCCGGTTCATGGCCGGAGTCGAGATGCACGCCACGGTCTTTCTGAATCTGCTCCGCGGCGAATGGCTCACTCGGACCTCCGGCGGCACGGAATTCTGGTTGATGTTGGGCAGCGGCGCGGTTCTCGGTTTCAGCCTGACGCGGTTGCGCCCGGTGCTCGCCAGCCTGCTCGCTGTGTCAGCCGCCGCGATGTTTGCGATCATCGGTTACGTTGCCGTGACGCGCTACCTGACGTGGTACCCTTGGGCCATTCCCGTCCTTGCGATCATTCCTACGGCCTGGGGTTGGTCCGTCTTTTACAACTCAGTCAGCCTTTATGTGCAGAAGCGTGTGCTCGAGCAATCCCTCTCGCGTTACCTCTCGCCCAAGCTGGTGAAGATCTTCGCCAACCGGCCCGAGTTCCTCAAAACCGGTGCCGAGAAGCAGCTTGTCACCATCCTCTTCAGCGACATCGCCAACTTCACCAGTTTGTCCGAGGGCATGGACGGAGACCAACTGGCCAAGTCGATGAACTCCTACTTCGACCGCGCCGTGCCTTCCTGTATTTTCAAAACCGACGGCACCGTCATGAAATTCATTGGTGACGCGATTTTTGCCATCTGGAACGCGCCCGAGGCGCAGCCGGATCATCACCTCCGCGCGTGCCGCGCCGCCCTGCTTCTGCGCGACGAGATGAGCGATTTCAAACTGCCGGGTTCGGATACCCCGCTTCGAACTCGAATCGGCCTGCACACAGGAATTGCCAACGTGGGAAACTTCGGCAGCGCCGATAAGTTCGGCTACGACGCCATTGGAGAGAACATCAATCGCGCCTCACGCATGGAGGGATTGAACAAGTACCTCGGCACTGATGTGCTGATCACGGGCGAAACGCACCAAGCCATCGAAGGCCAGTTGATCAGCCGACATCTGGGATCATTTCGCCTGAAGGGCTTTGAAAAGGCCGTGGAAGTTTTTGAACTCGTGAGCGAGCCGGAAAAGGCTGCTGAATCCAAAGCCTGGCGTGAAAGCTTCGCCGAAGGCTTGAAGACTTTTGTGAAGCGGGAATTCACCGAAGCCGAGACTTCCTTCCACCGCGTCCTGGAACTCAAACCTGGCGACGGTCCCTCCAGCTATTACCTGGAACGCATCACAGAATTGAAGGCCTCACCTCCAGGGCCCGACTGGACCGGAGTCATCGAGCTAAAGGAGAAGTGATCAGTCGGGCTGCCATCTGATTTGTGTCATCATCCGTCCAGGACTTTTGGTTTGCGCCGGGGTTGACCTCCGGTAGTGTCAGGCCGCGAACGTGCGGGAGAAAGGCCGAATCCCAGTCGGTCGTGATATGAAACCGCAGTCGAAGAAAACAAAGAAACCTTCCACTTCAAAGAAGTCGTCCAAGTCCGTCGCCGCCAGGCCCAAACCAGCAAAAGTCTCCAAATCGAAATCACCCAAAACCGCAGGCAAAGCCAAGTCTTCGCCAAAGGCTCTCAAACCTGCTTCAAACAGAGCCGCGAAGACTGCCAGACCGGCTCGTGGATCCGATGTCAAACTCAAGGTCGTGTCGCCTCCACCTGTGACTGGATCACGACCGCTTAAACGCAAACTGACGATTCCAGAATTTCTGATCGAAGGGGACGCCCCATCTGAGGTTCTGCCAGCGCCGAGCGGGCCAGGCGAGCGTTACGCACTTGGCCCAGTTCCTCCGGCCTTTTCTATGCCCGGTTGGGAGACGCCTGGCGAACTGCCGGAAGGCTACGGAACTAAAAAACTTTTCCTGACAGCGCGCGATCCTCACTGGATCTTTGCCTTTTGGGATCTCAGCAAAGAGCAGCGGCAGGACTACAACAGGCAATCCGCCGAGGGACATCTCGTGGTTCGGACTTATCTAAATTCCTCCCACGGAGAGATGATCTCAGAAACTCAAGTTCATCCTGAGTCCCGCAGTTGGTTCATTTTTGTCGGGCAGGGAGGCGCTCGTTATGTTGCCGAGCTGGGCTATCTCTCGAAGAAAGGGATCTGGCACTCGATCTCGATGTCGTCCGCAACGGTGACGCCACCGGATCGTCAGTCAGATGATGTCTCGGCGCAATTCGTGACGCTTCATCAGGCCGTGAAGTTCGAGGAAGTTGTGGTGGCGGCACGCGAGGTCGTTGCGGATAGTCTGCCCTTCGTGGAGATGATCGATCAGTTGCGTTCTGAAGGCCACTCTGAACTTCCCCGGATTCCAGAATCGCAGGACGCAGGCACCAGCAAGGCCACCGACAATCCGCCTGAGCAGCCCGACTGGACGCCCGCGCAGATGGAGGCGCTGGCCAGAGTGATCAAGCTGGACAGTCTGCGTCGTGTCTGGATGGGATCACTGGAAATCACGGAATTGATCCGCCGCCAGCTCCAGGTGGATGCTATTACAGGGAGAGAGGGGGGGATGGCCGCACCGGGCGGGGCTCCGGGCAAATTGGAACTCGGGGTTTCAAGCCCGACTCATACCGCGGATAAGAGGCACGGGATGAAGCGCGGTTTTTGGTTCAATATCAATGCGGAGCTGGTCATTTACGGTTCCACTGAAAGGGACGCTGAGGTTACGATTGGCGGACGTCGCGTCAAACTGCGTCCAGACGGCAGCTTCAGCTTCAGGTTCGCGTTGCCCGATGGCCGTTATGAACTTCCCGTGTCGGCGGTCGCGTCGGACAAGGAGGATGAGCGCCGGGCGTCCCTGACCTTCGCCCGCTCGACAGATTTTCTTGGAGACGTGGGAGAGCATCCCCAGGATTCTGGGCTGCTGGCGCCGGTGCCTGAAAACGTGCCATGATTCATATCAAGGCCCCCCGCTGAACTCATGCAAGGTTACCTCGCACTCATTCTGCACGCGCATCTGCCGTATGTCCGGCATCCGGATCACGACCGATTCCTGGAAGAAAACTGGTTGTTTGAGGCAATCACGGAATGTTATTTGCCTCTGCTCGACGTGATGGACCGATGGATTGCCGACGGAGTTAAGGCGCGGCTCACGATCACACTCACTCCGACTTTGTGCTCCTTGTGGCAGGACCGGCTTCTGCAGGATCGCTACGTGCGCTACCTCGATGGTTTAATCGATCTGGCCGATAAAGAGGTTCATCGCACTCACTGGGACAAGGCGCTGAATCCAGTCGCTGAGTTTTATCTTGCTCGTTTCCGTGCCGCGCGGGCGTCTTATTTCCGCCGCAACAGGGATCTGGTGAGCGCCTTCCGGAAGCTTCAGGACGCTGGTCTGATCGAGATCATCACTTGCGCGGCGACCCATGCGTTGATGCCTGTGCTCCATGATTGCCCCGGGTCGATGCGCGCACAGATACTCCTGGCTCGGGACCATTACCGCACGTGTTTCGGACGTGAGCCAAGAGGAATCTGGTTGCCTGAATGCGCCTATGCCGACGAGGTGGAGGAGTTCCTGAAGGAGGCGAACATCCGATGGTTCCTGGTGGAATCGCACGGTCTGATGAACGCCACGCCCCGTCCGCGTTACGGAACATTTGCTCCAGTCTTTACGCCCGATGGGATCGCCGCGTTTGGCCGTGACTTTGATTCAGCACGTCAAGTCTGGAGCCGGAATGAGGGCTACCCTGGCGATCCTGCTTACCGGGATTTCTACCGCGATATCGGGTTCGACCTCGATTATGATTACCTCAAGTCGTATCTTCCCGCTCCACCCAACCGCAGCTTTACCGGAATCAAATACTGGGCGATCACTGGAGCGGATCCGAAACAAACATACAACCGGGCCATCGCACTTGATCGCGCTGCCACTCATGCGCAGCATTTTTTGAATGCTCGAATTCAACAAGTCATGCAGGCGGCGGCAATCATGGACCGGCCGCCCATCATCGTGGCCCCTTACGACGCGGAACTCTTCGGCCACTGGTGGTATGAAGGGCCGGAATTCCTGGATTATTTCGTCCGTAAGACAGTCTTCGACCAGAAGACGGTGAAGCTGGCGACACCGGAAGAATACTTGAATTGGCATCCGACGCATCAGGTCGCCAGTCCGAGCGCTTCCAGTTGGGGCGAGGAAGGTTATTGCAAGGTGTGGCTCAACCCCGCCAACGAGTGGATTTATCCTCATCTCCGCGTGGCGCATGAGCGGATGGTGGACCTGGTGCATCGGCATCAGAATCCGGAGCCGCTGACTGAGCGCGCTCTCAAACAGGCGGCTCGGGAGCTGTTGCTGGCTCAGGCGAGCGACTGGCCCTTCATTTTGCGTACCGGCACCAGCCCGGAATATGCGCGCCGCCGTATCAAAACTCACCTGCTCAGGTTCCTCGCGCTCCACGAACAGCTCACGCTCACTCGCATCGACGAACCATGGCTCGCTCACATCGAGTGGCTGGATAATCTATTCCCGGACATAAATTACCGTTGCTGGGGCTGAACACGGCCCGCGTCAACAACCGGACAGATTGGGGAGGGTAGAAACGGTGGTTCCAACTCCTTCTACAAAGATGGAACATTTGCTCGATTTAGCGACACCCAGCCGCAGTATTTGCCTCAAATGGAACTTCGGGCGAAGATCACACCAGCTAGAAAGTAGCGCTTGATTTCGAGCACTCCTCGGGTAGCTTCCGGCTCCCACTTGCTACCGTTGATTTATCAGGATGGCAGGCGAAGAAACGATTCTTATATGGCAACAGCAAATGATATCCGAAAAGGAATGGCGATCAATTACAACGGCGATGTCGCCATCGTGCTGGACAGTCAGCACCGAACCCCAGGCAACCTCCGCGCCTTTGTTCAGGCCAGCATCCGCAGCATCAAGACCGGCAAGAGTTCCGACGTGCGATTCAGCTCCACGGAAAAGATTGAGGTTGTTCCGCTTCAAACCCGGCGCATGGAGTTCAGCTACCTGGATGGTGAAGATTACGTTTTCTCCGACCCCGAGACCTACGAGACAACGACCCTGCCACAGGAACTCGTCGGTGATGCCAGGAACTATCTAGTCGAGAACGCCTCGGTGCAGATGACTTTCGTCAACGAGAAGGCGGTGCAGATCGAACTTCCTTCCAGTGTCGTTCTACTGGTGACCGATGCTCCCGAGGGAATTCGCGGAGATTCGGCCAACAACGTGCAGAAAGCGGTGACCGTGGAAACAGGGATCACCGTGCAGGCGCCACTTTTCATCAAGACCGGCGAGAAGATCAAGATCGACACACGAACGGGCAAGTACATGGAACGCGCCTGAGTCGCAGACTCCCTTCACCGCTGGAATGAAAGCCCGCCGCAAGCGGGCTTTTTGCATAATACCCCAGCGACATTTCATCCGAAGGCTCAGCAACGGATTCTATGGATTCTCACGGATGGGCTGAAAACTACGATCCTATCATCCGTGTCATCCTGAAATGTTCTGTCATCACGGGGTGGTGAATGCCACCTCCGTTAGCGGGCTCCAATCTCCGTCCTTGAGGACTCGCGCTTTGATGACAGCACTTTTCCGTAGCGGGACGGATTCGCGGTAAGGCAGCGCCGTGGGAGAAATCTTGCCGCCAAGAAGCCGTGGGTCCGAACCATCGGAAGTGAAGTAGATCGTTCCCTCGGGCGCTTCCATGGTGAGCTTCGAGTCTGCCAGCGAAGATCCGCCAGGACGGGAGAATTTCGCCGGGGCGAGATCGGGATGGACGCCCATGTTCCAAAGCTGCGCGAGCACCACTTCGCTGCGCTTGGGGAAGTATTCATTCACGATCCGGTTCACTTCCCCGCGCCACTCCACGTCCCGCGTACGTGGCGGGCGCTTCCCGTTCGCGGGCATTTCGCCGCCTCGCCATCCGCCGCCGAATCCGCCTTCCGCATCGCCCCAGCGCGCGGATTCGCAGATGACAGCCTTCTCGATTTCTTTGATGCGTTTCAAGAAGCGCGCCTCTGCCGCCTTCGGAGTCAGCACGCCGCCATTGAAAAAGTGGCGGTGGATGCGGTCGGCAAGGAGCATCCGGAATTCGGCGTTGTCGAGACAGCGCTGCCAGATCCACTGTGGATTGCTCTCGGGATATTGATCACCACAGGTGTAAGGGCCGGTGGCATCTTCGTTCACATCCAGCAACGTGTGCTCCGCATCCCAGATGAAGAATCGAAATCCCTCGCCGCTCTTGCGATTACGGCTGCCGAACCAGTTGTTTGGAAAACCACCCCCGCCAAACTTGGCAATGGGTGAATCGAGATTGCCTCCATACAGAATGACGAGCATGTAATCGATCAGGTTGACGGGATTGAGGAGGACGTCGAACTGGGGATTGCGTGTGCCATCGGGATTGTTGCCGAGGAGCCGTTGGTAGGACGCATCAGAGCTGACACCCGACTTGACTGCTTCATAAAGTCGCTTCCATGCGGCGGTGTTGCCGTCGGTGGCGAACGGCATCTCGCTCGATCTGCCATCGCCGCCGCCGCCCCGGCGGTTTGCGGCACCCGCTCGAGCCTTGAGTGTGTCGTAATCCTCCTTCTTGCCACCAAAATAACTCGCCGCGAACGATGCTTCGGGCCGCTCACACGTGTTGTAGAGCCCCCAATACTGACCGTTGATGTAGAGGTGGCAGGCATCTCCGCGCACGCCGGGCTGCCCCATGGCGAGTTGAGTATCGCGGTTGAGTTCATCGCGCAGGAAGACAGCCTTTGGGTCGCCGCCCATGCTCCAGGAATAATTTTGTGAGGTTCGAAGGTCGAATCCATCCACGGACTCCGCACCGCCTTCGCCAAAAAGCGGATACTTCAGCCGACCCTCGCCGTACTGTTTGCGGAAGAAGACACGGAATCCATGCTTGGCGTTGTTCGGCATCCGGCTGAACCCGCCACGGATGCGGATGCCGCAGTTTTCCTGAAAGCCCTGCTTCCCGTCCGCGTGGATCAGCTCAAGCGAGGCAGGCTTTTCGGCGTCGCGGCCGTGCCATTGTGCATTGGCGTAAATGCCCTTGTCCTTGTGGAAGAGGTCATCGAGCTCCATCACCAGCGAAAAAGTGGGAATCGACTTCAGGCCGGGAATGATCTCCTCCCGATACTTCGGATCGTCCGCCACGCGCTGATCCATGCCATAATCCACCTTGTTCTCGCCCCACGAATAGGGGAAACCAACCGGCGGCAGGCCGTCGCCCGATTGTCTGATGACGTCCGCCGGAAAGATCAGAGTATGCGTCTTGACGTCCGAAGGCTTGAGGCCGGCCTTGAAACTCGCGGCGCGAAGGATCGTCGTCCTCTGAATCTGAATCGGTTGCGAATAAGGAGTCCCCGATGCTGGAGTGGGAACGGAGCCGTCCGTGGTAAAACGGATCTCGGCACCCGCCTCGGCAGTGGACAATGTCAGGTCGATTCCGTGGTCGTAGAATCCCCGTTTGTGACTGAACTTGACCTCCGTGGATTTCTTTTCGGCACCTTTCTTCTCGGCAGCAGAAGAAGGGGTGAAAACCACGCTGGCGATGACAGTGAGAATCGCGAGGAGGTGAACAATAGGAAAACCCGAAGTTCTTTTGCGAATCATGGGGCGTGGAGCAGTAGTGGACAACACACGTTGTGCGGGATTGGCTTTCAATTGGCGCCTTTGGTTTTTGGAGCGCCGCCTTGCGCCTGTCTGGCCAGTGCTTCGCGGGCGGAGAGCAATTCTGTTTCGTTCAACCTGCCATCCTTGTCCTTGTCCGCCTGCTGGAGAATTGCCTCCCTGGTTTCGCCTCCGGAAGGACCGTCTGCCCGGCGGCCTCCCCGTGGGCCGATACCCCGGCGCCCCCTCATGCCGAACATCGTTCGTGGGAGGCCCTCGATCTTGCCACTTTCCATGGCGGCGTTCAGAGCCTCGGACTCATCGTCGTCCAGCCGGCCGTTTGCATTTTTGTCGTACTGTTTGTTTACCTCTTCCCAGCGCTTGCGAATCCCCTCCATCGCCGACTGGCTTTCGGTGTCATCGAGTTTGCCGTCCTTGTCTTTGTCGTAGATCTTGACGATCTCGGGCGGAAACTGGGGCCGGAATCCGCCCCGGCCGCCGCGCGACTGCGACCGGAGCCGCTCCTCAGCACGTGCCTTCCGCATTACTTCGCGTTCGGCATCGCTCAATTTTCCGTCCGCATTTTGATCATATTGCTTGAGGAGCGCCGCGCGCTGCTCAGGTGGACTGGACTGGCGGTTCCCGAAACCCTGGCCGATGACCAGGCCAGGCAGGAGAAGCGAGCCAATCCAGACCGCGAGATGAGTGGGACGTATGAACAGTTTCATGGTTAATGTGACAATCCTGTGGCATTCGGGTTACACGCTCCGCCATGAAATAGGAAGAAGTAAAAGCACGAGGCGCAACAAGTTCTGAGCGGTTCTCGTCAGCAGTGTAACCAGATTCAGATGACAATCCCATGCTTCTTCGAAGCGCTCCCGGAGGAAATGCAGTTTTGCCGGAACAAGAGTCAGGGCAACATGAATGGCTGCCCGCTCGAGGCCCTGAAGCGACATTTGGACAAACGTAACAGGTGTAGCCTTTGTAGCTCAATTCCGTCCGCAATTCCACCGGGCAGATCGGCACGGCTGTGACAAAGTCATTGGAGAAAACAGTTGAGAGTTGAATGGCCATGGCGAGCATCTGATTTCTGGTGAATTTCGGTGGTTCAGCGACTTCAGGAAGGGCAAGGCTTGAGGTTTTTGAACGCCATCACCAAGCGG
>SXGR01283264.1_pt1 | contig 31003 bp, 28 predicted proteins | sample 3174711 | NCBI WGS metagenome assembly SXGR01 (sample SAMN11356860, study PRJNA531348) | freshwater metagenome | isolation source: freshwater sample F1-60 | place: China: Fuxian Lake, Yuxi | collected 2017-12-25 | reverse complement strand
GGACTTAAAATCCTGAAACGCGCAAGCGTTGTGTGGGTTCGATTCCCACCCCCGGCACCATTCGACTCGATTGAGTCAGCCCTTCGGGCAGGCTCAATCTTGCTTGTGGCCGGCCACGTTACCCAACAGCGGTAAACTCCCACCTGATGCTGTGGCTCCTGATCTTCCTCGCCGGTACCGTTGCGGGTGCGCAGAATGCGCTGGCCGGTGGCGGTTCGTTCGTCACCCTCGGGATGCTGGTGATCGCGGGCCTCGATCCACGCGCGGCGAACATTACCTCGACGATGGCCCTGTTTCCGGGGCAGATGGCGACGGGCTACGCCGGCCGCGGTATCGCCAGTGGGGCCGAGGGGCTGTCGCTCAGGACCCTTTTTATCGTCAGTCTCGTCGGCGGCATTGCCGGCGCGCTGCTGCTGCTGGCGACGCCGCCGACCTTTTTCGCCGGCCTCGTGCCGTGGCTGGTGCTGTTTGCGACGGCCGTGTTCTGCTGGGGCTCGTTCATCCGAGCGCCGGTAGAGGGCACCCGGATGCTTAACCCCCTGGCCGCCGCGGCCGCCCAGTTTGCCATCGCCATCTACGGCGGCTACTTCGGCGGCGGCATCGGCTTCCTGATGCTGGCGGTTTTAACCGTCGCCGGCCTGCCGGTGAGGAGCGCTTCGGCGACGAAGAACGCACTGGCGGTGGCGATGAATTTCTCAGCCGTGCTCATCTTCGTCTTTTCAAGTGATGTGCATTGGCGTCACGCCGCGGTGCTTGGCGCCGGCGGCATTTGCGGGGGACTGATGGGCGTGTGGCTGCTGCCCCGCGTCAACGAGCAGTTGTTGAGGATCGGTGTGATTGCACTCGGGATCGTGCTGACGATCGGGCTGTTTATGCGCGCCCGTTAGCTCAATCACTCAGAGCCGTCCGCTCGTCCGATCTCCACGCAGGCCTCGCCGTCTTCGCGCGAGACGCGGACGTTCCACGGGTTGCAGCACACTTCGCAGTCCTGGACGTAGCTGCCGCGCACATCCAGCTCGACGTAGATCTCAAGTGCTTCACCACAGTAAGGACAGGTTACGAGGTGGGTGTCGTCCATCCTCCAATGATACCGGCTCGTTGGTCCGAATGTGGCACAGCATGAGCCCCCCGCTGATTCCATCACGAACCTTGCCCCACTGACCTGACGCGAGCATTTCTCCCTTGTCATTGACGTTCTGTCAGTGTCTGCAGACGATCGCTATTGAGTTGTCGAGGTCGCGATAGCCGAGAGTAGTGGTTCGGCGTGGCGAGGCACTCGGTTCTCTGCTACGCTCCGCGGATGCCCCTTCGCAGAAGCGTGCTGTTTGTCGTAGCCGTGTTGCTCATGGGCGGCTTAGCGGGTGCGCAAACCGTCTCCACCGATCCGCCGGCGATCGCAGCCGTCCGTGTCAAGGCGAAGGCAGGAGACGCAAACGCCCACTTCGATCTTGGGTGTGCGCCTGACGATGGGAAGGGCGTCCCGCAGGACGCGGTTGAGTCGCTTAAGCGGCGCAACCGTGCGGCGTCTCCCGCCTCGACTAGGTGTTGACCAGATCGTGCCGCTGGCCTGTGGCGGCGTCGGCCGCCCCCTCAACTGCGGTGCCACAGTGCGAATCCGTGGGGGAAGAACTGGACCTGATCAAGGTGGCTCGGCATGCATTGAGAGAAGTCCGCTCCGGCGGTGGCAACCGTGTGCTTCGCGCCAACCTTGGACTGGCCGGTCCCCCGGAACTCGTCGTCGCGCGGCGTTAAACATCCGCCGCGACCGCTCGCGGTCTACGCCTCAAAAGGCGCCTGCGGCATAGCACGAAGTAGAATGAAACCGTGCCGACCGACTGTCCTGGACTCGCGGACCTGATTGCCCGGCTCGACCGATCGGTGGAGGCGGGTGATGCCGCAGCCATCACCAAGGCAGTGACGGCTGACCTTTTCCGCGTGACGCCGATTGGGGCGTTGCTGGCCGGGACGGGCTCGGCCGGCTGCCTGATTCCCCCAATCGATCACCACGTGCTCGCCAATGCGCGGCCCGCCAGGGCCTCGGTCACCTTGCACGTCTATGGCGGCGACCCGGACGACTGCACGGTGTTCCTGCCAGCGACGCCTGATGGCCGCTACGCGGCAACCATGAAGTCGCTGTCGTTCAACGTATGACAGATTTCATCGACCTGAATTTCCGCGGCAGCGATCGCGTGATCGCGACCGCTGTTCTCATGGGGCCCGATGGCATCACGCTCGTCGACCCCGGGCCGACGTCGTGCCTACCTGCCCTCGAAGCCGGGTTGCGGCAGCGCGGCCTGACGCTGCGCGACGTCCGGAGCCTGCTGATCACGCACATCCACCTCGATCACGCCGGCGCCGTCGGGGCCATCGTGGAACGCGTGCCGTCAATCGAGGTCCACGTGTACGCACGTGGCGCACCGCACATGGTTGACCCCACGAAGCTGTTGGCCAGCGCGACGCGGCTCTATGGCGATCAGATGGAGGCCCTGTGGGGGGCGTTTCTGCCCGTGCCGGCCGCCAACGTTCACGGGTTGCAGGGCGGGGAACGGATCGCCACGGCGGGCACGACCTTCAGCGTGGCCTACACCCCCGGGCACGCCAAGCACCATGTCAGCTTCCTGGATGAAGCGACCGGCACGGCCTACGTGGGTGACACGGGCGGCATCCGGGTGAGCGGCGATTATTTGCTCGCCCCGACACCGCCGCCCGACATCGACCTGGCCGCGTGGCGCGAGAGCCTGGCGGTGATTGACGCGTGGAACCCGGTGTCGCTGTTCCTGACCCATTTTGGCGTGGTCACCGCTGCGAAGGCGCATACCGCGCGGTTTCGAGAGACGCTGGCAGCCCAGGGCGAGGCCGTTCGCCAGTCGCTCACCGCCGGCAACACGGATGAAGAACGCGCGCGTGTGTTTGTAGCGCAGATGCGGCGCGAGGTCAGAACCGCCATGCCCGAGCACGAGGCTCTGGCCACCGAACTCGCGGCGCCCTTCGACCAGCTCTGGCAGGGCCTCGCGCGCTACTGGAGCAAGCAGACTTAGACCGTGATCGCCTCGATCAGGGGCGACGCCTGCACCATGGTCACCTGCGGATCGACCAGGAATCGCAGAGCGTAGCCTGAGGGTGTGCCGGTTGAACGGCGGCACGGTGCGACGCGCCACACCGCCGACAAGACGCGGCCTTCGCGCAGCCGCATCGGCAGGGCCTCGGTCATTCGGGTTGACCGTTCGACCTGCAGGTGGACCAGTCGATAGAGCGGAATGGCAGCACCCGCCTCGCATTCCACGAACATGCCGGCCTCACTCACATCGCGGGTCGTCACCGAGATGAATCGGACCGCACCCGAGGCGTCCTTCCAGGTCAGCCTGGCCGGCACTGAGACGGTCCGCCGTTCGGACGACCGTTGAACATTCCTTCCCGTCAGTTTCTGTTTGTCAGCCACGGGAGACTCCAGGGAAATTGACTGCGCGCGCAAGGCAGGGGCTTGCCATCAAGGCGGGTTGAAGACCCGCCAGTGGTGGTGGTAACTAACCGACAGCGTTGCGGTGCTGACCCGAACAACTTGACACCACACGACTTAGCGATGCGACAGCCGTGGACCGGCGTAATCCTGGATCTCCCCAGTTCGTCGCCATTTGGGGAGGCAGTGGGGAGGCGAACTCACCCACCTACCCCTTGCCCCCCGGGGGCGTCATCGCGATTGGTAGAACTTTCCTAAAAGTTTCCGGCGCACCTTTCGGAAGGTGCCCACGGAAACGGATCGAGCGCACTGTGCAAGATCCCCCTGCAAGAGATACGATTCAACCAGCATGACGCGAAGGCCCCATTCGTCGTCGCGGGTCAACGATGAGGGTGGTGTGCGGTGCAACGGCGCGAGCAAATCGATCGTCGATGCCGCTTGGCCGCGTTCGAGAGCGATATTGGCGCGGGCGATTACCGGCTGCAGCGCTGCGTTGGCCACTTCGGGCAGCATACCAAGTATCCCAAGGGCATAATCGACAGAGCAATATGGAGTTGACCGTAGGTAGCCGGACGGACATCGGACCGCGCAAAATGAACCAGGACTACCTCGGATGGTGGCCGGAACTCGGCCTGTTCGTAGTGGCCGACGGCATGGGAGGCCACAACGCCGGCGAAGTGGCCTCGCACCTCGCCGTGGAGGCCATTCACCAGTTCATTACCGAGACGGCGGCCGACGGCGACATCACGTGGCCGTTCGGTATCGAAGTTGCCCAATCGATTGAGATCAACCGCCTGACGACCGCGGTGCGCCTCGCCAATCGCAAGGTCTACGCCGAGGGATCGCGGCACGCCGAGCTGAGCGGCATGGGCACCACGGTGGTGGCGGTGCTGGTCTCCGGTGATCGGCTGGCGCTGGCCAGCGTCGGCGACAGCCGGATCTATCGGCTGCGTCGCGGTAAGCTCGAGCAGCTGACCAAGGATGACACCTGGCTGGCCTCGGTGTTGGGAGAGAAGGAAGCCGAAGACGCGGACCCTGCCCACCCGTTGCGTCACGTCCTGACCAGCGTGGTCGGGACCAAGGACGATGTGACGCCGGGGGCGAGAGAAGAGCGGTTGGTGGCAGGCGACACGTTCGTGATGTGTTCCGACGGCGTGCACGGACGCCTGGATAGCGCAGCGATCACCGAGGTGTTGATGGCCGCATCGTCAGCACCCGAACAGGCGACGCGGCTGGTCAATGAAGCTCTGACACGCGGCAGCTCCGACAACGCGACCGCGCTCGTGATTGCGATCTCCTGATGCGCGCCCATCGCATCTTCCTGATGACGGCCTGCTTGCTCGGCGCGGCCTGCCGCAGCGAAGTCGACCCAGCCACGCCAGTGGCCGAGACGCCGAGCCGGGTGGCCGCGCCGGAACCCGCGGCGGCGCGACCGCGCATCGTGTTTCTCGGCGATAGCTTGACGGCGGGACTGGGGCTGGAGGCTTCGCAGAGTTTCCCGGCGTTGATTGGCCAGAAGCTCGCGAGCGAAGGCGATAAGTATGAAATCGTGAACGCCGGCGTATCCGGGGATACCTCGGCCGGCGGTTTGCGGCGGCTGGCGTGGTCGCTTGAAGGGGACGCCAAGGTCGTGGTCGTGGCGCTCGGCGCCAACGACGGTCTGCGCGGGCTGTCGCCGGTCGAGATGAAGAAGAACCTCGCCGCCATCCTCGAACGCGCGACGGCGAGGGGCGTGACCGTGATTCTAGCCGGCATGGAAGCGCCCCCGAATTTCGGTGCCGACTACACGCGGGAATTTCGGAGCGTCTACACCGACCTCGCGCAGCAGTATCGCGTGCGGTTCATTCCGTTCCTGTTGGCAGGCGTGGCCGGAAACTCTTCGCTCAACCAGGCCGACGGGATTCATCCGAATAGTCGGGGCGCACAGGTCGTCGCTGATCTGGTCTGGGCGGAACTGAAGAATGCGATTAAATGATTGAACTGCGCGGCGTCAGCAAGACCGTCCAGAGCGGCGGCCAACCTCTCACTATTCTTCACCCGCTCGACTTGGATGTGCCCGATGGCCAGTGCCTGGCGGTTGTCGGGCCCTCGGGTAGTGGCAAGTCGACGCTGCTTGGGCTGATCGCCGGTCTTGATTCTGCGTCCAGCGGAACTATTGCCATTGCCGGCACTGAGATCACCAGCCTCGACGAAGACGCGCTGGCGCGGTTGCGCGGTGAGAAGATCGGGTTCGTCTTCCAGTTCTTCCATCTGGTGCCATCACTGACAGCGATCGAGAACATCCAGGTGCCCATGGAAATTGCCGGCCGCCGCGACGCCGTGGCGCGGGCGCAGGCGTTGCTGGATGAAGTGGGCCTGCACGACCGTGGCCACCACTATCCTTCGCAGTTGTCGGGCGGTGAGCAGCAGCGCATTGCCATCGCGCGGGCGCTGGCCAATGACCCGCCGCTGATTCTCGCCGATGAGCCCACGGGCAATCTCGATAGTTCGAACGGCCGCCACATTCTCGATCTGCTGCTGCAGGTGCGTCACAAGCGAAAAGTGACGCTCGTCATGGTGACTCACGATCTCGCCGTTGCCGCAGTCGCGGATGCGCGGCTGGTGTTACGCGACGGCCGCCCTGTGGTGAGTTCGCTCGGGCGAGTCGAACCATGAGGTTCGTGCTGTTCATGGCGGTGCGCGAGATGCGGGCGTCGTGGCATCGTCTGCTGTTCTTTTTCATCTGCATCGCCATTGGCGTCGGCTCGATTGTCGCCTTACGATCGGTCATCCAGAGCGTTCGCAACACCTTCGCTGGCGAAGCACGCACGCTGATGACCGCCGACGCGATCATCACCAGCAATCGTCCGTTTACCCCGGAGATGACCGCGGCGATCGGCAGCCGGCTGGGCGCGGCGAAGGCCGAGAGCCTTCGCTCGGTCGAACTGGCCACCATGGCGAGGCCGGCGGATCAGCCTGACGGGCGCGCCCGCATGGTCGAGTTGCGCGCCGTCGAAGAGGGCTTTCCGTACTACGGGGTGATGGGTCTCGCAGATGGCGTCACCTATCGTCACGATTTGTTGCGCGGGTTTGGTGTGGTCGTGCGCCCCGAGTTGATGGCGCAGTTGGGCGTGACGGTCGGCGATGCGCTCACCATCGGCTCCCAGCGCTACACCATTCGTGGAGTCGTCGAGAGCGAGCCGGGCCGCCGGCTTGGTGCCTTCAGCATGGGGCCGCGCGTCTTCGTCGCCCTGGCCGACCTGGAGCAGTCGGGCTTGATGGGGTTCGGCAGCCGCGCCACATACCAGCGCCTGGTCCGCGTGTCAGACGCGCGTCTCGACGCCCTGGTGGCGGGGCTGCGCGCCGATTTCAAGAATCAGTTCGCACGGGTGCGGTCGTACCAGGCCACTGAAGATGACATCGGCGAGGAGTTTGCGCGCGCCGAGAACTACTTGAGCCTGGTTGGACTGGTCATCGTCATCCTCGGCGGCATCGGCGTCTCGAGCGTCACGCGCGTGTTCGTCCAGCAGAAAATGAAGAGCATCGCTGTACTCAAATGCGTCGGCGGGCGCTCGTCGCAGTTACTGGCGGTCTACGTCGCGCAAGTGGCGATGCTCGGGTTGGCCGGTAGCCTGCTCGGTGTCGGCCTGGCGGAACTGGCGATGCGCGCCATTCCGGGGCTGCTCGCGGGTGCGACGCCTGGCGTCGACATCGCCTATGCGTTGACGATGCCGGCGATCGTGCAGGGCGTGGGCATTGGACTGTTGGTCTCGCTGCTGTTCTCGCTGGTGCCGTTGCTCGAGGTGCGGCACGTCAAGCCGTCGCTGCTGTTGCGCGATGAGGCACGCAGCCGGCGCCCTGACGCACTTCAGCTCGTCGTCACGATGTTCGTGATGTCCGCTCTGGTGGCGTTGACCGTGTGGCAGGCCGGCAACTGGCGCGTCGGCCTCACGGTTGCGGCCGGATTCACCGGGACGGCGCTGCTGCTGCACTTCGCGGGCATCCTGGTGATCAAGCTGATTGCGCCGCTGGCGCGCTCGCGCTCGTTTGCCCTGCGGCACGCGGTGCTGCAACTGAGCCGGCCGGGCAGCCAGATGCGCATCGTCCTGCTGGCGGTCGGGCTGGGCAGCTTCTTCATCATTGGCGTGCGGTCGTTGCAGCAGAACCTGGTGGCTCAGTTCGCCGTGAACGTGTCGTCCGAGTCGCCCGACATGTTTCTGCTGGATATCCAGAGCGACCAGGTGGCGCGCGTGCGGGCGGCGATAGTCGCCAATCAGGAGTCGGGCATGACCGCGCCGCGGCTGTTGCCGGTGCTGCGCGCGCGAGTGGTCGGCGTCCAGGGCAAGGAAGTGAATCTCGAGAACTACGAGGACGTCCGCGGCCGTGGCTCGCTGGGGCGTGAATACACCATTACCTATCGCCAGAATCTCGAGCCGAACGAAACGATCGTGACCGGGAACCTCTGGGAGTCGACGCCCTCGGACCTCGGCGAGGTGTCGGTGGAGCAATCGGTCGCGGAGCAATTCAAGATCAGCCTGGGCGATACGATTCGATTTGATGTGCTCGGCCGCGTGATTGAGGCGCGAGTCACCAGTATCCGTCTGGTGGAATGGGCCGATAGTCGGGCCGGCGGCTTCATGTTCGTCTTCAGGCCTGGCGTACTCGAGCGGGCCCCGCACAGCTTCGTCGGGTTCTTGCGCGGGCCGCAGGACACCGTGGCCAGGAGCCGCCTGCAATCGGCGCTGGTCGACGCGGCCCCGAATGTCTCGGTGATTGACGGCCGCGAGATCCTCGCCACCATCAAGTCGGTGGTCGACAATGTGACGCTGGCGGTCACGGTCGTCGGGTCGCTGGTGGTGGTCAGTGGCCTGCTGATCCTGACCGGCGCGGTGGCGATGACGAAGTTCCGGCGCGTCTACGAAGCCGCGATCTTCAAGACGCTGGGTGCCACGCGGCAATTGATCGCCACCGTGCTCGTCATCGAGTACGGCCTGCTCGGCCTGCTGGCGGGTGGGATCGGCGCCGGCAGCGCGGTCGGGCTGTCATGGGCCATCAGCCGCTATGCGCTCGATATCCCGTTCAAGCCACTGCTGGGCATGAGTGCCAGCGGCGTCGTGGTGACGGCGGTCCTCGTCGCGGTGATCGGCGTGATCTCCAGTTGGGAAGTCCTGCACCGCAAGCCACTCTTGACCCTCCGCGCGGAATAGGGGCCAGCGTGTGGCGTCATCCGCCGACAGGCGGATGCTACAACCGGCGTGGTAGCATCAGGGATTGGCGACCCGCCCGTTGGGCGAACTGGGAGTACGAAGTTACATGGACGTCTCGTTCTATAAAGATGCCCTGCTGAAAAAGCGGGCCGAGCTGGTTGAAGGCGCCGGCCTCAACACGCTTCAAAGTTCGATGGAGCACAACAATGGCCGCCACGGCGACATGGCAGACCAGGCGTCCGGCAACAACGAAGTGCATATCCACTTGCGACTCAAGCAGACCGACGCCAAAATTCTCCAGGCGATCGACGAAGCCCTGATGCGTTTGGAAAAGGGTGTCTTCGGCTTGTGCCGTGACTGCGGCGACCCGATTGCCGGGGCTCGGCTGAACGCGATTCCCTGGACCCGCGTGTGCATCGACTGCAAGGAAAAGCAAAAAGCGTGAGCACCACACCGCAACTCGCTGACCTGATTCGGGACTTCCTGCTGGAACGGACCAGCTTGCTGATGCGGCACGAGGACGTGGCGCAGCAGGTGCCGGACTACGACATCAATAACGCCTACCAGTACATCGTCGCGCGCGAAGAAACCCACCTGTCGTGGCTGCAACACGCGCTGCTGGACCAGGGCGCGCAGCTGCCGGCCGACCCCTCGCGCCAGACCGTGGCGGTGGGCAAGGGTGACGTCTGGAAGAGCCTGGCCGCTGACGATGCGCGCGCCAATGCCCAGTTCGTGGACAAGTGGCGGCCCAAGGTCGAAGCCGTCACGCACGCTCGTCACAAGGGCATGCTCATGGTGGTGCTCGACGAGATGCTCGAGCACAAGCGGCTGTTCGATCAAGCCGCGGCCGGCAACCGAAATCTGATCGGCACGTCGCTCGCGATCAACGACCACTCCGGCGTCGTTATGGGTGCCCGCTGGACCGGACAATAACCACGAAGACTGCGGTCGCGATCGCCTTGGGCAGCAACCTCGGTGATCGCGAAGCTCACCTCGCTTTTGCCATTGGCCGCCTGGCTGCGGTTCTCACCAATCTCCGTCAATCTACCTGGTTCGACACGGCGCCGGTTGGCGTCGGCGATCAGCCACGCTACCTGAATGGCGTCGTCGTCGGTGACACGAGCCTGACGGCGCGGGCGCTGCTGAACCGGCTGCTGGAGATTGAACGGGAGCGCGGCCGTGAGCGGCCGGCGCCCGGGGCTTCCCGGACGCTGGATCTCGACTTGATTTTGTATGGGAATGAGCGCCGGATCGAACCCGGCTTGACCGTACCTCATCCCAGATTCCGCGAGCGGCTGTTCGTGCTCGAGCCGCTCGCGGAGCTGGAACCCGGCTGGGTCGATCCGGTCAGCAGGGCAGCCGTCAGTGCGCTGCTGCAGCGGGCGCAACGCCTTTCTTGAAGATCCCGCTCCAACCCTCTTCAAACAGCGTATACATCGCCGGCACGAACACCAGCGTGATGATTGTGGAGGTCAGTAGGCCGCCGATCACGACGCGGGCCAGTGGCGCCTGCAGCTCCGCACCTTCGCCGATGCCGAGTGCCATCGGCACCAGGCCGAGGGCCGTGCAGAGCGAGGTCATCAGAATCGGGCGCAGTCGGTGGCGCCCGGCCAGCTCAAGCGCCGCGCGCAGCGGCATCTGGTCGCGGTGGCGCAGCGTGTTGGTGTAGTCGACCAGCAGGATGGCGTTGCTGACGACGATGCCGGCCAGCATGATTACGCCGATGTAGGCCTGCATACTGAACGGCGTCTTGGTCAGCAGCAACATGCCGACCACGCCGATCGCCGCCAACGGGATGGAGAAGATGATGATGAACGGATCCCGCAACGATTCGTACTGCGATGCCATCACGGTATAGACCAGGACGATCGCGAGGATCAGCACCAGCCGCAATTCGTTGAACGACTTGGCCTGTTCTTCGACCTCGTTGCCGAAGCCGACGGCGAAGTCCTTGGGCACCGTGATCTCACCCATGCGCGCCTGCACCGCCGCCACCGCTTCGCTCAGGGTGGTCTCGGTTTCGGCGTTGACGCGCTGCACGCGCTCCTGGTTCTTGCGCTCGACCGAGACGGGACCGGTGTCGCGGTCGATGGTCATGACGTTTTTGGCCGGCAGCACCTGGCCCGACGGCGTGTTCAGCAGCACGTCGCCAACTTCCGCGACGTCCTCGCGATCCTCTTCGCGCAGCCGGACGATGATCGGATACTCGTTGCCGGCGTCGCGGTACATCGCGGCCTGGGTACCGGCGACGTTGGTGCGGATGGTATTGGCGACGCCGGTGACCGTGAGGCCGAGCAGGGCGGCTTTGTCGCGATCGACGCGCACTGCCAGTTCGGGGCGACCTTCCTCGCGCTGCAGGCGCGAGTCGGCAATGCCGGGCGTCGTATCGAGCATGGCCTTGAGGTCCTGGGCGATGCCCTTGGATGTCTCGAGGTCGTGACCGAGAATCTCGATCGACATCCGGCCGTCGCCGCCACCGCCGCCCATGCCGCGCATCATTTGGTTCTGGCCGCCCGACGGCCGGGCACGGACGATCACGCCGGGAATCCCCGACAGGTCGCGGCGCAACTGCATCGCAATGACGTCATTGCTGCGGCTGCGCTCGTCGCGCGGGACCAGCCGGACGTTGACGTTGCCGCGGTGCGTCGAGCTGCCGCCCCAGCCGCCGCTCCCGCCGCCACCCGCCTGGGTGATGAGCATGGTCGCTTCGGGCACCGCCCGGCGAATTTTTTCCTCGAGCCCGATCAGCACCGCCTCGGTCTTCTCGACCCGCGAGCCAACCGCCAGTTCGGCATCGACCATGATCTCGCCCTCGTCGGTCTGCGGCTGGAACTCGAAGCCGATGCGTGGCAGCAGGATCACCGCGACCGCGAACAGCGCGAAGCCGGTGGCAAAGACGGTAGGGCGGTGGGACAGCGACTTGTGGAGTAGGCGGGCGTAAAACTCATCGAGGCCATCGAGCGCGCCGTCGATCGAGCGATTCAGCCTCGCCATGACCCCGTTGCCGGCGTGCGCCTTGTGTGGGGCATCGAGCATGAAGGAGCACAGCACCGGGACGATCGTCACCGCGACCAGCAGCGACATGGCCAGCGAGAACGACACCACGGCCGCCAGCTGGCCGAACATGATGCTCGAGACGCCGGTCAGGAATAGCATCGGCACGAACACCGCGATGTGGGTCAGTGTCGAGGCGAGAATCGCCGACCACACCTCTTCGCTGCCATCGATCGCCGCAGTGACGCGGTCCTTACCCATTTCCAGATGGCGGTAGGTGTTCTCGAGCACGACGATCGCCGCGTCGACGATCATGCCGATGCCCAGTGCCAGTCCGCCGAAGGTCAGGGTATTGAGCGTGTAGCCGCCGAAGTAGAGCAGCGCGAAGGTGCCAATCACCGAGACCGGAATCGAGGTGCAGATGATCAGCGTCGATTTGATGTCGCGCAGGAACAGGAAGATCACCGCGATCACGAGCAGGCCGCCCAGCATGGCGTGCTCGGTGACGCTGCCGATGGCGCGTTCAATGAACTTCGACTGGTCGTCCAGCACCTGCAGCGTGATGCCGTCGACGTCGCTGTTGATGCGCTCAATTTCCTTGCGCACGCCTTCGGCGATCTGAATCGTGTTGGTGCCCGACTGCTTGGTCACCGACATGCGGATGCCAGGCATGCCATTGATGCGCATGAACGATCGGCGGTCCTCGGTGGTGTCACGCACCTCAGCGATGTCGCGCAGGTAGACCGGCACGCCCTCGCGGGTCAGCACCACCAGGTTGCGGATCTCATCGATGTTGGTGAACTGCCCAGGGCTGCGCAGCAACAGGGTGCGATCGGCGTCGTTGATTTCGCCCAGCGGGAGGTTCTGGTTCTCAGTTCGCAAAATCTGGATGATGCGATCGGGCGATAGGCTGAGGGCGGTAATTTTCTCGCGCGACAGGTCAACGCGAATCTGGCGGCGGAGGCCGCCATTGATGGTTACCGCGGCGACGCCGGCGACGCGCTCGAGACGTGGCGACAGGTCGTTTTGGGCCAGTTCACGCAGCGTGACCGGGTCGAAGTCGCCCTCGACGCCAATGCCCATGATCGGCATCGAGGTGGAGTCGAACTTGAAGACCGTGGGCGCGTCGGCATCTTCCGGCAAGCGGCCGCGGACACGGTCAAGACGGGTACGGACTTCGTCGGCGGCTTCACTGAGATCGGTGCCCCACGCAAAGTTCAGACGGACGTTGGCGCTGCCCTCCGACGAGGTCGAGTCGACCCGCTCGAGGCCGGCCACGGCGCTCACCGCCTGCTCGATCGGCCGGGTGACCAGTTCTTCCATTTCAAGCGGCCCGACGCCCGTGTAGTTGACGCGCACCGTGATGGTGGGCATCTGCGTGTCGGGCATCAGGTCCACCGGCAGCCGGGTCAAGGAGATGCTGCCGAGCAGGATAATGACCATGCTGATCATGAACATCGTGACGGGCCGTTCAATGGCAATGCGCGGAATACTCATATTGGTCTCGACTGAGCGACTGACATTTGCGAATTGGCGGCACTAAAGTGCCGCCCTCCTGACTACTGCGGCGGCCGCTGCGCACCGGGCTGGCCGGTCGCGCCCGCAGGACGCTGGCCGCCCTGGCCCCCGCGGCCGGCGCCGTCACGGCCCGCCCCGCCCATCCCACCTGGTCCACCTGGTCTACCTGGACTAGCGGCGCCGGCCTCGATCAACAGGTCGTTGTTACGCACCGCCGCAGCCCCGGTCGTGACAACACGGTCGCCTTCTTTCAGACCCGCTTTAATCTCCACGCGGTCCACGTCCTCAAGGCCGAGTTCGACTGGCTTGAAGATGGCGCGGTTGTCCTGGTTGGCCATCCAGACGCCGCGCTTGCTCTCGAAGTCGATGACGGCGGGCTTGGGCGCGACCAGCGTGTCCTTGCGTTCTTCGACCGTCAGGCTGACCCGCGCATACATGCCGGGCTTGAGGCGGTTGTCGCTGTTGGCGATCTCGATCTCCATCGTCGCGGTGCGGGTGGCCGGGTCCAGCACCGGCGCCACGCGGGCGATGCGGCCGCGGAACTTCTCGCCCGGATAGGCGTCGACGTCGACGTCGCCGCTATCGCCGACGGTGACGAGGCGGATGTCCTTCTCGACCACGTTGACCACCATCTTCAGCCGCGAGATCTCCACCACTGAGGCGATCGGGGTGTTTTGCGAGACCATGGCGCCCGGGTCGACATTGCGCTTGCCGACGAAGCCGTCGACCGGCGAGGTGACGTTGGTGTTCTGCAGGTTGATGCGCAGTTCCTGGAGCCGGGCGTCGGCCTGCATCAACTGGGCCTTCGACAGGTCAATCTGCGCTTCGGCGGCGAGGAACTTCGACTCGGCGTCATCGAGGGCCTGCTTGGCCAACAGCTGGCGCTGGAACAGGTTTTTTGACCGTTCGAAGTTCACCTCCGCCACCTTGAGGTCCGCCTCGCGCTGCCTGATGGTGGCTTTGGAAACCTGCTGCGACGCTTCGGCCTGGCTGACCTGCTCGACGATCTCACGGTCTTCGACCTTGGCCAGCACCTGGCCGCGACGGACCGGGTCGCCCAACTGGATGTTCACCGACACGAGGCGGCCGTTGGTGCGCGGCGCCACGTCCACGGTCTGCAGTCCAATCAGGTTGCCGACCACCGTCAGGTGGGCCGCGACGTCGCCCTTCTTGACGGCCGCCATGTCGACCGTCATCGGCGCCCGTGGACCACCGCCGCCACCGAATCCACCCATGGCTGCGAAGCCGCCACCGCCGCCACTCTGACCCTGCGGCCGTGGTCCGCCGGTGGCACCAGCCGCGGCTGGGGCGCCGCCACGTCCGGGCGCGCCCGGGCCCGCAGCCTGCGGTCCGCCGGCTCCTGGCGCCGCGCCATCGGAACGAGAGAAGACTCCGAAGTAGGCGGCCGCGCCACCGGACACGGCCACGATCGCACCAATCAACAACACTTTACGCATATAAATCCGTCTCAACCCTGTTCGATAAATGTCGCCGTCAGCGCTACGAGCCGCCGGTCGCGGCGTTCAAGCCGCCACCACCGCCACCGGCCGGGGACTGCTGCGCCCGCTCGAAGTTGACGAGCGACTTGCGGTAGTCGGCCAACGCCCTCAGTTCCGTGTTCGCCGCGTCGCGCAAGTCGCGCTGCGCCTGAACGACGAAGAAGTTGGTGGTCAAGCCCACCTCGAAGCGGCTCTGTTCCGCATCCAGGCGCTTCAGGGCCAGTTCGCGGGCGGCGGTCGCCGCCTCGACGCGCTTCAAGTTGCTCTGCACAGTGAGGGCGGCGTTGGCAACCTCGGCCGCGATCTGCACCTCGAGGGCCCGCAGCCGCGTGACGGCCTGCATCCGTTGCACCTGGGTCCGCGCATACTGCGCCTCGGCCTGGTTGCCGAGCAGCGGATAGCTCAGCGTGACCGACAGGTTCCAGGTCGGATAGTTGCGACGGGACAGCACGTCGAGGGCGTCCGAGTAGCCACCCGGAATAGTGCCGATGACAGCGCCGCCGAGGTTGCCGGGGGCGCGCAGAAACGCCGTGCCGCCCAGGCCCTGCAGGCCATAGTTGGCGTTGAGATCGAGGGCTGGCATCGACTGGTTCTTGAAGAACCGCAGGTTGACGTCGTTGGCGTCCAGGTTCTTGCGCGCGGTGGTGACGTCGGTGCGTGCGGCCAATGCGGTGCGGATGGCGCCTTCGATATCGGTGGGCGCCGGCGCCAGCGACGGCAAGTCGACCGGGCGAATGGCCTGGCGCCACAGCGGGTCGTCGGTGCCGCTCACCAGGAAACGCTTGAGCGTGAGCTCAGCGGTCTGCGCGGTGGCTTCGGCGGCGGCCAGATTTTGGCGCCGGGTGGCCGCTTCGGCCTGGGCCTGGACGATATCGAGGGGCGCCAGGGTGCCGACTTCGACGCGGGCCTGATTGTCTTCGACCAGTTTGTCGGCCAGTTCGGTCGCCCTTCGCGCGACGTCGACCGCGCTTTGCGCAAAGACCAGATCCCAGTAGGCGTTGCGCACGTTGGCCAGCGTCTGGAACACGGTCGCGCGTGAGCTTTCCTCCGAGACGTCCCGGCTGAGCAGCGCCACCTGCAACTGCTGGCGGTTGTTGTCGATCTTGAAGCCGCGAATCAGCGGCTGGCTGTACGCGGCGTTCAGCGTGACGGTGTAGCTGGGATTGAAGTTCGCGAAGGTGTTGGAGGTGTCCAACCGCGAATTGAAGAAGTTCACGGTATAGGAGCCACCATAAAAATTCACGGGTTGGGCAACGCCGAAGTTGTAGGTCGAGGTGCCGTTGCTGACGCGCACGCCGCCGTTCAGCTGGTTGGTCGGCAGCTGCACGGTATCGCGCTGCCCGAAGGTGCTCGACAGCGTCGGTCGGAAAATGTTGCGAATGCCGGCCACGGTGTAGTCCACCGACTGCGGCTCGAGCCTTGAGACCGCGATGTCGAGGTTCTTCTCGAGCGCCAGCGCTACGGCACTGTCGAGGGTCAACTCGCGGATGCCGCCGGTGTCGACCCCCGGCTGTCCGGCCCAGGGAGTTGGGTCGGGATCGAGTGCGGCGAGGCCGATGTTGTAGGTACTGAGGGCCTGACGCACCACCGCGTCCTGCCGCGCGGCGTCGGCGGCGCGGCCCGACTGTGCCGAAGCATTAGGGGTGACAGCGAACAAGACTGCCGCGACAATCGTACTCGTAGAGAATTTCATGGGCCTCAAGGGTCTTTGTGGTGGCGCGGACACTACGAACAGGCCTCGTCGTCGGGGAGGTCGCCCTTCGGTCTCTTGTCGCGCTCGCGCCGGTCGTGGTCGTGCATCTCTTTCATCCTGAGGTTCTGCTCGTCAGATAGGACGCGGCGCATCCGGAACAGTTGCAGGGTGCGGGTCCGGCTTAACTCGGCGCGGGCCGCCTCAACCCGTTCGGCCACCTGCACCACCGTGGCTTCGTCGGACTTGGTGTCGGTGATCACCTTCGACAGTTCGTGCTCGGCTTTGTCGAGCGCGGCCTTCTGGGATCGCAGCGACGGCTCGGCGGTCTGGAAGATGGCCTCAATTCGGTCGATCTGCTCCTGGGTCAACGTGAGACCCTTCTGGAAGCGCTCCATCTGCCACCACTTGAAGCTCTGGCCAGAAGCCGGTTGCGCGCTGGCGACAATCAGAGCCAAAGCTAGACAAATAAACAACTTACGCACCATGGGTATACCTCTGAATGAGGTTACGACCGACCCCGGCCGGACGTTTACGGAATGGCCGAGGCCGGCGCTATTGCTCGTGAAACGGCGTCAATTCGTCGAGCGCACGCAATTCGCGGGCACTTCGCAGTTGAATCGCGAAATCGACCTCGCCTAGCAGGCCGTCGTCGTGCGGCAGGGCCAGCCGCGCTGGAACGTAGCCCTTGACGATGTCGGCACTGGGAGCGATCGACGACGCCATGGGCGCGAGCCGGCGGGTCTGGGGGGGGAGCAGGTTGACGACCTGGCCACCTGCCAGGCCAATGATCAGGCCCGCGGCGGCAGCGACCAAGATCCAGCGGCGGTTGACAGTGGTAGCCGGAGCTTCGACAGTAGTCGCCAGCGGGAAGCGAATGACCTTGGTCGACTGTCCGAGGTGGGCGAGACGGGCAAGAATTTTGTGGCGCTGAGTGTCGAGGGCGCGCTCGTCGAAGTGCGCATCGGCTTGGGCATGAGCGGCCACGCGGTACGCGTCAATCATGTCGTTCAGGTCCGGTTGCGTGTCATCGCGTCGATTCATGCTTGACCTCCCAACACTCCTCGTAACTTCCGCAACGCACGGAACAGATGCACCCGCACCGTGGCCTGGCTCATCCCGGTAGCGGCACTAATCTCCGCCGGGGATTGCTCATCCAAGTGGCACAAAGTAAACACCAGCCGCTGGCGGTCCGGTAAACCTGCGACCGCCTGCGTGACCTGCGCCCACCGTTCCCTGGCCAGCATCCGGCGTTCGTGTGACGCCTCGCCATCCACCACCTGCTCGACCGGCCGCCCCTCGTCGTCGGCGGCCGAGTGGCTGATCCAGCGTTGCTGTCTTGCCCGCGCCCTTAGCCGATCCAAGACCGCGTTCACCAGAATGCGGGAAAACCAGACGTCGAACGGCAACTCGTTCCGATACTGCTCAATGTGCAGGAAAACCTTGATGAAGGCATCCTGAACCGCTTCGTCGGCATCGGCCGCGTCGCGTAGGTAGTGAAACGCGATGCGAACCGCCCGGCGCTGAAGCAACGCCACAAGAGCCCCAAACCGGTCGCTGGCCGCGTCGCGATCGCCACGTCCAACGAGCGCCTTAACCTCGGCCGCCAGCACGGACGCTGGGGACGAGTGGGCCCCGCCTGCGGGACGGGACTGGGCGGCGGCGTCGACGTGGGGCATTCCTGCCATTCGTTACGGGATATATTCGTGGCGCGTTTACAACAGCTTAACAGGGGCAACCGCATTCCAAGCCGTGGCACGCGATTGACTTCGCGCCTTTTTCATCTGTACACTTCATGGTTTAAATGTGACCAGCGCGTGTGGCCGAGTTTTGGAGTCATCCTTTTTATGAGTAGTGCACAGGTGGGGGGCGGCTTAGAGCGCCACGGCATTCAAACCTCGAAGCCGGTTCATTTCAATTTGTCGGCTCCAGCGCTCTACGAACACGCCATTCGCCGGCAGGAGGGCACCATTGCGTCCGGCGGCCCGCTGGTGTGCCGCACCGGCGCCCACACGGGCCGGTCGCCCAACGACAAGTTCGTGGTCAAGGAGCCGTCGAGCGAAGCGAGTGTCTGGTGGGGCAAGGTCAACCGGCCAATGGAATCCGCCCAATTCGACCAGTTGCGCCGTGACGTCGTTACTCACCTCAAGGGGCAGGAACTCTTTGTGCAGGACCTGTATGCCGGCGCCGACGCCGAGTATCGCCTGCCGGTTCGCTTCATCCAGGAGCTGGCCTGGCAGAGCCTGTTCGTGCGCAACCTGTTCATTGTCCCGCCGGCGTCAGACCTGGCCGCGTTCGATCCGCAGTTCACGGTGCTGACGGCACCCAGTTTCAAGGCGGATCCCGCGCGTCACGGTAGCCGTTCCGAGGTGGCCATCGCCGTGAACTTCGCCTCGCGCGAGGTGCTGATCTGCGGCACCAGCTACGGCGGCGAGAACAAGAAGTCGATCTTCACCGTGCTGAACTACCTGTTGCCGCTGCGCAATGTGCTCGCCATGCACTGCGCGGCGAACATTGGTCCCGGCGGCGATACGGCGCTCTTCTTCGGTCTGTCCGGCACCGGCAAGACGACGCTGTCGAGCGACTCGGAGCGGCAGTTGATCGGTGACGACGAGCACGGCTGGAGCGATCGCGGAGTCTTCAACTTCGAAGGCGGTTGCTCCGCCAAGATGATCCGGCTGTCGGCCGAAGCCGAGCCGCAAATCTACCAGACGACCCACCGCTTCGGCACCGTGCTCGAGAATGTGGTGATGGATCCCGGCACCCGCGCGCTGGATGTTGACGACGCGTCGCTCACCGAGAATACGCGTGGCGCCTATCCGATCGAGTTCATCGACAACCATGCGCCCTCCGGCATCGGCGGCCATCCCCGAAACATCGTGATGCTGACCGCCGATGCGTACGGCGTGTTGCCGCCGATTGCGCGGCTGTCGGCCGAAGGCGCGATGTATCACTACTTGTCGGGGTACACCGCGAAGGTGGCGGGCACCGAAAAAGGTGTCACGGAGCCGAGCGCGACGTTCAGTACCTGCTTCGGTGCGCCCTTTCTGCCGCTGAACCCGAATGTCTACGCCAAGCAGTTGGGCGAACGGATCAGCCAGAATCAATCGCGCGTGTGGCTGGTGAACACCGGCTGGACCGGCGGTCCGCACGGCGTGGGCAGCCGCATGAAGATTGCCTACACGCGCGCGATGATTCGCGCCGCACTGTCGGGCGCACTCGACCACGTCGCCTACACCCGTCACCCGATCTTCAATATTGAGGTGCCGAGCGCGGTGCCCGACGTGCCGTCGGCGGTCCTGGATCCGCGCGGCACCTGGGCCGACAAGGCCGCCTACGACGCCCAGGCGGCCAAGCTCGCCCGTATGTTCGTCGAGAATTTCAAGGCGAACTTCGCCGATGCCGCCCCGAAGGTCGCCGCTGCAGGTCCGACGATCTAACGGTGTCTGATACCTACGAGGCCGTGATCGGGCTGGAAATCCACGCCCAGCTACTGACGGCCACGAAAATTTTTTGCGGCTGTTCCACCGCATTCGGCGCGCCGCCCAATGCGCACACCTGTCCGGTGTGCGCAGGGCTGCCTGGGGCGCTGCCGGTACTGAACCGCCAGGCGGTGGACCTCGCCGTGACCGCGGCCCTGGCTCTTGGCTGCGAGGTGCAGGAACGCTCGTTCTTCGCGCGCAAGAACTATGTCTATCCCGACCTGCCGAAGGGCTCCCAGATTTCGCAGTTCGAACTGCCGCTGGCGCTCGGCGGCGGCGTGCAGATGCCGGCGCCGGTCGGCGGCCGCTTCGTCAAGCTGACCCGCATTCACATGGAAGAGGATGCCGGCAAGTCGCTGCACGATGGCTTCGCCGATTCCGACCGCAAGACTTATCTCGATTTTAATCGCAGTGGCGTGCCACTGGTGGAGATCGTGAGCGAACCAGACATGCGGTCAGCGCAGGAAGCCGCGCTGTTCTTTGAGACGTTGAGGCAGATCCTGGTATGGCTCGGCGTCAACGACGGCAACATGGACGAAGGCAGCCTACGGTGCGACGCCAACGTTTCGGTACGCCGGCCGGGCGAGTCCAGACTGGGGACGAAGGCGGAAGTGAAGAACGTCAATTCATTCCGCTATCTCGAAAAGGCCATTGAGTACGAAATTGGCCGCCAGATCGACGTGCTCGATCACGGTGGCCGCGTGGTGCAGGAGACGCGCCTGTTTGACGCTGCCCGCGGTACTACGCACGCCATGCGCAGCAAGGAAGAGGCGCACGACTATCGCTACTTCCCTGAACCGGACCTGCCGCCGCTGATAGTGGACGATGCCCGCCGGGCGCGCCTCGCGACGGCGCTGCCGGAACTACCGGAGACCCGTCGTCAGCGCTTCATCACTGAGTATGCGCTTCCAGAATACGATGCTGCGTTGCTGACGCAGACGCGCGGGATGGCGGACTATTTCGAGGAGACCGCGCGCCGCTGCGGAAACGCCAAGGCCGCCAGCAACTGGGTGATGGGTGAGGTGCTGCGGAACATGAAGGAACGTGCCATCGCGATCGAGGCCGTGCCGATCCTGCCGTCGGCCCTGGCGGGATTGATCGCCATTGTCGACCAGGGCGCCATCAGTTCAACCGTCGCCAAGGACGTCTTCGCGACGATGTACGACACGGGTCGCCCCGCCGCGGAGATCGTCGCGGCTGAAGGCCTGGCGCAGATCTCTGACAGCGCCAGCCTCGCTCCGATGGTGCAGCGCATGCTTGCGGCGCATCCGGACGTGGTCACCGAGATCAAGGCCGGCAAGGATCGCAAGTTCCAGTTTCTCGTCGGCCAGGTGATGAAGGAGACGAAGGGGAAGGGCGACCCCAAGCTCGTCACCGACCTGATACGCGCGGCCATCGGGGTCTAACCGATGTGGATGCGCGCGGCGGGACTGTATCTCGTCGCCGCGGTGGCCCTGACGTGGCCACTCGCGACCCAACTCACCAGCCACCTCGGCGCCCTTGAGGGCGTCGGCGATCCGTATCTCAACCTGTGGATTCTCGGCACCGGGATGAAGGCGTGGCTCGCCGATCCTGGGGCGGTACTGTCAGGCCGGGTCTTCGACGCCAATATTTTCCATCCTGCCCCGGGCGCGCTGACGTTCTCGGACCATCTGCTGCTGCAGTCGCTGGTGATGGCTCCGTTGTACGCGGTGACCGCGAATCTTGCGCTCTGCTATAACCTGTTATTGATCGCGTCGATCGCGCTCAGTGGCCTCGCCATGCATGGGTTGGTCAAGGGCGTCACGGCCTCGACCCCGGCGGCGTTGGTCGCCGGGTTGGCCTGGGCGTGTTGGCCGTATCGCTCCGCGCACCTGCTGCACCTGCAACTGCAGTCGCTGTACTTTCTGCCACTCGTGTTGCTGGCGCTCTATCGACTGGCGGCCGCGCGGCGCAAAGTCGGTGCGGCCTTGCTTGGCCTGGTCGCAGCCCTGCAAGCGATCTCATCGGTCTACTACGGCGTGATGACCGCGATCGTGCTCGCTGCCGGTGCCGTGGCGGTGGCCTGGTCGAGCGGGCAGTGGCGCCATCGCCGTTTCTGGTCGCGGGTCGTGCTGGCGGCCGTGGTCGGTGGCGTCCTGATCGCGCCGGTCGCCTGGCCGTACTGGCAGTCGCAGCAGCGAGAGGGCTTCGGCCGGAACCTGTACGAGGCCGCGGCGCATGCAGCGTCGCTGCAGAGCTACACGCAGGTGTCACCCGATAACCTGTTCTACGGCCGGAGCGGCTTGCTCGCGCCACGCGCGCCCTTGGCGGGCGAGCGCGATCGCCGGCACGTCGAGCACCAGATGTTTCCCGGCCTCGTGCTGCTGGGCCTGGCCGGTCTCGGGCTGTGGCGCGGCTGGCGAAGTGCGGCCCGCCCGGTCGTGGTGTCGGCGGCGGTGATGGCGGCGGTCGGCCTGGTCCTGTCGCTCGGCCCCGAAGGCGTACGCCCGCTCTATGCGTGGACCGCCGATCACCTGTTTGGGTTCCAAGCGATCCGCGCGCCGGCCCGGTTCGCGGTGGTGCTGATGCTTGGTCTGTGTGTGCTGGCCGGTGTTGGCGTGGCACAAGCGCGGCTCAAGACCTCCCTGGTTGCGCTGCTGACCGCCGTGATGTGCCTTGAGTACACCAACGCGCCGCTCACGTTCGTGCTCGCGCCGCCAGCGTCGACCGCGACTGGACGATGGCTCGCAGAGAACACCGTGCCCGGGGCGGTGCTGTATCTGCCGCTCACGCTGGACCGTGAGAACTCTCCCTTCATGGTGCAATCGCTCGAGCATGGGCGTCCGATCGTGAACGGCTACAGCGGCCAACGGCCCTCGTTCTACACCTCGTTGGTTGACGCGCTCGCGGCGCCGGCATCGGTCGATGCCCGCGCCGCCCTGAAGGAACTGAACGTCCGCTTCATCGTCAGTCCCGAGTCGTTGGCTGGCGCGGGCGACGCACCATCGCCGTTTGTCGAGCGGACTCGCCAAGACCACCAGCTGATCTACGAACTCGTGTGGACGCCTGAGAGCGAGGCCGCGCTGGACGAAGGGGCGGTGGCGGAACCGCCGTTACCGGGAGTGCCGCCATTCAAGGTCGGGGAGCAGGTCCGCTACGACGTTGAGTGGGTCAACGGGCCGTTAGACCTGACGGCCGGGCAGATCACGCTCAGTGTCGTGGCGCCTGAAGCCGGCGACCACAGTGCGACCGGTGAGCCACCGGCATGGGTATTCGAGGTCGCGATGGACACCGCGCCGTGGGTGTCGCGCTTTTTCGAAGCGCACGACCGTTTCCGGACGGCGGCAGATGTGGCGATCCGGCCGCTTCTGCACCAGCGGGCGCTGCGGGAGGGCCGTCGGGCCGTGGACCGTGTCTACGCCTACGACCACGTCGGCCGCCGCGTCAGCTCGGGCGACAGTCCGGCCGCGGCCCGCCAACCGGGCGCGCTGACGTTGCCCCTGCCCGCCGGTGCGCGAGACGCGCTGACGGCCCTTTGGTACATCCGCACCGTGCCATTGACGCCCGGTTCCACTCTGGCCCTGCCGCTGAATGAAGCGGGTCGCAACCTGGCGCTGAACGTGACGGTCGCCGCGCGCGAGGTCATCACCGTCGGCGGCACCCAGGTCCTGGCCTTGAGGATCGAACCCCGCTTCGTGGCGCGGGTGCAGCGGCGCCGGCCGATTGAGTCCACCGTGTGGCTGAGCGAAGATGGGCGGCGGGTGCCACTGGCGATTGACGTCGCCGCCGGCTTCGGCCGCGTCCGGCTGAATCTAGTAGACTACCGGCGGTGATCGAGACTCAGGGCCTCGGGAAAATCGATGGCAACCGTGGCGTCCCGGACCGCTTGGTGAACAACCGGTCAAATTGAAACGGGACGTCTTCGAATGTCGCCCCGTTGACACATTCTTCCGAACCTCTTACACTGCAATTCATCAAATATGTCGAGGGCGAGGAACAGAATCCCACGCTTTCTGATGGACAGTGCCGTTCCGGCGAGCGTGTCGGCGCTTTCCCAGTTCTACCGCGAAGAGTTTCTCAAGCACCATCGGTGCTTACAGGAACAGCGCGAGTATTACAGTTCCCAGGCGATTAACAGAGCCGAAGGGGCCCTCCTCAAGATCATTGCCGAAGTTGATCACCTGTCCGAAGACGCCAACGCCGATCAAGTCGTTTCCCAGTTACTCCGCGAGTTCGACGTCGTGACCGGCCTGTCGGGCTGGTCCGATCCGTGTAAGGTCCACTGACACCTCCGCTCCCCACGCTCAGGCAAGACCTTTTCACCATCGTCCGCGCTGGAATTAACGCGGTGAGTGCTTCCCGTGTGGTCGAACGGGCCATGGCCGACCGTGATCTGGCCGAGGTCCTGACCACGCGGCCGTTGCATGTGCTGGCCGTCGGCAAAGCGGCAGCGCCGATGGCGGCGGCGTTAGTGGCCGTGCCGGGCCTCACCGTGCGACAGGCCGTGGCGATCGGGACTCACGCCATCCAGCCGCTGCCCGATGGCGTGGATTGGATTGAATCCGGCCACCCATTTCCAGACGCCCGCAGCGAGGTAGCCGGTCGCACGGCCCTGGCCATCGCCGAGTCCGTCCACTCGGGCGAGGTGCTGCTCATTCTGCTGTCCGGTGGCGCGTCGGCGCTGATGGCGTTGCCGGTTGAGGGCATCAGTCTGGCAGACAAGGTATCCACCACCCGGCTGATGATGAACGCGGGCGCCGACATCCACGCGCTGAACACAGTGCGTCGTCACCTGTCGAGGGTGAAGGGGGGACGACTCGCCGCAGCATGCGTCGGCACCACGATGACGCTGGCGTTGTCGGACGTGGTCGGCGATGACTTGAATGCCATCGGATCGGGCCCTGGTGTTGCGGATAGCACGACCTGGACGGATGCGGCCGCCGCACTGGATTGCTTTGGCGGCCCCGAACACCTAGCTGCCGTGCGCGCCGTGATTCGGCGCGGTCTTGCCGGCGAGATTCCCGATACGCCCTTGCCCGGGCACGCGGCCTTGACTCGGACGATGGCGCGTGTGATCGGCGGCCGGCTGGATGCCATGGCCGGCGCGCAAGCGGCGGCCGAGGCGCTTGGCTACACCGTGGTCACCATGGCGGAGCCAGTCGTGGGCGAGGCGAAGCTGGCCGGTCCCGCCTGGCTCGAGCGAGCCCGGCACGTATCCGTGGGCATGGCCCGGCCGGTGTGTCTTATCTCAGGCGGCGAAACCACGGTCCGCGTGACGGGGAATGGCCTCGGTGGGCGTAACCTTGAGTTTGTGCTGTCGATTGTGGAGGCGATTGCTGACCCCGGCGGCCCCACTGAAGTGGGGCGCTACGAGAGGCCCTGCGTGGCGGCTGCCAGCATCGGGACCGATGGCATCGACGGCTCATCGGGCGTCGCAGGCGCGATCGTCGACTCAACGACGCGGGCCAGGGCGGCAGAGGCGGGATTGCAGAGTCCGGCCGATTATCTGGCCACCAACAACTCGTTGGCGTTCTTTGCGCCGCTGGACGACGCGATTCGCCTTGGACGCACCGAGACCAACGTTGGCGATCTACAAGTCATAGTGATGTCATGAACCGTGAAGAGCTGCTTCGTCGCATGCGCGCCAAAGTGCCGCACCCGGCCACCGCGCGCGACTTGTACCGCGTGCTCGAGATCAGCCGCGAAGAGCGCCTGCCATTCAAGCGGCTACTGCGGCACCTGGTCAACGATGGCGATTTGATCCTGGTCAAGAGCAAGCTCTACGGCCTGCCCGAACGCATCGACCTGGTGGTCGGGAAGCTCGATGGCCACTCGTCGGGCGTCGGTTTCGTCACGCCCGAGCGTCCGGTTGAAGGGCTGACCCGCGACATCGTGGTGGCCGCACACAACCTGCAGGAAGCCTTGCACGGTGATCGTGTCGTCGTGCGCATCGAGCGCCATCGCGAGGACGGCCGGGCCGAAGGCAAGATCGTCAAGGTCCTCGAACGCGCGGCCAGCAGCATCGTCGGCCGCTTCGACCTCGACTCGACCGGGCTCACCTTCGTGGTGCCCTTCGACAAGCGAATCACCACCGAAGTGCAGATTCCCCGCGACGAGACGATGGGGGCCGAGGCAGGGCAGATGGTGACCGTCACCGTGACCCGTTGGCCGACCCCGACGCGCGGACCGGCCGGGCGGATTACCGAAATCCTAGGCGACATCAATGACCCCGGCGTCGACACCGAGATCATCCTCCGCAAGCACGGCATTCCCGACCAACACGGTGCTGACGCCGTGGCCGAGGCGACCCGCATTGGCGGCGCCGTGCGTGAGAAAGACCTGGCGGGCCGCACTGACTTCCGCGATCGCACCGTGGTGACTATCGACGGCGAGACCGCGCGCGACTTCGACGATGCGATCTCAATTGAGCGGCTGCCGAACGGGCACTACTGGCTGGGCGTGCACATCGCCGACGTCTCGCACTACGTGCACGATGGCTCGGCGCTCGACGCCGAAGCCTTCGAGCGCAGCACTTCGGTGTATTTCCCAGAACGGGCTATTCACATGTTCCCGTCGGAGCTGTCGACTGGCCTCTGCAGCTTGAATCCGCACGTCGATCGCCTGGTGCAGTCGTGCCTGATGGAGATCACGACCACGGGCGAGGTGGTGCGGCACGAGATGCACGATGGCATCATTCGCAGCGATGCGCGGATGACCTACACCGCGGTCAACGCCATCCTCACTGAGCGCGATCCGGTGACCAGCGCGAAGTACGAGCCGCTGGTGCCGATGTTCGAGCTGATGCGCCAGTTGTTTGAGATTCTCAACGGGCGGCGTCGCCGGCGCGGGTCGGTCGACTTCGACCTGCCGGAAGCTCAGGTGGTGCTGGACGACGACGGCTTGATCGCGAACATCGTCGCGTCTGAACGCAATGTCGCGCACCGGCTGATTGAGGAGTTCATGCTGCTGGCCAACGAAACGGTGGCCGGTCATCTCGAGTCGCACGGCATGCCGGCGCTCTATCGCATCCACGAACAACCTGACCCGCTGAAGGTGATGCAGTTCGAGGAGTTCATCAGCGGGTTTGGCTTCAGCCTGGGCGCCACCGACGGCAACGTCACCCCGATGCACTTCCAGAAGCTGGTCGACAAGATTCGCGGCAACCCGGCCGAGCGGCCAATTGCGTTCCTGATGCTGCGGACCATGCAGAAGGCCCGCTATGACCCGGGCAACGTCGGCCACTTCGGCCTGGCGGCAGGGACCTACACGCACTTCACCTCACCGATTCGCCGCTACCCGGACTTGATTGTGCACCGGCTGCTCCGCGAACTGCGGCACACCAAGGTCAGCGACGAGTGCCGCGCGGAGTTGGCTGAGGACCTGCCCGAGGTAGGACGGCACACCTCGGAGATGGAACGCCGCGCTGCCGAAGCCGAGCGCGAGATTCTGCAATGGAAGAAGGTGCGCTTCATGGCTGACAAGGTCGGCGACACCTTCGACGGCTACATCACCGGCGTCGCCCCGTTCGGCATGTTCGTCGAGCTGGTCGAGCACTACGTCGAGGGCCTGGTTCACGTCTCGACGATGGCCGACGATTACTACCGCTATCGGGAGACGCAGCACGCGCTGTTTGGCGAGAACAGTAAGAAGCTGTATCGCCTGGGCGATCGCGTCACGGTGCAGATCATCAAGGTCGACATGGAGCGCCGGCAGATTGAGCTGGGTCTCGAGGACGTGCTGGCGAAGGTGCGGCAGGATGAACGTCGCCGCGGCCCGCAGCGCAGTTCGGCGCGGCCGAAGAAGGAACAGCGTAAGGGGACGCCGGAAGAGCGACGGCGCGCGAAGAAACAACGCCTCGGCAAGCACGAGCGAAAGGCCAAGAAGCGGCGATGACGAACCTCGTCGTCGGCACGGCCGGGCACATTGACCACGGCAAGAGCACGCTCGTCCGCGCGCTGACCGGTATCGACCCCGACCGGCTGAAAGAGGAGAAGGCCCGCGGCATCACCATCGAGCTCGGGTTCGCCCACACCGCCATCGACGAGACCCGGGTCGCATTTGTCGACGTGCCGGGTCACGAGCGGTTCGTGCGCACCATGCTGGCCGGGGTCGGCGGCATCGATTGCGTGTTGCTGGTCGTCGCGGCCGACGAGTCGGTGATGCCGCAGACGCGTGAGCACTTCGAGATCTGCCGCCTGCTCCAGATTCCTCGCGGCATCGTCGTGCTCACCAAGGCCGATGCGGCTGATGCCGAGACGCGCGCCATGGTCCGGCAGGATGTGGCGGAGCTTGTGAAGGGCTCGTTTCTCGAGTCGCCGAATGTGATCGAGGTCTCGGCCACTACGGGCGATGGGCTCGACACCTTGCGCGCTGCGATCGTGGCGCAGGCGAACGAGATCGAGCGTCGTCCCGTTACCGGCTCGGTGCGGCTGCCGATTGATCGAGCCTTCACCATGAAGGGATTCGGCACGGTGATTACCGGCACCTTGGTGTCGGGGCGGATTGCCCTGGACGACGAGCTGGCGATCGTGCCGTCAGGCCGCCGCGTCAAGATCCGCGGCATCCAGGTGCACGGTACGGCGGCGCCGTTCGCATCGGCCGGGCAGCGGACGGCCATCAATCTCGGCGGCATCGAGGTGGGGCAGATCGGGCGCGGCGAGACGCTGGCCGGGCTCGGAACGCACTGCGTGTCCCGGCGGTTCGATGCCGCGATCGATCTGCTGGCGACAACCAAGCCCTTAAAGCACGGCGCCCGCGTGCGCGTGCATAACGGCACTGCCGAGGTGCTGGCCCGCATCTCGGTGGCGGGCATCGCGCCTGAGATCGCGACGGGCACGCGGGCGTTCGTCCGGCTGCGGCTCGAGTCGCCCGCGGTGCTGACGCGCGGCGACCGCTTCATCATCCGGGCCTATTCACCGCCGGTCACGATTGGCGGCGGCGTCGTGCTCGACCCGGCGCCGACGCGGCCCGGCGTGCGTTCGATCGAGGGCCTCCAATGCCTTGCGGCGGTCGACCGTCGCGCGTCGCGTCCTGAGTCCGAAGCGGTGGTGGCGATGGTCACCGCCGCCGGCCTGGCCGGCATGCCGCGCGAGGCGCTGGTCGCGCGTGCCGGAGTGGCGCCCGAGTCGACGGGCGGCGTGATGGCGTCGATCCACTTGCAGGGCATCGAGGCAGTGGGCGACCGGCTGGTGGCGGCACGACATCTTGATGGCGCGAAGGATGCCCTGGTGATGCTCGTGACGGCCTTTCATCGCGCCCACCCATTAAGTGATGGATTGCCACGCGAGGAGGCGCGAGAAAGGGTCTCGGCGCGTGCCGATGCCGGCGTGTTCGAGCGCATCATTGATGACCTGAAGAAGGCGAAGGTGCTGGTCGGCGCCGACCGGCTCGCGCTGGCTTCGCACACCGTGGCCGCGACCGGTGAGGACGCGAGGGTCAAGGCTGCGATTGCGTCAGTTTACGCGGCGGCCGGCCTCAAGCCGCCCGACGCGGCCGTGGTGCAGGCGGCGGCGGGAGCGCCGGCGGCGATGGTCGAGAAGATCACGGCGGTCCTGTTGCGCGAAAAGGTGCTGGTCCGTCTTGACACGCTGGTCTTCGATGCGGGCGCATTGCACGCGCTGAAGAATGAGGTCCGGGGGATGAAATCAGAGGGAGAAAGACAGGCGACCGTCGACGTGGCGGCGTTCAAGGCCCGTTACGGAATCTCCAGAAAGTTTGCGATTCCCCTGCTTGAGTACCTCGATCGGGAGCGCGTGACAAGGAGAACAGGTGATGCCCGCCTCGTCATCTAGCGAGAATTACTTCTCGTCCGTGCTCTCTTGCTTCATTCCGCTCTTGAAGTTCTTGATGCCCTGACCGATGCCCTTGCCAAGCTCCGGCAGCCGGTTGGCGCCAAAAATGAGGATCACGATCGCCAGTATGATGAGCATTTCTGGCATTCCGAGTGGGCCGAACAAACCAAGCATGAAGGCTCCTTGGGGTCACGACAACCTGCGACCGCAACCGCGATTGTAGCAGGTAACTGCGACGTTCGGCTTTAGCCGGACCGGCACAGTCCGCCTGAAGGCGGACGCTACAGTGTAGCCGAAGCCATTTGGCCCCAATCGGCGTCAAATGGGGCAGACACTGGCTTTGCGCTTGTCAGCCCATAACCCGTCGGTCAGAATGGCCCTAGGTCTATTAAACGCACCACCATGGCCGAGTCGTCACCCGCTCCCGCAAATGAGTCCCGATCGGCGCCGTTGCAACTCGCGGATCGCCCGGTTGAGCTGAGTTTTGCGTTTGAAGGGCGTCGGTCGAGCGTCGGCGTGGGTGCGTCGGTGGCAGCCCACGTTGCCGCCGCGTTCATCATCTTGCTGATCCTTCGGTTCGGGCCGCAGCCCAGCCTGGCCGAGTTCATCCCCAACGCGCCTGTGAACGACATTGTCTGGCTGGCCGTGCCCGGCCCGGGCGGTGGTGGTGGCGGCGGCGGCAACAAGGCGCCTGAGCCGCCGCGCAAGGCGGAACTGCCGGGCAAGGACAAGATCACCGTCCCGGTGGAGAAGACCCCAACGCCGACGCCCGAGCCGCCCAAGCCCGAGCCGCCACCGGCCGAACTGCTCATTCCGGCGATGACCACGGCTTCGGCCGAGATCACGTTGCCCGGCGTCATCGCGCCCAGCGCGCCCGCGGTCTCTGACTCACAGGGCTCTGGCTCGGGCGGCGGTGCCGGCATCGGAACCGGCCAGGGCGTCGGGTCCGGCCAGGGTTCGGGTCTCGGGCCTGGATTTGGCGGCGGCACGGGCGGTGGCGCCTATCGTCCGGGCGCAGGTATCACGCTGCCCGTCGTTTTGCGTGAAGTGAAGCCGGCCTACACCGCCGACGCCATGCGGGCGAAAGTGCAGGGCTCGGTGTGGCTGGAGTGCATCGTGATGCCGGACGGCTCGGTCGGCGAGGTCAAGGTTGCGCGCTCGCTCGACCCGATTTTCGGCCTCGACCAGGAAGCGGTCAAGGCCGCCAAGATGTGGCGGTTCCGTCCCGGCCTGCGACAGGGCGAGCCGGTATCGGTCATCATCACGATCGAGCTGACGTTCACGCTGCGCTGAGCGCCGCGGGCCCTGTCGAAGCAACCCTTCAGGGTTGCCTGGAAGTCAGGTACCATGAGTTTGCTTGCTTACCGCTGCCTCGTCTAATCCCACGCTCACGGCTGAAATCGCGCGGCGCCGCACCTTCGCCAT
>SXGR01058851.1_pt1 | contig 31021 bp, 20 predicted proteins | sample 3174711 | NCBI WGS metagenome assembly SXGR01 (sample SAMN11356860, study PRJNA531348) | freshwater metagenome | isolation source: freshwater sample F1-60 | place: China: Fuxian Lake, Yuxi | collected 2017-12-25 | reverse complement strand
TGACCTCTTGCATGCCATGCAAGCGCTCTGCCAACTGAGCTACAGCCCCTAGAAAAGCAAGCCTGTCTAGGTTCTGCAGAAATCCTATCGTCCTAAAGTGCCTCCTGGACGGGCTCAGATACTGAGAATTCGACTCCTCCGGCTTCAATTTGACAGAAATTTTCGATGCAACTTAATTCAAATATCGATTGGTCGAGTTTGTGAAGATTGAAGTCAAGGGGCACAAGATTGAATCCGGTGCAGATTTGCGTAATGCCGATTTAGAGAACGCAAAATTAGGTGGTACTGAAGCTAAGTGAGCTCCTCTATGAGTGAATCAACTAACTCAATTGTTGTTTGCTCGCCTACGTAAACAAGTGCTGCGGTTTCTGTGTGCCCGCCCGATGCCATTTGGCTACGAGTTAGTGCTTGAGGGGCTCCCAGAGAATGTCTCCACCATTTGAGAACTGCTGTTTCGATGATTTCTGCATCTAGACCACTCTCCGTTTCCCATTTTTGAACAAGGCTCCAGCCCTTCAGTTCGTGGTCATGGATTCTGTCAGTTCTTGATTCTTTGGTTGTAATGCCAATTTTCAATGCTTGATAATCTGCATTGAGCATGAGATAAACAATTCCTGGCGCGTCGTATTTGAAAGAAGAGTCGCTGCAAAATTTACATCCGCCGCCTGCATAAACGTTGCTGTAAGTCGGGTTAACTTCTCGTCCGCATGAGTGTCTGCTTTTCCATCGTTTGTGTGTTCCTTCGAATGGCTCCAAGGGTTCGAAACCAGCTGCTCTGAATAGCCTTGCTGCATCATCCGGATGTATTCTTCCGCCTGAGCAGTAGACACAACCTCCACCACCAGACTGAACCACGGAGTAGAGAGGTTTCACTTCACGTCCACATGCAATATGAAGACATTTCCATGGTGTTTTTCGACCAGGAAACGGTTCTAATGGCTTCAGGCCTGCACGTTCCATGACGCCAATTGCGTCCGAGTCATCAATTCGAAAGCCAGCACAGTTAACACAAGTTGCACCATTTTTCACATTTGAAAGTGTTGGCGAGACAGTCCGTCCGCATTCAATGTGAATGCTTTTCCAAGGTTCATGATTTCTGCCTGGATAGGGGGCTTGTGGTTCAAAACCTGCCGATTGCATTGCCTCTATCGCTTCATCTGTTGGGGTCGCAAATTTCAATGCGAGTGCTCGATGAATACATGATTTACATCCGCTTTGACCTTGTTGAATGGACGCATATCGTGGTTTAACTTCTTGACCGCACGTTTTATGGATACATCGCCATGGTTTGTTACTTGCGCCGGGGTAAGGCTCAATTGGTTCGAGGTCAGCCGAACGCATAACAGCAACAGCAATATCGGGGTCCATTCGAAGTGTCTCAGCAACAAATTGACTCGAACAAGTCTTACATGCTCTTCTTCCTTGTTGAACATGTGCATACCGTGGAAAACGAATTTCACTACATTGCAAGTGACGACACATCCACGGTTCCATGGAACCCGGGTATTCCTCCATGGGTTCAAAGCCACCATTACGCATCAATAAAACTGCATCCTCGGGGGTTACTGCTTTTTTTGCGCAGTATTTGCAACGGCTGCCAACACGTGCTTCGTCATAGGTTGGAGTGGTGTTTCGGTTGCAAATGAGACAACGACACTTCCACTTGTGGCTGCTATTTACATACGGCTCAAGTGGTTCGTAACCAACATTTCGCATGACCTCAATTGCGGCTATGGGGTCTACGTATTTCCCAGCACAGTGCAAGCAACCACCTCTACCACCTTGGATTTGGTGATATGGAACAGATACTTCACGACCGCATTTGAGATGTACACATCTCCATTTAGTCTGGCTGTTGAGGTAAGGCTCTTGTGGTTCGTATCCCGCAGCTCGCATGACCTCAATGGCATCTTGTTCGGGTACGCGTCGCTTTTTCCCACCACGAGTCTTGCCGCAAAGTTTGCAGCCACTTCCTTGAACCAGAACGGAGTTGTACTGAGGAGTTACAACTTCACCGCAGGTAGAACACTTGCAACTCCACCGATGTTTATTTGAAACGTAAGGCTCTAAAGGTTCTAGGCCAGCTTGTCGCATTACCTCTGCGGCCTTTTCAGGGTCAACCCATTGCCCGTTGCAGTACTTACACGGATTCTTGCCGCTGACAATCCCACCGAGCTTCAACTCGACCTCGTTGCCGCATTCGACGTGGCGACATCTCCAAGACGTTCGGTTATTCCCGGGGTAGGGCTCCAGCGGCTCAAATCCAGCATCGCGTACCCGAGCTGTTGCATCCATGCTTCTTACGCTAGACCTTTCATCTGACTGTTTGGCATGTCAGGTTCACAGACAGTTGCACCACTGGACTCACCTTCTTTGATGAAATCAAGATGTCAGTTTTAACCTCGCCATCAAAACCCAAGAACTTGAAAAACCTCCAACGCATCGTGTCGTGTTAGACGCTCATGTATGAATTGGTTGCTGTAACTGCGAAGGCAGCCGTAGCACGAAGTCTCTTCTCCACAAGAGCAACCTTTCACTATCTGGGCGGCCTCACTGAACAGCGCTGGCAGTGCCTCTCGTAATGCGCGGGCGTACCCAGCGCCACCAGGCACTGCGTCATAGACAATGAGCGAGCGGCTTGAGCCACCTGCACCACTAGCCCTTGTAGTTCCCCTCACGTCGTCATGAGGAATATTCAATTTTTGAGTCGCTGCGAGCAACGCCGCAAGCACGCTTTCTCCCGCCGCATATGAGATGCGGCCAGGCAGTTGAACTTCTATTGCATCGGTCCGGAATTGATGCCCAATAGCCTTCGTGCTCAAATTGGATTTGCATTCGTGCTCACTCATCCCTGGGCGTTTGTGCGCCTTCGCTGGCGTATCAGCTTTTCGTCGTTTAACCGATTTTGCTGGAATTTGCCCACTTCCACATTTCAAACAAACTTCGAATCCAGAATTACGTGGCCCTTGGTTGACGACCGAGATAACGCCCTCTCGCCCCACCCTGACTCCCAAAGTTTGATTCCCAATTTGTACCAATTCGAGGTCTGGAGATTGACCACCAAACTCGGTAAAGAAAGTCCGCAAATAGCCAACTTTCGGCGGTCTAGATTCGCCAGGTTTTTGGTCGCTTGGTTTTCCTAGAAATCCAAAAGCAGGTACGATGGCTGAGCGATAGCCAGGAACCACATCTGACGAACCACAAACTTCACAGCCCGGGTCATTTCCTGCTTCCTTCAAAGTTCTGAAAGTCTCGCAAGAGGCACAGATACGCCAATGAAATTCTGGCAACGCTTTATCCGGGGGAATTCGTAAGCCATTTGTCTCCCAGAGACGCTTGTTTGCGACGGTTAACGAACCCGGAGCGAAGTCCAAGACACCCATTTGTAGGTCCCGACTGAGGTCAACATTCGCTCCCTCAGTGCTTTCTGGCGACCAAACATCAAGCGATACGACATCGACGGGGAAGCCATATTTAGGCAAGACGACACGCTGCGCCAGAAAATCAATAAGACGACGGTCTCTGATTGTATTTTTCTGTTTCATTAATTGTTGCATTGCATTTGCAACAACAATTTGACGGCGCCCGTCTAATTCTCCTGACGAAAGTTGTTTTAACTTTTCTGCGATTAGTGCCTCGAGATTATCCAAGACGTCAACGATTACAAGCTTGGCTTTATACATCCATCCCTTCTCGCTGAACTCGTCCTCGGAATACAGTTCGTCGACCCACGACCAAGTCGAAATTCCTAGTTCACTTGCCATCTCAGTGTCATCAATGATGCGTTTCAGGCTCAGACCGAGTTCATTGGGTCTTGAACGAAGCCAGTTTTCAAATTTGTCTGCAAATGTCAGGTTTGATGAATCCATATCTTTGAAGAACTCACCGACAAGGCTTGGCCACTGCACTCCTTCATCGGTGACTTTCCGTGCAAAAGCAGATAAGGCAACCGCATGGATATGCCGACGCACAATTAATGTGTTTGACCCAGATATCTGGGGAGCCTGGACAACACCCCGAACCAGGTCAGCAGGATTTGCAAAATAGGACAGGTCATGGCTTCGTCGTTGTGCAAATGTTGTGACGAGGGCCGTAGACGAGGAACGTCGACCTGCTCGACCAGCACGCTGTGCGTAGTTGGCAGCTGACGGCGGGACATTCTTCATGAGAACGGCTTGAATCTCGCCTAAGTCGACTCCGAGCTCAAATGTCGTAGAACAGCTCAATGTATTGATGTCACCGTCTACAAACCCTTGCTGAATGTCAGCTGCGAACCGATTAGCGAGTTGCCCTGTGTGTTCTTCGACTCTCATTCCGATTGGACGCTGTTCGCTGTATAACTTGCGATAGTGCTGACGCTTGCCGCTTTCATTACCTAACTTATGAAGACTTCCAGTGCATCTGTACCGCGGACAGACATCGTGAACGTTGTAGTGAGAGACGCGTCGGCAGGAATCGCATTCGTAAATGTCTTCGACAGCAGACACAATTTTAAAATCAATTGACTTGTAGTTGAGGCAAAGCGATGGGACCCCTCTGGCGTTGTCTACGGAAAAAAGCGAGTTCCAGCCGCCTCCAGCAGCCGTCAATTCGGTCCATAGTTCACGAAGTATTTCTCTTGCTGATTCATTTGAACTAGTCATTTGTAGAATTTTTTCGAGATAGTTCAAACGCGCATTTATGCGACCCGGCTTGGGTGACCAACCCAAAATTGGCCCGTCCGAGGTCTCTCGCATTCTGAGGACAACGTTTCTTGGGGAGAAGATTGGGTCGGCAATATCAACGCTTTCTGGCAAATTAATGACGCCCTTTTCGCGAATAGTTCCTAGAAGGACCTGAAGAACATCAACGCATTCCTCATCACTTAAACCGAGCTTCAATAAGGACGTAGGTGCAGGCATTCCCAACGGGAGACGGACACTGACACGAACAAGACCAATTCCGACAAGACTCTGACGTCCATCAACATTCAGTGATTCGCGCAGCAGCCATTTACGGACGCTCACTTCTGGCGAAAGTCCATCATCGTCACCCATGACATGCGATTGTGTTGCTCTACGGACCAATGATGGAACCATGTCTTCAAAACGCATCACCTCTTCAGAATCAATCAATGTCTCTAGAACTAGCCGCCGCTGAACGTTTCGCATATAGGTCCGCTCAAGGTATGGCGCGAAGAACGCCGCATCCTGTCTTGAGTCAGAGAAACAAAGAAGCTTTCGGCCCCCACCGATTTTTTCAATGAGTTCCTCTATAGATGGGAGCTCCTGATAAATCGATGACGCTATAACAGCAGCTGGCGCATCCTGACCCGTTTGAACTCTGTTAACTACTGGACTATTCGATTGATGTGAGCAAATCACACATTTACGAAGGGGCGAATCAGCATCCTTGGCCTTGGTATGGATAAAGCGACGTCGAGCCTTTTCATGTGAGCACGTAAAGCCTGATTCATCTAGTGCACCACAAATGGTACAAAGAGTTCGGATATCGGTTGACCCCACATCGATGCCAACAGCAATTCCAAAAGCCTCTTCGTCTTCGTCTCCTTCTTCATCTGTTGGCTCATCCGCCATGACTGGTGTTAGGAAAACATTATCTGAACTAAAGGTTCCCGGAATGGCTACACGGGGTCCGTCACTTTCTTGATTTACAGCACCAATGATATACGTCGCACCACATTGGATGCAGGGCCCAATCTCGAATGTTGCGCTTACCTGATGGCTTGAACAAGACGGGCATTCTTCACGAGGGTCCAAGGAAAGTCTTGGCTCGTTAGCAGGATGCTCAGGATTGAAGCAGTAATTCATTCCTTCAAGCGCTCGCAGGAATAAGTGATACCTTGCCGATAGAAGCGGAAAATTGTCATCAGGCGCTTCGGCAAACTTTGCCAAATCAATCAAATGAGCGATGCTCAACTCAGTAGTGTCTCCAACTTTTAGACGTTCAGAAAGTTCTTTTAAGGGTGTAGGTCCTTGAAGCAAAAGCTCTTGTAAAGAATGAAAGCCCGTTTCCCTCACCAAATAGTTCCCGAGCATCTGATGAACAGTTAGCGACATGAATCGATTCGATGTCAAGGAGTTAATCAAATCTGCTAATCCAATTTCATCGTTCCTGGTCATGAATTCATGCAAGTCATGGAGATTTTGCACGCTTAGTGTGTATTCCGTATCAGGAAGTGACTGGTCCTCATACTCGGGACGAATTATGTCGCTTTCGTTTGCATCACTGCTGTACTTGACTTGTTCATCGAATAGCTCACTTGCAAACTTTGCAAGTTTTGGCATGTCGTTCTCGTCGCTGCCAATTGTCGCTGAGGTCCCAATATACGTAATGCGATTTCGAGCTGAAGAAACAACACGGTCACGGAGTCGTTTTAAGAGCATTCGAATTTCGCCGCCCTTTGCTCCTTGATAAGTATGTACTTCGTCGAGAACTACAAATTTCCAGTGATTACCAGTTTGACCGTCGAAGAACTTGGTTTCCGCTGGCCGAAGCAACAGATACTCCAACATCGCAAAGTTCGTGACGAGAATATGTGGTGGTGTTTCCCTCATTCTTTCGCGCGAGAGCATCTCATTTTTGAGCGGCTCCTCCCCATATCGCCTGAGATAATCGCTGGAGAGACGTTGTTCATCTTCCCAGCCCGTATCACCTGTAAATCTTCCAAAGGTGATTTCAGGTACCTGTGCAAGGAGTTCTCGTAGGCGCCATAGTTGGTCGTTAGCCAATGCATTCATTGGATAGAGAAGCATGGCCCTCACGCCCGGTTGCGACAGCGTTCCAGCTTTTCTCTCCTGCAAGAGACTGTCCAGAATCGGCAAAAGAAAGGACTCTGTCTTTCCGGAACCAGTACCAGTCGCAACGATTATGTTGCGGCCACCAGCAATTCGTTTAATAGCCTCGACTTGATGGTGGTACAGGGGCCTATCTGCGTTCGGCACCAGTAATGAGTTACTACTGAAGTCTGGGGAAATCACACCGTCATCTGCAAGTTCTCGGAGAGATTTACTGCGCTTATACGGGGGGGTTACCTGAACAAAGGGACCTTTCGAGAGCTCAAATCGTTCTTCAAGCGATTGACGGAACTCGCTACTTATTGTCCTGTCTGAAAAATCAAATGCTGATAACAAATACTCAAGGTAGGCACTCCGAATTGTGTCGGATGCTTGGAGAGCACTGAAGGTTTCTGACATTTCAACTATTCCTTGGCCGCTCAGTTAACAACGCGAGCGCCAAAGCTCGGTCACTGAGTCCTTGTGCAAAACCATAACTCTCACCAAGAATCTCAGAAGCATTCAACGCAACTTCTAACGGGGTTTCAACACGCGAAACAAGCCAAGAAAGGCGATACAAATTATGAATGAACATCGCAATTGCTAAATTCTCTTGCTTTCGACCTTTTAGCCATTGAGATGGAAGAGTTTCAGCGATACGAGGGGGGATTGCGGCCGTTTTTTCAGTTGGCAGCGTGGATATCAGGGCTCGTCCACGCTCAGTCCGTTCTATTAGGACATTGAGTCGAGAGTCATCAAGACGTCCATTTGGCCAACACTGTTTCCAAGTTTCAAGGAAACTGACTAATCCGTAGCCGCGGGAAAAAAGAGGTCCGCGTTCAATCTCCTTTTCGACTTCTTCTGTCAAAGCTGGCCAAGTCAGCCCAGCCAGCCCCTCGTAATTCAGAGTCTCTCGCTGTTCACCCATCTGCAGTACAAGTTCATCAACAATACGCTGCTTCATCTGGTGCGTAAATGCCAATCCCACTATGGGGCTCAACGTCCACAATCTTGAAACAAGCACTTCATCAACTTCTTCAATCCTTGACAAATCCAGTTCTTCAGAATCCGATATTGGGTTGTCAATAAATATTGGAAACAGTCGCACCACTAAGTTTTCGATATCACGAGTTAAAGAAATTTGAGTGCCAATTTGTGTCAGCCACTCGGCAATTGTTCGAGAAAATCCTTCGCGCCCCAAGAAATCGATACATGAACCAAAGACATCAGAGTCTGTTGTGAGCATTCGTTGATTCATCAGAAGAAAATGAGTCACCTTTTGAACATCTTCAACTTTAGAGCCAGAACTAATTTGACGAGGTGCTTTCTTCCCGTAAATTATTTGCTCAGCAAGTCGTTCAGGATTTTCTATAAATGAACTTCGATAACGTTCGGCATCTTCGCTTGTTCCGAATGTTTTCTTGCGTTGAGATGATGGAATACTTCTACGTGTGTTGCCAACAGACAAACTCACTGTGTAGACACCTGGGGCAATATTGGGACACTTGACAAGATGAACGTCTGAAGCATCGTCACTTTTCAGAATTGGAAACTCCACTGAGTCTTCCCACACCCTCTCTAACGATTGTAAGCAAACTGACGCATCTGGAGAATTTGCTGGTGCCCGTACATTCACATGCACTACACCAAGAATGTGCTCTGACTGAATCTGAAATGCTGTATCAACAATTTGAAAATCCAAAGTTTGTTGAATTGTTAGAATTTTCAAATTCAAATTCTTCTCGCTAACAACCTCAACATTGGTTTCACTGGCACCTGTGAGTCTTATGGAATCTAGAAGCGAGGACACCTCGACTACCCCATAACCAGCTGAACTTGTCGTCAATGACTTTCGATGAAAAATTTCCCCGTCATCCATTCGCATTATCAGTTCAAGTTCGACTGGCCTACCTGTCTTGAGCTGTAATTGCTGAGTTCGAAGTTCATTCAAATCCTCGATAGCCATAACTCTTGAAACTGACCGGGAAAAATCTGGAGGGGTGCCTACTCCACCGAAATCAAAAGCGATGCGTGAAATGCGAGCTTCGAGAATCACTGCATCGTCTGTTGATTTTAGAAATACACGGTCCTTGAATGGTTCGAATTCTGCCTGCAGAACAGTCAATTCAGAATCGATGCCTTTTCTGTACGAAAGGGTTCCGTGGACAGTGTCTTCAGGCAGGAAAATCCTGTCATCCACTTTCAACTCTCCACTGAGAAGAACGACAAGTTTTTCGGATATTCCAGAGCCAAGGGGACCAGTAATTTCAATTCGATAATCACCTGTTGTCCATTCGATAACTTCATCTAAGCCAATTTCATTATCGATTAGTGCCAAGGTTTCTAATGAAACCTGGTTCCATAGACCGTCGGGGGTCCGGATAGCCATTCGAAACTGGGATGCCTCGCCGCCATGCCCCGTGAAAACAATCCTTGGAGGAGCCGCAAACACCCGGCACCCATCAACTTCTCTTAAGTTCTGACACTCTGGCCCAACTAGCTTGGGCCGTAAAGGCAGAGGTGTAATGCCTATCTTCGTTTCATGACCGTCTGCACCTTCTATACAAAGTTGTTCCGCGCCGTTTAAGTCCACTTCATAAACCAGATAGTTACTCCAGCTATTTCCTAAGCCAGCAGTTTCCGCGATGGGTGCTAGGTAATTGCGTTCGCTAGTAAGGACTCGTACTACTTGGCTCTTGTGAGCAAGCAGGAAATACATGCCTTCTTCCAAGTCGTTTGCATTTTGTAGAAGACGTAGCTGTTGCCCAGATTCAACGAATAGCCAACTTCCTTCCGGAGTAAGTGAATCAAATTTCCTGGCTCGAACTCGGCGTCCGTGAGTCATTATTTCGACTGTCCAATTTGGCGCCGGTTCTAGCTGAACTGGTACCGAATCAAACCTGGATGCCTTTAAAGTTCGTCCGCTTACCGACCATAAATAATCTTGTGCTCGTTCTTGTATTGGAGGCAAATAACAATATGGCCCCATACCTGAATCAGTGTCTAGATAAATGTGTGCCGTAGGAACAAAATGATGGAAGCCAGATGTTTCAGTATCAGATTGAGTAAATGCTTCGACCATCCCCTGAGGTAGGCCATGACGCGATGCAAGGACTTCAGCTGAGATTTCTGAGTCCTCCAATGTCGCAATAACAACATTTGCCATTCGCTGAATCAGGTCCACCGCAAATGCCCCTGATTCGGTGACAAAACTTTGGGCAGGTTTTTTAAAATATCGAATCTGTGAGTAATCACCGCGAAGGTCTTGAACAATCTCACGACCACTTGAAACTCCGTTGCGAACAAATTCCAAAGTTTTACGCCAGACTTCCTCTGCAGACTGATTTGGAATTCCTGCATGGAGGAGAATTGGCCCCAAGTTGCGGCGCCGTTGGAGGTGCGAAAATTCAGGAAGCCCTAGTTCTTGTAACGAATAACGAAATTGTTCGCCATATTTGTTTGAATTCGTGCCATCGAGTCCCACCAACCGAAGTCCTTCAACTTCTTCTCTCATTATTGGCTCCCAAAGCTCTCCTCCGTTTCCGAGCTTCGCTCCAATAACAGTGAGAGTGAGAACGAATACGGCGGGACAATTGGTCGATAATTGACGAACTGGCGCCGGTATCTCTGAAGTCAGGAAACTGTTGAGTGCTTGATGGCACTCTTGAAAAAAATCGTCATCTGAATCAATGCCTAGTTCGCAGACAAGTTGCACCCCTCGAAGTTTTTCCCGAGCCTCCAGCTCGAGTTCTTCGAGCTTTTTTGCTTTTACGGTCACCTTCTAATAGTAGATAAGGGGTGTACGTGGAAAGATATGGGAATGGCCCAAATGCTGCCACCCCATTTCCCATTTCCTGGAGACCCTAAACGCCGCGCAGAATCTGACGTATTCGACCAATTTGCGTCCTTAGAGGACAAATGGACCGTGATTTACTCTTTGGCCTGGCATGGAAACCGTCAAGGTCGCGTCGGGGACGGCGAAGGTGATTTTATTCTCCTTCACCCAAATTATGGGTTTTTTGTAGCTGAAGTGAAAGGTGGTCAGAAGGTTTTCTTACGAGGCGGTGAATGGTTCAGCACACCTCATGGCAGGACAGAACCCGTGAAGATTCGGGACCCATTCGAGCAGGGCCTCTCCACTTCGAAAGCCCTAGACGAATTTCTTCGAGAAAACTTTGTAGGCCCAAGACTTCCAATCTTTGGTCACTTTGTAGTTCTCCCTGGCCACATTCAACACGGCGATTTGTCGCCTGCTGGCAAGCGTGAATTGATTATGGACAAAGTGGACCTAGGAACTCCCCTCCAGACCCTGCAGCGTTTGTCTCAACATTGGAATCGCAAAGCTTCTCTCACTACGAAAGACGTTGAGAAGGTGGTGAAAACTTTGAGGCCTGACATCGAGTTTTCTATCGATAAACGCGTCCATCTTGAACATGCTCAACGTGGAATGAATGAACTCACTGAACGGCAACTAACGGTCCTTGCAGCTGTCCGACGACAACAACTACTGCTAGTTAACGGCACTGCGGGTACCGGTAAAACTGTTCTTGCCGTTGACGCTGCAAAGTTTCATGCCCAGTCAGGAATGAAGACCTTACTTCTCTGCTTCAATCGTCCACTAGGTGAAAAACTACGAGAGAATCTCTTGTCAGTCCCCAATCTGACAGTTGGGTCATTTCACAGCTTTGCCAAAAGAGAAGTCGAGATGGCGTCACTTCCCTATGAGGATTTTGATGACATTCCCTATCTCCTTATAGAAGCTGCCTCAATGAATGGAACTTCCTTTGACGCCATTGTGGTTGACGAAGCACAAGATTTTAAGGCGGATTGGTGGGAAGCACTCTTGGCGCTCAGCAAAGACGCACTGGCTTCGATTGTCCACGTATTTCGGGATATCAATCAAGACATCTACGAAGGGGAATCCACTCCGTTTCTGGACACTTTCTCTCAAGTCGACCTGACGCTGAACTGCAGAAACACACTCCCAATCGCTCAGTTAGTGCATGAACTCGGCAATATCAAAACTCAAGCACAGAGCATTGATGGACCAAATCCAGATTTCCTCACAATTGGCACGCGTTCAGGAGCAGAGAAAAAAGTCAAAGAGCTTATTGACCGGTGGGTAGATGAATCTGGCCTTGCGAAAAGTGAAATAACTATATTGACTGACTCCGCCGCCCTTGCTGACGAATGGTTTGGACGCGAGATAAGCGGCAACAAACTGGGAGATGGTGTCCACGACTCCATCCGTATAGAGACCATCCATCGCTTTAAAGGCCTTGAGTCAGAGGCAATCATCTGCATCTTCGACCCAGAGATACAACAAACGTACGAAGACAACGAACTAGAACGAATCGGTTACATCGGCTTCAGTCGAGCCAAAACACTTCTAACCGTTCTTGCTTCGGAAACAATCATCAACAAGATTCGCAAGTGAACTACTGAATTTGGTGTCAAGGACACTGCTATACAAACGTTCATTGCGGAATGAAGCCACTACGACCAGCCCTCCTGTTCAACCCAATCTGTATATCAATCGATAGCTATCGCTTTCGGGCAGCCCCGTAGAACCATTCGAGCGGTAAATCAACTACCTCCCCTGCACGTGCGCAAAATGTGGGACTCTGGAAATGTGATACATCCCGCCCTGGAGGCCGTATGAGTAAGTCCAAAATGTTGTCATTTCGTTAAGATACTTCTCTACTGCGCAAGGTGGACATGCTGAGAATCTCTCGCCATCGAACTCGTGGGGAAATCATTCGTGAAGCATTGGAGCTGTACTTTCGTGCATACAACCCACAGATAAATGCTGAACCTCATGAATCTCCGATTTAGGTCCTCTTGCGCTTTAAGGGCGACAGCAATTCTGGGATTCCTTGGTAGTCCGCTAGGTACTGATGCAGCCCCACATGAGGTTCAGTCTTGCTCTTCTTGTCAATCTCTCCGGTACCGGTGTCTACAAACTCAACACCAGCGCCGTGCCCTTTGAGTGCTGCCCAGGTTTCATACATCGAAAGCGCTGCGGCCTTTGCCTCATCGATTTTGTTGTCATTCATAGCGGTCGCGTAAATGAAATTGCTGTTCAGCATCGCCAGCTAGGGAAATGCGGCGAAGTGAGAGTGATTACCCCTGACCTCGTGCATGCCATGCAAGCGCTATGCCAACTGAGCTACAGCCCCTAATGGGCTTCAAATAATACCAACCGTTATTCCCTCTACCCCACGCACCTCGCGAGTTATCGCCAATTCACGGGGACAACATCTTTATAAAGTCGCTCAATTTCATAAAAACGGCGGGTCTCCTCGCCAAAAATATGCACGACGATGTCGCCGTAGTCAATCAAGATCCACTCTTGTTCATTGGCACCCTCTGATCTAAGCGGTGAACGACCAGTTGTTGCGCGCACAACACCAAGAATTTCGTCTGCCACCGCCCGCACAAGACGTTTATTTGAAGCACTGGCCACGACAAAATACTCGGTGATGGCCAAGATGTCGCCAACGGGCAAAATTATGACGTCATCTGCTTGCTTGCCATCAGCGGCATTGGCTGCCACAATCGCCAAATCTCGTGAGTCAATTTCATTTTGCTCTACGGCCGTCATGAACTCCCAATCGTAGTTGTCGTCGCGATGACTGCGCCCTGGGCGCTACCGATAAAGGCACGGAAATCTTCTCCCAACACCAATTGAGCATCAATTCCATCAACTCGCTCATTGGTTTGATCGAAATCAATTGGACCAAACAAGGTTGGGAACAACTCCAAATCACTCCTCACTAGTTCATCGTTGTATTTAATGACCGTGTGAGCTGCCGGCACTCCCCCCACTCCTCGCACCACGATGACATTGGCGCCGATGTAGGCAAGACGAAGCACTGCTTGGCGAGTGATTCTGGCATCTTCAAACGGGCTATCAATCATAAAAGAAATCATTGCGCTGCCAGCCGTGACGGCGCTCGGAACGACGCTTGCCATCACCATGATGATTTCACCTCCGTCTAGGTCATACAAGTCGAGTGCGGCGGGGTTGCGCTGGGGTTCGGAGACAAATGTTCCGTTTAATTGCCACTCTTGAACGGGCCCATTTATCACTGCACCAAAAAAAGACGCAATGTCTGTTGGAATGACAAATGGTGAAACCACGGTACTCTCAGTTGCGGGCACCGCCGATGGCAGAGTCTTTTTTATTGCACTAGCAACGGTCGCCCATAAAAGTTTGATGCGTCCGAGGCGATCAGCCTCAGGAACACCCTGCTCAGACGCCATCAGACCCTGAGCGATTTGTTGCGGAGTGAGCGTCTGTTGTCCGGCGTTCAACATCACGATGTTGGAGCCATCGGGTGCAGTATTTATTACTTCTTTTTCGATCAACATGGTCTGCTCTCCAACAGGGGCGAGCATTGCAGCAAGGTCAAGCATGCTTACTTTGGCTGCGACACTAAAAGTCACATTTAGGAGCCCCTCGACATCGACAACAAACGCATCAAATCCTGATGTCTTGTATGTATCTGCAATCCGATGGATCTCTCCTGACTTAGGGATCTCAGCATTGGCGCCAACAGGAATCGAAACGATTGTGCCTCCAGTCGCCCCTGGCGCAATTGCCAACATCGCCAACATCGTCACTTCGTCTGAGTCGTTCACGCCGACCAGCAAAGCCGCGGGTGTGGTCGGAATTTGTAAAGCTGGTTCCTCGGCCACATTATTGCCGCCTTTGCTATTGAGCAATGAGTTGGCACCTATGACGATGCCCGTCGGAATCAGGACGACCCCCACCAACCCAAACACCAGCGCCAGCATCATGCGGCGATATCGACGTGCCTTGATTGCACTCATTAATTATCCATCGCTTCGTCTGCTTCTTGATACAAATTTCGTTGCTTGATAATTTCCAACACAGATGGAACCACCAAATGGTCAACAGATTGTCCCTGACTTATGCGCCGTCGAACCTCGCTACTTGACGCCTCTATATCGGCTATCACCACGCATTGCGCATCAAAATTATTTATGTCGTCAAGAACCATCGCATTGCGGTTCACAATAACAAGAGTCGATAATGAAGTGATCTCTTCCCATCGGTGCCAAGTTTTAAGACCAAGTGCTGCGTCGGCGCCAATGATGGTGAATAATTCGGTGTCAGGCTGCTGCTGCGAAATTTTTTCAAGGGTGTCGACCGTATAGGTTGGTCCGCCGCGGAGAACTTCATCATCGCCAACATAAAGTCCAGCAATGCCGTTTACTGCTGCGTGAGTCATTGCCAAACGGTCTCCTGGGGACTCCACATTGCCCCCGCTTGCCTTCTGCCAGGGTTCACCCGCCACCATTAAAGTCACCATGTCAAGAACAAGGGCATTTTTCACATTCAGAGCCGCAATCACGTGGCCAACATGAGGGGGGTTAAATGTGCCCCCAAAAATTCCCAGTCGACGAGTCACGAATAGAGTGTATTCACTCCAGGACCCATACAAGACAAGGGCTGTGGGGTCTTAACCTGGTTCTTAATCAAAGGACCTTGAGCCCAGAAAATAATTTGCCTGAGCCCTTGATTTAGCCCCCCGGCATAGTGCTATAGTAGGGGGCTCGCAATTTACGGTTCCCCCCAATACCCCCCCATTGTTCTGAAACTAATTGTGTCTAGCAACCCGCTGGATTAGAACAACTCGACAAAAGACACGGTAATTAAATGAACGACTCTATTGGTCTCTATCTAAATGACATCGGCAAGGTTGCTTTGCTCAACGCCGAAGATGAGCGTGATCTATCGAAGGCAATCGAAGCAGGACGCGACGCCGCTGCGCGTATAGACGCTGGTGAGCGTGGAGTAGCCCTAAAAAAAGATCTCCGTAATGCAGCCCGTGCCAAGGATCGCTTTATCCGCTCCAACTTGCGCCTCGTGGTTTCAATTGCCCGTCGCTATCCGTTGCCACAGGGAATGGACTTGTTGGACCTTATCCAAGAGGGCAACCTGGGCCTTGAGCATGCCGTTGACAAATTTGATTGGCGTCGTGGTTTTAAGTTTTCTACCTACGCCACTTTCTGGATTCGTCAGGCAATCGGTCGTGCTCTGGACCAGAAGGCCAGCCTGATTCGTATTCCGGGTGACCGCTCGGCAAGTCTTCGCGCGGCATTGCGTCAGGCGTCAGGCGATGGCGAGACTCTTGATCTGGGAAATGCTGAATTGCATCGTCTAACCACGCCTGTCTCTCTTGACAAAACGGTCGGAGATGACGGTGATGCAACTCTTGGTGACCTGATGGATAATGGTCAGGGAACTCCTGAAGATGCCGTGATGGCCCTCGTCGACAGTGAACTATTGAGCGAATTGCTCGGAACCCTTGATGGGCGTGCCCGTTACGCCGTTGAAGCGCGTTTTGGAATGCTTGATGGAGAGCGCAAGAGTTTCCGTGAAGTTGGCGAAGATCTAGGCGTCACTGCTGAGGCTGCACGGCGTTTGGTTAGTCGTGCCGTGGACGGTCTGCGTCAAGACGCTGAGCGAATTCTCGTCTCCTAGTGCATATCCCTGGTGCGAGCCAGTAGTCCAAATTCGATTAATTCATTTTGCGGATCTCCGCCTGACAGGTAAGGCTTAGCCCATGGCGCGCAGTTGGACTCCCTCATCGTGGCAAGCGCTTCCAGCGGCACAGCAGCCTGTATGGCCCGCGCAACCTGAACTAGACCAGGCACTCTCTCAAGTTAAATCTTTCCCTCCCCTCGTCTTTGCTGGTGAGGCTCGCTCGTTACAGGCATCACTGGCTCAAGTCGCTGCTGGAAATGCTTTCTTGTTACAAGCTGGTGACTGTGCCGAGAGTTTTGATGAATTCTCCGCCAATAACATTCGTGAAAAATTGCGCGTTATCTTGCAGATGGCAGTGGTGCTGACCTATTCAATGGGAGTTCCAGTAGTCAAGGTTGGCCGAATGGCTGGTCAATTTGCAAAACCGCGCTCAAGTGACACCGAAATGATTGGTGATCTCAGCATCGCATCTTTTCGGGGATACATCGTCAATGATCCTGCCACCACGCCAGAGGCGCGCACACCAAATCCCGAACGACTCGTGCAGGCATACCATCAGTCAGCTAGCACCCTCAATTTGTTGCGAGCGTTCACGAAGGGTGGCTTTGCTGACCTCAATCGCGTGCATGCATGGACTCAGGAATTTGTCGGGACGAGCCCTGAAGGTCGACGCTACGAGTCAATCGCTTCCGAAATCGAGCGTGCTTTGCAATTCATGCGTGCGTGCGGTGTGGACACAGAGAATAATCCTTCGCTACATCAAGTAGATGTCTACACCAGCCATGAGGCTCTAATTCTTGAATACGAAGAGGCCCTTACGCGTCAAGACTCATTGACGGGCGGTTGGTATGACTGCTCAGCGCACATGCTGTGGATCGGCGAGCGCACGCGTCAACTTGATGGTGCCCATATTGAATTCTTGCGTGGAGTCGGAAACCCCGTTGGATGCAAAGTCGGACCAGGCACTTCTCCAGACTGGGTTCTCGAACTTTGCCAACAACTCAATCCTGCTCGTTCTCCAGGACGACTCACGCTAATCAGTCGAATGGGTGCCGAAAACGTCGAGCAAGAACTTCGTCCGCTTTTGCGTGCCGTGCATGACGCTGGTCATCCGGTGGTTTGGGCTTGTGACCCCATGCATGGCAATACCTTTACTGATCCGTCCGGACACAAAACGCGTCACTTTGATTCAATAGTTGCCGAGATTGCTGGTTTCGTACGAGCCCACAAAGCAGAGAACACTTGGCCAGGCGGAATCCATATTGAACTGACCGGCGAAGACGTTACCGAGTGCCTCGGTGGTGCCGACGAACTGACGAGTGCCGATCTGAATTCACGTTACGAGACGGTGTGCGACCCACGCCTCAATGCGCGACAGTCACTTGATTTGGCATTTCGTGTTGCCGAACTCATTCGCGTCTCTGCTGGAAGCTGAAATGGTCATCCGAGGGGATGTCTTTGCGCAAGCAAAAACATGGCCGGTCCCCCACTATGGAGTCGGAATTATCTCGCGCGATGGCGTGCATACGGCAGGGTCAACTTCAATTCGCCTGCATCTTGCTTCCGTGAGCAAGTTACTTACCGCATGGGCGGTTCACATAGCAATTGAAGAAGCAACGACTTCTCTTAATGCACCATTGGGGCAGGAAGGTTGCACGGTTGCGCACCTGCTTGCCCATGCTGGGGGTTACCCATTTGAAGGAACAGAGCCCGTAGCAAGACCCGAGCAACGCAGAATTTATTCCAACACGGGTTATGACATGTTGGCTCAACATGTCGCCCAAGAATCAGGAATTTCATTTGAAGACTACTTGTCTGAAGCGGTATTGATGCCACTAGGTATGCAGTCAACCCAGTTGGATGGCTCACCAGCCAAGGACATATATTCCACGGTTGCTGACATGATTTTATTTGCACAAGAAATGCGCTCACCCTCACTTATTGATCGCAGCACATTTACCGAACTCACATCATCAACATTTAGTGAACTGTCTGGTGTTGTTCCTGGTGTCGGAAAATTCGAACCATGCGCATGGGGGCTCGGACCCGAAATAAAATCAACCAAGCATCCACATTGGCTTGGGGATCGCAACGCGACAAGTTCGTTTGGGCACTTCGGTGGTAGTGGCACATTCCTGTGGGTTGACCCACTTGCTGATATTGCGTGCGTCATGTTGTCTGACGGGGAATTCAGCCAATGGGGGATGCAGTATTGGCCGACTTTTAATGACGCGGTACTGACGGCGTACGCGAGATGAACTTCATGACTGGTGAACGGGTGTGCGTGCGCACAGTGTGCGACAACGGACTTCCTATGGTTCGTTACGGAACAGTAGGTCCCATTGCCGCCTCTCATGGACCACTGGTCGTGATCTTTGATGATGATTTGCCTGGAGACGTCGTGGACCCCAGTGAAGTTGAGATCGTCTCAATCACAAGTATTGAACTGGTCCTCAACGGCGTTGATCTTGCTGACGACCCAGATTTGCGTCAAGGGTTGTGCGCCTTGTGGCAGGCCGAAGCAGTGCTTGCCGGCCTTGAGATTACATCTATCTATTTGCTTGGCGCAGGGCTTCGAGACAGCAATGACACATGGGCGCTCGCTGAAGTTCACAGCGGTGGCAATACTTATATTGTTCGTGTACACACCGACCCTAATGAAGCCAACACCGTCAGGCTTCGCGCTGACCCACCACGCCAATGGGATTACTAACCCATGCCCAAACCTGGTGATCTCACCTCTAAACAGCGCAGTAATTTCACGCTTGGTATCGGAGTTCTGTTGGCTTGTTCTTTTGGTATAGCGACATCTAACAGCATTATCTTTGGCGCACTTTCGGATTTGCAAGACAAGTACAACTTCAGCGACTCCGGCCTGGGGTTCATTTCTGCAGCAGGCTTTGTTGCATCACTAGCCGTGCAACTCGTCGTTGCTCCGCTCGCCGATCGCGGACATCCAAAGCGTCTCGTAATCATCGGGCTCGTGATATCAATATGTGGTTCAGGGCTCTTTGCCATTGGGGGATCTTTGGGTGTTTTGATTATTGCTCGAGGTCTGACTGGTGCATCAATGGGGTGCACACAGCCCGCGATTCGGGCAATCGCTGCTCACCTCGATCCCTCACAAGCTGCCGAACGCTTGGGGCGTCTGCGTGGCGTTGAACTTGCTGGCTTCACTGGTGGACCACTCATCGGTGCACTACTCATTGAGCCATTTGGTCTGCGTGTGACTTTCTTGGTCTTTGCTGGCTTTGCTGTCCTGGTTTTGTTGCTCATGGCTCCCCGCCAGTTGCCAACATTGCCCAAGACTCAATCTTCAAACAAACCAAGTCTTGAACTCTTGCGTTACCGCGGTGTGCGTGCATCTGCACTTGCATCACTCACACTATTTCTTCCTGTCGGCATTTATGATTCGCTGTGGGATAGATACATCACCGATCGCGGTGGAAATAACTTCATGGTCGGACTTTCTTTCCTGGTCTATACATTGCCTTTCATTGCATTTGGTGCACGCGGAGGTCGACTGTCGGATAAATATGGTTCGCAACGCATGGTTCTGATTGGAATTTCGATGTGCGCTCCCATCGTGTTTGCGTATGGCCTGCTCACTCAATCATGGGCAATCGTGTTGATGGGGGGTCTTGAGGGAGTCGTTGGGGCTTTTGCGATTCCTGCGGCCCAATCATTGATGGCAACAGCAGCGCCGCCAGGACGCGCCAGTGCGGCACAAGGCATTCTCGGTGCGGGTGATCTCCTGGCAGCAACACTCGTGTCACTCATCGCCCCCATCATTTATGGACGCTATGGAGCAATCACCACATTTGGTTCTGCTGCTATTGCGATGTCAGTTTTATTGGGGCTGGTTGCCCTGATGATGCGCGACAAGCCTGCCGCCAGCGTAATTAACTGAGACGCTCGATAATCATGGCCATTCCTTGGCCACCACCAACACACATTGACTCCATGCCAAAAGTTTTGTCCTCAAACTGCAAACCATTGATCAATGTCGCCATGATGCGGGCACCAGTCATCCCAAACGGATGACCAAGCGCAATCGCTCCACCGTGAATATTGAGTTTGCTCATTGGGATTCCAAGGTGCTTGGCCGAGGGAATTACTTGAGCAGCAAATGCTTCGTTGATTTCGACTAAGTCAATTTGATCGATTGTCATTCCAGCACGTGCGAGTGCTTGACGGCATGCGTCGATCGGGCCAAGACCCATAATCTCAGGATTCAATCCCGAAACTCCAGACGACACAATTCGCGCCAGTGGAGTCAGGCCGAGTTGCTTGGCTTTCGCTTCGCTCATGACCATTACGGCGGCTGCACCGTCATTCAATGGACACGCGTTTCCTGCCGTAATGCTGCCGTCGGGTCTAAACACGGGCTTGAGTTGTGAGACTGATTCAATATTTGTTCCTGGGCGAGGGCCATCATCTTTTGATACAACTGTTCCGTCGGGCAGTGTGATTGGCGTAATTTCTCGCTCAAAAAATCCGTTATCGACATGTTCACACGCCAGATTTTGTGAACGAACTCCAAAAATATCCATTTCTTGGCGAGTCACCCCCTCAAGCTCAACAACATTTTCTGCAGTTTGACCCATTGCAATGTATGCGTCTGCGATTCCTTGTTGAGGTGTCCATGTTGGTTGACCGCCAGCGGTGCGCAACTTTGTGCGTTCGCCTGGCCCTTGAAAAATGGAGTTTGGCGCGGTGTCTGACGCACCAAATTGATAGCGACTAACTGTTTCTACACCAGCGGCGATAAAGCAATCGCCCTCCCCCGCACGAATAGCGTGAGCAGCCATTCGAATCGTTTGCAAACTCGACGAGCAGTAACGATTAACTGTCACACCCGGAACATTGTCGAGACCAGCAAGCAAGGCGGTCATTCTTGCCACATTGAAACCAGCTTCTCCGGCGGGTTGCCCAACACCCATCATCAGGTCTTCCACGTCAGATGCTTTGACTTGTGGCACCTTGGCCATAAGTGCCCGAATTATTTGTGCCGACATGTCATCAGGACGCATGTCCTTGAGTGAACCTTTATTAGCACGGCCAATTGGGCTGCGAGCGGTGGCGACGATTACTGCTTCAGGCATGGGGGACTCCGATGTTTGAGGTTCCACACTTTGGAACGACACTCACGCTAGCCATTAAAGGGTCACATCACCATTGCCGAGCAGAGCCACTTATTCACCAGCCGATTCCTCACCACGGGCTTCAGCGGCTCTCAAGACACGATCAAGTTCTTCCAACTGTATTTCGTCGCGGATTCCAAGAAGAGAGGCATAAAACCTCAGTCCCTGAACACTTCCCTCGACCCGCACTGGAATACGCAGGCCGAGGTCGGCGCCATATTCATTGGGAATATCCACTTTGCGAATGCCTGCATCCTGAAGATCTGCCTCCGTTGCTGGCAACTCTGCTCCATATGTGATGTACAGATCTGCATCAACGAAAAAAGTGAACTCAGCCACTCCCCAAAACTAGGACCAATAGTGCCCTTGCGTGTCACTGGGCAATACAGTTTTAATCATGGAAATTTCCCACGTACCGCTCGGTGATATCAATTTGTCAAGCCCAGAGTTCTGGACTGCCGACCGTAGTTTCCGGGAAGGCGCTTTCAAGACATTGCGCGATGAATCACCTTTTCAGTATTTCGAAGAATTCTTGATTGAGGACTCCCCTTTTCCACGAGGCCCCGGATACCGCGCCCTGACGCGTCATCAAGATATCTGGCACGTCAGTCGCAACCCGGAGATTTTTTGTAGTGGCAAGGGCTCCAATATTGGGGATTTACCTATCGAAATGAACGAGTTCTTCGGATCAATGATCAATATGGATGACCCGAAGCATTTTCGGCTTCGTTCAATTGTCTCACGTGGTTTTACGCCAAAAGAAATCACCCGCGTTGAAGACCAAGTGCGTATCAGGGCAGCAAAAGTTGTCGATCGTCTGCTTGAACAATTTCCATCTGGCTCATGTGATTTCGTCGAAGAAGTCGCCGCCGCGCTGCCGTTGCAAATCATCTGCGACATGATGGGAATTCCCGAACAAGACCACAAGCAAATATTCCAGTGGACGAACATTATCCTTGGGGTAGGCGACCCGGAATTCGGCAGTTCGATTGAAGATTTAATCTCATGTGGAATGCAGATCTTCCAATATGCCCAGACATTAGGCGAAGATCGTTTGGCCCATCCGCTTGACGACGTGACTTCAGCGATGATGCACGCCGAAGTTGACGGAGAGCGCCTCACCCCGCAGGAATTCGGTTCATTTTTTATTCTGCTTGTTGTTGCTGGCAACGAAACGACCAGAAACGCCATCAGCCACGGGATGAAATTGCTCACCGATAATCCTGACCAGCGTGCGATCTGGTTTGATAATTACGAACAACATTCCAAGACCGCCATCGAAGAGATTGTCCGTGTTGCCACGCCGGTGATTCATTTCCGTCGCACCGCTACTCAAGACACCGAAATAAATGGACAGCCAATCAAGGAAAACGAAAAAGTAGTTATGTGGTACTCGTCAGGCAACCGTGATGAACGGGCTTTCGTAAATCCATTCACTTTTGATGTCACACGCCAGCCATCACCCACACAAATCGGTTTTGGCGCCGGCGGACCGCATTTTTGTTTAGGGGCCAATCTCGCTCGTCGCGAAATAATGGTGATGTTTGATGAATTACGTCGTCGGATGCCAACAATGCACATCACGGGCGAACCCGCTTATTTGCAGAGTGCCTTCATCAACGGAATCAAGCGCATGCAGTGTGCCTGGTAGCCAGGATTCAGTCGACGTTTATAACGCGATCATCTGCAGGTCTGCAACGAGTGCGGCGTGGTCGCTTGGATACACCCCGTCCACTGGCTGACAACCCGCGAGCCACACCCGAAGTGGGTTTCCCAGAGGCTTCGGCCGCGGCCAAGACACGAAAATATAATCCAGTCGCCGATTGGGCCAAGTGCTGTTTGCAATGTAGGGATTATCGCGGCGCCATGTAAATCCGTCACCCTCTCCGGCGACTTCCCATGCGTCGGTGAACACAAGACCCGAAATTGCCGGCTCACGTCGGCCCGTCAACATTCGAATCTCATCGCTATCGGGCACGGCATTGAAATCGCCAGCCAGTAGTACAGGTGATTCGTTTTCTGGGTCGCGCCGCAAGGAATCAACGATTGAGCACAATGCCTCACATTGTCCAAGTCGAGTTATTGACGCATCAAACTTGTGATCCAGATGAGTACTTACAACCCACCAACGGCCAAAGGGAGTGTCGATTTCAGCAGTAATGGCACGGCGATGTCCTGGAAGTCCATCCACTTGTGGCAAACGGTGTTCTTGCGACGAGATCAATGGCCAGCGACTCAAGATTGCGTTGCCAAAACTCGTGCCGTCATACCAAGGCCCCTCCGTATGAACTACATAAAGTCCGAGCTCTTCTGCGATCCATGCCGCTTGGTTGAGACCACCCTCTTGCTCAAAGACTTCCTGGAGGCAAACAATGTCGGGTTGTTCTTGACGAATCGTGGTCAAGATCGCCCCTTGTCGCTCGCGCCATGGCCCAAATTGCCACCACAGATTCCAGGTCATCAGACGCGCTTCCATTAAGGCGTACGGTAACCGCTCTTGCCCGCCAAATAGTGACACCCAATGAACATTGTCTAATTCCTCTGCAATCCAGGACAGGCATTGGCTGTTTTCATCAATGATTCAATGTCTGCTTTACGGCTGCCAGTTGCCCGCATCGGCAACCCGTAGCGATCCCAAATTGTGGGCGTCATTGAGTAACCAACTACTTCACCACCAGCGATATTTACCTTGAGCAACGCCCCGGACAAGGCGTAATTCGCGTACCAAGAAAAATTGCCAAGACTGTAGGCGATTAATTTTTTCTTGTTGAAAGATGTTCCTTGAATAATGTGTGGATGCGCCCCAACAATGACATCTGCTCCTGATTTGAACAGTTCATCAGCAATGTATTTCTGAGTGCCATTGGGGCAGGTCGCGTATTCGTCACCCCAGTGCATGAAAACCGCGACAATATCGGCCTTTTTTGATTCTTTTGTGATTCCCTTGAGAATTGACGACTTATGAGATTGCCACAACACCATTCCCGATCGATCTTTTTTTGCAGGCCATGTGCTCGAAGTACTGCCCGGCATTCCCATTGCGGCGACGGCAAAAATACTGATGGTCGTGTTGTTGATTGTTTTTCGATAGGGAGAGAACGCATCAGCAAAGTTTTCCCCTATTCCAATCACTCCAAGTTTGGATTTAGATCGTGCTTGCAAGGTGTCAACAAGACCTACGTTTCTTCCGAAGTCAATTGAATGGTTGTTGGCCATCGACACAACGTCGACACCTGCTTGGAACATGGACTCCAAAACCCGCGGGTGGGCTCGAAACTGATACATCTTTTTTTCTGGAGTACCTCGTGTCGTAATTGCAGTTTCGAGATTGAGCATGGCGATATCGGCATCGCCCAGCAAGTCAGGAAGCGTGCTGAATCCTCCCCGAAGCCCTTGTACTTTCGACCTGCGCTCAAAATTGACATCTCCCCCAAAGGCCAACACAACACGACCTTTGGAGCCCCCCGTGGCAGCACGAGTCATGCTGCCGAATGGAATAATCAAGGCGAAAATTGCAAGAGTTACCCAAGCAACACCCCGACGAGACATCAATGAGTTTTTTTAACTGCAGCCGCTGGTGCTTCCACAACTTGGACATGCATGACAAGAGCCTGCACGCTGCATCTGTACCCCGCATTGCATACACATTGGTGCATCCATGTTCCGCCTTATTCCGGCTGGGGCAGAATGATCTGATATCGGAGCAACCGGAGCAAGGCCAAAGTCAATTTGAGTCATCAACTCATTGACTGATGGAATGCTCTTTGGATCGGGGGCCATCTCTGAACCCATATCTGTGACAATCATGGATTCTTCAACGCCTGGCAATGTGGGTTGTAGCCGTTCATCGCGACTAAAGATGCCCAGTTCTGCTCGCTCGTCATAGGACAGATACTCCAGCCCGAGGCGACGGAACAAGTAGTCCATGATCGACGATGCGATGCGAATATCTGGATCGTCCGTCATTCCAGCAGGTTCAAAACGCATATTCGTGAAAGCTTCGACGAATGCGCGCAACGGCACCCCGTATTGCAAGCCGTATGAAATGCTCTTGGCAAACGCGTCCATGATTCCGCTCAGTGTGGACCCCTGCTTGGAGACCGTAAGAAACATTTCGCCGGGTCGACCATCTTCGTATTCTCCGATCGTGGCAAAACCTTTGCAGTCAGCCACTCGAAATTCAAACGTCCGACCACGACGAGAGCGAGGCAACTTCTGACGAACAGCCTTGATTACGACACGCTCAACTACTCGCTCGACGATTTCTGTTGCGGCATCTGCGCCTTCACTATCTTTTTTGGCGGTGGAAAGTGGTTGACCGACTTTGCAATTGTCCCGATAAACGGCAACCGCTTTTATGCCTAGTTCCCACGACAACATATGCAGCGCTTCGATGTCGTCAATGGTTGCATCTTCTGGCATATTGACCGTCTTTGAAATCGCACCGGACAAAAATGGCTGGGCTGCAGCCATCATGCGGACATGCCCTTCGTAATGAATCGTATTGTCACCCATGGAGCAGGCGAAAACTGGCAGATGCTCGGCTTTTAGGTCAGGTGCACCAACGATGGTCTTGTGTTCGTCGATGTAGGCGACGATTCGCTCCACGACTGGTCCCTCATAATTGAGACGAAGCAAAGCTCGTGGCACGGTTTGATTGACAATTTGCATATTGCCCCCACCCACTAGTTTTTTGAATTTAACGAGACCTAAATCTGGTTCGATTCCGGTGGTGTCGCAGTCCATCATCAGCCCGATGGTTCCGGTTGGGGCAAGAACAGTTGCTTGACTGTTGCGAACGCCGAATTCTTCGCCATCTCGCACCGCCGAGTCCCATGAATCGATACAGGCGCGGACAAGGTCTTCTTGCACGACATCGATGTCGCAGATATCAAGATTGGCGTCTTTGTGCATTCGCAGCACATTAAGCATGTATCGCTCGTTCTCGGCAAAGCCGGGGAAAGGTCCCATCCGACTTGCGATGCGTGCACTCGTTGCATAGGCATGTCCTGTCATCATTGATGTCAACGCACCAGCCCAGGCGCGACCGCCGTCGGAGTCATAAGGCATTCCCAACGCCATCAACAATGCGCCGATATTGGCGTAACCAAGTCCAAGTTGGCGAAACAAACGACTGTTCTCACCGATTTTTTCTGTCGGATAATCAGCACGCCCGACAAGGATTTCTTGGGCCGTGAATATGACCTCGATGACGTGGCGATACGAGTCGACATCAAAACGATCGTCGTCTTGCAAGAACTTCATCAAGTTCAGCGACGCCAAATTGCAAGCCGAATTATCGATGTGCATGTATTCACTACATGGATTAGATCCGTTGATGCGACCAGCAGCATGGGCGGTGTGCCATTTGTTGATTGTTGTATCGAATTGCAAACCTGGGTCAGCGCACTCCCAAGATGCGGTCGCGATTTGACGCCATAGATCTCTTGCCTTAAGGGTTCGCACTGGACGACCATCGGCGATTGCATTGAGGTTCCAGTCACGGTCTTCTTTGACAGCGTTCATGAAATCGTCAGTGACACGCACACTGTTATTGGCATTTTGGTATTGAACGCTGAATGCATCAGAGCCGTCTAGATCCATATCAAAGCCCGCATCGCGCAAGACCCGTGCTTTGCGTTCTTCTTTTACTTTGCACCAAATAAATTCTTCGATGTCTGGATGACTGTCGTTAAGAATCACCATTTTGGCAGCACGGCGAGTTTTGCCTCCGGACTTGATTGTTCCGGCGGACGCATCGGCCCCGCGCATAAACGAAACTGGTCCTGATGCCGTGCCACCGCCGTTGAGGTGCTCATAGCTTGACCGAATGTTTGACAAATTGATTCCTGAACCAGAGCCACCCTTGAAAATTGTTCCCTCTTCGCGGTACCAATTGAGAATTCCAGCCATCGTGTCTTCGACAGCCAAGATGAAACATGCACTGGCTTGCTGAGGCACGCCCTTTACTCCGATGTTGAACCAGACTGGACTGTTGAACGCTGCTGTTTGGGTTACCAAGATGTACTTCAGTTCGTTGCAGAATGCTTCAGATTCTTGTTCATCGGCAAAATAACCACCTTCGATTCCCCACGAAGAAATTGTGTTGGCTACACGGTCTACGACTTGACGAAAGGACGTTTCGCGTTCTGGTGTTCCAGGAGTGCCGCGGAAATATTTCTGGGCCACGATGTTGGTTGCATTCAATGACCAACCGACTGGAAACTCGACATCAAGTTGCTCAAAAGCGACAGAGCCGTCTTTCCAGTTTGAGATACGAGCATCACGCCGCTCCCACTGAACTTCGTCGTACGGGTGCACGCCTGGCGTGGTGTAGTGACGATTGATTCCGATTGTCAAGCGATCTGGTGCGAGAGACATTGCTACTTCTTTCTGCTTTGGTTCTAAGTCTAATATTCCTATGACCCACTACATATAGTGGTTTTAACTGCCTTATCTATAACTACCCCACAAGCAGTAGATACATTACAGCACTGTAGTTACACCTGTGTCAACGACCCTCGGGTAATTTCTTTTTTTTAACGAGAAACCTGCTAATCATCGGGCTTTGGGCGGGTCACGGCCTCGACGCCAGAGAGGAATCCATAGGTTCAGAACCCCCCCGGGCCCCATTGGTCAGCCATGAACTCTCTGGCGTCTCCGCCGATTACCGACTGCAATCTATGGATTTCTGCTGTGGATTGGAAGTGGACAAGCATGTGAATTAGCCCATTATTGGGGGGATAACGCAGCTTTTTTGGTGGATAGCACTGTGGATGACTTGGGCATAAAGGACTCTGCCTGTGGACGCCGAGGGCAGACGGGGATGTTTAGGCGAGCGACTGCACGACAACAGGGATCCCATTCAATACAGACGTCCCTGAGAGCGGATCTAGAGACTGGGAATCAGTTAAAACATTGCTGTTCACACCTGCTTTTTTTGCGGCGACACTCATGCGCGTTCCCTCGACACCGTGTCCCCATCCATGAGGAAGGCTCACAACACCACGACGAATTGATTCAGTGACTTCAACTGGTGCATCAATTGTTCCGACTCGACTCGTAATGCGTGCACTAAGCCCGTCAGACAAACCTAGTCGCTTCGCATCGTCGGGATGAACAAGCAATGTGCAACGCAAGTTTCCTTTTGTCAAAACATTGATGTTGTGCATCCATGAGTTATTCGACTTCAAGTGACGTCTTCCGATAAGCAGCATTTGTGAATCATCTACTTGCGTAATTGATGCAAACAATCTGCCAAGATCTGTTCGCAGTTCAGCAGGGCATAATTCAATCATGCCAGTTGGAGTGCGCAGAATTTCTGGAACACGTGATTCAAGTTCTCCGAGGTCAACACCGTGTGGATTGTCCAGAAGTTTTTGCAGAGACAGGCCATCTTTTGTCGTCCCGAAACCAGCACCATAGGGTCCCGTCTGCAACATGAAGTCAAGCATGCGCGCCGGTCCACGGCGACCAGATGCGCCAAGAATTTCAAGGATCTCGTTTGCATCACGACCACAGATATTTGAACTAGATGTTTTTACTGCGCCTTGCACCAACGCATCAATGGCGATGTCATCTATCACACAAGGATCGATACTCGCGTCAAGTGTCTGCAATACTCCACCCAACTTGGCAAGTATTTCCCACTCATCCGGCTGGTCTTGATCTATTGCAAGAACAGGTTCGCTGTAATTAGCGACATTGCGTATGGCGAATTGTAGCAACAACAGATCGTAATGGTCACGCTGCAAATGTGACGGCGGCGGCAAAATTACATCTGCATGTCGTGATGATTCATTCAGGTAAATATCGACACTCACCATAAAATCGAGTTGGCTGAGCGCCGCATCTAGCGCCCCACTGTCAGGGGTGGATAACACTGGATTTCCTGCCAGCGTGATTAACGCGCGTATTTGTCCGGCACCAGGTGTGGTGATTTCTTCTGCCAGCGTGGCTACTGGGAATTCACCAAGCACCTCGGGATATTTGCGTAGGCGCGATACTCCCTTGCCTGTTCGGAAACCTTTCCCGACCCCGGCAGTTCCGCGTGAATTTGGTCCACCCGTTGCAGGTAGGGCAAACATCGCGCCACCGCGCTTGTCAAGATTTCCCGTCAAAGTGTTTACTGCATCAACCAACCATGCATTGACGCTTCCAAACAGCACCGTATTTACTCCGACACGCCCATTGACAACGGCTGTCGACGCTGCAGCAAGTTCGTGTGCGATGCGTCTTGTGACATCTGCATTAATGCCTGTTGCCGACTCCACTAGTTCTGGTGTGAAAACAACTAATTCTGCACCCAACTCATCAATTCCGGAAACAAAAGAACGAACGTGATCGCCGACATCAACAAGGCCATCGGCATACAAGACATTGATAATTGCTGCCAAAAACAAACCATCCGTACCGGGACGGATGGAAATCCACTCGTCGGCTTCCTCGGCTGTGCGAGTGCGCCGAGGGTCTACGACCACTACTTTTCCACCGCGCGCTCGAATTGCTTCAAGTCGTCCCGGAAAATCAGGGGCGGTGCAAACACTCCCGTTTGATGCGTATGGGTTGGATCCCATCAGCACCAAGTAGTCGGTGTGATCAAGATCTGGTACGGGGATCGTCACCGAAGTTCCAAACATGAAGCCTGCCGCCACATGTTTTGGCATTTGGTCAACTGTTGAGGCACTAAAACGATTGAAGCTCCCCAGACTCTGCACCACTGTTTTGTTGAACATCATTGCGCCCAAGTTGTGCGCGCCGGGATTTCCTAGATACACGGCCAACGAATTGCGCCCGTACGATTCGATGACCTTGGCAAAACCATCTCGCACTGCCTCCCACGCCTCATCCCAACTCACTTCAACATGCACACCATTTTTTTTCATCAATGGTCGGCGCAGGCGGTCTGGATCCTCGTGAATTTGCTTGAGAGTGCTCCCTTTGGGACAGATGAACCCATGACTAAAGACGTCGTCCTTGTCGCCCCGAATGCGTACGATTTGTTCGGTCGCGTCCAGATCAATCTCGAGACCACAACCAGCCTCACACAGTGGACAGGTGCGAAAGGCAGTACGAACCACGGAAGAAGTAGCCATTAGCCCACTGTGCCACACCCCTTCCCAAAACACATCACCATTGCCAGAGCATTGCCTTGTCATCAAACCAACCAGCAAATTACCTGCGTATGCTGACGCCGTGCGCAGATTGTTTCCACTCCCTGTTGTTGACGAAGTCTCAATCCACGAGATGTATGGCTTTGCTCGCCACGCCCATAACAGCGGGTTGCCCACTGTTGAAATTTGCATGATTGCAACCCCAGATGGAGCGATCAGTGCCGACGGACGCTCAGGGCCACTTGGGTCACCCCAAGACCGCGCGGTGCTGTTGGCGTTGCGAGAGGCGGCTGATGTTGTACTGGTTGGGGCCGGCACAGCGCGTGCCGAGCCCTACTCTCGTCCCCGCAAGGCGGGGCAAAGAATTGCAGTTGTGTCGCGAACTGGTGATGTTGACACAACAACAGATCTGTTTACAAGCGGGTCGGGCTTGCTCGTAATCCCCCGTTCTGCACCGACGCCCAGCGTGTC
>SXGR01628516.1_pt1 | contig 31056 bp, 25 predicted proteins | sample 3174711 | NCBI WGS metagenome assembly SXGR01 (sample SAMN11356860, study PRJNA531348) | freshwater metagenome | isolation source: freshwater sample F1-60 | place: China: Fuxian Lake, Yuxi | collected 2017-12-25 | reverse complement strand
GCCAGCCGAACGCCCGACGATGCTCCTCCCGCCGCGCGGCGCACGACCAGCGGCGGAGCCGCGCCGCCGGGAGGCGCGACTGAGTCGGTGTGGTGGGCCGCGGCCCAGGCTGCGGCAGGGGTGTCGGCGATGGCAGCCCGGCCGTGCAGGCCGCGGGCGGCGAGTGTCCAGACGGCCGTGCGGGCGAGCGACTCCTCGCCCCCGAAGAAGCCGGCCGTGCCTGTGACGTCGAGGTGCAGGCACTCTGGAGACCCATCGGCCGCCTCCTCGATGCCGACCACCGGCGAAAACCGCCGACACCATCGCGCGAGCCGCTCGAGCGACTCATGATCGGCAAGCGGATCGTCGGGCTGCACCTCCGCGACATGACAGGCCCGCGAACCGTGGGCGATCGCCAGCACGGCCATCGCCTCAGCCAGCGACATGCCCGGCGGAATGGTGGCCCGGACACTGCGTTCTGAGGTCATGCCTTTCCGCCGTTCGGCCGGCGGCGGCTCCGCCCACGCCCACGAGACCACCGTCATCGAGCCTCTTCGCTCGCGGCGGCAGACAAACACCGGCACCCTGCGGAGTTCTGGCTTCTGGAGCAGCCGCCGCTGCACCGGCCACCGTGGCAGCCAGATCGTCATGAAGCGCGGCATACGACACCCGCCTTCCCTGAAGACATGCCACTCATGTTTGACCCGGACCGCGACGCCCCGACACTCCCCCTTGCCAGATCGAGCACCACATCGGCGATCCGCTGCCCCCCGGTGACGGCCGACCAACTGCCTCCGGCCAGCGTCAGCCGCAGCCTCCGCTCCAGGAGCGTGCCACCGGGCTTGGACGACACGGCGATCCGCGCCTCCGCCCACGAAGGCTCACCGATCGCCGCACGAGGCCGCACGAAGAGGCCGATGGCTCCGCTCCCCGCCGCCGCCAACTGCCAACGGCGCATGGCGGTGGACCACTGCTGAAACGAGCCGGCGGGCCGCGAGGCTGATGGTGAAACACGTGGCTTCATCCGTGGCCACGCCAGCACGGCTGCCACGCCGGTGCAGCGAAGCGCCTGATCGATCGCCCAGATTTCATCGTCGTCTCGCGAGGGCCGGGCCACGACCAGCCGGCGCTCGTCATCCAGCCACGGCAACACCGCTGGCGGATGAAACCAACCGCTGCGATCGACCACCACGATCGTCCGTGGCCGGGCCTGATCCCCGCCGCTCGCACCGCCACCTGCCGCCAGCCGACATGCCACCGCGAAGGCGAACGTGGCCGCACCGCCGCCACACACCCCATGACCCTCGGCCAGCCACTCGACCAGGCTCCCGGGCCGTATGCCGCCGGCCGGCAGCAGGGCGTCGAGCGGCCGAAACCCGCTCGGCACCACCGGCCTGGCCCGCTCCCGCAGGAGCAGGTCGCCACCGCTCACGAGGGCCGCCGACGGCACGCCCATCGTGAATACCGGCCCATTTTTCGTGATCGTTCCCGCAGGTGTGATGGTCACCATCGCCGCCTCCAGCCACGCCGGTTCACATGAAAATGTACTTATGTACACTACCTGTTTCGGCCGCAGGCGTCAACCATCTTCAAAACGCATCACGCCCCCCGCCCCAGCCTGCCAGCAGCAGCTCGCCCCACATGCCCCGCGGCCACGATGGCGCGGGATCATGGCCGTAGATCCCGGTATTTCGTACACATCCGGGGCCAGTGCCGGGTCGAAGTACGCCGTCATCAACAACGGCGGCGACAGTAGCAACCGTCCAATCTGCTACGTGAGCGTTCGATCAAAGCGGGAACGTATTTCAATGGAACGACCTGGATGGCACCCCCGGCTCGTCTCGTGGGTTCCGGGGCGGCGCCTGGAGCTTCGGCGCGTTCGGCTTGAACTCCTCCTACGGGAACGCGCCCAGCCCGTCGGACGAGAGCGCGAACATCGGTTTTCGTCTCGCAAGTCCGGTGCCCGAGCCCTCGATCTGCGCAATGGCCTTCGCGGGGCTGGCCTGCGGCGGCTTTTCGATGTGGCGCCGGCGGAAGCGGGCCTGACACGCGCGAGCCGAACCGATTCCAACGCGAGGGGTACCCCATAGTTGGAAAAAAGCAGAGCTCAGGGGAGGCCCAACGATCGGTCAACGCCCGACCGTCACCCTGCGATCAAGTGCTGAAGCACCGTTGACCGGCCTATCCGTTCGACATGCGAAGAAACCGGGGCCGCAGCTCATTGACCCCCGACCGGCAACGACAGACGAACTTCGGCGCCGCCCAGGGGAGAACGCCCAAGCTCGATCTTGCCGCGGTGGTTTTTCACGGCGGTGCGGACCACGAACAGGCCGATGCCGCTGCCGCCGTTTTTGGTCGAGCCGAGCGGTGCTTCATCGGGCAGCGCGGCCGGCCATCCTGGGCCACTGTCGCCGACGACGACGTCGACGTGCTTTTTGCCGACCTTGACCGCTACCGAAATCTCACGGCGAGTGCAGGGAGTGACGGCCTCCACCGCATTGCGGAGGACGTTCACGATCGCGATTTGCAGCTGCTCGGCGTCGCCCCTGAGGCGGGCCCCGCGCTTCTGGATGTCCAGCACGAGCGTGACGCCGTGGACGGTGAGCAGCTGGTCGACCTGGAGCAGCGAACTCCTGACCACCTGCCCGAGATTGAGCGGCCGATGCCCGGTCTGCACGTTGCGCAGGAGCACCTTCATGCGTTCGATCGTACGCACGACGAACTCCGCCTCGGCAGCCAGCGCCTCCAGCTGCTCCGCGTCCGTGCTTCCACGTTCGAGAGCCATCTTCACGCTGAGCAGGATCGAGCTCAGCGGCTGGTTGATTTCATGGGCCACGGCCGATGCGGTGAGGCTGGTCTTGAGCTTTCGCTCGAGCTTTCGGCGGGCGAGTTTCTCCCTCTGCCGCTCGCGGGCGCGGGCCAGCTCGAGTTCCGCCTCGACCTGTTTCCTGGCGGTGATGTCGATGACGACTCCTTCCCAGGCCACTTCGCCGTTCGGAAGTCGGCGCGGATTGGATTCAATGGTCACCCAGCGGATCGTGCCGTCCTGCAGCCACCGGCCCTCCCAGAAGTAGCGGACGCCCGCGGCATTCCCGGCGATGTTGTGGGCGATGGCGGCTTCGCGGTCGTCAGGGTGCACCACCGTGAAGTAGTGGCTGATGTCGGTCATCACCTTGGCCGGGTCGAGCCGGGTCATCTCGAGCCAGCGCTTGCTGAGAAACGTGAACCGCTGAGGACCTTCCAGCGGGCTGAGCAAAACATACGTGCCGACCGGGATGTTGTCGGTGAGTTCCAGCGCCGTCTGCGGGTTGGCCGTGACGATCGGCGTGGCGGGAGATGTGTCCATGGAGGCCTCGACTCGTCACTCGCCCGGTGCCATGTCTCCGGCCAGCCGCTGGTGGAGTTGAACGGCTTGCAGCGTGAGGTGTGCGCCGCGGGTGCCGAGTTTGGTGGCGATCGATTTGCGATGAGCCTGCACCGTATGGCCGGAGATCTTCAGCCGCTCGGCGATCTGTTTTGAGCGCAGGCCCTGACCGACCAAGAGCAGGATCTCCCGCTCCCTGAGCGTGAGCGGCAGGGCAGCCTTCGGCTGCTTTGTGGATTTGGTCGCCGCGGCCTGGGAATCCTCACCGGTGCCGGTGAGAGAACGCAGGGCTGCCTGCAGGACGTCGAACGCCTGTGTCTTGGCCACGACGGCGTGGACGTGGCCGTTGAGGAAGGCCGGGCACACGAACGTGCTCGCCTGTCCGGAGAGGACGATGATCTTCGCGCGCGGGTTGATCGCCACGAGCGCCCGGGCGATGGCCTGACCGCGGCCGTCGGGCAGCGCGAGGTCGAGAATCAGGAGGTCGGGGCGATGCTGCTCGCAGGCCGTGATCCCCTCGGCCACCGTGCCAGCCGTCGCCACGATCTGAATCGGCAGATTCTTGGAGACTCCCAGCATCGTGGACACGAGTTGCGCGACCATCCGGTGATCTTCGACGATGACGCAACGAAGCAGACTGGCAGACCTCTCCATACCACTCATTATTCGTGCCCCAGCCAGCCACGCATACCCTGCCGCGGGGATGTCGGCCGTCGCTCCAGCCTGTCAACTCTCACCCTTGCCGGCCTCGGGCTCATGCCGCCGTGTTTCCACAACCCGTTTTCCCTGTCCCTTGAGCCTGTCCCTTGAGACAGTTTCCCCGCCTCACAAAAAGGAAACCTGCAGTGCCGACCTCGCTTTTCCTGAACCCGCTCCGCCGCTCCGCGACCGCCGCTCTGGTCGCCTTGGTTCTCGTAAGCCTTGCCGTCCGCCCCGCCAGTGCCGTCCCGATCGAATGGGTGACGGTCGGCGATCCGGGCAATGTGCCCGCCACGATCACCGCGCCCGCGGTCGGTCCGGTGGGTGGGGTGGCCGACGAGGTTCGGATCATGAAGTACGAGTGGACCAACTCGCTCTATGTTGACTTCCTCAACGCAGTGGACCCGGACGGGACGAATCCCAATGGGGTCTACAACGCAAACATGCGCACCAACGCCCGCGGCGGGATCACGAACACGGGCACCACCAACGGCAGCCGCTACGCTTCGAAGGCCAACATGGCTGACAAGCCGGTCGTCTACGCAAGCTGGCTGAACGCGGCGCGGGTGGCCAACTGGATGCACAACGGGGCTCAGACGTACGGCAGCTCGGATGCAAGTGCCACTGCTCCGCAGAACACAGGCGCCTACACGCTTGGCACGGGCACGAGCGCTAGCACCAGCCCGCCCAGGAATGCTGGTGCGCAGTACTTTCTTCCGTCACAAGACCAGTGGTACAAGGCTGCGTATTACAAGGGCGGCGGCACGAACGCGGGCTACTGGCTCTATGCCACGCAGAGCGACACGGCTCCAACGGCGGTCAATGCCACAGCCGTGGGCAGCGGATCGAGCGGTGGCGTGAGCCCCGTCACGAGCGGCAACTTTGCGAACTACCTGTCAGCCGCCACGTGGGGTGGCCGAGCCGCCGCGACGACCGTAGGCACCAACGGCGGACCGAGTGCCTATGGGACGTTTGACATGAGCGGCAACGTCAGTGAGTGGAACGATTGGTACTATGAGTTCTACGCTGTGGGCGATCGTGGATTCCGGGGTGGCGACTGGCTCTCTGATAGCAGCTTTACATCGTCCAGCTACTGGACCGCTTATGACAGTGCGTATGCGACCAACTACCTGGGTTTTCGTCTCGCAAGCCTGATTGCCGTGCCCGAGCCATCGACCTGCGCCATGGCCCTCGCGGGTCTGGCGTGCGGCGGCTTCTCCATATGGCGGCGGCGTCGCACGCGGGCCTGACGGCGCCGGTCGCTGGCCGCGATCGCCGGTTCGCAGTTGATCGCCTGCACGATTCGGACTAAACTTAGTCCAGTTGCACACCCCACCTGCAGGACGTCCTCTGATGCCGCCGTTTGTCAACATTCACGAGGCGAAGACGCACTTCTCGCGTCTCATCGACCAAGTGGTGGCCGGCCAGGAAATCATCATTGCGAAGGCTGGCCGCGGGGTTGCCAGGCTCGTTCCCCTCGCCCCGGGCGTGCGGCCCAAGAAGCTCGGCGGCCTCAAAGGCCGCATCAAGGTGCCGGATGATTTCAACGAGCCGCTCGACGCCCGTGTCATAGCCGCGTTCGAGGGGCGTACGTGAGCCGAATCCTCCTCGACACGCACCTTCTCTTGTGGGCCGTCAGCGAGCCAAGAAAACTGCCGACAGAGGCACGGCGATGGATTGATGAGTCGGAGGTTTTCGTGAGTGCCGCTGCGATCTGGGAGGTAAGCATCAAGGCATCGCTCGGCAAACTCGCCGCTGACCCAGCGCAGCTGCTCGCCGAGATCGAGCCTGCCGGATTTCAACTCCTGCCGGTGACCGGTCACCACGCCGCGGCCGTCGCCCAACTGCCCGCCCTCCACAATGATCCTTTCGACAGGATCCTCGTCGCCCAGGCCAAGACGGAGCCGCTTCTGCTACTCACGAACGATTCCGCACTCCAAGCGTACGGCGACTGTGTGAAGTTCGTAGCGGCCAAGGCCCGCCGTCGATAGCCCTCTCGAGGGCTTGCCCCGAAGACCTCGACAACCAGCCCCGCGAGGAGCATCGATTTCCCACATACATGAATCGGTACCCCACTTCATCGCATTGGTGATCAGATGCGATCAAGCCACGCGCCATCCTGCGTCCTGCGTTTCGTAGTCGTCGCGATGCTCTGCCTGGTATCGGCCGGCCTCGTGCACGCAGATGCAGCTGATCACGGGCAACTCGTCGTTGCTCACGACCCACTGGGCCTACATGGCGAAGTACGACCCGAACACGTTTGTGCCGCCGTCGCTGTTTCCAGACGGCACCCTGCTGTCGCAGGAATGGAAGTGGACTGACGGCAGCACGTGGCGACTCCAGAGCGACGACCTGTTCGGCCCGGGCGGTTCGGGCACGTTCACGATCACGAACTACCGCAACGGGTATTTCTGGGGGCCGGGCACCGGGCCATCCGCCACCGCGGCCGCGGCCTACACCCAGATCGGCTCGATCACTCCCGAAGGCAACGTGCTCTTCAACGCCCTCATCGGCGGCACGCTCACGAGCCTTGCCGGACAGATCACCGGTACCGGCCTGACGGGCCGGATGGCGCTGCGGTCCTATGACGGCACCAGCTTCGGTCCCGAGGGAATCGCCACGGTCGTCACCATTCCCGAACCCGCCGCCTATGCGATGGCCCTCGCAGGTTTGGTGTGCGGCGGGTTCTTGATGTGGCAACGACGCGCGCGGGCCCGACGTCTCGTCGGCTGATTCGTCCCAGCCCCGGCGGATTCGTCCCTGAATCTTCCCGATCCCCCGCCACGGAGATGTGCTCATGACCTCACCCATCCGGCTCGTTGCGATCGTTTGGTGCCTTGCGGTCTCGTGCCTTTCGGCCTTGCCCGCCCGCGGCATAACGGAGCGACGGGCACGTCCAGCACCGAAACGGGGGCGTACACGCTCAATGGCCTGATCAGCGGGACCGCCCCGCCGCTGAATCCCGGCGCGATCTACTCCATTCCCACGGAAGACCAGTGGTACAAGGCGGCCTACTACAAGGGCGGCGGCACGAACGCCGGCTACTGGAACTACGCGACGCGGAGCGACAACATTCCGGGCAAGGTAACCGCGAGCGTCACCGGCGTCGGCTCGCAATCGGCGGGCACGGGCGAGTTTGCAAACTTCGGTTCCGTGGCTGACTGGAACAGCCAGGACGGCAACGTGACGACGGTGGGCACCAACGGCGGGCCGAGTGCCTACGGCGCCTACGACATGACCGGCAACCTGTGGGAGTGGACGAGCACCGCTGCAAACACGACGGTGTTGTGGACTCGGGGCGCCGCCTGGAATAGCACGGATAACCCCAACCCCATCTCCTCGGAGTTCTCCCGATCGAACCAAGCGACCACTGCCCAGGTCAATACCTTGGGCTTTCGGATCGTCAGCGTGCCCGAGCCCTCGACGTATGTCATGGCCCTCGCCGGTCTGGCCTGCGGCGGCTTCTCGCTGTGTCGACGGCGGGGACAGAGACGGACGGCGGCACCCGGAACCTGACTGGCACGTCGGGGGCCGATGCTGTAACCCGCACCGACAGCGTCCTCCTTGCGGACAGGTCACCGGTCGGATGACGCTGACGCAGCGAACAGTGCCTTTGCCGAGGCCGGCGACGACGACGTGCCGTTTTGAGGCGGCTTGGGCCTATTCTGCCGTGGGCTCCGTGAGCCGCAGCAGTCTTCGGGCTCGGAAAACGGGTAGGCTCCGCTGCCATGCCACGCTTCGTGCTCCTCGAACACACCGGCGCCCCCGACGATCCCGCGGGCCTTCATTACGACCTGCTGCTGGAGCAGGGGCCCGCCTGCCGCACCTGGCGGCTCGCCGGGATTCCCGAGTCCGGAGGACCGGACGTGGTCGCCGTCGAACTGCCGCCGCATCGGCTCGCCTGGCTCGATCACATCGCCGGCGAGGTGTCAGGTGGCCGCGGCTTCGCGAGGCGGATCGACGCGGGCCTGTATGAGACCGCAGCCCTGCCAGCATCCGAGGCGAACCCGCCCGCCACGGTGCACGTCACGCTCCACGGCGAGCGGATCTCAGGCCGACTCGTGTTCAAGGCGACCGCCGACCACGTGCTCGCGCAACTCCTCTCGCTGGACGTGCCGTGACCACCATGCGCGACGCCCGCGACGATTGGCGACGCTTCGATGCCGAAGCGATCCCGAGCAAGGAATCGACGCCGCACCTCGACGCATTTCTGACGGCGGTCGCAGCTGAAGCCGGCGACTCACCGCTCGCGCTGCTCGACGTGGGCTGCGGGAGTGGAAGGCTCAGCCAACGGATCTTCGAGCGGGGATTCTCGGTGCTCGGCGTGGACATCAATGTCGAAGCGATTCAAGCCGCCCAGCGACTCGCCACGCCTGATGCCGCCGCCGGCCAGCCACTGAGGTTTGAGGTGGCCGACTTTGCAGCGGATGCCTCACCATCGCTCGATGGCGGGCCCTTTGACGTGGCCGTCTGCCAGCTTGTGGTCTCGATCATCGGCGAGCCCCATCAGCGGGCGAATCTCCTCCGCCACATCCACGACGCCGTGAGGCCCGGTGGCAGGCTCTTCCTCTCGGCATCGGGAGTCTCCGACACGATCAACGCGGGCTACGCGCGGCTCTATGCCGACGACCTGCCCCTGACGGGCGAGCGGCACACCTACCTCTCGCGGGATGCCGGCGGGGAGATTCTCTACACGACGCACCACTTCACCGCACAGGAACTCGTGGCCCTCCTCGGGGCAGCAGGATTCAACGAGATCCGCGTGACCACCGAGCGGGAGACGAGCAGCCGCCGGCCCGACGAGGCGGCGTTTTTCCTGTACGCAACCTGCCGGGCGGCTGATCAGTCGCTGCGGTGCGCCAGCACGTAGTCCCCGGCGGAACGTAGGCTGGTATCCTGGGGTTCCTGAACTTCCCGGGTGGCACCTCCAGCACCATGAATCACACCTGCCGAGCCGGCGTGCTCGCCTGCCTGGTCGCCGTCGCGTCCGCGAGTCAGGCTGCGGCCGAGATCCCGGCGGAAAGCGTGTCGGGCATCCCGACCGGGCTTCCCGACTTCCAGCGGGGGCTGTCGCCGGCGATCCTCGCGATCCGGCCCTGCGATGCGAAGCACTGGAGGCAGATCGAGCCGGCCCTGCACCACCTCGCCCTGCAGCACGCCGATCGGCTCGCAGCCCTCCCGGCCGCCGAACGCACCAAGACGCTGGCCAGGCTCGCCGGCTTCATCGACACACTCCGCGCGAAAACCGGCGGCACGCCGGTGCTCGCGCCCGGCCGGGCCATCGTCGGCCTGCTCGATCCGGCCACGGGCCTGGGCCCCGGAGAGATCACCGCCATCACGGAGGCCTACGGCGGCTCCGCGACGATCCACAAGAAGGATGAGGCAGGCGAGACGATCGCGGGCGTGGGCGACGCCTTCCTCGCCGCCGTTCGCACGGCGGCCGGGGGCGAGGCGCCGGCCACGATCATCGTGCTCGGCCACGGGCTGCCGACGGAAATCCAGAGCTATGGCATCCGCTTCGAACGGGTCGCCGACGCACTGCTCGAAGGCGGCGTCGGCCGGGGGCGGGGCAGGGCAGGCAACGGCGACATGCTCGATCTCGGCGACCTGGTACTCGTCTGCGACGACTGCTTCAGCGCCGACTTCCTCATCAACCTGCTCGGCTGCCTGGAGTCACGCTGCCGCGAACGCAGCCTCGCCCTCCGCTCGCTCCCCGTCTGCATCGCGGGCACCAACCGCAACTGCTACGGCCATGCCGACGTGGGCGAGAAGTTCGTGCCGCACTTCTGGCGGGATGTCATCGAGCTCTACCTCATTCGCAGGCCGCACCCGAAGGCCGTCACGCTCCGTCATTTCTTCGACAACGTGGACAACATGATGTACGGCTACGGCCGGACGCCGATCATCGACGGCACGACCGTGAGCGGCTGGCGGCTCGTCGATCCCGAACTCGTCCAGGATCCGGTCGTGTTCGTGCCGCTCGACGCCGCCGAGACGACCGAACTCCGCGAAATCCTGGGGCTCGACGCCGACGCTCCGCTGGCCCGATGGCTCGACGTCGGCTGACACCCGCGGCGACCGACCCAGGGCCGCCAAAACCACCCCTCCGCCCATGTCGTCCCCTCCTCCCAAGCCGACCGCGACCAACGCCACCTTCCGGTGGGCCGCCGCGCTCGCCTGCATCACGGCCGTCGTCTTCGTGCGGGTCGTCGGATTCGGCTGGGCGGGATGGGACGACGAACTCCACGTGATCAGGAACCCCGGCCTCAACCCCGTCAGCGTCGAGGGAGTCGCCGGTTTCTGGACGGCGCCGTACGAGGGGCTCTACATCCCGCTGAGCTACATGCTCTTTGCGGGCGAAACGCTCCTCAGCCGCGCGGTCGTCGCGGGAGAACCGACCGCGGCCCCCGATCCGCGGCTGTTTCACGGCGTCAGCATCCTGCTGCACGTCGTCTGCGTGATGCTCGTCTGGCGGCTGCTGGCGGGAGCCGTCGGGGGGGAATGGCCGCCGGTCGCCGGAGCGCTGCTGTTCGCGCTGCACCCGCTTCAGGTCGAGACGGTCGCCTGGATTTCGGAGCAGCGGGGCCTTTTGGCGACGGCACTCTCCCTCGCGGCCATGCAGGTTGCGGGTACCGGCGGAAGAACGAAGCCGCCGCCATCGGGACGGTGGCACGACGCCTGCGGGCTCGCTCTCTTCGGGCTGGCGATGCTGGCAAAGCCGCAGGCGATCATCGTGCCGGCCCTGCTCGCGCTTTTGGCCGGGAAGGGTTCGTGGGCCGCCGTGGTCGCCGAGGCCCGCCGCTTGTGGTCGTGGTTTCTGCTGGCCGCGGTCGTCGCCGTCGTCACGAAGATCCAACAGCCGGGCGAATGGTCGTGGCGGGGCGCCGAAGTCGCCCTCGTTCTCCGCCCGCTCGTCGCCGGCGACGCGCTCTGTTTTTATGCCGAAAAAATGCTGGTACCCGTCGGGCTCTGCCTCGACCACGGGCGGACGCCCGCCGTGGTGCTCGCCGATCCGTTCCTGTGCTGCCGCGCGGTGATGGCGATCCTCGTCGTCGCGGGCGTGATGACCATTCCGCGGTTGCGTGCGGCCCGAACTCCCGTCGGCCTGGCGGTCGTCGCACTGCTCCCGGTGCTGGGCCTCATCCCCTTCACCTTCCAGGGATTTTCGACCGTGGCCGATCGTTACGCCTATCTGCCCATGATCGGTCCGGCGTTCGGACTGGCGATGATCGTGGCCTGGGCCGAAAGGCCCGTACGAACGGCCGTTCTCGCGGGAATCGTCGGCTGGCTGGGCATGCTGGCTGCCCTCACGCTCGTTCAACTGTCGGTGTGGCGGGATCGTGAAGCCCTCAACACCCACATCGTGTCGGTGAATCCCCGGAGCTCTGCGGGACGGCTCGGGCTTGCCGGAGTGCTCATCGAGGAGGGCCGCCTCCCCGAGGCCGCCGAGGTGCTTCGCGGGGCGGTCGCGGTGAATCCCGACTACGCGAAAGCCCGCTACGAACTCGGATCGACGCTCCACAAGCTCGGGAAAAACCAGGAAGCCGAGGAGGAGTATCGGCAGGCCATCCGGCTGCGGCCGAGCTGGTCCTACGCCCACAACGACCTGGGCATACTCCTCGCGGAAGAGGGGCGTCTCGAAGAGGCTGTTCGGCACTTCCGGACGGCGACGGCGCTGCGGCCCGATGTCGAGGCCCATCGGCTCAATCTGGACCGGGCCGAAGCCGCTCGCGGGCTTCCAGACCCTCGCGTTACGGCCCCCTGAACCCCCCGCATGGCGTGTCCCGGGGCGTGCAAAGCCGATTTTCAGCCCAGTTTCCCCGCATTTTTTCTGCCGAACGCCGCCGACTTTTTTCGCTCATCAAGTTCTCACAACCGGTAACATGAATTCCTCACGGAGTGCTCCTACAACGAGCACACGTGAAAAGCCGAAGAGGGTCTTCGGTGCCTCACGGGGTCGGTGATTTCCCAAAGGATTATTCGTATGCGTCATCTTTCCTACACAACTCGAAAAGGCTTTACGCTGGTGGAGTTGATGGTCGTGATCGCGATCATCGGCCTCCTTGTTGCCATCCTCCTGCCTGCACTCTCGGCCGCGCGTAGCACGGCCCAGGCTGCGGGCAGCGGTTCGAACCTCAGCGGCTTCGGCCGCGGGTTCATGATCAATGCCACGGAAGACAAGAGCTCCCGCCTGTCGACGGGTGCTTTCGACCATCTTCGCGACGGCGACTGCCGCAAGACCGGCTGGGTGGCCGACCTGCTGCGGTTGAAGTCGGCGAATCCCGGCAAGGCCCTCGATCCGTCGAACCCCTCTCAGGTCAATGAGAAGGTCGCCGACTACATCGGTGCGGTCAACACGTCGGGCAAGGCCAATCCGGTCAGGTGGAAGGGCCAGACCTCGAACGTTCATTTCGGAGGGGCCAACGCCCCCGCCGACATGAACTCCGGCACGACCGCCACGCCCGACAAGAGGCGGAAGCTCTGGGAGGACGGCTTCAACTCCAACTACGCCACGACCTGGCATTTCAGCCGGGGCGACTGCCTCACGTCGGGAACGCCCGCCACGGTGCCGACGAGCATGAATCCGGTGACGACTGATCCCGCGAAGTGCCCGCTGGACGGTGACGGTCCGCTCTCCGAGAAGAAACTCGTCGGCGGAGGCGTCAGCCGGGATCGAATCGCCCTCATGGGAGCATCCCGCAACGGTGACGGTGCCGATGCCCTTGTTACGGATGCGTTTTTCCAGACGTTCGAGACGTTCTTCGGCACGGGCCAGAAGATCATCACGGCCGGTGCGATTCTCGTCGAATCGTTCACCGACGGCATGACCTGCCCGTTCGAGGACACGGCGCTCGGCGGCTCGACCGGTGAGAAGATCCACGAGATCAACGACATCGTGCCGATCCACGGCGGCCGCAAGACGGCGGTCACCGACAACGGCACCACTGTCAACCTCTCCGCCGGCGGCTACGCCCAAGTGCTGTTTGCCGATGGCCACGTGGCCAAGGTCAGCGACGAGGGCGGTTTCCAGGACAACCCCGACAGCTGGCTCGGCCCCTACAAGGCCACGCCGACTGTGCTGACGAGCGGTAGTTTCACGATCAATGCGTCGGGCTTCGACGAAGTTCGTGACTCGATCTGGCTCGGCCAGATCGGCAACTCCGGCGGCGGCGTGGGCGGCGGTAGCGTCGAGTGATCATGACGCCGCCGGACACGCTTCCGGCGGCATCAGTTGATTGGCGAAAACGAGCTGCGGCCGCCTCCGGGCGGCCGCAGCCATTTTCGCCGGTGGTATGCTTTTGAACACGCTTCACGACTCATCGCGAACAGGGATTGTCGCCGTGGCCATCGCATCCATTTCCGAATCCGCATCCGCATCCCAACTCGACGCCATGCCCCCCGGCCCGTCCGCCGAGACCGGCGGCACCGTGGCGGTGAACACGGCTCCGCGGCTGACCCCCTCGCTGCGGCTCCAGATCGCCGCCACGCTCCTCGGCGGCACGCTCCTGATCTGCTCGCTGATCGCCGGCTGGCTCTGGCAACAGCCCTTTTTCGCGGCCCTGCCGGCGTTCCTTGCCGTGCTGCTGCTGGGCATTCCGCTCGTGGCCGCGGCCGTCCGCGATCTGTTTCATGGCAAGGCCGGGATGAACGCGCTGGTGGCGCTGGCGGTGATCGGGGCCATGGCCTCGGGCCAGTATCAGGAGAGCGCCGCCGTCGCCTTCTTCATGATCGTCTCGTCGCTGATCGAGAAGCGGACCGCCATCGGGGCGGAGGCCAGCATCGAGTCGTTGATCCGGCTGGCCCCGACGAAGGCCAGCCGGCTGACCGGGGGTCTCGCCGAGGCGGGCGATCGCGGCGGCCAGCGGGAGGAAATGGTCGAGGCAACGAGCCTCCGGCCAGGCGACCTCGTCCGCGTGCGACCAGGCGACACGATTCCCGCCGACGGCCGTGTCGTCCACGGGGCGAGCACCGTGAACCAGGCCAGCGTCACGGGAGAGTCGGTGCCGGCGGAGAAGGCCGCCGCCGACGAGGTGTTTGGCGGCACGATCAACCTCACCGGCGTGCTCGACGTGGAGGTCACCAAGGCGGGGGCCGACACGCTCCTGGGCCGCGTCAAGGACCTGATCCTCCAGGCCGAGCGGACCCGCACCCCCATCATGCGACTCGTTGACCAGTATGCGGCCTGGTACACGCCGACCGTGCTGATGCTGGTGGGAGTCGTGCTGTTCTTCGCCCTCAAGAGCACTCCGGAAACCGCCTTCAACCGCGCCATCGCGATGCTCGTGATCGCCTGCCCGAGCGCCCTGATCCTCGCCACCCCCACCGCCATGGTCGCCGGCCTGTCGGCGGCGGCCCGCCTCGGCGTGCTCATCAAGAGCGTCGCCACGCTGGAGGCGGCCCGTGGCCTGTCGGCGATCGTCTTCGACAAGACGGGCACCCTCACCACCGGCGTGCTCACCGTCACGCGACTCGCCCCCGTGGACGGCGTCGCCGGGGCCGACCTCCTGCGGGTCGCGGCGGCCGCCGAGCAAAACAGCCGGCATCCGGTCGCGCGGGCGGTCGTGGAGATGGCCCGCCGCGCCCACCTCCGGCTTCCCAGCCCCGATCAGTTCGAGGAGGTCGCAGGCCGCGGCGTGATCGCGCGGTTCGACGATCCGGCCGCGACCGGATCGCTCGTGATGGTCGGCCGGGCTTCCTGGCTCTCGACCGCGGCGCCCCGGCCCCACTCCATCGACGGCGAGGCGCTCGAGGCGATTCAGACCTCGTCCGAGACCGAGGGGCTTTCGGTGCTGCATGTGGTGCGTGACGGATGCGTGATCGGCTGGATCGGGCTCGAGGACAACGCCCGCCCCGAGGCCGCCGGCGCCGTCGACCGCCTGCGGACGATGGGCATCTCGCGGCTCGTTCTCCTCACGGGCGACCGCGGCAGCGTGGCCCGACGGGTGGCGTCGCAAATGCACTTCGACGAGTTCAAGGCGGAGGTGTTGCCGCACGAGAAGCTGGAGATGGTGGACGCCCTCAAGGCCGCCGGTCATCGCGTGGCGGTGATCGGCGACGGTGTCAACGACGCTCCCGCGCTGGCCGCCGGCGACGTGTCGATCGCCATGGTGGCGGCCGGCAGCGACGTCGCGATCCACTCGTCGAACATCGCGCTGCTCAACAGCAACCTGAGCCGGATACCGTTTCTCGTCGATCTCTCGCGGCGGACGATCTCCGTGATCCGGCAGAACATGGTGATCGGCGGGCTGTTCATCGTCGTGTTCATCGCGTTGGCGGGGGCGGGATACGTGTCGCCCGTGCTGGCGGCGCTCCTGCACGTCGTCAGCGGTCTCGCCGTGGTCTTCAACTCCGCCCGGCTCGTGCGGTGCGGCGAGGAGATCGAGCAGGCGGAGGCCGCGGCCGCCCAGGGCTCCTGAGCGGGCCGCTCAGCCCACGTCGCGGCCCTGAAAGAGGACCACGGCCAGCGAGAGAATGCCGCCGATCATGCAGGCCGCGTAGAGCGAGAGCGAGCCGAGATAGGCCACGCTGATCGGGTGGCCCTGCGTGAGGGCGTCGGCGGGCCAGAAAAACTGGAGGTTTGGCACGACCGCGGCGAACGCCGCCACCCAGCCGCCTCCCCCCGCGGCGAGCGAGAGGAAATACTCGCCGACGAGCCCGACGACGAAGGCGGCGATGCAGACCAGCAGCGTGGAGATCTGGCCGAGCCGCGTCGAAGCCGCGATCGCCACCGCCGTGAGCACGAGGATTGCCTCGAGAACCATCACGAGGCCGATGGCGAGCTGGGGATCGAAATCCGCCAGCGGACTCTGCAGCGACCACCACCGGTCGATGCACGACACGCATCCCAGCGCCGCCGTGGCCGCCGCCGCTCCGACGACGGCGAAGGTCGAGGGGAAGGGGCGGCCGTAGAGATAGTTCGCCAGCCCGGCCACCGCGAGCGTGGCCAGGATCGCCAGCAGGCTGAACGTGATCACCACGCTGTCGTAGGTGTCCTCGACCCGTACCGTCGTCTGCACCCGGTGCCGCACGGTGAGCAGAAAGGCGACGGCGAGCAGCCAGTACGCGGTGCCGATGGCCGCAGCCACGCCGAGAAACTTGCCGACCACGACGACCGCCCGCGGCACCGGCTTGCTGACGACCGTGAGCACGGTCTTATTTTCGATCTCCCGCGAGAGCACGCTGGTTGCCGTGAAAGCCGCCAGGAGGAGCCCGGCGAGAAACAGCGTGCTGAGGCCCAGATCGATCAGCAGCTTGTTGTCGTCTTCGAGCGTGTAGGCGGCGACGCTCACGTTCAGGAGCAGCGCCAAAAGCCCCACGCAGACCAGCACGGCATGGATCGGCTGCCGGATCGATTCGAGAAAGGCGTTCCAGGCGATCGTGAAAAGGACCATCGCCCGTACATTGTTCGGAGTGAATGTGAGAATATGATAAGGAGCGGGCGGGAAGGCCCCTTGCCAGTCTAAACTAGCGTGGCTTCCCAGGACTGCAAGCCGCCCGCGGCGGCAGGAAACGGCGGATGACGGGATCTCAGTTGACGCCCTCGGCGACCATCACGGCCAACGACACGCTCATGCACCGGCGCGCCTGGTCGGCCTCGATGGCGGGCATGGTGATCCAGCTGGCGCTGGTGGTCGCCACGGGCGCCGCGGCCCTCTGGAGCGACAGCCAGGCGATTTACGCCGCCACCTGGCACATGCTCGGTGGCCTGCCGATCTGGGTGATCCTCGCCATCCTCTACCAGCAGCACGAATCGGAGCGCGTGCAGCGGTTGGCCGCCGCAAAGCTGGCCGAGAGCGAACACTCCACGGCGGCCATTTTCGGCGACGTGGGCGACGACCTCGACGCCGCCCGTGGCCGGCTCGAAAGCCTGTATCGCTACGCCCTGCCCGCCGTGAGCGTGTTCACCGCGGTCTACCTCGTGATCGCCGGAGGCGTGCTGATCTCCTTCCAGGCCCGGCGCGACCTCGCGACGGCCGCCGGCGGGCTCGCGGGTCGCTGCGATCCGGTGGGGCTGATGTTTCTGATGGCGGCCATCGCCTTCACGGCCTTCATCAGCGGCCGTTGGATCAGCGGTTACGCCCGGCAGCGTGCCTGGCAGCTGCTCCGCGGCGGAGCCAGCTATCTCATGAGCTGCTTCGTCGTGGCGGCCGTGCTGTTCGTCGGCGCGGCGTCCGCGGCGGTCCTCGACGCGTCGCAGCTCTTTGCATGGCTGGCGTGGATCATTCCCGGCATGATGATGCTCGTCGGCTTCGAGATGGTCGCCACGTCGCTCCTGGAGTCGTACCGACCACGGGTGCCGGGGGAGATTCCGCGGCCGGCGTTCGACAGCCGCGTGCTCGGCCTGCTGACGGCGCCGGAGTCGCTCGGCAGCGTGATCGGCGAGTTGATCCGCTACCAGTTCGGAGTGGAGGTCTCGGGGAGCTGGCTCTACCGGCTGCTGGGCAATGCGGTCACGCCACTGACGCTGTTCGGCGGCTTCTTTCTCGTCGCGATGAGTTGCCTCACGATCGTCGGTCCCGACGAGCGCGGCATCCGCCTCCGCCACGGGGCGATGGTGGGGGACCCGCTGCCCCCCGGAGTGCACGTCAAATGGCCGTGGCCGGTCGAGACGACCGAGATGCATCCGGTGGGGCAGGTGCAGGAAATCCTCGTCTCCAGCGACCTCACGGGCAGGTCGAAGAATGCGGAGGCGATGCTCTGGACCACCGACGGCGACCGGGCGTCGATGCTGGGCCAGGAGGACTTTCTCGCCGCGCCCGGACCGGCGGAGGGCGGGGTGCAGGCCGCAGGCGTGTCGCTCGTGTCGGCCGACGTGATCGTGCAGTTTTGCGTGCGGGATCTGGCCGCCTTCCTTCTCGGTTCGGCCGATCATCGGCAGACGCTCACACTCGTGGCCCAGCGTGAGGCGACCCGCTATTTCGCCACGCACGACATCGACACGCTGCTCAGCAGGGGCCGCACCGACGCCGGCCCGAAACTGCGGCTGGCGATCCAGGGGCAGACCGACCGGATGGGCCTGGGCGTGGACATCGTCGGCGTGGCCGTGACCGCCCTTCACCCGCCGATCGGCAGCGTGTCTCGCGCCTTCCACGCCCAGATCGGCGCCGTGCAGCAGCGGGAGACGAGCATCCAGCAGGCCCGCAAAGATGCCGTCGAGAAACTGGCGACGGTGGCCGGATCGGTCGATCTCAGCCAGCGGATCGACGAGGCGATCCGACGGCTCGACGCGCTCCGCACCGCCGGTGCCCCGACCCAGGCCGCCGAGGCCGAGATCAACGGTCTGCTCGCCGACGCCCGTGGCGAAGCCGCGGAACTGCTCCATCAGGCACGTGCCTACCGGTGGAGCAGGGCCGTCGGTGAACGGGCCGCCGGGGAGCGATTCGCCGGCGAGGTTCTCGCGTTCGAGGCGTCGCCCGACTACTACCGCGCCCAACGTTTTCTCGAAGTGCTCGCCGACGGCCTCGTGGGCCGGCGGAAGTTCGTGATCGCCGGCGATTCCGGCGACACGCCCGTCTTCCGCATGGACTTCAGCGACCCCACCTCCGCGATCGACACGCTGCTCACCGAATGAACGTCTCCTGACTCTGCAACCGAGGGCTTTCCGTGAAAAACTCCTTCGTGCTCCTCGTCGGCCTCCTGATCGGCGCCGTGCTGCTGTCGCACATGTTTTTCTATCAGGTGCGGTATGACCAGGTGGCCGTGCGGACGACCTTCGACAAGGCCGACGAGGCCAGCGTGCAGGAAACACCCGGCCTGAAATGGCGGTGGCCGTGGCCGATCAACAAGGTCACGCTCTACCCCAAACGGCTCCAACTCCTCGAGGACAAGATCGAGGAGCTGCAGACCGCCGACGGGAAGAGCGTGATCGTGCGGACCTATCTCACCTGGCGGATCACCGATCCGCTGCGGTTCTACATCACCCTCAAGGCCCCTTCCGAGGCCGCCCTCCAGCTCTCGTCACGACTCCGCGAGGTCCGCGGGCTCATCAGCGGCTACCGGTTCGACGAACTCGTGAACCTCGATCCAGCCAAGCTCAAGCTGGCCGCCATCGAGCAGCAGGCGGCGGAATCGCTCGGGGCGGCGCTCGATCAGGCCGGTTACGGGATCGCCGTGGAGAGCGTCGGCATCCACAAGATCATCCTGCCCGAAGCGACCACGGAAAAGGTCTTCGAGACGATGATCGCATCACGGCAACGGCTGGCGGAAAACGCCCTTCAGGAGGGGCAGGCACAGGCCTCGGCGATCCGCAGCGAGGCGATCAGCGCCCGGGACCGGATCCTCGCCTTCGCCGACCGGCGTGCCCAGGCGATCCGTGCCGAGGGTGACCGGGAGGCATCGACGCAGTATCAGACCTTCGCCCGCAACGAGGAGTTCGCGATCTTCCTGCGGAAGGTCGAGGCCCTGAAGAAGATGCTGGATCACAACACCACGTTCGTCCTCTCGGCCGACAGCCTGGGGATCCTCGACTGGTTCAACAAGGATCCGTCGCAGCCCGCGGCGCGTCAGCCTCGCCCGGCGCCGGTGAGGGCCACGCCATGAACACCGCTGATCCGAACCTCGTGCCGGCGCCTCCGGCCCTCGATCCGGCCCAGCAGTCGCTGGCCGAAGCGCTCCGCGTCAGCTTCTCGATCCTCAAGCTGGCGATGGTCGCGCTCGTGGCGGCCTATGCCCTCAGCGGCACTTTCAGCGTCGGCTCCAACGAGGTGGCGCTGCGGCTGCGGTTTGGCGACTACGTCGGCAATCCCGGCGCGCGAGTGCTGGAGCGGGGCACCTACATCGCGGCCCCGTTTCCGATCGAGCAGGTGGTGAAGGTCGATACCCGCCCCGCCACGGTGACGCTCGAGAAGGAGTTCTGGTTCGAGACGACCGCCCAGGAGAGCGGCCTGTCCCGCAGCCAGATGCAGACCCGGAAGGCGATGCCGCTGCATCCGCTCCGGGACGGATCACTGATCACGGGCGATTCGAGCATCGCCCACGCCAAGTGGACGATCAACTGGCGGGTGGCCGACCCCGAGGCGTTCCTGACCAACGTGGGAACCCGCGAACTGGCGGCCGACCTCGTCCGGCTGGTGGCCCAGCAGGGCATCGTGCATGCCGTGGCCCAACTCTCGGCCGACGACCTGCTGCGGGGAATCGTCAACCGCGACCTCGCCATCGGCGTCATGCAGCGCCGGCTCGACGACATGCGGACCGGCCTGTCGATCGATCAACTCTCGCTCGACAAGGTCTCGGCGCCGATGCGCGTGGCGGGGAGCTTCGACGCCGTGACCAGCGCCGAGAGCGACCGGGCCGGGCGGATTCTCGCCGCCCAGCAGGACAAGTCGCGGATCCTCGCGGAGACCGCGGGCGAGGGGAGCACCGGCCTGCTCGCCATGATCGGGGCCTTCGAGCAGGATTCGGAGCGGGGCGACACGGCGGTGGCGACGGCCCGTGAAGCCGCCATCGACGCGGCGCTGGCGGGCCTGGTCGTCGACGCCGCCCCGATCGGCGGCGAGGTCGCCAGGGTGATCAACGGGGCCAAGGCCTACCGCACCCAGATCGTGGAAAAGGTCGGCGGTGAGGCCCAGACCTTCGCGCAACTCCTGCCGGAATATGAGCGGAATCCGCGGCTCGTGCTCGCGAAACTCTGGGAGGATGCCCGCGAGAGCATTCTGACCGGGGACGTGGAAACCTTCTATACGGTGCCCGGCCAACTGGAACTCCAACTCAACCGCGACCCGACGCTGCAGAAGGAGCGGCAGAAGGAGCAGCTCAAGTCGAAACGCAAGGGGGATCGCCGGTGATCGCCTCCGAGAAGCCCTCCACGATGGTCGACATCGCCTGCGCGGGCGTCACGAAGACGTTCCGGGATTTCTGGATGCGTCCGCGCGTGCGGGCGGTGGAGCAGGTGACCTTCGAGGTCCGCCGCGGGGAGATCTACGGCCTGCTCGGCCCCAACGGCTCGGGAAAGAGCACGACGATCAAGATGCTGCTCGGGCTCCTTCGGCCGTCGGCGGGCCGGATCGCGATCCTCGGAAAGCGACCCCGGGACGTGGCGACGAAGCGGCTCATCGGTTACCTGCCGGAGGAATCGTATCTCTACCGATTCCTGAGCGGCCGCGAGACGCTCGAATATTACGGACGGCTCTTTGGCCTCGACCGCCGGGCTCGACGCGAGCGGATCGACATGCTGCTGGACATGGTCGGCCTCGAGGCGGTGCAGCACCGCCCCGTGGGGGAATATTCCAAGGGCATGCAGCGCCGGATCGGACTCGCCCAGAGCCTGATCAACGACCCGCAGCTGCTGATCCTCGACGACCCGACCAGCGGGATGGACCCCGTCGGTGCGCGACAGATCAAGGACCTGATCGCGACGCTCGCCCGCCGCGGCAAGACGGTCCTGCTCTGCTCCCACCTGCTGTCCGACGTCGAGGACCTCTGCGACCGCGTGGCGATCATGTATGGCGGCAGGATCCGCTCCGCGGGCACCTGCGACGAGCTGCTGGAGCAACGGCATGCGACCGTGCTCGAGGCCGGTGACATGCCCGAGTCGGTGGTGGCCGAGGTGCGGCAGGTGCTCGACCGCCACCACATTCCGCTCACGAAGGTCGAGCATCCGCGGCGTTCGCTAGAAAGCCTGTTTCTGGAGGTGGTCGAGCGGGCCCGGTCGGAGGGCGTCCGCACGTTCGGGGCCGGCGCCGGCGGGCCGGTGGCCGGGTTTCTGGCCGACGATGCCGGCGGCCAGCCGGCGGCGGCAGCCGGCACGGAGGGCGTCGATGCCGGCCTGATCGACAGCCTGACACGGCGTTAGCATGGCTCCACGCTCCACGATCTTCCGACGTTGGATGGTGTTGCCGCTCGGCCTGGCCGCGCTGGCGGCCTCCGCGGCCCTGCTCTGGTGGACGGGGCGGCCGGTCGCGGCCACGGCGGTGGCCGGGGCCGCGGGGCTCGTCGGCGGATTCCTGCTCGGCATCATCCTCTTGCGGGCAGTCCTGTCGCCCGGCAACGGCGTCATCGGTGTGGCCAGGGCGGTGGTCGAGGAGGCGGTGGGCACCCGCCTTCCCCTGATCCTGCTGATGCTCGTCGTGATGGGTCTACCGGCCCTGCCGCTCGTGCTCGATCCCACCGAGCGGCTCGAATACCGCATGCAGTTCTTCCTCAACTGGGGCCTCTCGGGAACCGGTTTTCTGCTCGCCATGGTCACGCTCGTGCTCGCCTGTGGCAGTGTCTGCGGCGACATCGACACCCAGCGAATCCACATGACGCTCGTCAAACCGATCGAGCGCTGGCAGTATCTTTTCGGGAAATGGCTCGGCATCGTCCTGCTCGATCTCCTGCTCGTCGGCCTCGCGGGACTCGGCATCTATGCCTTCACCCAGGCCCTGCGGCGGTCCCCGGAACTGGACCGGGCCGATCGGAGGGCGGTCGAGCAGGAGGTGCTCGCCGCCCGGTCATCCACCCGCCCGCAGCATCCGCAGGGGGACGATTTCAACAAGGCGATCGCCGCCGCGACCGCCAGGATGGAGAAGGACGATCCCTCGTCGTTCGCCGCCGATCCGGCGGGAGCCAGGCGACGGATCCGCTCGCAGCAGGTGCTCGAGTGGCACACCGTCCGGCCCGACGTCGTCTCGAGCTATCTGTTCACCGGCCTCGGCCGCGCCAGCAGGGATTCGCAGCCGCTCCAGCTGCGGCTCAAGCCTTTCGCCAACAACGCCAGCATCGACCGGGCCGAGGTCAGGTTCGCGATGTGGCTCAATGAGAAGCCGTTTCCGATGCGCGATGGGAAGCACGAGGAGTTCACCTTCACCAGCGCCACGTTCCATACCATCGCCCTGCCGTCGTCGGTCATCGCCGACGACGGGCGGCTCCTGGTGACCATCGCCAATCGCAACCTCGTGCCACCGGGCGAGACCGAGGCGACGAGCATCTCGTTCTCCCCGGGGAAGGGGCTGGAGGTGCTCGCGCGGGTCGGCGGATTCGAGGCAAACTTCCTGCGGGCGATGGTGCTCGCCTGGGCCAAACTCGCGATGCTTGCCGCGGCGGCGCTGGCGGCCGCGGCCTGGCTCGGCTTCCCGGTCGCCGTGCTCACCGGAATGATGGTCTACGTGTCGGCGAGCGCCCGGGGCTTTCTCGCCGATGCCATCGACATCTACACCGGGCTCGACGCGGCCGACGCGTCGTTCACGGCGATGGTGCGACTGCGGGCGTCGCTGCTGCTCGAACGGCTCAACAAACTCGAGCTCTGGGACGCCGCCAAGACGGTCTCCTCCTCCTGCGCCGACGGATTCCTGGCCCTCGTGCCTTCGTTCGGCGCCCATGACGGCGTCACCCAGCTCGCCACGGGGCGGCTGATCTCGTGGGCCGACGTGGGCTGGGGCCTGCTCGTGCTGGCGGTCGCCTACCCGCTCGTTCTGCTCGCCGTCGGCTGGTTTCTGCTCGAGCGCCGCGATCTGGTGAATGTCTCGGGCTCCTGAACACCACTTTCCAACCACGATGAACACCGATCGCTTCGCCACCCCGGTCGCCCTGCTGCTGCTCGTTGCCTGCGGTGGCGGCGCCGTCTGGTCGGCGTCGGCGGTGCAGCGGCAGCGACGGGAGCTGGAGCTCGTGGAGTCGATCGGCGACACCGAGGGCATGCCCCCCCACGTCGCGCTCGTGACCGCGGCCCTCGGCACCTTCCGCGGGCTCGCCGTCGACATCCTCTGGGCCCGCGCCGATCACCTGCAGACCGAGGGGGAGTATTTCGAGGCCCAGACCCTGAGCCAATGGATCACGGCCCTGCAGCCGCGGTTCGATCGCGTGTGGGGCTTCCAATCATGGAACCTCGCCTACAACATCGCCGCCGCCACGCAGGCCCCGGCCGAACGCTGGGGCTGGGTGCAGCGCGGCATCAGCCTGCTTCGCGACCAGGGGATTCCGCTCAACCCGCGGTCGCCGCAACTCCGCATGGAGCTCGCGCTGCTCTTCCATCACAAGATCGCCGGCAAGTCCGACCGCCAGCACTGGTTCTACAAGGCCCGCCTGGCCCGGGAGATGCAGGAACTGCTCGGCGACATCACGACGGGTCAGACCGCCGAACAGACGGCGGCGCTGTTTCAACGCGTCGTCGACGCCCCCGCCACGCTCGCGGAGCTCCTCGCCCGCACGCCCCAGGCCCAGAAGGCGCTCGATCTGCTCGCCGCCAACGGCGCGAAGCCCGACGAGCAACTCGTCCGCATGCTGGGCCGGGCCCTGATGCAGGCCAGCTCGATCGACGCCAGGATTCTCGGCGAGGAGAAGCTTCCGCCCGGCACCAACGTGCCCCTCCTCAAGGCCATCCGCGCCGACAAGGAGACGTCCTCGATTCTCTTCGACACCGTCGTGCCCCACTTGCAGCATCGCACGCTCGTTGAGCACTACCGCATGGATCCCGCCCGCATGCTCGCGCTGATGGAGCGGTATGGGCCGCTCGATTGGCGACACGCCGAGTCGCACGGGATCTATTGGATGGAGGGGGGCATCGACATCAGCCGCTCCCTCATCGAGCGGGAGGATGTCAACGAGCTGATGATCATCCGCAGCCGGCTGCACATGCTGTCGGACCTCATGCGGAGCGGGAGGGTTGATTTTGATCCGGTGACGAACCGCGTCGATCTCCTGCCCGATCCGCGGTTCGCCGCCGCCTACGAACGGTCGCTCCAGGAGGCGCTCGACCTGATCGGCTCGGAGCAGGGGGTGGCGGCGGGGGAGTTCGGTCGGGCCGAGGAGAAGGATCTGCTCGATGGCTACGAGAACTTCCTCAACCTCGCGACCATTCTCGAGTATCTCTACGGCGACCAGGCCCGCGCCCAGGCCAGCTTCGCGAAACTCGTCGATCTCGCCGACCGGCTGGGCCGCGGCGACGATCCGCTCTACGCCGACACCCTCGAGACGTTCGTCTCGCTGCGGATCGCGGAGGTGCTGGCGATCGACGTCTCCAACCTGCGGCAGTTTCTCGATGCGATGATTCGCCGCGGCATTCTCGAGGGGCTCGCCCGGGGCGACCTCAAGGTCTTCAACCGCTACCTGCGGGTGGCCCACTCCACCTACGATCGGAGATTCGCGGCGTCCCGCCCCGGCACGAAGTTCGTGCTCGAGGAGGCCCAACTCCAGGACTTCCCCAAACTCGTCGACAACTCGTTCGTGAGCGTGATGAAGCAGGGCAGCATGCCCCTGCTCACGCGGGCCCGCATCTGGGCATGGGCTCCGGACGCGCTGCGGGCACGCGTCTCCGGGGAAGTGGCCGACACGCTCCGCGAGCAAGCCGAGGCCGAGGGCCTCGATCCCGCGCGGGCTTTTCCCGCCCTGGAAGCGACCCCCGAGACGAAAAAGGCGGACCAGGCCGCGACCAGCGGGGCGGACGGTGAGAAGAATGACCAGGCCGTCCCGGAGGCGGAAGAGGGCGTGGAGTGACGCGGTCGGCGGGGCTGCCCACCGGTCGGGTGCCGGAAGAAGCCGTTGAACAAGCCCGCCCGGGCGGGATGCGGTGATCGTCGGCCGTGGAAGCGCCAGCGTCTCCGGGTTCGATCAGGTGGACGACGGTCATGGCTGCCTTGGTCCACGGACAGGAAGGGGTCGTTGATGTACGACATCTTCGAGCATACGGCCGACCTGGGGATCAGAGTCTCGGCCGCGACGCTCGAGCAGGCCATGGCCGACGCGGGCCGGGGGCTGTTCGCCGTGATCGCGGGTGACCTCGGCCAGATTCACCCCGCGGCGGAGGAGTCGTTCGTCGTCCCCGGCGCCGACCCCGCCTGGCTCCTCTTCGACTGGGTGAGCGAACTTCACGCCGCCTTCGAGTTGCGGCGGATGCTGTTCGCCGACTTCAGCGTCGAATGCGTCGCCACCGGCCTGAGGGCGACGGCCCGCGGCGAACGTTACGATCCAGCGCGGCATGCGCTGGCCCACGAGATCAAGGCGATCACCCAGCACGAACTCGATCTGCGACGAACCGCCGAGGGCTGGGAAGGCCGATTCATCGTGGACATCTGATCGATCCATCTCCGGCAGACGCGGCAGGCGCGGCTTCATCATGACCAACACGACGTCCCAACGCGGCTACGAGGGGCCCCTCGAGCGGGTCGATGACTGCACCTGGCGGATTCCTAAGGCGTCGCGGCCCGGGATGCTGGTGGACGGTCTGATCTTCGCCGACGAGCGGCTGCTGCCACTCGTGAGGGGCGATCGGGCGGCCGAGCAGGTGGCCAATGTCGCCTTTCTGCCGGGGATCCAGCAGGCGAGCCTGGCGATGCCTGACATCCACTGGGGCTACGGATTCTGCATCGGCGGGGTGTGCGCGACCGACCCGGCTGCGGGGGGCGTGGTCTCGCCGGGGGGCGTCGGCTACGACATCAACTGCGGCGTGCGGCTGGTGCGGACCAACCTCATGCTCGAAGACGCCGCGCCGCTCATCAGGCAGCTCGTCAATCAGCTGATCCGCGACGTGCCCGTGGGCGTGGGGCAGGGGGGCCGCTACGTCTATTCCCCCGAGGAGCTTCGGGGGATGATGCAGCGGGGCGTGCCGTGGCTCGCGGACCGCGGCCTGGCCACGCCCGACGACGTCGCCTGTGCCGAGGCCGAGGGCCGCATCGACGACGCCGTGCCCGGTCTGGTGAGCGATCGGGCGCTCGCCCGGGGTGCCGACCAGTGCGGCACCGTCGGGGCCGGCAATCACTTCATCGAGGTGCAGGTCGTCGATCGGATCGCCGACCCGCAGGCCGCCGCGGCCTTCGGGCTTCACGCCGGGCAGATCTGCGTGCTGATTCATTCAGGCTCCCGCGGCCTCGGCTATCAGGTCTGCGACGACGCCCTGCGGGCCCTCCGCGACGCTCCGGCGAAATATGGCATCAGCCTCCCGGACCGGCAGCTCGTCTGTGCGCCGATCGACAGCCCCGAGGGCCGCCACTACCTGGGCGCGATGCGGGCCGCCGCCAACTACGCCTTCTGCAACCGCCAGCTCCTGATGTGGCAGGTCCGCGAGGTCTTCTCGCGCATCTTCGGCCGGTCGTGGGAGTCGTTGGGCATGACCCTGCTCTACGACGTGGCGCACCACATCGCGAAGTTCGAGAGGCACGCCATCGATGGCGCGAAGAAGGAGGTCTGCGTCCATCGCAAGGGGGCCACGCGGGCCTTTCCGGCCGGGCATCCCGACGTGCCGGAGCGATACCGTGCGACGGGGCAGCCCGTGATCATCCCGGGCGACATGGGCCGCGCGAGCTGGGTGCTCGCCGGCGGCGGGCGGTCGCTGGAGCGTTCGTTCGGCACGACCTGTCACGGAGCCGGTCGCTGCCTGAGCCGCACCGCGGCCACGAAAGCCGCCCAGGGCCGCAGCATCGCCCATGAGCTCGAGCTGGCCGGAGTGATCGCCCGGTGCCGCAGCCGTGAGGGCCTCGCTGAGGAACAGCCGGCGGCCTACAAGGACGTGGACGTGGTGGTGGACGTCGTGCACCGCGCGGGCCTCTCCACGAAGGTCGCCCGGCTGCGACCGCTCGGCGTCATCAAGGGATAGCGACGGGAGCGGCACACGAATCCATGCCGCTTGAGCAGCCGGTGGACCCCTCCCTGGCGATAAAGATGGCCAAGCCGACACGATCAGGGTCCGCAGGGAACCACGCATGCGGCGTCGTTCTTCTCGGCGAACAAGGAGACCGTGAGGGGCTACCCGTGCCCCGGGAGCCGGCGTAGGCCGACCAACCGCCTGCGGCGGATCGGTGCCCGGCGGAGCCATGGATGGCGGAGCGCAGACGCCTCCGAGAGAACGGAGGCCCGGAAGGCCGTAGCGAACGTCCGGCGACGGGGTATGGGTGGACCCGAACCATCACCAGCCGGCGTCACCCACCAGATTCCCCAATCCGCGGGCAATCAACCCTTGGCGCGCGAGGCTCAACTGGGAGCCGTATGAGTCCGGGAGTTGACAGCCGCGCGTCACGAAATCGGCTCCCATCCCGAGTTTCCCCCTCCAGACTCCCGCTCCTCGCGGTCCGCCGGCGCCAGCCGCCCGGCCCCGCACGCTAGGTTGTCGGCAAGGTCAGCCGCGGGCGGTCCAGCCGTAGGTCCGGTAGTCGCAGGCCAATGTGCCGTCATCAAAGAGATCGACGACCGCATAGCCGAAATCCGTGCCGCGGTGTGGCCCCTTCCACCAGCCGGCGCTCACGGCACCGTTGCAGACATACCGCACGCCGCCGTAATCGATCTGCTCGACGAGATGGAGGTGGCCGCTGAGGCAGGCCTTCACGTTGCGATGCCGGGCGAAGAGCTTTTGAAAACGGTCGTGATCGACGTGGACGAGCCCGCCAGAGAGGCTGAAGGCGGGCTTCCCGTCGCCACCCGTTCCGTCACTCGCGGCGGACGCTGCAAGTGGATGGACCGAAAGGATCGGGATGTGCGAAACGACGAGCACCGGCGTCGTGGCGGGTACGGCGTCGAGGTCGCGCTCCAGCCAGTGCCACTGCGCGTCGTCAAGCTTGCCGATGTAACTCTGCTCGTGCGGGAAGATGCTGTCGAGCAGCACCACGTGCCAGCCGCCACGGTCAAAACTTTCGTAGGGCAACTCCCGGCCAAACTGCTCGCAGGCCCATCGTTTTCCATAGAGCGGTTCGGCGCCGGTGGTACGCGACCTCGCCTTGCTCCAGCCCCAGACGTCGTGGTTGCCGACCACGCTCTTCACCTCGAGGCTGCAGTGATCGGCCTTCACCTTCCTCCACAGGTCCCACTGCAGCTGGGCGCGGTCGCGGCCGGCCTCCATGCAGTCCATGATCGTGTCGCCGCCGGTCACGATCATGTCGACCGCCGGATCGTCCGCCTCGCCGGCCGCCGACTGCACGTGGGCGAAGCACTTGGCGAGCCCCGTGCCGCTCTCCAGTTCAGGCTGCACATGAATGTCGGTGAGGTGGGCGATCCGAAATCCCTTCCGCCGACCCGCGGGCGGCTCGCCGGAAAACACCAGGGGCGCGGCCGCCACCCCCGTGAGCCCAGCCCGCAGGATCGTGCGACGCGTCATCCCCATGATCGTCCTCCTACGGAAATCGGATGCTGCGGCCGCTGGAATCCCAGGCATCGAACACCAGATGCTCCGGCGACACTCCGTCTTTCCCGACGACATGCAGCTGGATGTGCGTCCGATCCTCGAAGAGCGTGATTTCCCGCCGCTTACGGTTATTGATCCAGGTGGCGACCTCGTCGTGCACCGTCACGGTGAGCCGAGTCACGTCGTCCCGGCTCTCCGAGAGCTGGAGCGTCCGCATCACCTCGATCGCCATGCTTTCCGCAGTCTTCACCGTGCCCGTGCCGGTGCAGGTCGGACAGTCGCGGAAGATGCTCTTTCTCAGTGAGGGCCTGATGCGCTGCCTGGTCATCTCCACCAGACCGAACGGGCTCGTCCGCAGGATCTTGGTCCTTGCCCGGTCGCGTTTCATCGCATCATGGAGCGATTTCTCGACGCCGCGGCGGTATTTCTCCTTCCGCATGTCGATGAAGTCGTTGACGATCACACCGCCAAGGTCACGGAGCCGCAACTGTCGCGCGATCTCCTTGGCAGCGATCAGGTTCATCTGGTAGGCGTTCTCCTCCGCGCTCTTCTCGGTGCGGAATGAGCCTGAGTTGACGTCGATCGCCACCAGGGCCTCCGTCTGGTCGATGACGATCGAACCGCCCCCCTTGAGCGGAACCTTCCGCTGGTGGATGCGACTGATCTCCTCCTCCAGCCCGTAACGGTGGAAGAGCGGCTCCTTGCCCTCGTAGAGCTGCAGCCGCGGGGCGTATTTCGGCATCACGAGCTCGAGAAACTCACGAGCCCGCTCGTAGGCCGCCGGCTCATCGATCAGGATGCGACCCACGTCCTCCGTAAACATGTCACGGATGGTGCGGATGATCATGTCGCTTTCCTGGTAGATGTCGATCGGCGCGGAATACTTTCGCATCCGCTTCACGATGCTCTTCCAGAGCCGCAGGAGATACGCCATGTCGCGTGCCATCTCCGACTTCGTCCGCTCGGTGCCAGCGGTGCGAACCACGAAGCCCACGCCCTTTGGCGGCTTGAGGTCGAGCATGATGTCGCGAAGCACGCGGCGATCCCGCTCGTCGTCGATCTTCTTCGAGATGCCCACGCGGCCCAGCGGCGGCATGAGCACGAGATATCGGCCGGGGATCGAGATGTAGGTCGAGAGGGTCGGGCCCTTGGTGCCAAAGCCCTCTTTGATCACCTGCACGAGCACCTCGTCGCCCCGACGCAGCACGTCCTGGATCGGCGGCTTGACCCGCGGCCGATCACCGAGCCGGGGCTTCCGGCGGGCGGCCCGCTGGGCGTCGTCGGCGGCGCCGGCCTCAGCCGTGCGGCCCGCCGCGTCAACGACATCGAAGGCCTTGTCGGGGTCGAGCCCACCCTGCCGGTAATACTGCGGCTCCACGTCGCTGATGTGCAGAAAGCCGTTACGGCCCACGCCGAAGTCGACGAATGCCGCCTGGATCGACGGCTCGATATTGACGATCCGTCCCTTGTAAATGTTGCCGACGAGATTGTCCTGGCTGGTCCGCTCGACGTAGAGCTCCTCCAGCACCCCATCCTCCATGATCGCGATCCGGCATTCCTCCGGCTGCGACACGTTGATCAGCATCTCCTGCTTCATCTGATTTTCCCTTCTGTGTGTCATCCGCCCGCAGGCGGAATGGCTCCTAGGCCACCGTCTGGGCAAGCAGGCGACGCATCTGCTCACGCAGGTAGGCTTTCACCTCCTGCGCGCCGTGCATCCCCAGTGCCTTGTCGGCGATCACGCGGCAGTCGGCGGCCGAAACGCTTCGGCACGCCTGCTTCACCTCCGGAACGGCGCTCGCCGGCACACTGAGTTGCCGGAGGCCCAGCCCCAGAAGCAGCTGCGTGAACATCACGCTGCCGCTCATCTGACCGCACACGTTGGCCGGCACTCCGGCCTCAGCCGCCACGTCCAGCGAGCGGCGCAACAGCCGCAGCACCGCCGGATCGCAGGCGTTGTACAGTTCCGCCACCTCCTTGTTGCCCCGGT
>SXGR01262985.1_pt1 | contig 31110 bp, 25 predicted proteins | sample 3174711 | NCBI WGS metagenome assembly SXGR01 (sample SAMN11356860, study PRJNA531348) | freshwater metagenome | isolation source: freshwater sample F1-60 | place: China: Fuxian Lake, Yuxi | collected 2017-12-25 | reverse complement strand
CGAGCGGCAGGCCGGCCATGTAGAGCACGGCGTCGACGATGTGCCGCACATCGATCGTGGGCTCGATCGCGATCGAGCCGTCGGCTTGCGGAACTCCGTGTTTCATTTTTCCGGCCATCGGGCTGTCCGCGTTGCCGATGTCAATTTGGCCGCAGGCGATGTCGAAATGGCGACCATCAAGCGACAGCGACTTGGTGAGGCCGGTGATCGCATGTTTGGCCGCGCCATACGGGGCGGCATTGGGACGCGGGGTGTGGGCCGAAATGGACCCGTTGTTGATGATGCGACCTCCGCGCGGTTGCTGGGTCTTCATCAGACGAACGGCACCTTGCGCACACAAAAATGCGCCAGTCAGATTCGTATCGATGACGCTGCGCCAATGCACCAGCGAGAGTTCCTCGAACGGCACGCCCGGCACATTGACCCCGGCGTTGTTGAACAACACGTCCAACCGGCCGAACATTTCGCTGATGCGCGCAAAGAGCGCCCGAACCGAGGCCTCATCCGTGACGTCGGTCGGCACGACGAGCCAGAGCGCCGAGGGAACGCCGGACTCGTGCGCGGTGGCTTGGAGGGCTTCCGGTCTCCGTCCGGCGAGGACAACCGCATATCCGGCCCGCAGCAGACCGACGGCGCAGGCGCGGCCAATGCCAGATCCGGCTCCAGTAACGAGGGCGACGCGGCGTGGGGTTTCCATCCGCACAAGCCTTCAAACCCTCTGCGCCGTGCCGAGCCAATTCGCAGCTTACGGTGGCGGGACCGTCGCTGGGCTCACGGGAAGAGCGGCGAGCTGTTCATAATGGAGACGCGCGGCCTGCCACATGTAGGCGGGGCCACCCTCGGCCGTGCGCCCCCACGGACTCGCGACGGCCTCGCGAAGGAGCGAGAGCGCTTGCGCACGGTTGCCCAGGATTTCCTCGTTCAGTCCGGCGTAGTAGTTCGCGAAAAATATGACCTGCTGGCTGTCCGTCACCTTGCGGGCTTGGATGCCTGTGAAGAAAGCTTCCGTGGATTTCGTACCCGCAAACATGGCGTAGAGGTCGGGGAACGGTTCACGGTCGAAGCGCCGATATTCCAGCATCGCCGTCCGCGCAGGTTTGAGCCCGAGCACTTTGCAGTCAGCGAGAAACTTCCAGATTCCGTTCTCCCGATCACCGCCATCATAAGCGTGATATTTTTCAAACTGCTTCGCTGATTTGTCGAATTGCCCCGCAAAATAGTAAGCGATACCCAACCGCCAGTGGGGCGCGTCCTGTGCGGGATCCAGCAAAATCATGCGCTCGAAATCAGCCACTGCGGGCGCGAAGTGCCCAAGGAAGAGGTGGCGGTCGCCGCGACGAGAGTGGAGCGCAACATCGCGCGGTGCGGCGCCCAAGGCTTGGTCCAGCACGGCGATTTGAGACGAGAAGACCGCGAGCATCTGCGTTCTTTCCGCCTGGGGAATGGGCGGCTCGCCAGCGACGGTTGCGACGGTTACGATTAGCAAGAGGAGGGAGGCGAAACGGTGCATGGCGGAAACCCTGGCGAGACGCGCCGAAATGCCGAACAGGAAAATCAATCGCCCTCGTCGGCCTGCCGGACTGCGAAGTTTTTTTATAACGAGCCGACAGAATTGCGCTTTCGGCGTTAGCTCGGAGGCGTCCGATAGTGGACGAAAAAGCTAGGAGAAATCTCCCCCGACGTTCTCCCCTTCCCCCTTGTCCACCGAGATTCAGCAAAAACCCCGTTGTTCATCATCAACCCGTAACACATCCATAAACGAGAACGAGGGGCCCCCTGCTCGATCTCGTTGAGCTGCGGGGACCCCGCATCCACCGACGCACGCTCCCAGCGCACGCTTCCGATAAACCGGGGGAATTTTTCACTCCAAAATCACAGGTTGACAACCGAGAGTGTCACCTCAATTTCGCCATTCCTTCCAAGCCATGAGCACCACCGAACAGAAGCAACAGACACCCACGCCCGCGGAAATTCCGTTCACCACTCCGCAGGTGATGAGCCACTACGTAACCGACACCGGCAAAATTTTGCCGCGTAAATACACCCACCTTTCAGCAAAGCATCAGCGCGCCGTGACGAAGACCATCAAGCATTCGCGCAACATGCTCTTGGCTCAGTAAGCCAGAAACAGTAGCCGTTCCTCTAGGACCGGAGTATATTTACTCCGGTTTTTTTGTGCCCGCGTGATTCGGCGCAGAACCCCCGAATCCGGCGGTAACGGCCCAAGCGGTCAGCCCGGGGCTCCCGATCCGGAACCCCCGCGAGTGATGTGACCGCGTATGACCGCGTGGGAACGCTCACGCGGGACTCCGCAGTGCGCTGAGCAGCGACCTTTCAATCTGCCGAACCCTGAATCCGCGGGAAAAATCAGTGACCGTTCCTCGCCCGGTTATTTCACCCTTTTTGTGAGGATTTTTTTCCACAGGGCACAGAGGTGGAACCTCAAGCCATCTGCTACGGGAAGCAGCGAGGAATCTCAAAAAGCGTTGGGGTCACGCCTCACCGGAAGTGATAACTCAACTGCGGTGGGTAGAGGTAGCCCATCGTTTGGAGGGCGACGTCTTTGCGGTAGAGCGGGTCTTGCAGGAGAGTCCCCACCCCAAAACAAGTTTTGGCCCCGACTTGGAGAAACAGGGTTGCCACCGGTCGGGCGTGCGCGAAAGTGCTGCTGTGATTACGCCGCGAGGCAAGCTACACACCGACGCTACATGGTGCTTTCAAGCCCGTTTAGGAGCTTGGTGTTGGAGGCCGTGTTAACCGTCATTGGTGGCGAGTCCGCGTAAGCGGTTCCGACCCCGTTCAGGAGATTGCCCAACTTTTTCCACCCTCCGGGCCGCCGCGGCGCTAATCACATTCCGACGATGGCAGAACCTCCACAGGATGCGTATGCGGTAATCACATACAGCAAGTACCAAGCAGTGGGCTGTTTCTCAGGAGCGCGCCGCGACCATCGAGCGGTCGAGTTTTTCGACGGCGAAGGCCGTCGCGGCAGTCACAGCGAGCCACGCGACGGAAACGAAAGAGCGAAGTGACTTCATAGGGTAATCTCCGTGGGGAAGGTCATAGCTGTCATACACTCGAAGTCGAACCAACGCGCGAGTGAAGCGCGACCGGACAATCACATCCCGCCGAAGGCGTGGTCGCGGCTCCCCACCACGCACCGAAGCCGGGAGGTTTTCCCGGCTGCCCCTGAGGCGGCTCACTGCATTACACCGGTGCGCCGCAGCGGTATCACCGCACCGCTCGCCGCCCGGAGAAGTTCGCGCCGCAACCAGTCGAGCGCGGCGTTCACGGTGCGCACTTTCACGGTCTCGCGCGGTCCCGGATAGTTGAGCTTCTTCGACCACACGCCGTGCGGCGCATAGAGCGCAATAAAAATGGTACCCACCGGATGTTGCATCGTCCCAGTGCAGGGGCCCGCAAATCCCGTCACGGCCATGGCGTAGTCAGCGCCCAAGGTTTCGGCCGCGCCGGTCGCGAGCGCGACGGCGCACTCGTCACTCACCGCGCTGTGCTGCTTGAGGAGGCATTCCGGCACATCGAGGAGCTGCATCTTGGCGTCGTTGGAGTAGCAGACGACGCCGCCGGCAAAAAATTTGCACGCGCCATGCACTCCCGTAAACGCGTTGGCCAACATTCCACCCGTCGCAGTCTCGGCGAGGGCGAGTCTCTTTTCCTGCGCCCGGAGAAGGTCGCTGACGACTTTGGCCAACGAGTCGTGCCCGTAGCCCATCAGGTCTTCGCCGAGCAGGGCACCGCATTCACGAGCGATGGCTGCGAGCTGCTCGTAGTTGAGGCGACCACTGGGCGAACTGACGCGGCAGTCGACCGCGCCTTGGTGCGCACAAAACGCCACGCTCAGGGCGTCGCCGTAGTGATCGAAGATCGGTTGCAGGCGCGTCTCAAGCATCGATTCGCCGACCCCCGCCGTCCGGAGCTGCACATACGCCTCGCGATCGAGCAGCAGTCCGCGCTCGGCGAGGCGCGGCACGACTTGCTCGAGAAACATCGGCTGCAATTCATTCGGCGGACCCGGGAGCATCACGAGCACTTTGCCATCCTGCTCGACCCAGAGACCGGGTGCGGTGCCGTTGCCGTTGATCATGACCTCGCCGCGTTCGAACCTGTCGGCCTGCTTGAGATTATTATCCGTCATCTTCCGACCGAGGTGGCTGAAGCGGTCCGCGATCGACTGCACAGTGCCTTCATCGCGCACGAGTTTCTGTCCGAGCACCGCAGCGATGGCCTCGCGCGTACGGTCGTCGCAGGTCGGCCCGAGCCCGCCGGTGGTGATGACCACGTCGGCCCGCGCCCAGCTGTCGCGAAATTGAGCGACGATCACATCGGCCTCGTCGGTAATGGTGACATTGCGCCCCAACATCACGCCCCGACGCCCGAGCTGCGCGCCGATGAACGTGAGGTGGCTGTTGGCCGTGAGCCCGAGCAGCAATTCGTCACCGAGCGTGAGGAGCTCGTAACGGATTTGGGCAACGGGCTTGCGCGCGGCGGAGCCCTGGGTGTCGGGATTTTGTGAGGAGACCATGCTTGCGAGCGTGGAAAATAGGCAGACTATTCCAAAATGCCAGCACCCGAACCGGTTAATCTCAAAGAGAAAGTGCGTCACCTGCCCGACAAACCCGGTGTTTACCTCCTGAAAGACCGGCTCGGTCGCATTATTTACGTCGGCAAAGCGAAATCCCTTAAGAAGCGCGTCTCGTCCTATTTTCAACGCGGGCGCGCCCGCACCGTGTCGCAGCCGAAAATCCGCGCCCTCATCGAGATGATTGCCGACCTCGACACAATCGAGGTCAAGTCCGAGCCCGAGGCCCTGCTCCTCGAGGGCAAACTCATCAAGCAGTGGCGTCCGCGCTACAACACCGATTTCACCGACGACAAACGCTTTTTGCTCGTCCGCGTCGATCTCGGCGAAGAACTTCCCCGCTTCCGCCTCACGCGCCTGAAAAAAGAGGACCGCTCGCGCTATTTCGGCCCCTTCGCCCACAGCGGCCTGCTCCGCAAAACCCTCACGCGGATGCGCTGCCAGTTCGGCATTTTGCTCGCCGACGGCACGCCCGAAAAACTCCCCGACGGCACGTGGCGCCTCTACGACGATGTGCGCAGCGAGCTCTACGGCGCCGACACCATCGTGACAGCCGAAGCCTACCTTCGTCGCGCCGAGGCCGCGTGCACGTTTCTCGAAGGCAAGTCGCAGGAATGGCTAGAAAGCCTGCGCAACGAAATGGTCTCCGCCGCCGGCCGCCAGGAATTCGAGAAGGCCGCCGAGCTCCGCGATATCGTTTTTGCCCTCGAGAAAACGCTCGCGAAGACGCGTACTTTTGAGCGCACCGACCCCACGCGCCCCGTCCGGGACGACGGGGCGCTCGCATCGCTCCAGTTGGCCCTCCATCTCTCGTCTCCGCCGATCACCATGGAGTGCTTCGACATTTCCCACATCTCCGGCACCTTTGTCGTCGCCTCGATGGTTCGCTTCACTGACGGCCGCCCCGACAAGGACAACTACCGCCGTTTCCAGATCAAGAGCTTCATCGGCAACGACGACTACCGCGCCATGGAGGAAGTCGTCGGCCGCCGTTACCGTCGGCTGATCGCGGAGGGAAAACTTTTCCCTGACCTTGTCGTGATCGACGGCGGCCGCGGCCAGATCGGCGCCGCGCTCAAGGCTTTTGTCGCCCTTGACGCGATGCCTCCCGCGATCATCGGACTCGCGAAGCAACACGAGACGATCATTTTTCCCGACGAGCGACCGCCGCTCAATCTGCCGCTGAACCATGCCGGCCTGAACATCCTCCAACGTCTCCGCGACGAAGCGCACCGCTTTGCCAACGCTTACAATGCGGACCTTCGCTCGAAAAAAATCCGCGAGAGCGTGCTCGATGATTTTTCCGGCCTCGGCGAAAAACGCCGCACCGCCCTCCTCGCACATTTTGGCAGCATCGAAAAACTCCGCTCTGCGACCACCGCCGAAATCTCCGAGGTCCCGGGCTTCGGGGGAAAGCTGGCCGAGGAACTGCGCGCCTTTCTGCAGCCACCGTCGTAGCAGCTCGTTCACTCTCTCGTTGGTCATCGCGAGCCCGAGGGACGGCGACCTGGCGATCCGCCTCGCTGACTCGTTTCGTTACGGTGCCTCTGCCCCTGCACCCACGAGGGTTGTCATGGCAACCCCGGCTCGGCGAGCTCGCATCCGTGTTTATCGGTGTCCATCCGTGGTTAAACACTCCGTACCTTCCGCATCCGCCCTCCCCTCCTGCACCCTCGCGATCAAAGCTGTCCCTAACCCCCGCGCAGCGTGGTGTGCGGCTGGCTCGGTGAGGCCCTGAAGGTCAAGGTCCACGCTCCGCCCGCCGAGGGCCGCGCCACCGCCGTACTCTGCGAATTTCTCGCCGACGAACTCGGCCTGCCGCGTCGCGCCGTCACCGTCCTCCGCGGTGATCTCTCCCGCCAAAAAATCCTCCGCATCACCGCCCTCACCCTCGCTGAAGTGAAAACCAAACTCGGCGTGTAGCCCAAGACCGCAGGTCGCTTTCACCACAGAGACGCCAACGCACAGAGAATACCCGAGCGCACTCCCAACCTCAGCTCACTGCCTCCGCGCCCCTGAGGTACAAACAGTCCGCACCGCTCTCGCCCCCACTACGCCAACACCCCAGTGCGAGTGGGGCCACCTCGCCGTAGCTTCAGCGCGGACGCGTCAACCGCGCAAACCGCCACGGCAGCAACACCGCCGCGAGCGCCAAACCCGACGCGATGCCCACCCAAATACCAACCGCGCCCATGCCGCCGCGGATGCCCAGCGCGTAGCCCAACGGCAGCGCCACCACCCAGTACGCCGCGAAGGTCAGCATCGTCGGCACTTTTAAATCCCCGATGCCGCGCAGACACGCCGCGCCGATCACCTGCACGCCGTCGACTCCTTGAAACAGCGCGCCCACCACGAGCAACTGCGCCGCCAACGCGATCACCGCCGAATCGGTCACGAACCACTCCGCAATCACGCCGCCACCCAACCAAAACACGACGCCGAACGCGCCCGTGATCGCCAACCCGAGTCCGATCGCACCCCAGGCGATGGGCCGCCTCAAGGCCAGGTCGCCCGCACCCACCGCGCGACTCACGCGCATGCCCGCCGCCATCGAAAGCCCCAGCGGAAACATAAACGCCAACGACGCACAAGTGATCGCGATCTGATGCGCCGCGAGCGGCGCCGCACCCAGCCAGCCGACCATCACACCCGAAAACCCAAACGCCGTCGTTTCAAACAACAACATCCCCGACGCCGGCAGGCCGATCTTCAACATCTCGCGAAACCGCGCGGTCGAATAATTCCCGAACCACCGCTGCGGCCACGACGCCCGCACCGCCGGATCGCGCCGCAACCACACAAAAATCACCAGCGCCCCGAGCGCCCGCGAGACGAGCGTCGAGATCCCCGCACCCGTCAGCCCGAGCGCCGGCATCCCGAGATTTCCATAAATAAACACCCAGTTGAGTGCCGCGTTCAGCCCCACCCCCAGCAGCATAATCACCATCGGCACCCACGGGCGCCCCATCGCTTCCGCAAACTGCCGCAGCACAAGATAAACAAACACCGAGGTGAGCGACGCTGCCATCATCAGATAAAACGGCATCACGACCGCCAACAACTCCGGCGGTTGCCCGAAGCGCGCGAGCTGCGTGCCGAGCGCCACCATCATCAACGTTTCCACCGCCCCAAAGATCAGCGCGAGCGTCATCCCGTGGCGCAAATACTCACCCGCCTCCTCCGGCTTCGCTCCGCCCCGCGCCCGCGACACCAAAATCGACACGGGGATCATGAGTCCGATACCCACGACAAAAAACACGTTGAAAACATTTCCACCAAACGCCGACGCCGCGAGCGGCACCGTGCCGGCGCGGCCAATCATCACGCTGTCCGTGACGCCCATGAGCGTTTGGCTCACCTGACCGACAATGATCGGCACGGCGAGTGTGAGGGTCGGGCGGATTTCGCGGAGGACAGCGTGCACAGAATGAGGATCGCGACGATGCTCCCGCGTCCGTCCAGCGCACGCCGAATCGCACCGCCCCCCGCACAGCGCCCCAGCCGGCGGTGAGAAACCGCCGCTCCTCTTCTCTCAGCCGCCCCCCTCCGCGCTTCCGGCTCCTTTCTCCGTGCCCTTCCCCACCGCACCCGTCAACGTCCCAACCATGTCCTCCCCCTTCGTCCCCCGTCTCGCGCTCCTCTTTATTTTCGTGTTTGCACTCTCACTCCACGCGCAAACGGATGCGGCCTACCGCCAGCCGTCCCCCGCACTCGCCGCACTCGTCGACGCCCCCGCGGCGCCCGCCGTCAGTATCAGCCCCGACCGCACGCACCTCCTCCTGCTCGCCCGCACCGAGGCTCCTTCCATCGCCGAACTCTCCCAACCCGAACTCCGGCTCGCCGGCATCCGCCTTACTCCCGCCAACAATGCCACGAGCCGTGCGCTCACCTATACGGGCCTCGCTCTGCAACCCGTTTCCGGCGCGGCGGAGCGGCGCGTCACCGGTCTGCCCTCCGGCGTGCGCATCGCTCACTACGCGTGGTCCCCCGACTCCCGCCACGTCGCCTTGACTCTCCTCCGCGAAAGCAGCCTCGAACTCTGGCTCGCCGACACCACTTCCGCCATCGCCCGTCCACTCGCCCCGAACCTGCACCTCAACGCAGTCCTCGAAACACCTTTGGTGTGGCTCGACGCTACCACCTTGGCCATCCTGCACGTCCCGACCGGCCGCGGCCCCGCGCCCCTTGCTCCGCGCAGCCCCAGTGGTCCGGTGACTCAAGAGAATCGGGGCAAAAAAGCCCCCGCCCGCACCTACGACGGCCTCCTTACCAACGCCCACGACGAAGCCCTTTTCGATCACTACGGCACCGCCGATCTCGCCCTCGTCTCCATCGCCGGAAAACTTTCCCCGCTCAACCTTCCGGGCCTCATCACTCGCCTCGCACCCTCGCCCGACGGCCAGCACCTCATCGTGGAGACGCTCCATCGCCCCTTCTCCTATCAGGTCCCCGCCTCGCGTTTCCCCAAATACACCGACATCATCAATCGCACGGGCGGCCGCGACTATCGCGTGGCCGACACCGGACTCGACGATGCGAGCGACGCCACCGCCGGCGGCGTGCGCGCCGGTCCGAGGCAAGTAGCGTGGCGCGCCGACCAACCCGCGACGCTGAGTTGGGTCCAATCCATCGATCGCCGTCCCGCCGCCGCTCCCGCGTCGGCGACCGGAAAAAAATCCGCGCCCGTCCGCGAGCGCGACGCGTGGTTCACCTTGGCGGCCCCCTTCAAGGGCTCGCCCATCGAACAACAGCGATTCGAATATCGGGTCACGTCCATCGCGTGGGGCGACGACTCCCTCGCCCTCGTCACCGAGAGTTGGCAAACCACGCGCGTCGTCCGCACTTGGCGCGTCGCCCCCGACAAACCGTTCGGCAAACGCGAACTGCTCTTCGAACGTTCCTCACAAGACCGCTACGCCGACCCCGGTCGTCCGGTCAACGAGCGCAACGCCGCCGGCCGTCTCGTCCTCCAGCGCAGCGCCGACGGCACAAAACTTTTCCTCAACGGCCTCGGCGCCTCGTCTGAAGGCGACCGCCCGTTCCTCGACGAGCTTGACCTCGCGACCAAACAGATCCGCCGCCGCTGGCACTCCGCGCCGCCGCACTATGAAGAATTCATCGCATTCACCGATGCTACGTTGACGCGCGCCCTCACTGCGCGCCAATCCGCCAGCGAGCCGGAAAACTATTTTGTGCGCGATCTCACCACCGGCGCGCTGACTGCGCTGACACAATTCCCCAATCCCTATCCCCAATTCTCCCACGTAAAAAAAGAGCTCATCCGCTACCAGCGTGCCGATGGCGTCGCCCTCTCCGGCACGCTGTATCTTCCACCCGGCTACACGCCCGACCAAGGCCCCCTCGCCACGCTGTTGTGGGCCTACCCCCGCGAATTCCTCGCCGCCGACACCGCCGGGCAAATCACCGCCAGCGGGACGCCGGAAAAATTCGTGCGCCTGAGCGTCCAAGGTCCGCTCCCGTTTCTCCTCGCCGGCTACGCGGTGTTCAACGATCCCACCATGCCGATCGTCAACCAAAAGGGCAAACCCGGCAACGACACCTACGTCGAGCAACTCGTCGCCAACGCGCAGGCCGCCATCGACGAACTTACCCGCCGCGGCGTCACTGATCCGCAGCGCGTCGCGGTCGGCGGCCACAGTTACGGGGCGTTCATGACGGCCAATCTCCTCGCTCACTCGCGACTGTTCCGCGCCGGCATCGCCCGCAGCGGCGCCTACAATCGCTCACTCACGCCCAATGGCTTCCAGTCCGAGACCCGCACGTTTTGGCAGGCCCCCCAAGTCTACGCCGCCATGTCACCCTTCAACTTCGCCGACAAAATCAAAGACCCGATCCTCCTCATCCACGGCGAAGCCGACAATAATTCCGGCACATTTCCCATCCAGAGCGAACGCTTCTACGCCGCACTCAAGGGCCAGGGCGCGACGACGCGTTTCACATCGCTCCCCCACGAAGCGCACGGCTACCGCGCCCGCGAAAGTCTGCTCCACACGCTCTGGGAAATGGAAACCTGGCTCGACGCCCACGTGAAGATGGCGCCGATCGAAAAAAAGTGACCGCTCTGCTCCGCGGTGGGCGGGCACATCTCCGTGCCCCCAAGACCACACATCCGCATCACGCAACACGGCGGACTTCCGTCCACCGGTTCTTCCTCAGCCGCGGGGGACACTGAAATTCTCCCTCGCCACGACGACTTCGTGCCCTTGGGGGCACGAGCCGCGATCCCTTCACTTCTTACCGGTCAGCATGTCTTCCATCAGCGCTAACGCGGTCGCTTCCGTAATGTCACGCACCCCAAATTGCCGCATGATCGCGCCTGCCTGGGCGTCCCGCCCAAGGATGTCGCTCGCCGCCGCTTGGCCGATAATCACCGAGTCCTTCAAGCGTATCGCCGTCGCTTGGATGTCCGGCACCGCGTAGGTCTTGTCCCCTGAAACTTCGGGGACCGTCAGGCTCCGACTCGTGATCAGCACCTCAATCGCCACGTCGGCAATCTTGCCCAAGGCCTCGCGATCCTTCGCCGCTTGATCGCCGACCAGACGGTGCCCGGGGCGCTCCTTGATCAGCGCCACAGCAGATTTTTGGTCGGCAAGCGTCGCACCCGCGTTGCGGAAGGCGCGGCCAAAGAGCCGCTCGATCTCGCGCACCGTCTGCTGGTCGGCGAGCGTCGGTGGCGTCGCCTCCTTCAGCGCGTAGGTGTTCTCGCCGCTGGTTTTCACCGTGCCGTTCTCTTTGTAATATTTTTCGCTGTACGCGGTGAGCTTGAGTCCGGTCACCGTATCGACGAGCGCGCGATTAACGTAGATAACGATCCGCGGGGTGCCGTCGGTTTTGTTCACTTTGCGGAAGCCTTCGAGGATGCCTTCGGCAGACTGCCGGGCGATCAGCGTATCACCCGACGGAGCGTACACCCGCTGCGGACCGGCCTGCGCGACCGGCGGGAGCGGGGCCAGAATCGCTTGCACCACCGGCGGAGGCGTGGGCGGCTGGCGGTCGGCCTGCGCAAGGAGAACGGGCATCAGCAAAAGGGAAAGGGGACCGAAGAAAAATGAGCGGGAATTCATGACGGATGGGTTTCGTGATCTTTCTTTTTCTTGTTTCGCTTACTTTTTCTCCGGATCAAAACGGAACGGGAGCGGGAGAATGGGGGCAACGCAGCGACGATCGGGTGGTCACCGCGCCTGACGGACGCGGATGGTATATTTTTTAGCCGCACTATTCATGGCGGTAAAGCGCACGGCTTCGGTCGAATTCTCCGTGAGAATGAGCGTCTGAAACGGCGTCTCGTCCCCAGTCGCCGCATTCAACTCGTCCTTAAACACACAGTTGATTTGGACCTCGAGCCGACGGCTTTCCCGATTCTTCACGTTGGCCACGACTTCAAGGCGGCCGTCAGCGAGGATCCGTTCCTGCAGACCAGTACAGGTGACAGAGAACTGCGCGGGCTTGTCGAGCAGCACAAATTTCTCGGTGTTCTCGAGCGTGTATTTCGTGGTGTCGAGCGGTTGGAAGGGACCGGGTGCCAACATGCAGCCCGCGAAGAGCGTGAGCGCCGCAGTGGCGGCAAGGATCAAGAGGGGTGTGGTGTTCATAGTCGAAAAGGCGCGGGTGTGATCACGTATGACTGCGGTTCAGCGTTTAAGTTCGCTCAAAATTAAGACGGTGTCTTTGGCGGGATCCGCCACCGAAATTGTGAGGCGGCGGGCGAGATCGGGCACCGCCTGGCCGTTGGCATCGTAAAACTGTAAAATAGCGGCGTGATCTCCGACCGGCAGCTGCAGCGAGCCAAAGCTGAGGTATTGGGGGAGGTTGTCCCACATCCGGACGTCGGCGCGGGTCTTCGTGGCAGCAGCGGCAATCTTGCTGAAAATCCCGATGACCCCGAGCGCGATCGCCGCCGTCTCGGCTCCATCGCTCTTGTCGGTTTCGGTCACCACGCGCTTGCGGCCCTTTTCATCCGTGACGACGCGGCGCTTTTCCTGATGGATATTGCCGGCCGCGATCACCGCACCGACGAGGGCAATATCACCGATGGTATCGGTGGTCTGCTTGAACACGGCTTTGTTGCCGAGGACGTGATCCATCACGCGACCACCGCGCGTCACCGCTTGATAATTCAAATTATCCCACGGCAGAAAATGCACACTCTGTTCGAGCACTGAGAGCGACGCGGAGCGAATGCGCGAGGGCTCAGTGCGGAAGCGGAGCAACTCGCCGTTTTCCCCGCCGGCGTATTTGCGCGGGCCGCGGCCAAACTCGACGAAGAGTAGTACGTTCCCTTGCACATCGTAGGGCGGCAGCGTGTTCTTCGTCAGCTTCTGCGCCCTCGCGAGGGCATCGGAGCCGTCGGCCGCGAGCTTCGCCGAGGCGAGTCCGTCGAGATAATCAAGCAACACGTAATCGCTTTTGTAGGTGTCTGACTCAGCGTCGGTATCGAGGAGCTGGGCCGAACGGAAACACGCGCGCGCATTGTCCGGCTCCCCATCGCGCCAATACAGGAGCCCGCGGTAATAAAACACCATCACCCGCTCATAGGGCTCGCCGATGAAAGTTTTTTCACGCTCGGCCGTGAAGAGGCCACGCGAGCGCTTCGCCGCATCGTCGGGTCCCGAGATCAAACCCCCGATCCGCGTAATCGCGTCGTCGAACTTCGCCTTGGCCAGATTGAAATTACCCATCCGCAACGCCATGATCCCGAGTCGATATTCGAGCAGCACGCGGTCCTTGTCGAGGCCATTGGCCAGATCGGCATTGCCATCAATCAACGGATCGCCGGTGCGCGTCACCGGGCGGCGCGCGGGCGGGTCGGGCATGGTGGCACAACCGGCCAGCGTCAGCAGCAGGGCAGTGGATATGACGAAGAGCGCGACGACAGAAGGGCGGCGCTCGCGGCTCGGCGGTACGGGTCGGGAGTCAGTCATAAGGCTGGCGGCACGCTGGCGAGCGCCGCAATCCAATCACCAGATTACCGATACGCGGCGTCTTCCAGCCCCTGTTTTTTCACTTCGGCCGAATCCTCCCAGACGATCTCGCTCGTGCGGGCGTCGGTGAGGCGGAAGCTGTAGAGCACATAGTCGCTCGTGCCTTGCGAGGTGCGCGTGCTCATGCCCTCGAGTTTGCCCGTGAGAAAATAATCGGCGCCGCGGAACTCGACGACGTTGGGATCGCTGCTCGCCGTGACCTGGCCGGATTGCTTGAGCGCGCGTTCACGCTCGAGCGTCTTCATCATCTCGCGGTCGAGAAAGCTCACGCGACCCACCGCCTTCGAGTTGAGCTGCGTACGGATGCGCGTGAGGAAAATATCTTTATTGATCGGAAACCGCGTGTTGTTGACCACCGGCTCGAGGACGATGCGCGGCTTGGTCTGCGCGCGCGCGATCTCGGGAATGCCGAGAATGCTCCGAGACATCTTGTCGGTCACCGCCACGAGATCCTGTGGCTCGACGCCGGTGCCTTGGACGAAGCCTTTTTCGTCGGGGCGCAGCTCAGTGACCGCGACGCCGGAGGGATTTTTTACGCCCTGCGTAGTTTCGCAGCCGGTAAAAAGCACCGGAGTCGCGGCAAGGCTCGCGAGGACGATGAAACGGGAGGTGGTGTTCATGGATCGTGTCAGAAAAAGCTGCGTCGGAGCGGGCCGATAAACAAAGGCCTCAGCGGCCAAACAGTCCGTTCGCTTGGCTCATAGGAGCGGCGTTACCGTAATAATTATTGATGATCGTGATTTGCTGCGGCTGCGCGGCGGGTTGCCCCGGCTGCGGCGGTGCCGGGACGACGACGGGCTGAGCCTGCTCGACATAGACGGGGGGGCGTTCCCAAATCACCGCGCGCCGGTTGGCGTCGGCGATGGAGCCTAGCAGCCAGCCGGCACCCGCACCCCAGGCGGCACCGTGCCAGCCGTTGTGGCGAAAACTTCCGCTCGAGTGCCCGATCATGCCGCCCGCAAGCCCACCCAGGAAAAAACCGTCCGCTGCTGCGCTTCCGCGGTAGTAGCCCCCAGCGCCATCATAGCCGGCCCGATAAAAACCGCCCGAGCCAGCGCCATAATGAGCGACACGGGGCACAGCCCGGTAGACATAAGGCGAGTGGTCGTGAGCCGCCCTGACCGGCGTGTCACGCCGCCCGTCGCGATCATGTCTCACAACGGAACCCACCAACGCGCCCACACCGGCGCCGATCGCAGCACCCTTCCACGCGCTGTGGTTCAAGCTGCCGCTATTATGACCGATCACCGCACCGGCAATTCCTCCGACGACCGCACCATTGACCGTCGCCGGACGAAAGACCTGCGCCGAACCGGGAGCGGCGGCCAGCAGGGCAAGGCAGAGTGAAAAGGACGTTTTCATTAGGATGATTCAGCGTGTGCGACACCACGGTCGGCGCAAGGTTTCAGCGCAGGGCCGATCTTTTCGCGCCCGTTGCGGACCGATCAAACGCCTATTACCCCCCGTCCGCCAACTCCGCGTCACCACACCTCCGGATTAAAACCGCAGCCTCGTCCCACCTTTCAAAACACCCCGATGATCACCGCCAACGTCACCAACGACGTCAGCACGCTCAGCACAACCGCCCCCGAAGCAAGGCCTTCGTCTCCCTTCATTTCTAGCGCCATCGTGTAGCTCACCACCGCCACCGGACACGCCATCAAAATCATCACGATTTTCAGCTCCGCCGCACCGAGCCCGAGCCAACACCCCACCCCCCAGCCCAGCGACGGTGCCGCCACTGTTTTTACCAGCGCCGACGCCAGCGGCCGACGCCACGCCCCACCCAGCTTCGACGTCACGATCGATCCGCCCACTCCCAACAACCCCAGCGGCAGTGCCATCTCGCCCAGCGCAGCAAAGGTCTTGTCCAAGCTCGCCGGCAGCTTCCAGCCCAGCAGCGCACAACTTACCCCCGCGACCGTCGCCACCAGCGGTGGAGTCGTCGCGAGCTGTTTCAAGAATGGCCGCGCCATCTTCCAGCTCAAGGGATGCTGGCTCAACAACAGCACCACCACTGCCGCTACATTATAAAAAACCATCATCGGCGCGACGACGATCACCGCCGCCGTCCGCGTCGAGAGCCCAGCACCCAACGCCAGCTCGGGCAGCGCATAGATAATCGGCAGCCCCACAAACGCCAGATTCCCGCGAAACGCCCCTTGCACAAACGTCCCCGTTGCCCCCTCCGGCACGCGCATCACCCACGCGACTCCATACGCGACCACGATCCCCGCCAGCGTCGCGCCCCACATCGCGCCCAACATCGGTCGCGCCCCCGCCGCTTCGTGAAAGGCCCCCGCCAGCTGCGAAAACAATAACGCCGGCAATCCGAGGTAATACGTCAGCCGGTTCCCCTCTTTCAAAAAATTCACCGACACAAACGCCGTGCGCTGGAGCAGCGCCCCAAGGGCCACGAGCAAGAAAACCGGCGCGAGTGTATTCAGAATCAGCACTCGCGCAGCAAAGCGCCCCACCTCCCGCACTCAAGCCAGCGCTGCACCTTTCCCGAGACCTTTCCCGAGCGCATCGTTGACAGCCCACGTCCAAAGCGACCTCATATTTTCCTCGTCTCGGTTCCACGCAAACCCGCCCGCAGCGAGGCGTCACTCCGCCCTCGCCCCGCTTTTTCCCTACTCTCTCCGCTCTCCGCTCTCCGCTCTCCGAAAAAATGAATCTCGTCCGCCTCGCCTTGCGCTCCCCGTGGTCCGTACTCGTTCTCGTTGTCGCGGTCTGCCTCGGTGCCACGCTCGCCCTCCAACGCATGGCGCGCGATGCGTTTCCCCCGCTCGGCGTCCCCACGATTTACGTTGCTCAACCCTTCGGCGGCATGGACCCCGCCCAGATGGAGGGCTACATCACCTACTACTACGAATATCACTTCCTTTATATCACCGGCATCGAGCACGTAGAGTCGAAGTCCATCCAGGGCGCGTCCCTGATGAAACTCCAGTTTCACCCCGGCACCGACATGGCCGCCGCTATGTCCGAGGTCGTCGCCTATGTGAACCGCTCCCGCTCGTTCATGCCCGCCGGTACCCCCGGCGCCTTCGTCACCCGCTTCGACGCCGGCAGCGTCCCCGTCGGCTATCTCGTCTTCTCCACCGACGACCCCAACGTCACCGTCGGCCAGATGCAGGACGCCGCCCTCAACCGCGTGCGCCCGCTCTTCGCCACCCTCCCCGGCGTCTCCGCCCCGCCTCCTTTCGGCGGCAGCGCGCGCACCATCGTCATCAACGCCAAACCCGACCGCCTCCGCGCGTATGGCCTGTCCCCGGACGATCTCGTCCAAGCCATGACGGCCGCCAACATCCTCAGCCCGTCGGGCAACATGAACCTCGGCGACAAATACCCGATCGTCCCCGTCAACGCCGTCCCCAAAAACATCCAGGATCTCGCCGCCGTCCCGCTCCGCGTCACCCCGCAGGGCGCCGTCTTCCTCCGCGACGTCGCCACCGTCGAGGATAGCGCCGACCTCGTCACCTCCTACGCCCTCGCGAACGGCCGCCGCACCGTCTACATCCCTGTCACCAAACGCGCCGATGCCTCCACACTCTCCGTCGTGAACCTCGTCAAGTCCAACCTCGCGAAATTCCAGGCCGCCGTTCCCGATACCGTGAAAGTCAGCTACGAGTTCGATCAGTCCCCCGTCGTCAACCAGTCGATCGCCACGCTCACCAAGGAGGGCGCGCTCGGCGCCTTGCTCACCGGCCTCATGGTACTCCTCTTCCTGCGCGATTGGCGCAGCGCGCTGATCGTCGTCGTCAATATCCCCATCGCCCTCCTCGCCGCGACGTTCGCCCTCTGGATCACCGGCCAGAGCCGCAGCCTCATGACGCTCTCCGGCCTCGCTCTCGCCGTCGGCCTTCTCGTCGACGAAGCGACGGTCGCTGTGGAAAACATCCACGCCCACCTCGCCCGCGGCACTCCCCTCGCCCGCGCCGCGCTCGAAGCCACCCGCGAAACCGCCCTCCCGCGCCTCCTTGCGATGCTGTGCATCGTCGCCGTTTTTATCCCCGCGTTCTTCATGGTCGGCGCCGCGAAAGCCCTCTTCACCCCGCTCGCCCTCGCTGTCGGATTTTCGATGATCGCGTCGTTTTTCCTCTCCGGCACGCTCGTCCCCGTGCTCAGCGTGTGGTTCCTCCGCCGCCACCAACAAACCGCCACGCACGCCGACCCCGCTTGGCTCGTCGGTCTCCAAAAATTCTACACCGCCCTCGTCCGTCCGTTCATCGCCGCCCGCTGGCTCGTCCTCCCGCTCTACCTCGCCGCCGCCTTCGGCCTCATCTCCGTTTTCGGCCCGCACCTCGGACTCGAGATTTTCCCCGCCGTCGATTCCGGCCAGCTCGCCATCCGTTTCCGCGGTGCCGCCGGCACCAAGGTCGAAAAAACCGAAGCCGTCGCGAAACACATCCTCGACACCATCAACCGCGAAGCCAGCGCCACCAACGTCGCCATCACCATCGGCCTCGTCGGCGTCCACGCCTCCAATTATCCCGTCAACCTCATCTACCTTTTCAACACCGGTCCCGAGGAGGGCTGGCTCGCCGTGCAGCTCAAACCCGGCTCCGGCGTGAAGATCGAAACCCTCAAAGAAAAACTCCGCGCCGTCTTCGCCGCCGAGCTCCCCGATATCCGCGTCTCCTTCGAGCCGAGTGATCTCGTCTCCCGCGTCATGAGCTTCGGCTCACCCACCCCCATCGAGGTCGCCGTCAGCGGCCCGTCGTTCCCCGCGAGCCGCGAGTTTGCTGAAAAAATCGCCGCCAAACTCCGCACACTTCCGAATCTCCGCGACGTCCACATCGCCCAGTCGCTCGATTTCCCCACCGTCGACGTCCAAGTCGACCGCGAGCGCGCCGGCCTCCTCGGTGTCCGCACGAGCGATGTCACGCGCTCCCTCGTCGCCGCGACAACCTCAAGCCGTTTCACAACCGCCAACTACTGGGCCGACCCCGGCAGCGGTATCAGCATGAGCCTCCAGGTCCAGATTCCCCAGTCTCAAACCAACTCCCTCGAAGACCTCCGCAACATCCCGATCTCGTCTTCCGCGCCCGGCGGCAAGCCCGTCCTCCTGCGTAATGTTGCCAACCTCACGCCCGGCACCGCCCCCGGCCAATACGAACGCTACAATCTCGTCCGCGTCGTCAGCGTCACCGCCAATCTGCACAACACCGACCTCGGCACCGCCTCCCGCCAAATCGCCGCCGCCGTCGCCGAACTCGGCGAACCGCCCGCCAAAGGCCGCGTCGACTACCGCGGCCAAGTCGGTCCGCTCACTGAACTCACCGAGGGTTTTAGCTCCGGTCTCCTCATCGCCATCGCCGTCATCTTTTTGCTCCTCACCGCGAATTTCCAATCCCTGCGCCTCGCCTTCGTCGTGATTGTTGCCGTACCCGGCGTGCTCGCCGGCGTCGTCCTCGCGCTAAAGTTCACCGGCACCACTCTCAACCTCCAGTCCGCGATCGGCGCAATTATGGCTGTCGGCGTCGCCATCGCCAACGCCATTCTCCTCGTTACCTTCGCCGACCGCGACCGCCGCCGCACCGCCGATCCCGCCGCCTCCGCGCTCTCCTCCGCGACTTCGCGCCTCCGCCCCATTCTCATGACGACCTGCGCGATGGGTGTCGGTATGCTCCCCCTCGCCCTCGGCCTCGGCGAGGGCGGCGATCAAGTCGCCCCACTCGGCCGCGCCGTCCTCGGCGGCCTCGCCCTCGGCACCCTCGCCACGCTCTTCATTCTCCCGCCCGTCTTCGCGATTCTCGCCGGCCGCAACACCGAGAGCCCCTCTCTCGACCCCGACGACGAAACCAGCCCCCTTCATCAAGCAGCCCAAACTCTGAACCGCTAATCCACGCTAATCCCAAACCCAGTCTTGGCCGTAGCCGATTAGGCGAAGGCCTCCGAAAAGATTAGCGAAGATTAGCGGTTCCCCTCTCCGAACTTCTTCCTGCGCCTTTTTTGGTCCCATCTCCGCGCTCTCCGCGCCCATTTCATTTTCCGAATCCGTGTTCATCTGTGTCCATCCGTGGTTAAAAAATAAACCCTCCATGCGTTTCCCTCTCCTCCCGCTCGTCCTCGCTTTCACCTCCACCATCGCCCCCGCGCTCCGCGCCGCTGCCGCGCCCACCGAGGTCAAATTCACCCGCCCCACCCGCGGCGACATCGTTCGCTACGTGACCGTCCCCGGCACGCTCAAGGCCAACCAACAGGTGACCCTCTACGCCAAAGTCGGTGGCTACCTCAGCAAAATCGCCGTCGACAAAGGCGACGCCGTCACCGCCGGCCAGCCGCTCGCCGAACTCGAGGCCCCCGAGCTCCTCGCCGACCTCGCCCGCACCCGCGCCGAGGTCAACGTCGCCGCCACCGAGCTCTCCCGCCTCGAAGCCGCCGCCGCCAAATCCCCCGACCTCATCACCCCGCTCGCCCTCGACGCCGCCCGCGGCCGCGCCGAAATCGCCCGCGCGAATAAATCCCGCTCCGAAACGCTCCTCACTTTCGCGAAGGTCAACGCGCCCTTCGCCGGCATCGTCACCGCCCGCTACGCCGACGTGGGTGCCTACATCCCCGCCGCGTCCGCGAGCAGCACACCTGCCTCGGCCGCGCTCGTCACGATCGCCGACCTCCAAATCGTCCGCGCCACCGTCGCTCTGCCCGAACTCGAAGCCGTCAAAGTCAAAGTAGGCCAGCCCGTCCGGATCTCCCTCGAGGGCGTCACCGGCAACGCCGTTGAAGCCAAAGTCTCCCGCCTCGCCTACGCCCTCGACGAGGCGACCCGCACCATGCTCGTCGAAGCCGACGTCGCCAACCCCGGCCTCACCTTGCGCCCCGGCCAATACGCCACGATCAAAGTCGGGGTCGAGAAACACACCGACGCCCTGCTCATCCCCGTCGAAGCCCTCGTGATGGAAAAGACCAACGCCTTCGCCTACCTCGCCATCGAGAACCGCGCCAAAAAAACTCCCCTCACGATCGGTTTCAACGATGGCATCCGTGTCGAAATCCTTTCCGGCCTCGAATCCACTGCGTCCGTCATTCTTGTCGGCAAACTCGCCCTCACCGACGCCCAGCCGATCAACGCCGTCGAACAGAAATAATTCCAATCCGTTTGCACCGCTAATTCACGCTCATCTCCGCTCATCCAATCCCACCGAGTCTTGGCCGGAGCCGATGAGGCAAAGGCCTCCGCTCCGAAAAATCAGCGAAAATTAGCAGTTCAAAAACTGCTTTGGTCTTCCCTCCCATGTTCCCTTTCCGTCCTCTCGCCCTCCTCCTTACGGCACCCTTCCTCGCCGTCGCCGCGCCGCAACCCATCGACCTCGCCACGACTCTCCGCCTCGCCGGTGCCGACAATCTCTCCGTCCGCATCGCCCGGGAAAAACTCGCCGCGGCCCGCGCCGACGCCGATATCGCCCGCGAACGCCTGTTCCCGTGGGTCACCGCCGGCCTCTCCCTCCGCCAGCACGAAAACAACATCCAGACCGTCGAAGGCCGCATCATCGACGCCGACAAACGCTCGTTCTCCGCCGGTGTCGGCCTCAACGCCCAATGGGATTTTGGTGACGTCTACTACCAAAAACTCGCCGCCCAACAGCGCGTGCGCTCCGAGGAAGCCGCGCTCACCACACAGCGCCAAAATACCGTCACCGACGCCGCCCTCGCCTATTACGAACTCCTGCGCGCCACCGCCACGATCGGTATCGCCACCGAAGCCCTCGACCTCTCGTCGCGCCACCACGCCCAACTCGTCGCCTCTGCCTCCGCCGGCGTGACCTTCGCCGGCGACGTCCATCGCGTCGCCACCGCCCGCGCCCGCAACGAAACCGCCGTCCAGCAAGCCCGCGAACAAGCCCGCATCGCCGCCGCTCGTCTCGCCGAACTCCTCAAACTCGACCCCACCGTCGACCTCACGCCACTCGCCTCCGAACTCATTCCCACCACCCTCGTTCCCACCTCGTCTTCCCCTTCAACGTCCGAACTTAATCCGGCGGCGCGCCCAGCCGCCCCTGCCCCGGACCTCGCCGCCCTCGTCGCACGCGCCCTCGCCGCTCGCCCCGAACTTACCCAAGCCGACGCCCGCCTCGCCGCCGTCCGCGAACTCCACAACGGTGCGCGCAACGCTCCGCTCATTCCCGTCGTCAGCGCGCAAGCCACCCTCAGCGGCCTCGGCGGCGACACCGGTCTCCGCAGTTGGTCCCGCGGTTTCGATTCCTCCAACGACTACGGCGTCGGCCTCAGCTGGCGCATCGGTCCCGGTGGCCTCTTCGACCGCAGCCGCGTCCGCAGCAGCGAAGCCCGGCTCCGTCGGGGCGAACTCGAACTCGAACAAACCCGCGACGCTATTCGCCGCCAGGTCGTCGAGTTTTACGCCCGCGCCCAATCGCTCTCCGCCCAGCTCGCCTCGCTCCGCACCGCCCTCAACTCCGCGACGAAAACCGCCGAGGTCTCGCGCGAGCGCCGCGCCCAATCCGTCGGTGGTGTCCTCGAAGATTTGATCGCCGAGGAAGAACTCACCCGCGCCCGCCGCGACTACGTCGCCGCCGTCGCCTCCTTCGACCAGTCGCAACACGCCCTCCTCCGCGCCCTAGGCGGCGACGCTTCTGAAAAGTCTCCCTAGCCGCCGACCTCAGCCGCAACGCCGCAGCGGAGAGTAGGGCCGTCGCTTGCCGACTCATCTCCGGCTCTCGTAGCGGCGAGCGCCAGCAAGCCGACCGGACCTGCCCGCCCCTCTCCGGCCCACGGCATTCGCGCTATCCGTGAAATCCGCGGTCAAAAATTCCGCGCCTCGTTGGTTCACCCGCCCACCGTCCCCCAGCTCCCGCGCTCCAGCGAACCCCGCGCTTGCCCTCCCCTCCCCTCTCACTCCCCCTTTCACTTTCACGCTGCCTTTCACTCTCACCATTCATTTACCATGTCCTCCCTCCCAACCCAATTCGCCGCCGTTACCGTCGTGACCAAAGCCAACGTCTACTTCGACGGCAACGTCGTCAGCCACACCGTCCTCTTCACCGATGCGTCGAAGAAGACCCTCGGCCTCATCCGCCCCGGCTCGTATTATTTCGGCACCGGCGCGGCCGAACGCATGGAGATCGTCGCGGGCGAGTGCACCGTCACGCAAAAAGACAGTACGACAACCACGACCTACGGCGCCGGCACGTTCTTCGACGTCCCCGCCAACAGCGGCTTCACCATCGCCGTGCCGTCCGGCCTCTGCGAATACATCTGCTCCTTCCTCCCCTGACCTTCCACGGACCGGCGGTCTCCCCACCGCCGTCAGCATCCTTCATCGCACGGTCCACCCGACCGTGCTTTCTTGTGCCCACTCGCTTCGTCTTCGTAGTAGCCCTGCTCGTGAGAGCAGGGATCCTCCGCGCAACCTCACCCCAAACTTCCCTTGTCGCCCCGCCGACCCACACCCACCGTCCCTCGCATGTCTCCCCGCCCCCTCCGCCTCGCTAGCTCAATCGTTCTCGTTCTCCCAATCGTTCTCGTTCTCGGCTCCCCCTCCGCCCTCCCCCTCCGCGCCGCTGAGCCCACGCCCACCACTCCGCTCCCCGACGGCCTCTACGCCGAATTCTCCACCCCCGGCGGCACCACCACCGTCGAGCTCCTCTACACGCAGGCCCCGCTAATGTGCGTCAACTTCACCGGCCTCGCCGAAGGCACGCTCGCACAAAAAAACGGGAAACCCTTCTACACCGGCCTTACGTTCTACCGCGTCGTTCCCGGCTTCGTCATCCAGAGCGGCAACCCTGGCCTCAAGGACACGGACGCGCTCCCCTCACCCGTCACGCCCCACTTCCCCGACGAATTTGTCCCCAGCCTCCGCCATGACGCCGCCGGCATCCTTTCGATGGCCAACGCCGGCCCTGACACCAACAGCTGCGAATTCTTTCTCACGCTCGCGCCGACCAATCGCCTTAACTACCTCCACTCCGTCTTCGGCCGCACCATCCGCGGTTTGAATACGCTCGCCTTGATCCGCCAAGACGACCCCGTCTCGATTAAAATCCTCCGCATCGGCTCCGCCGCGAAAGCCTTCCGCGCCGACCCCGCCACTTTTGTCGCCCTCTCCGCCGCGCAAAAGAAATACGCCGCCGCCGGCCCCGCCCCGACTGCCCTCGCTGCGAAAGACCCGAGCCCCCTCGCTCACTTCACCGACCCCGATAAGCTCCTCCCCGCAGTTCCTCCCCGCGCGGAAAATTTCAACTACAAGCTCGCCAACTTCGAGCGCACCACCGGCCTCCGCATCGCCGCCCGCGTCTTCGCCAAATCCCCCACCGCCGCCGAAGACCACGCCCCCGGCGCCTTCATGAAAGCCCTCGCCGCCCAACTTGGCGTCACCCAACGCGGCGCCGTCGCCGCCTACTTCGCCGACGACAACGACTGGCGCGTCTGGCTCATCGGCGATGCCACCACCCACTTCTTCGGCCGCGTCGCCACGCCCGCCGAACTCGGCGACGGCGCCGCCTTCCACGACGTAAAAGAAGCCTTCACGAAAGCCGCCCAAGCCGAAGGCGACGCCGCCTACGAACTCCAAAAGAAATCCGCCCCCGCCGATAACCCGCCCCCCGCCGGCCAGCGCATCAAACTCCAAACCGACGCCATCCTCGACGGCCTCATCCACAAACTCGACCCGAAGTAATCCAATCCAGCCATGCCTTGCCGGTCATCGTTGGTCGGCCTCCCTCTCCATGAACTTTCGCCGCTTCCGGACCACCGTCCTCGCCGCGCTCTCCCTCGCGCCGTTCGCCCTCGCCGCCGCCGACCCCGCCCTCCGCGACGCCGTCGCGAAAAAAATCGCCTTCGAATACCCCGCGCTCGAAGCCATCTATAAAGATCTTCACGCTCACCCCGAGCTCTCTTTCATGGAGATGCGCACCGCTGCCCTCGTCGCAAAAGAGCTCCGCGCCCTCGGCTTCGAGGTCACCGAAAAAGTCGGCAACACCGGCGTCGTCGCCGTCCTGAAAAACGGCCCTGGAAAAACCGTGCTCATTCGCGAAGACATGGACGCACTCCCGATCCTAGAAAAAACCGGCGTACCCTACGCCAGCAAAGCCACCGTAAAAGACCTCGCCGGCAAAGACTCCCCCGCGATGCACGCCTGCGCGCACGACACCCACATCACCTCCCTCCTCGGCACCGCGCGCGTCCTCACCTCCTTCCGCGACCGTTGGTCCGGCACCCTCGTCCTGATCGCCCAACCCGCCGAAGAAATCGGCGCCGGCGCGCTCGCCATGATCACCGACGGACTCTTCACGCGTTTTCCCGTGCCCGACTACGTCATCGGTATGCACGTCTGGGCCGGCCTCCCTGCCGGCACCGTCGCCTACGTGCCCGGCCCCGTCACCGCCAATGTCGATTCCATCGACATCCTCGTCCGCGGCGTCGGCGGCCACGGCTCGCGGCCGCACACCACTAAAGACCCCGTCGTCCTCGCCAGCGAAATCGTCCTCGCTCTCCAAACTATCGTTAGCCGCGAACTCGAGCCCGGCATCCCCGCCGTCGTCACCGTCGGCACCTTTCACGGCGGCACCAAACGCAACATCATCTCCGACGAAGTGAAACTCGAGCTCACCCTCCGCTCCTACGACGACGCCGTCGCCGCCCACCTCATCGCGTCAATCAAGCGTATCAGCGAAAACCTTGCACGCGCCGCCGGTGTCCCCGCCGACCGCCTGCCCGTCGTCACCGCAGCAGAGACCAACACCCCCGTTTGCTCGAATAACCCCGCGCTCACCGCGCGCCTCGCCGGCGTGTGGCGCGAGTGGCTGGGCGAGACGAACGTCACGCTCGGCAAACCCCTCACCGTCGGCGAAGATTTCGCCCGTTTCGGCCGCACCACCCACCGCATTCCCATCTGCCTGTGGCTCATCGGCGCCACCGCGCCCGCCGAGATCGAAGCCGCCCACCGCACCGGTGCCGTCCTCGCGTCCAACCATTCCCCGCTTTTCGCCCCCGTGCCCGAACCCACCCTCAAGGGCGCGATCACTTCGCTCAGCGCCGCCGCCCTCGACTTGCTGGCGAAGAATTAGCCCCGCATTCCGGCGTTGTCCCGTCGGCAATCTCCGCTCTCACTGATCACTATGCGCAGTTTTTTATATCTCCTGCTCCTCGGCGTCGTCCTCGGCTCCATCGCACTCGTCGTGCGCTCCGGCATTTTCGCCCGCAAAGACCCCGGTCGCCCCATCAACGCCGCCATGCGCGAGGCCATGAACGCCAATCAGCCCCAACTCAGCGGCAGCGATGCCCAACTGATCGACCAAACCTACGCCAACGCCCGCAAGACACCCTCCGGCCTCCGCTTCGTCGTCCGAGCTCCCGGCACGGGCGATCAAACCCCGAAGAGCGGTGATCAAGTCATCACCCACTATGCCGGCCGTCTCCTTGATGGCACGACCTTCGATAGCTCCTACCAGCGCGGCGCGCCCTTCACCTTCCGCGCCGGCACCGGCGCCGTCATCAAGGGTTGGGACGAGGCCTTCTTGACCATGAAAAAAGGCGAGAAGCGCACCCTCATCATTCCACACTGGCTCGGTTACGGCGAAAAAGGCTCGCCACCCAAAATCCCCGGCAAGGCCACGCTCATCTTCGAAGTCGAGCTGATCGACTTCCGCTGAACGCGCCAGCGAGCGCCCTGGGTCGCGGCGAGCGGCCCTGAGGCGTTTCCTGCACACGCCGTTCATGATCGCTGGCTCGCGATCATGGGGTTGGTTCCGTAGTTCCACGTTCCGGCTCCCCGCACGCGCCAGGCTGCCAACCAACGTTCAGCTCGCCGTGTTGAGGATCGCTGTCGTAAGTTCGGCGCATGTCCCCATCTCGCATCATCACGGTTCTCTTTCTCGCCCTGACTGCGGCACTCTGCAGTGCCGCGCCCACACTCCCCGGCATCGGTGCGGCGATCAACGCCCTAGTTGCGCAAAATGAAATCGCCGGTGCCGTCACCGTGGTCGTCACCCAAGACCAGACACTTCACCTCGAGAGCAACGGCCACGCCGACGTCTCCACCCGGCGCGCGATGACGCCCGACACCCTCATGTGGATCGCGTCGATGACGAAGCCAATCACCGGCGCTGCGATCATGATCTTGCAGGACGAGCGCAAGCTCAACGTTACCGACCTCGTCGCGAAATACATCCCCGAGTTCGCCCACCTCAAGACGCCCTCCGGTCAGCCGGCCAACCTCACCATTACCCAAATTCTCACCCATACCTCGGGTCTCGGCGAAGCCAGCGGCCCGACGGCCCAGGCCGCCAAAACGCTCGCCGACCTCGTGCCGGTGTGGCTCGCGGCAAAAATGCAATACGAGCCCGGCGAGAAATGGAAATACACCCAGTCCGGCATCAACCTCGCCGGCCGCATCGTCGAGGTCGTGAGCGGGATGACGTTTGATGCGTTTCTCCAAAAACGTGTGTTCGATCCGCTCGGCATGCAGGACACGACGTTTTATCCAAGCGCCGCGCAGCGGGCCCGAATGGCGACGGGCTACCTAAAAACCAAAGACACGGGCGCCCTGGCGGCGGCACCCGCCCGCGTGGACTTCGGCACGCGCGACCGCCCGCCCCAGGGCAACGGCGGACTCTACTCGACGGCCAACGACTACGCGCGCTTCTGCCAAATGTTGCTCAATCGTGGCACTCTCTCCGGTCAGCGCATCCTTTCCGAACTGGCCGTCGGCGTGCTCTCCGCGGTGCACAGCGGGGCGTTACCGACAGGGTTTTTCCAAAACGACACCTACGGCCAACGCGGCCTGAACTATGGCTGGGGTATCGGCACCTGTATCCTGAAAACCCCACACGAGGGCCTCGCGGCGATGCTTTCCCCCGGCACGTTCGGCCACGGCGGCGCGTGGGGCACGCAGGCGTGGATCGATCCCGTCAAGGGCGTGGCCTATGTCCTGATGGTACAACGCGCGAACTTTCCCAATAGCGACGCGAGCGAGGTACGGCGCGTGTTTCAAGCGACCGCCGCCGCCGCGCTAGCGAAGAGCGGTGGCCGGTAGTTCCGCCGCAGCGTGCTCCGTCCCCACAGCGGACGGAGCGCTCGCCTCGTCGCCGCAGGCTCAACGTTTCACGCGGCCCGCTACCTCTTCGTCGGCGGCTTGAGCGTGATCAAAATATTCGCCGCCGTGATCAAGCCGCCACCCACGAGCAGGTGAAACGTCGCGTGCTCGTTCGCGTAGTGGATTCCTGCCCACACCGATAACATCGCCGGCAAAAACAACGCCATCAGCGACCCGAAGATCGGCTCCACGCAATAGACTAACCCTGCCTCCGTCGCCGTGATCTTCCGCTGCCACGCATTCATCAGCGAAAACGAACCCAGCGTGCAGAACACCGTCAGCGTCATCGTCAGTACCAACCACGCCGGCGAGGTCCACGGCGTGACGAGCGACGCGACATCCGGCGCCGTCGCACCCGCGAGCACAGTGAAGACGAGCGCCTGCGTCACAAACATCACGAGCGTCAGCCGCTCCGGTCGGTTCGCCGCAAACGCTTTGTTCTCCAACCACAGGATTTGCCCCATAAAAAACAGCGAGGCGACCAACGTCTCCCATTCGCCGCGCCCGAGCGACAGCTCGCGCCAATCGAATTTTCCGAGGATCGCCACACCCGCGAGCACCAACGCACAGCAGATCCACACGGTCCAACCGGGATGTCGCCGCGCACGCACCGCGACATAGATCGGGATGAGAATCGCGTAGGACTGCGTGAGAAACGCTGACGTGCTCGCCGAGGTGAATTGCATCGCATCGTTCTGGAGCAGCATGCCCACGGAAGAAAAAAGTCCGATGATCACTCCCTGTTTCACCTCGCTCCGCGTCACCTTCCAGAAATCAAACGGTCGCAGCGCCATCAACACCGCCGACGCCAATAGGAATCGCGGCGCGACCGTGTAGATCGCCGAAAACCACGACCCCGCGTGCGGAATCAGCACGCCGTGCAGCAGCATCACCGCTTTGATGACCGGAAAACTCAGTCCCCAGAATAAATTCGCGAACAAGAGCATGAGAATCGCTCGCGGGCGTTGGGGATGATGAGCGTCGGACATTCGAAATTTTTCGGCGTGGACACCGCAGCCGACTACCGTGCCGCCCGTTCCCCGCACGCCAAGCGAATTGCCGGATGCGCCGCATTCGCATGGGCACTTCAAAGGTGAATGCTTCGAGATCGAAAAATCAGCGAAGATCAGCGGCTAAACGCCTGACCGCATTTATGTTCATCCGTGAATTCCGTGGGTACCCCCCCCGACCCCGACTAGATCCTTTGCGTAGGGAGATTGTAACAGCAGAAAGATTTCTCGGAATTCCAGCGTGGCGGTTTGCTGCGGGAAAATCGTTATACCTCACGAATCTTCCTCCCCCTCCTTCGTGATTGCGCCGCGCCCGAGATCTTTTTACCCTCACATATCTGTCGAAAAAATTGCGCTCGCGCCCGCGTAATCTGCGGCGTCCTGAATCTGCGGAGGAAAATCCTCCACCCCCGCGCTGTCGGTAGTCAGCGCAATCGGGTCAGTGGAATGCAGAGCCTCGACCCGTGCGATGTCGCGCGGTCCCCAGCCCACGAAGCAACTCCCCAAAAATAACTCCCGAGCCTCGACAACTCCGGCCCCCCCCGCCACTTCTCTCGATCATGGCGAAGGCAAACGGCGCACGGCGTCTTCCAAAAAAAGATTACGAGGCCCGCGTGCCCGCCCTGCGCGGTGCGCTCGTCCAGATGCAGGTCGCGCTCCAGCACGCCCCGTTTCCCATCCTGCTCGTCGTCGCTGGCGACGAAGCCTCTGGCAAGGGCGACGTCGTCAATCTCCTCAACGCCTGGCTCGACCCGCGCGGAGTCGAGACCTTTGCTTTTCACGAGCCCACCGACGAGGAGCGCGAGCGCCCGCCCATGTGGCGTTACTGGCGCTGTCTCCCTCCGCGCGGCCGCATGGCGATCTACGCGGGTGGCTGGCACGCCGACGCCCTTCGCGCCAATCCCCACACCCCGCACGAACTCGATCATTTCGCCGAGCGACTCCGCCTCTTCGCCCATTTCGAACGCCTGCTGGCCGACGGCGGAGCCCTCATCATCAAAGTCTGGCTGCAACTCTCGGAGGCTGCGCAACGCGAACGGCTGCTCTCGTTGGAGAGCGATCCCGATACCGCGTGGCGTGTCACCGCCGACGATTGGCAGCACAACCGTAACCACGAGCACCACGCCCGCCTCTCTGAACAGATGCGGCGCGCCACCCACAAGCCCGGTGTTCCGTGGCACGTGATCGACGCGACCGATCCCCGCGCGCGTAACCTCGCCGTCACCGAGTGCGTGCTCGCGAGTTTCCGCCGGCAGCTGGCCACACAATTAAAAATCGGTCCCGCCTCCAAGCCGCGCCGCACCGTCTCGCTGCGCCCCGCTGGCCTCCGGCGTCTGCTCGCGCTCCGCCTCGATCAGCCCCTCTCCGAGGCCGCCTACAGCGAAAAACGTGACAAATGGCTCGGCCGCCTCCACCGCGCCGTCCGCACCGCCGCCGAGCGCGGCCGCTCGATTGTGTGGGTCTTCGAGGGTTGGGACGCCGCCGGCAAGGGCGGCGCGATCCGCCGGCTCACGAGCGCGCTCGACGCTCGCGATTTTCGCGTGATCCCCATCGCGAAGCCCACCGACGAGGAAAAAGTGCACCACTACCTCTGGCGCTTTTGGCGCCACGCGCCGCGCGCCGGCCGCGTCACCATTTACGACCGCTCCTGGTATGGCCGCGTGCTCGTCGAACGGATCGAAGGCTTCTGCCGCGACCCCGAGTGGCGCCGCGCCTACGCGGAATTGAACGACTTCGAGGCCCAGCTCACCGCCCACGGCATCATCGTGCTTAAATTCTGGCTACACCTCTCGAAGGCGGAACAGTTGCGACGATTCCGCCTCCGGGAGGAGACCGACTACAAGCAGCACAAGATCAACGCCGAGGATTGGCGCAACCGTCGCCAGTGGGCCGCGTACGAGACCGCCGTCGGCGACATGCTCGCCCTCACCGACCGCCCCACCGCACCGTGGCACCTGGTGCCCGCCGACAACAAATGCTTCGCGCGTCTCGAAATTCTCAAGACTTCCTGCAAACAAATCGCCGCCGCCCTCGAAGGGTAATTCGACGAGGCCTTCAAGTTTGGGCCAACCGAACTGGAGGCCGGAAACGGCTGGCGGGCAGGCAATGGGGAGCGCCTGCCTCCAAGCCGGTTAAACTCACCTTGAAAGCGAATGAGCATAAAGATTCAGGACTCCGCAGAATTCTGAGCAGCGGCCTTTCAATCTGCCGAACCCGGAATCTGCGGGAATAAACAGTGCGGCCTCTCACCGAGTCCGTTCCCCGCGGCCCGGCTGGGCATAAAAAAACCGCCACGGAAAAATCCGGGGCGGCTTGAAAATGAAACAGGCGACTTACTTGGCGACGTGTCCGGAGACGAGCTTGGTCATCTCGAACATCGAGACGGCCTTCTTGCCACCGAAAACGATCTTCAACTTGTCGTCGGCATTGATCTGGGTG